>ENA-ORBV01002551-ORBV01002551.1-microbial-mat-metagenome-genome-assembly--contig:-NODE-2551-length-38186-cov-8.933926_pt1 | contig 38186 bp, 35 predicted proteins | sample MGYA00237777_ERZ505514 | MGnify/ENA primary metagenome ERZ505514 (study PRJEB26160, sample SAMN06269048) | microbial mat metagenome | isolation source: Oligotrophic lake microbial mat | place... | reverse complement strand
TGCTGACGATGATGAATCGGTCATTACACCTTTGCACTTCTTCGTGTCACTTGGTGTCCTTCGTGACTTCGTGGTGAATGCTTTGAGTTGCGAAACCAAAGATCCTTAAATCTCACCACGAAGGACACGAAGGGACACGAAGAAAACCAATGGCAGGGATGGGAATTTTAGTGACTGTTGGGTCAGGGGGGGAGTCAGAGTTACCTTTGCTCGCCATGCCCATATTTGCTGACGATGATGAATCGGTCATTACACCTTTGCACTTCTTCGTGTCACTTGGTGTCCTTCGTGACTTCGTGGTGAGATTTAGAACTTCGTGGTCACAGCCTTTCCGGCATTCACGGCTTTTCAAAACCAGGCGTGCACTTCTCCCACTAATCAGAAGCGAGCAACGTTTGAACAAAAACATCTGGATCCGATACGGTAGTGTTGCGGCGGCCGTTTTCATGCAATTGGCGGGGGCGACAGGTAGAATATAGCGTATATGCTATAGTCACCGATGTGAAAGGAAATCAGGCATGGTTAGCACTCTAAAGCGGTTCAAGGCGCGTGCCCTGGCACGCCCCGAAGTCAGGAAGGCGTATGACGACCTCACGGGAGAGTTCGCATTTCTCGATGAAGTCCTTAAGGCCAGGGTGGCGTCCGGTCTGACCCAGGCTGAAGTGGCGGCTCGAATCGGGACGACGCAGTCTGCGATTGCCAGGCTGGAATCAGCCGAACCGAAGCACTCGCCGTCGATTGCCACGCTCCAGCGATACGCTAACGCAATGGGGTACAAAGTCGAAATCCGTCTCGTCAAAGAGGTGCGACACGCCAGCGTACGTAGCGTTGGGCGTGCGCAGAAGCGCCGTGTCGCTTAGATGGGAGCGAAGCGCAACCGCGTCAGAGCCGGCAGCATCTGCTGCTGACGGGATCATCACTCACCAATCACCGCCGAAAGAAGGCCGTGATAATGAGGTGTGACGGGTGACGGGTAAGGGCGAGAGCCGCTTCGAACTGCACCAGTCGCCAATCAGAAAATTACTTATCACCTGCGAAAGCGAAGCTTGAGTAAAACCATCTGGATCCGATACGGCTGTGTTGCAGCCGTTTTTTTCATGGCCGCGGTGCTGTTCGTCGGCGCCCGCAAAATCGGGGTCGTGAATTCGGTCCCGCCCCTCGCGCACAAACTAGAGCATTTCCTCTACTACGGCACGATGGCGGGCCTTGTTGCCATTGCCATCGGGCGCCGCTGGATGTGGGTCGCGCTGCTCATCGTGCCGCTGGTCGGTGCCCTGGATGAATGGCACCAGTTGAGTATCCCCGGGCGCAATGGCTCGCCGATCGACTGGATGGTCGATGTGACGGGAGTAGTGGTGGCGTTGTACCTCTATCGCCGATTAAATCCGGGCGGCTCCTCCTAGACGGAAAGGCTTATTCGGCGATGTTCGCCATGAACCGGTCGGTTATCAATTCGGACCCAGAGATTCAGGGAGGGGTGCCGGTCTTCCTTGGCACCCGGGTGCCCGTCAAAAACCTGTTCGACTATCTCGAAGCGGGGGATTCGCTGGACGATTTTCTTCGTTCGTTTCCGTCCGTATCGAAGGAACAGGCCATAGCTGCACTGGAGCTGGCCCGGGAAGCCCTCAGCGCCGATGCGCATCCTGCTTGACGAATCTCTGCCTCACGAATTGCAGTGATTCCCGCAGCGATGCAATCGCCGAATCGATCCGGTCGGCTTCCTGACGGGAAGAGCCGAAATCTCACCACGAAGGCACGAAGGACACCAAGGGACACGAAGAAAAGCGAAGCACTTTGAATAGCCGTTCACTGACAGAATGACGTGATTGCCCATTGTCGGAATTGTCACCCTGAACAATCTCGGCCGGCTCAGAAATCGTTGTCGAATTGCACTTGCACCTCTTCGTGTACCTTGGTGTCCTTCGTGACTTCGTGGTGAGATTCTCGGTGTCGTTAGCGGTCTTTCAGATCGGCGTTTGAATTTCTACAAGTCATAGACCTGAAAGGCGTCAGCCATGGGGATATCATCGCCTCTACCTTCGGAACTGGAAGACCTGTCGCGCGCCCTCATCGATTCGGCCTTCAAAGTACACCGCAGCCTTGGCCCTGGACTGCTCGAATCTGTTTACCAGGCCTGCCTTTGCATTGAGCTGAGCAAGCGCGGCATAGACTTCGAAAGCCAGGCCCCAGTTCCGATAACGTACGATGGCGTGCGGCTGGAAGCGGGTCTGCGCCTTGACCTTCTGGTCGAAAGAAGCCTGATCGTGGAAATCAAGGCAGTGGAAAAGCTGCTACCCATTCATCAAAGCCAACTGCTAACCTACCTCAAGCTATCCGAATTACGCTTGGGATTGCTGATTAACTTCAATGTCGTGCTGTTCAAACAGGGCGTAAAACGGCTAATCCGCTGACGTTCTGCTACCCACACTAAAGGCCTCTCGTACTTCTATTCCTCTTTTCTTCGTGCCCCTTCGCACCCCTCGAGGGGTGCGAAGGGGCACGAAGAAGAGCGAGACGGCTGTGAGTTTTTCGGCATTGTTCGGCATGTCGGGGAGACTCGCCATGCGCGCAACCCGATGCTGCGGCATACCCCTCACCGAGTTTGCCTTTCTTCGTGTCCCTTAGTGAACTTCGTGACTTCGTGGTGAGATTTAAGGTGAGGTTCTGGGGGCTACCCGAGGTTCTTTGGGAAGGTAAGGGAATAAGAACGATGTCGCCCGGCTTAGGCGTCATTCCAGACTTCATCGTCGGGATTGTTCCAGAGCTTGCCCACGAAGGACATTCTTTTCTATACCCCCTCGAGGGGCAACTGAATGAGGGAAGAAGAAAGTAATGGCCTTCGCTTATACTCGGCCCATGTGTGAGGGACAGTCCGGAATACCCGTAAGGGTAGCCCTCATACCCCGGCCCTTTCCTCGAATCCAATGAAGGCACTGCTGCTCACAATCCTGCTTTCCCTCCCCTTGGCCTCCCTTGCTGATTGCAAGGTCGCCGACCCGGAACTCCAGGGCTCGTACGAGGGCGGGTGCCGCAACGGGCTGGCGCACGGGGTGGGGACGGCGAAAGGCGAAGCGGAATACCAGGGCGAGTTTCGTAAAGGACTGAAGCATGGCCAGGGCGTGAAGACCTGGGCCTGGGGTGACCGTTACGAGGGCGGATTCAGGGGCGACCGCCGGCATGGCAAAGGCGTCTATGTCTGGGGCGCGCAGTCGCCGTGGACGGGGGAGCGGTACGAGGGCGACTACGTGGCCGACCAGCGAGTAGGCCAGGGTGTCTACTACTGGTCCAACGGGGACCGTTTCGAAGGCGAATGGAAAGCGGACCGGCGCTACGGCTACAGCGCGATGGAAATCCGCCGCCAGGCTGCCGAAAAAGCCCGCGCCGAAGCCGTCACGGCCGGCACCCAGGTCTGCTCCTGGGGAAAAATCGGCATCGCCCATAACGTCCTGCGTGTTGGGCAGGTCCAGTCCGTCAGCGAAAACAGCCTGACGGTCCGCCTGCTCAGGACCGAAGGCACCGCGGAGATCGTCGGCACCTCCGGGCCAATGGCCGGGGAGGTTGTCAGTGGCGGCTTGTCCGAATGGGTGCCGTGTTTGTAAGAGCCGGGGAAAAAGCAGGGGCACACCCCTCGCCCCTCGCCCCTCCACCTCCCGCCTGCCTTCCGAAAAGCTTGCCATTTCCTACATTCGCCCCGCATAATTCGTACGGAATTTCGGCTTTTCTGTTCCGGATCAAAGGGAGAATGCAAATGAACAAGCTGGCTTTGGGACTGATTCTTGTGGCTTTTTCCTCGGGCGCATTTGCCCAGGACGTTACGGCAGGCTCGGCGGCAACGGGTGCCGGCGGTGCGGCTGGCGCCGCAGTGATTACCACCAACGTAGTCCTGATTGCTGCGGGCATTGGGGTGGCGGTTATCACGGCGGCAGGCAGCAAGACCGAATCGACCACTTCTCATTAAACGTGAAGGCCCAGACAATTCGTCTGGACTTTGACTATCAAGGCCGGGTTGTCCGCCGCGAGGCGGATTCCCGGCTTTTTATTTCCCGGACCTGAAACGACCATGACCCGACTCCTTCGCTCTGCTACCTGGGCCTTGCTGGCCTTTCTTCCCGCCTCGCTCGCCCTGGCGGCCCCGGCCGGCCAGATCTCCGAGTCCAAGGGGTTCGTCACCGTCGGCGCGCCGGAAAAATCGCCGGTATCCGCCAAGAAGGGCTCAGGCGTCGATCCGGGACAGGTCATCACCACCGGCACCAACGGCCAGGCCGTGATCAAGTTCCAGGACGGCCAGATCATCGCGCTCAAGTCCAACAGCATCTTCAAGGTCAACAGCTACAAGTTCGACCAGGCTTCCCCGGAAAAGGGCGAGAGCGTGTTCGCGCTGCTGCAGGGCGGCCTGCGCGCCATCACCGGCCTCATCGGCAGCAACAACAAGGCCGGCTGGCGACTCGCAACGCCGACGGCGACCGCGGGCGTCCGCGGCACGGACTTCCTGGTTGCGATCCAGCAGGCGACTTACTTCAAGGTGAATTCCGGCGCCATCGCGGTAACCAATGCGGGTGGCACGACGATCGTCAGCGCGGGTGAGTCGGCCGCGGTGGCTACCTCATCCAGCGCCGGTTCGCTGGTCCCTGCAAGCCAGTTGCCGGCAGGTATTTTCACGGAACTCGAAGCCATGACCCTGGCCAGCGGCGCAGTGGGGGGGGCGGCGGCGGGTGCGGCAGGTGCCGGCGGCGCAGCGATCGGCGGCGTGCCGGTCTGGGCGATCGGCCTGGGTGTCGCGGCGGGTGTGGGTGCGGCTGCGGCCGGCGGCGGTGGTAGCGACGATTCGACGACAACGAACCACTGACCGGAAGGCCGAAAGGCCGTGACCTTGGCGGAGGTCTCGCACGCACGGGTCACCAGCGACCGAAGGTCAAAAGAGCGGAGACGAAAGTTACAAACAAATGCAGGGCGCCTTCGGGGCGCCCTTATTTTTTCTTCTTTCCAGTCCTGCTTGCGTAGAATCCCGGTTGCGCGCTACCAGCCCTTACTAAAACAATTTAATTGAAGCGCCCCGACCTCTTGCCCGTCCGCTCTACCGCCTGTCACGCCATGCGTGTTCTTCGTCACGCGGTCACGGCCTTTGCGACATTTATGGGCGCAGCCCGGTATCCAGCGAAGTCGGGCACGGCACTCGCGATAGCGATATTCACGGCAATTACATTCACGGCGAATGCGGAGCCTTCGCTCACCGGCCAAACCGGCCTGATCTACATGCCGGATGCGCGCATCGATCCGGACGGAACCTGGCGCACTGGTTACAGCCTCGACGATCCGTACAGCGCGGTCTGGATCAGCCTCACGGCGATGCCGCGGCTCGAGGCTTCGCTGCGGTACACGGCCATCGATGGTGTGCCGGGCTTCTCCGACGCCGACCGCGCAGCGTCTTACGGTGACTTCAAGGACAAATCCTTCGACGCCAAATTCCTGCTGGTCGAGGAAAGCCGGCTGTGGCCGGCAATCGCCATCGGCTCTCAGGACATTTTCGGAACCGAAGTGTTTCGCGCCAACTATCTGACGCTCGGCAGGCGCATCGGCGATTTCGATTTCACGCTCGGTTACGGCACCGATCGCATCGACGGCGCTTTCGGCGGGGTGCGCTACCGGCCGGAGTGGATGAAGGGCTGGGCGCTGGTCGCGGAATACGATGCGACGGATTTCGCCCGTGACGTGGGCTCCGCGATCACCGGCGTGGACCAGCGCAAGAAGCAAATCGTGGCGGGCGTGGAATACCGCAAGGGCTGGCTCGGATTGCAGGCCGGCTACGGCCACGATGAGGTCAGCGTCAATGCCTACGTGGCGATTCCGCTGCAGCAGAAAGACTTTGTGCCGGACATCAACGAGCCGGAGCCTTATACAAAAATCACCCCGCGTCCGCGCCTGGAACAGTGGAACGCCGATCCCGTGCCCAGGCGGCAGATGCTGCAGGCGCTGTTGCGGCAGGATTTCAAGAACGTCCGCATCGCCACCGAGGGCGAACGCCTCGACATCGTGCTGACCAATACCCGGATTTCGGACATGAGCCGTGCCGTCGGCCGCGCCGCGCGCACCATCGTCCTGTTGTCGCCCATCGAGACTCGCGAGATTCGCATCGTTTACACGGTGAACGATCTGCCGTTCGCCACTTACACCTTCGTCGATGTGCAGCGGCTGCAGCGTTATTTCAACGGCCAGATCGGCCGCCATGAACTGTCCGAGTACGTCGAAGTCCGCTACGCCGAGCCGGGCAGCGATGACATCGCCGCGGAAACGACGGAAGTCCTGGACGCATTGGAAGCGGAACGCAAGTCCACGTTCTTCGACGAGACCGAAGGCGACATCTACAGCTTCCGCGCCGAGACCAGTTCGCTCTCCCGCTTCAAGATCGCACCGCGGATCGGCCTGTACCTGAACGACCCGAGCGGCGCCTTCCGCTACGACACTTATCTGCAGGCGGCCTACGACTACGATTTCGGCAACCGGCTGTTCTTCAATTCCGCGGCCCGGGTCACCCTGCTGCAGGACGTGGGCGATGTCACGCAGCCTTCCAACAGCAGCCTGCCGCACGTGCGCTCCGACATCGCCGACTACTACGACGAGAACGGCCCCAAGATCACGAAGGTGATGCTCAATAAGTACTTCCATGCGAACGAGCGCGTCTATGCGCGTGCGTCGGCGGGCATCTACGAACTGATGTATGGCGGGGCGGGCGGCCAGGTGCTGTACGTGCCGCAGACGGCGCGCTGGGCCGCCGACCTGTCCGTCGACTGGGTGCGCCAGCGGGATTTCAAGGGCCTGTTCGAATTCCGTGACTACGAGACCGTGACCGCGATCGGCGCCCTGCATTACCGCATGCCTTACTACGGCCTGACCACGACGGTGCGCGCCGGCCGCTTCCTGGCAAAGGATACCGGCGTGCGTTTCGAGGTGAAGCGCCGCTTCGCTTCCGGATTCGAGATCGGCGCCTGGTACACGTTCACCGACGGTAACGACATCACCAGTCCCGGAACGCCTTCGAAGCCGTACTACGACAAGGGCATCTACGGGTCGATTCCGCTGAACACGATGCTGACGCGCGACACCCAGGCGACAGGCGGCTTCTCGATCGCGCCGTGGACGCGCGACGTCGGCCAGATGGTGCAATCGCCGGGCGACCTGTACGACATCGTTGAGCGCCCGCTGGCGAACCTGAACGACCAGGACGGGCTGGTGAACTTCGGCGATACCAACGACGATCCCCGGCGCGAAACGCCGCGCAACGCGATCCAGGAAAGCGCCAACTGGGATGCGTTCCAGTACTACCTGAGCAACACCGGCGCCGCGCTGATCTCCGATGAGGCGTTGATTGGGGCGGCCCTGAGCATCGGCGCCGTCGGGCTGGCGTACTCGGTGGATGACAAGGTGGACGACTGGGCAAAGGATCACCAGGATGATCGCTTCAACCAGCGCGCCGGCGATCTCGGGCGCCTTGTCACCGTGGGGGTGATCGGTGCCTCCGTGTTCGCCGCCCTCGACCGCGACGATCCGCGCTTGTCGCAAACCGCGGTGAGTTCATTGCAGGCAGCGGCGATCGGGCTGGGCGTGTCCCTCGCCGGCAAATACGCCGTCGGTCGCGCGCGCCCGAACGCCGGGCTCGGCAAGAGCGATTTCGAACCGGGCGACCGCAAGCGCGAGAATTCTTCCTTCCCGTCGGACCTGACAACGGTCGCATGGGCCGCGGTGACGCCTTACGCGAAGGAATACGGCGCGCCCTGGCTCTACGGCGTCGCCGCCCTCACCAACCTCGGCCGCGTCGCGGAGCGCAAGCACTGGTTCTCCGACACCATCGCAGGTTCCGCGATCGGTTACGGCGTAGGCTCGCTGATGTGGAGCCTGAACCGGCAGAGGGAGAAGGGGGATCCGCGGATCGCGGTGGGGGTCGACAGGGTGGAGGTGGCGTGGGAGTTCAGGTGAAGCCGTGACAGGAAGCCAGAATCACCTGGCGAGGCATCCAGATTCCGGAGCGATAATTCGTGGTTCGAACGGCGTGCGCAAAGTGCGCTGGGGCGCGGGAGCCCGGGGAAAATCTGGCGGTGTGCGTGTCATCAACTATTGGCTCAATGCGGCTGACCAGATAAGCAGCCTGAGGCTGTAATAAAGGCTTTCAAGGGTGCTGAGCTCACACCCAAACTGAAAAGCAGCAAGAAGATCGCGCGCGCGGCTTGAAAGACCAGCGAAGTAGGTGAATCTCGGCCCCGGTTTTTCCACCAGCCACTAGCCACCAGCCACTCTCCCGCACCCTTCTGGCGTCCCAAATCCGCTAAAATTCGGGCCTTTTCAACACGGCAATACCGGTAAATGTCCCTGATCGTCCAAAAATACGGCGGCACCTCGGTCGGATCGACCGAGCGCATCAAGAATGTCGCGAAGCGCGTGGCCAAGTGGAAGGCGGCGGGCCATGACGTGGTCGTCGTGGTTTCTGCCATGTCAGGCGAAACCAACCGGCTGATCGCGCTTGCCAAGGACATTCAGGCCCACCCCGACCCGCGCGAGCTGGACGTCATCGCGGCGACCGGCGAGCAGGTCACCATCGGCCTGCTGGCGATGGCCCTCAAGGAAATCGGCGTCAAGGCCCGCTCCTATACCGGGGCGCAGGTGCGCATCCTCACCGACCGCGCCCATACCAAGGCGCGCATCCTCGAAATCGACGAGAACAACATCCGCCGCGACCTGAAGAGCGGCCACGTAGTCGTGGTCGCCGGCTTCCAGGGCGTGGACGAGGGCGGCAACATCACCACGCTGGGCCGTGGCGGGTCCGATACCTCCGGCGTCGCGCTCGCCGCGGCGCTCAAGGCCCAGGAATGCCAGATCTACACCGACGTGGATGGCGTCTACACCACCGACCCGCGCATCGTGCCCGAGGCGCAGCGGCTGAAGACCATCACCTTCGAGGAAATGCTCGAAATGGCGAGCCTCGGCTCCAAGGTGCTGCAGATCCGCTCCGTGGAGTTCGCCGGCAAGTACAAGGTGCGGCTGCGCGTGCTGTCGAGCCTGACCCCGCCGGACCTGCCGATCGAGGAAGAGGCGAAGTCGGGAACGCTGATTACTTTTGAGGAAGACGCAAACATGGAACAGGCACTGGTCTCCGGCATCGCCTTCAACCGCGACGAAGCGAAAATCACCATCCTCGGCGTGCCCGACCGTCCCGGCATCGCCTACCAGATCCTCGATCCAATCGCCGATGCGAACATCGAGGTCGACGTCATCGTCCAGAACATCGGCAAGGACGGCATGACCGACTTCTCCTTCACCGTCCATCGCAACGACCTGAAGAAAACGATGGATATCCTGAAGCTGGTCTGCGCCCACATCGGCGCGCGGGAGTACATCGGCGACGACAAATGCTGCAAGGTGGGCGTGGTCGGCGTGGGCATGCGTTCGCATGTCGGCGTCGCCAGCAAGATGTTCCGCGCGCTGGCGGAAGAGGGCATCAACATCCAGATGATCTCCACCTCGGAAATCAAGATCACCGTCGTGATCGACGAGAAGTACATGGAGCTTGCCGTCAGGGTGCTGCACAAGGTGTTTGATCTGGAAATGCAGTGAATATCGCGGATGTCCGTAAGTGCAGGGCCGAGGGCCGAGGTACGAGGGCCGCGTAACTGCAAGGGCTCTGGAGATGTTCACTCGGCCCTCGTACCTCGGTCCTGAACTTCGGGTTTTTTAGAACGAAGTCCGCTAACGCTGGTCTAGATAGCTCCCGCATGCCATTCCCGCCTTTCTATCGCTCTCGAAGAGAGCGCCACGGGCGGCCGAACCGTGTCCGGTCAAGACTATGAACAATCTCAAGACACTAGCAAAACTGATCCGGCAGGAGCGCGATCCCCTGCTTTCCCGCTGGCGCGAACGGGTCAGGCAGCTCCCCTCCGCCCGGGACCTCGATACGCCGACCCTGACCGACCACATCCCGCAACTCCTCGAAGAGATTGCCGCGGCATTGGAGGAGGGGTCCGACGAGACTATTGCGGAGGCGGTCGCCGCTGTCACGCCCCCAGCCCATGGGGTGCAACGTGCCGAGGACGGCTTCGACATCGTCGAAGTGGTGGCGGAGTACAACATCCTGCGCGGCTGCATCCACGATCTGGCGGACCAGAACGATGTCAGCCTGCGTGGGCAGGCGTCTCACATCCTCAACCGGGTCCTGGACGGAGCGATCGGGTTGGCCGTCCAGACCTTTGCCACCCAGCGGGCGCTCGATGTGCAGCGGCGCCGGGAGGAACATCTCGCATTCGTTGCGCACGATCTGAAGACGCCGTTGAACGCCATCTCGGTGGCTGCAAAGGTTCTGGAGCATGAGCTTGCCGAAGGCGTCAGCGATGGCAACAGCAGGATGCTCAGGATCCTGAGCCGCAATGCCGATAATCTTGGCAAGCTGATTACCGAAGTGCTCAAGGAGAACGCCAATCTCGAGACCGACGCCGGCATTAAACTCGAGCGGCGCCGGTTCGAATTGTGGCCGTTCGTCGAGCGCCTTATCCACGACATGAGTCCGATCGCCGGCACCGGCAGCGTCCGTCTCGCCAACGAAGTGCCCGACGACCTGGTTGTGAATGCCGACGCCAGCCTGTTGATGCGCATATTTCAGAACCTGATTTCCAACGCCCTCGTGCATGCTCCGCAGGGGGAGATCATCATCGGCGCGCGCCAGACGGGCGGGGATGGAACGGTGGAATGCCGGATCGACGACAACGGTTCCGGCATACCGCCGGAGCAGCTCGGGTCCATCTTCGAGAAGGGCGAGACCGACCAGAAAGCCCAAGGCGCATCCGGACTGGGTCTCCCCATCGTCAAAACCTTTGTCGAAGCCCATGGCGGGACCATCAGCGTCGAAAGCGAGCCCGGTGCCGGCGCGACGTTCCGGTTTACTTTGCCGGAGCCGTAAAGGCCTTTGTAATCCTTTCCCTCCCCGCGTAATTCTTACTGCTTCCACGTGGCGCCGCCTGTTCCAGGCCATTCAATTCGCGCGGCTTTTGCTACCGGCACGGTCGTTGCTGCAACAGGCAGCGGGTACCGGTGGACACAGAGCCGGCGCCTTCGCTTGGTCGTTTTCCGCAAGTCATTTTCGGCGGTTCGTTTTCGGCGGCGCGCATCGCGACGCCCATTCACAAGGAGGTTGCATGCAACTCAGGGACATCATGACCAAGTCCGTAGAGACCATTGGCTACGATGCGTCGCTGCGCTACGCGGCTACGCTGATGGAAAACGAGAACGTCGGTTTCCTGCCCGTCATGCGCGACGGGCAGATGGTCGGCGTGATCACCGATCGCGATATCACGGTGCGTGCGGTCTCCAAAGGCCTCAGCCCGGAAGAGACGATAGTCGAGCAGGCGATGACGGAACACGTCGTTGCGCTGCCGGAGAACACCGAAGTCGAGGACGCTGCGGACCTCATGGATTCTCGCAAGGTCCGCCGTCTGGTGGTGACCGATGCGCACGAGTTTCTGGTCGGTGTCGTATCGCTGGACACGCTCTCGCTGTACATAGGGCGGTACGGCATGCCGGGGGACCGGTTCGAGGGCGAGGCCAATGCCGACACGCGGGAATTTCCCGCCGGGTTCGATCCGGCCGCACAGACCGGCGATGCAGGGACGCAAACGGCCATTGGCAACGACCGCGGGATGCCGGTCACGGATGCCGATCCCGCTGTCGTGGGCAACGATCCTTCGGTGACGGCGGAAGCCGAAATCGTAATGCGGGATGCCCGGGATCAGGCAGATCCGCGCAAGGGGCCGAGGAGCCTCATGAAACCCGGCTGAGGAACGAACCAGCGCTGCAGGACCGCTCTGGCAGGTGCGCGCGAGGGGCGCCAGCCACCGGATGAGAAGCAACCAGACCGACCCGCTGGTTCCGGTACCCGCTGGTTCTGGTACCCACCGGAGCGAATGCGGACGAATGGATCGATGGACTATCTACAGCAACTGCAATGGCCCGCGATGATCGCCACGGTGGTCGCCGCGTGGCTGATCGGCTCGCAATCCAGGCGCAAGCGCAAGGTTGGCTTCTGGTGCTTCCTGTTGAGCAATGCGCTGTGGATCGTGTGGGGCTGGCATGACGATGCCTATGCCCTGATCGTGCTGCAGATCGCGCTGGTGGCCCTGAACATCCGGGGGGCCCGCAAGAATGAGCCGGCAACGGCGGCCAGTTGACGCCGCCAGTTGACATCACCCGTTGACGTCACGGGCGAAACAAACCGAACCCACAAACCGAACCCACAAACCGAACCCTAAGCGGCGATCGCCAGCGCAAACAGGCGATCGGACTCCCGTTTTACCTTTGCATAACAATCGCAGACCCGCGCTTCCAGTTCCGAGCGGTCCAGCACGGTGATCTTGTCCTGGACGTAGTGAATCGATCCCGAAGCCTTCAGGCCGAACGCGGCGGCGGTCACGCCGTCGCGGCGCTCGAGCAGCATGTTGGAAGTGAGCTCGTGCGACAGGCTCAATTCATTCCGGGGCAACCGGTCCATGCTCAGGAGCAGCCAGCGGCAGAGTTGCTGTTCGACGGTATGCTTCTGGGTGCAAATCGCGGTCTGTGCCATCTGCATCACCAGTGACTGCGTGTGACGCAGCAGCAAGGTTTGCAGCGATCCGCCGCGCTCGAATTTCTGCTTCAGCAGGCTGGCTTTGACCCGGTAAGCGTGCCCCGCGCACTGCACGACGCCCTTGGCCGGCGTCGACCTGCCGCCTACGAAGAGGGCGATGCCGACCACCCCCTCATTACCCACTACGGCGATCTCGGACAAGACTCCGCCATCTGCCGAGTGCAACAGGGACATGATGCTGGTGGTGGGGAAATAGACATACCCCTGCTCTGCGCCGGCTTCGTAGACGGTGTGGCTGAGTTTCAGGGAAATGCTTTCCAGGTGGGGAAGCAGGTGTTCGTAATCGTCTATCGGGAGGGCAGAAAGGATATGGTTCTGCCAGGGAGCGTGCGGTGCGGGCATGCTGGCCTCGTCCTTTTTCAAGTATCGAAGATGACCTTGTTGCCGCAATGGCCGGTAGCCCCGCGGCGACAGCATCCTAGGATGCCAACGCCTGAACGGTATGTGCGCTAGCGCACATAAGGCGGTTGCCCGGTTCCCTAGGAGGTTACACCGGCATCGCCGCAGATCCGTTTTCGGCCTCGCCGGGCGAATGCGCTTCGGGGGCCGCAAGTCGAACGGTCGATTCCCCAAGGTCGGCACGCAAACGGGGCAGGTATTGCGGATAGTTGGCCGCGACGAATGAAACAAGCTGCTCGCGCACGCGGCAACGCAAATCCCAGTTGAGCGAGGCATCGGCTGCGCTGACGAGCAGCCGCAACTGGATGGCGTGCTCGCTGGCTTCGGTCACCTGAAGGCTGCACACATTCCGGTCCCACTCCGGGCTGCTCCCGCAGATCCGCGCCAGTTCGGCGCGCAGCGGTCCGAGGGGCATGGAATAGTCCACCCACAGGAAAGCCGTGCCGAGGACCTCGGAAGATTTTCGCGTCCAGTTCTCGAACGGATTTTCAATGAACCATTGCAACGGCACGATCAACCGCCGTTCGTTCCACAGGTGGATCGCCACGTACGAACCGGTTATCTCCTCGATGCGTCCGAACTCGCCGTTTATTACCACCACATCGTCGAGACGGATCGGCTGCGTCAGGGCGATCTGCAGCCCCGCCAGCACATTGCCCAGCACCGGCTTTGCGGCGAAACCCACCACCAGCCCGGCCAGGCCCGCGGAGGCGAGCAGGCCGGTGCCGATCAGGCGCACGCTCGGAAAAGTAACCAGCGCGGCGGCCACGCCAAAAAGGACGATGAGCAACACCGCGGTGCTGGTTAGAACGCGGGTCTGGGTCTGGATCCGCCGGGCGTAGAGGTTGTCGGCAATGTCGGAAGGGTGCGAAAGGATGATGCCCTTGCCGATCGCGGACACCAGACGCACGCCCAGCCAGGTAGCCGCGCCGATGGTGAGCACCAGGGTCAGATGGCGCACGGCCTCCATCCACGCGAGCCCCGGCGGCGCGGCCTGCAGGACGGCCTGCACCGCCAGCACGTGGACCAGCAACCGCAAAGGCTCCTCGGAACGTTTCACCAGCGTCTCCGGAATCGGGCGGGAACGGGCAAAGCGACGCGCGGCCGCGAAGGCGGGCAGGCAGGCCACGGTGGCGACAACGAGTGCCGCAGCGGCCCAGATTGCCGTTACGGCCCAGGGATGAAGGTGCTGCAGGATCTCCATGGCGTATGGCCCTAGATGTTGGTGAACAGTGAGCAGCGATCAGTGACCAGTGACCAGTGACCAGTGACCAGCGATCAGTGAGCAGCGATCAGTGACCAGTAAAAAAGTGAGCCGCGAATGCGGGGCGACTCTGCCTGTCTGACCGGCGCACGCTGAACAGGTTCGGCGTGCGTTTGTTGTGTGCCGGTCTCGCCTTGAGGCGATACCGTCATCTCGAAACGCATGCGTTTCGGGACCGCGGCTCTGCTTTAGGCAGATCCGCGTCCCAAGCAATCAGTGAGTGCTTGGTCGAACCAGAGGGTTCGAATGAGCCCTCCCGTCGCCGCCAATAAAAATGGACCCACAAGGGTCCTTTTTTCGAGAGGGATGTGGTGGCCGCCGTAACCTTGATCGGCTGCGCCGCTAAAGGTTAGTCGCCACCTCAACAAGCTCATGCCCAACGGGTCGGAAGCGGCGAAAACGCCGCGCAGATTTGGCCTAGGCATGAGCGTGTTGTCGAACCAGAGGGTTCGAATGAGCCCTCCCGTCGCCGCCAATAAAAATGGACCCACAAGGGTCCTTTTTTATTGGCGGAGAGAGAGGGATTCGAACCCTCGATACGGGTTTAAGCCCATATAACGCCTTAGCAGGGCGCCACCTTCGGCCACTCGGTCATCTCTCCGCAGGTGCTGAGGCCGAAGAATACCACAGGAAGCCCTTGTTTCCGTGAAGGCATTTTCGGCCGGTTTGGTGGTATTTGCCTTTGCACGTCGCGAGTTACGAGTTACCAGTCCCCGGGTTTTTGCTATAATTCACGCTGTTTCATGCGCCCGTAGCTCAGTTGGATAGAGTACTTGGCTACGAACCAAGGGGTCGTGGGTTCAAATCCTGCCGGGCGCGCCAGTTTCTCCAAACGGCCAGATGCGAAAGTGTCTGGCCGTTTTTAATTTTCATGGGGACTTTATTGATTGGGACTTTTGAGTCTGCGCCCCACTATAAATCCGCTGAGTGACGTCGCACCATCGTCGATCTCGCATAGATCATCCTGGTGGCGGATGCTGCGGCACCGAATCAGGGTCCTTGTGCGCCGAGCTTCGTATCGTGTTCCGACGTGTTTTCTTTCGCCAGCGATTCGTAACCGGAGATGACGTCGAAGAGTTCTTCGTCTATCGAACTCTGGCGCAGGCGGTGGAATGAACCATGGAGACTCTCCAGCAAGTCGTCGATGTTCTTGTCGGCGCGCTGCATGGCTGCGAGGCGGCTCGCGTTTTCGCTCGCGAGGGATTCGGCGCACGCACGGAACAGCGAGACGAAAAGATATTCGCGGATGAGAGCGCGCAGGGTCGCGGCGCGGTCGCCTACGACCTCGGGCAGATTTGCCGTCGGCCAGGGAAGTTCGGCTAGCTTGCTGCGCCAGGTTTCGTCGAGCGGCAGCAACCGCAGGTTTGCGGGCGCATAAACCGCTCCGCCCCCAGGATGGTTGTAAAAAAGATGGAGTTCGGTCATTGCGCCCTGATCATGGTGCGCTTCGCTCTCGACGAGAATCTGCCCGATGAGCGGGGTAATGGCCTTGACGGAATTCGGCACCGCGAAGAGTCCGGCCATCGGCAAGCCCGCGTCGGACAGGCGGGCGTGCGCGCGTTCACCGACCGCCCAGACCCGATGCTTTCCGGGGAGAGCGGCCAGAGTCTTCACGGCAAAATCCGCCACTACGTCATTGAACTGTCCCACCAGTCCCTGATCGGAACCGAATACGATCGCACTGATCGAGGCCACTTGCGCAAGTTTTCCGACTTCCGTCAGCGGCGTTGACGGCGTGCTGCCGCGGAAACAAGTGCTCAACCCCAGTTCGACCGCCCGATAATAGTCGGCCAGGGCGCGTACCGATTGCTCGTATTGCCCGATACTCGAGGCGGCCAGGGCTTTCATCGTGCGGACGACGGACTGGAGATCGCCGGCGCTGCTGATCTTTCGGCGCAGGCTCGCCGTGGTATCGCTCATGGCTTCTCCTTGGCTGGCGCCTTGAGATTCGACGGAGTCCTGGTTTCGGGCTTAGCCTCGGCCTCGGCTTTGGCTTCAGCCCTGGCCTCGGCTTGAGGGCCGGATTCGACTGTGGGCCCGGGCTTTGATTGCGGCTTTGGCTGGAAGGGCATGAGCGCGAGGTGGGCAATTTCGACAATGGCCGTACGATCTTTATCGCTCAAGTTGTCGGCGGCATCCAGTCGTCCGTTCACCTCCGCAGGAATTTCCGTCGCCGCCTTGCGCACGGCTTGCTCGGCGTTCGTCATCTGGTCAACCGGCACGTCGTCGAAAAGTCCGGCGGTCAACGCCAGTAGCACGGCGATCTGCTCGGGCATGGAAACCGGAGAAAATTCCGCTTGCTTCAGGCAGGCACGGATGCGTCGTCCATGTTCGATGGTCTTGCGAGTGTCGTCATCCACGCGGGCACCAAACCGGGCAAAGGTTTCGAGTTCCTCGAACTGCGCGTAAGCGAGCTTGAGGTCCCCCGCCACAGCGCGATAGGCCGCCCGCTGCGCCTTGCCGCCGACGCGCGAAACGGACTTGCCGACATCGACCGCAGGCAATACGCCCAACTCGAACAGTGACGGCGAGAGGTAGATCTGTCCGTCGGTGATGGAAATCAGGTTGGTCGGAATGTAGGCGGAAATGTTCTGCGCTTCGGTCTCGATGATGGGAAGCGCGGTCAACGAGCCGCCGCCGAGCCCCTTGCGCAGGTGCGTCGCGCGTTCGAGCAGGCGCGCATGGATGTAGAAGATGTCGCCGGGAAACGCCTCGCGCCCCGGCGGGCGGCGCAGCAGCAGGGACAGTTCGCGATAGGCGCGCGCGTGATGCGTAAGATCGTCGTAAACCACCAGCACGTCGCGGCCTTGATTCATGAAATGCTCCGCGATGCTGGTCGCGGCGTAAGGGGCGATGTAGGCAAGGCCCGGCGGGTCGTTGCCCTCGGTCACGACCAGGACGGTGTAATCCATTGCGCCCTTCTCGCGTAGCGTCGCTACGGTCTTCGCCACGGCGGAGGCCCGCTGGCCGATGGCGCAATAAACGCACAGGACGTCCTTGCCGTGCTGGTTGAGAATGGTGTCGATCGCAATCGCGGTCTTGCCCGTCTGGCGATCCCCGAGGATCAACTCGCGCTGGCCGCGCCCGATGGGAATGAGCGCGTCGATGACCTTGAGCCCGGTCTGCAGTGGCGCCGTGACCGGCGCGCGATCCATGATCGGCGGGGCGGGTCGTTCGATCGGCAGGCGCTCGCTTTCGGCTACCTGCCCTTTGCCGTCGAGCGGCCGGCCGAGCGGGTCGATGACGCGCCCGAGCAATCCGTCGCCCACGGCAACATCCATGACCCGGCCTGTGCGCCGAACTTCATCACCGGCATGAAGTTGCCAGTATTCGCCGAGCAGCACGACGCCGACTTCGTCGACGTCGACATTGAACGCGATGCCGGGCACGTCGCCGGGAAACATCACCAATTCGTCATAGCCCACGCCGGGGAGCCCCGACACCTTGGCGATGCCCGTGGCAATGCTGGTGAGGGTGCCCACCTCCCGTGGCGTCAGTCGCGGCGTGAAGGTTTCCCGCACCTGGCCCATTGCGGCAAACGCGCCGTCGAAAACAGCCTGCAGGCTTTCGGGTTCCATACTCATTGGTTCTTTGTTTCCGGCTTGAGTCGTTCCGGTTCGGGCCCGGTTTTGGTTTGCGCCTTGCGGATCTCTTGCTCCGCCTGATCCCAGTTCTGATTTGCGGATGCGCTCTTGCGGCCTTGTTGCTCGTACAGTTCAAAGGCGCGTTTGGCGATCTGCGGCCTCAGATCGGTCGGTGTCCCGGCCTGCACCATTTCCTTTTCCTTCAGCAATTCGTCGACGCCTTGTTCCAGCGAAAAGAGATAGTCCGCGATGCTCCAGGCCACTTTCTGTCCATTCGCGCTGAGTTCGATGCCGCCGACGAGATCCGGCGCGGTTTCGAACCGGATTTGTATTTGCGCAGAGAAGGTTTCGCTGAGCGCATTTTGTATCGCCACGCGTTGCACTGCGGGCAGTTCGGACACACTGCGCACGACGGCAGGGCCGGACGCCGATTTCAGGGCCTGCGCGAGGCTCGCTTTCGCCTGGCCGTCCATTTCGCGCAGGCGGCGGGTGAACACCTCGCCCAGGCGTTCTTCCAGACTGGTCGTAGCGAGATCCGCCAGCGCCTTGCGCGCGATGGCAAATACTTCCTGTTGGGTCCGGCGACTGATGGCTTTGCCCAGGCTGCGCGCGTCGTTTCTGAGCGTTTCCTGTCGCTTGGCACTCAGGGCGTCGGCCGCCTTCCGTGCTTCGTCGAGGAGCCGCTCGCGCTCGCCTTTGGCCGCGTCTTTTGCCTGACTCAGGAGCGCGTCACGCTGCCGGTCAAATTCTTCGTTCTTGTGCTGAAATTCGTCGCTCTGCTTCTGGGCTTCGGCCTTTCTCGCGTCTGCGTCCGCGAGGGCCGATGCGATACGCTTCTCGCGCTCGTCGATGGCACGAAGGATGGGCTTGTAAAGGAAACGTTTCAGCAGCCACACCAGGATGAGGAAGTTGAGCGCCTGCGCGGCGACCGTGAACCAATCGATGAGCATGGGTTATTTTCCGGCGGCCTGGGCGATGACGTGATTCCAGAACGGATTGGCGAAAATCAGAATCATCGAAACCACGAAGCAGTAGATCGCCGTGGACTCGATCATCGCCAGACCCACGAACAGGGTCCGGGTGATCGTGGCGGAAGCGTCGGGTTGCTGCGCCAGCGAAGTCAGCGCCGTTGCAACCGCCCGGCCTTCCGCAAGCGCTGGTCCCATGGTGCCGAAACCGGTGGTGATGCCGGCGATGACGATGGATGCCACCGCGATAATGGTCATGCTGTCCATAGCGTGTCCTTTGCAGGGTTCGTTGTCGTATCAGGGTTCGGGGGCCGGCTCGGGTCTGGATTTACGGGTGCGCGTCGCGGCCGCGATGTAAACCGCGGCCAGGATGCTGAAGATGTAGGCCTGCACCATGCCGGTGAGCAGGCCCAGCGCAGTCATGACGATGGGAAACAGGAAAGGCGTGATAGTGAGCAGGATGGCGATGATCATCGCCCCGCTCATCATGTTGCCGAACAAACGCACGGCGAGCGCCAGCGTGCGCGAAAGCTCGCTGATGATGTTGAACGGCAGCATGATGAACGTCGGCTTCACATAGGAAGTGAGGTAGCCGCGTATGCCTTGTTCTTCGATGCCGAAAAACGGCACGGCGACGAAGACGCACAGCGCAAGCGCCGCGGTGGTCGACAGCGAGCCAGTCGGCGGCTCGTAGCCGGGGATGACGGTGGCGAGGCTGGCCGTTGCGACGAACAGGAACAGCGTGCCCAGAAAGCCGAGATACTTTTCCGGATGGCGCAGGCCGACTTCGCCGATCTGTTTCGCGATGCCGGTGACAACGATCTCCAGAAAATTCTGCCAGCGGGATCGCTCCATATCCATGGACAGTCTTCGCGTGACCAGTTGTGAGCCGACGGCCAGCGCGAGCATCAGCCCCCAGGTGTACACGATGGTGGCGTTGAGCTTGAGAAACCCGTGCTGCCAGAAAATTATCTCGTCGGGACTAAGGCGCATGGCTGGCCTCGCTTGCCGGACGGGGCGAAGTGCCTGCCGACGGCCGGGTCAGCCTCAGCACGACTATGCGTGCCATGACGAATCCAAGCAGACACGCGAGCAGCCGCTGCCAATGACCGCCGGACGCAAAATAAAATCCAACCAGGGTAAGGCTCATGCGCGCCAGTCCGCTGCCGAAGAACCAGAGCGCGGGCCTTGGGGACGAGGCACCCTTGCGAACGGTCCACCAAAGGCCGCCAAAAAAGACGGCGCCGAGAAGTCCACCCTCCAGCCACGCGAGCAGCAGCGTTGGCGCTTCACTCATCGTTGTCCTCACGGTCCTCTCTTATTGCCTTGTCTTCCCTGGCGACCCAGTGCCACGCATTCAGACAGCCGATCACGAGCCCGGCTATCAACAGCGCCAGCGTCCAGGAACGCGTACCCGGGTGGTGCTTGTCGAGCCAGAGCCCAAGTGCGGCGCCGAGCAGCGTCGGAACGACCACTGACCAGCCGATCAGCCCCATCATGCCCAGTCCGGACCACACACCCGGCACGGGGTTGCGCCGTGCCTTGAGTTTGCGTACCGCCTTCGCGCCCACCTGCCGGGCCAGCGTCGGTTCGCTGTTCGTGGTTTTCCCGGATCCCACGTCATTCTCGTCATTCATGTCGAATGGCCGCGAAACGGCGCACAAATCCCGCTTCCAGTTTCGCCATGACCGAACGCACGCTTTGCTCCTGCTCGTCCAGAGCCAGAAATTCCCGCTCGACGGCGGCGCGCAATTGGCCGAGATCGGTCCCGCTGATGGCACGACGCACCGAGACCATCACGTGCGCTCCGCTTTTGATCAGTACGCCTTCATCGACCGCCACGCAGACTTCGCCCTGCGTGTCGGCCTCGTAGATCAGAATCCCGGGCGAGAGCGCCGCGACGCAATCGAGCCGATGCGGCAAGAGCCCGAACGAGCCCTCGCGCGTCTCCGCCACGATGCGCGACACGCCGGTTATCTCCGCGAATACCTGGAATGGCAGCAGGACCTTAAGATTCATCCATGGCGGCGGCATGTGCGACCTCCTGCTGAGGTTTCGGATGCGGCTCGGGCGTAGCTTTGGCCGCCGTCCCGGTGGTGCGCTTCGGGTCGGTCTTGGCGGCAATTGTCGACTCGGGTCCGGCTGGAGTTGCCGAGCCGCCCGGTTTCGTTTTTGCCTTGGCCTCGTCGATTGAGCCGATCATGTAAAGCGCGCTCTCCGGGTGGTCCTTGAATTCGTCGCGCAGGATCCGCTCACAGCCGTCCAGCGCGTCCTCGAGGCTGACGAGTTTGCCTTTGAGCCCGGTAAATTGCCCGGTGGTGAAAAAAGGCTGGGTGAGGAAACGCTCCAGCCGGCGGGCGCGCGCGACCACGCCGCGGTCCTCCGCAGAGAGCTGTTCCAATCCGAGCATGGCAATGATGTCCTTGAGTTCCGCGTATTGCGCGAGTGTGCGCCGGATTTCCTGGGCGAGAAGGTAATGGCGTTCGCCGACGATGCCCGGCGTGGCCATCTTGGAACTGGATTGCAGCGGGTCGATGGCCGGATACAGGCCTTCGCTTGCCCGCTTGCGCGAAAGCACGATGGAAGCGGACAGATGCGAGAACGTATGTACCGCCGCCGGATCGGTGAAATCGTCTGCCGGCACGTACACGGCCTGGATCGACGTGATCGCACCCGTGTCGGTATTGGCGATGCGCTCCTCCAGGCCCGACAGCTCGGTGCCCATCGTGGGCTGATAGCCCAGGCGCGAGGGCATCTGCCCCATCAGCCCGGACACCTCCATGCCGGCCTGGATGAAGCGAAAAATATTGTCGACCAGCAACAGCACATCTCGATGCTCGTCGTCGCGGAAATACTCGGCCATGGTCAGCGCCGCATGGCCTACGCGGAACCGGGCGCCGGGGGGCTCGTTCATCTGTCCGAATACCATCACCATGTTCGGCAATACGCCGGCATCCTTCATGTCGCGATAAAGCTCTTCGCCTTCGCGGCAGCGCTCACCGATGCCGCAGAATATGCTCACACCGTCGTGGTGCCCGAGCATGTTGTGGATCATTTCCGTGAGCAACACGGTCTTGCCTACGCCCGCGCCGCCGAACAGGCCCGCTTTGCCGCCTCGCTCGAGTGGCACCAGCACATCGATGAGCTTGATGCCGGTCTCGAAGACTTCCGACTTGGTCGAGCGTCGCGCCAGCGGCGGCGGCGCCCGGTGCACCGAGCGCCATTGCACACCGGTCAACGCCGCTTCGCGGTCGATGGTGTTGCCGAACACGTCGAACATCCGCGACAGCAGCCCTTTGCCCACCGGCGCCTGCAACGGCCCGCCCGTATCCTCGACCGCCATGCCGCGGGCAAGCCCCTGCGTTGGCGTCAACGCGATCCCGCGTATGTGACGCGCATCGCGCTGAGCCAGCACTTCGATGACGATCTGGCCGTGCTCTCCGGTGCGCAGCACCGAATAGATCGGCGGCAGGCGCGCGTCGAAGCGGACGTCGACGACGCTGCCGCGTACCGCGACGACGACGCCGACATTCTCGGTGACGGCCTCACCGCTCATGATTGATTGTCACAAATCGAGTCAATGATCATGCCGACCCCTTATCTCCTGGATAATGATCCGCTTCGACTATTTCTTGGACTGGTTGATTATCACGACAACCAGCAAGACCACCACCAGCGTGCCGATGAGGGTCCAGATCCACATTCCCCCGCCCATCCAGCCACCCATCCAGCCGTCGGTATGATTCATCGTCTAGCTCCTTTTTCGTTGTGCTGCGACCGCCCGCCATCCGGAAATCCAGATCATTCCCGCCTTTACCGGCTTGTCATCGTTTTATATTCAGCAACCGCGCGTTGATGGCCACAATTACCGTGCTCGCCGACATCAAGACCGCGCCCAGCGCGGGCGTGAGCAGCACGCCCCAGGCGTATAGCGCGCCGGCGGCCAGCGGAATGGCAAAGGTGTTGTAGCCCGTGGCCCAGAGCAGGTTCTGGATCATCTTCCGGTACGTGGCCCTGGATAACTCGACGATGGCGACGACATCCAGCGGATTGCTGCGCACCAGGATCACGTCTGCGGTTTCGACCGCCACATCTGAGCCCGCCCCGATGGCGATGCCCACATCCGCCTGCGCCAGTGCGGGGGCATCGTTCACGCCATCGCCGGTCATGGCCACCAATATGTTCCGGGTTTGCACTTCTTTTACTTTGGCGGCTTTGTCCTGGGGCAGGACTTCGGCGAAGTACTCATCCAGCCCGACCTGGTCCGAGACCCATTTGGCTGTTGCCTTGTTGTCGCCGGTCAGCATCATGCAGCGGATGTTCAATGCCTTTAGGGCATCGATGGCCTGCTTCGCTTCAGGCCGGACGATGTCGGCCAGGGCAATCGCGCCTTTCAACTTGCCGTCGACGAGGACAAACACGACCGTCTTGCCCTGCGCTTGCAGCGGCCCGATGCGCGGGTCGGTGAGGTCGATGTTCTGTTCTTGCAGGAACCCGGGGCTAACCACTTTGACCTCTTTACCTTCGACCGTGCCTTCGGCGCCTTTTCCGGGAATGCTTTTGAAGTTTTCTACAGGTAGCTTTTTCTCGGAAGACGCGACGATCGCCCGGGCGATGGGATGCTCGGAATTGGCATCCACTGAAGCCGCATACTTGCGCAGGGTTTCTTCGTCGATGTCCTGCCCAAGCACCAGCGTATCGGTCACCCCGAAGCGGCCCTCGGTCAGTGTGCCGGTCTTGTCGAAAATAATGGCCTGCAGTTTGCGGGCGCCTTCAAAAGCACCGCGATTGCGGATGAGCAGGCCGTTCTTTGCGGCCAGTGCCGTGGAGACGGCGACCACCAGAGGCACGGCCAGGCCGAGCGCGTGCGGACAAGTGATGACCATGACCGTCACGGCGCGTTCGATTGCAAAGGCCAGTCCCTTGCCCATGACGAGCAGCCAGATAAGGAAGGTGATGGTGCCGCTGCCAAGCCCGATAAGGGTGAGCCACAGCGCGGCGGTGTCGGCGAGATTTTGCGTCTTCGATTTGCTTTCCTGGGCCTGTTTGACCAGATCGATGACCTGCGACAGAAACGAATCTTTGCCGGTGCCTTTGACGGCGATGGTCAGCGCGCCTTCGCCGTTGATGGCCCCGCCAATGACCTTGCCGCCGCTCGCCTTGGTCACCGGGGTCGATTCCCCGGTGAGCATCGCCTCGTTGACCGAGCTCTCGCCGTCGACAATGACGCCGTCCGCGGGAATTTTCTCGCCGGGTTTGATGAGAACCTTGTCATCCACCGCCAGTTCGCCGAGCGGGACATCCTTCACGCTGCCGTCTGGCATCAGCTTGTGGGCATCGGATGGCATGAGTTTGGCCAGTTCCTCCAGGGCCTTGGAGGCTCCCATCACCGACTTCATTTCGATCCAGTGCCCCAGCAGCATGATGTCGACCAGGGTGGCCAGCTCCCAGAAGAACATCTTCCCGGTCAGGCCGAATACCACGGCGCTGCTGTAGATATAGGCCGTCGAAATGGCGACGGCGACCAGCGTCATCATGCCGGGCTGGCGGGATTTGAGTTCTTCGAACAAGCCCTTCAGGAACGGCCAGCCGCCATACCAGAAGACCGCCGAAGAAAAGCCGAACAGCACATACAGGTCGCCGGAAAAACGCAAGGCGTCGCGCAGGCCTGCCAGCGACTGCAACATCGGCGAGAGCAGCAGAATCGGCAGGGTCAGTACCAGCGCGATCCAGAACCGCTTGCGAAAATCCGCCGCCATATGGGCGTGATGGTCGTGATGGCCTGCGTGGTCGGATGCGGGGTGCTGCAGTTGCGCTTCGGCCTGCAACCAGTTCCGTTCGGCATGGCCTTGCGGACGACCTTCTTCCTGATAGATGGCGTATGCCTTCTTCGCTACCTCATCCTGCGCCGGCTTCGCATCGGAAGCGCCGGGCTGGTCGGAATGATGTTTCATGACGGGACCTTCCTCGGCCGTTGCGATGGCCGCGATTCGACGAGTTGCGTGATACCCACTGGCCTTCTCACGCCGCTTCCATGGCGGCGTCGTATTCGCCACGGCGCGCAGCCCGATTGCACGCGGCGCGATGGCGCAGCGCCCGCTGTGCGGCCGGCACGTTGGCCTCCTGACCGCGCCAGATCTCCATTGCCGACTGCTGGATGGCCCGTGCAAATGAAAACGACAGCGCCCAGGGCGCCCGCGACTTGAAGCGGACATTCATGGCATTCAACCGGGCCGATGCCAATTCGCCGGACTGACCACCCGACAGGAACGCGATACCAGCAACGGCGGCGGGGACCGATTGCAGGAAACACTCGACCGTGGCGTCGGCCACCTCGTCCACCGTTTGCTGTTTCGGACAGGCCAATCCCGGCAGCACCATGTTGGGCTTCAGAAGCATGCCTTCCAGCGTCACCCGTTGGATGTAAAGCTGATTGAAAACCGTATGCAGGACGTCCGCGGTGACCTCGCGGGACCGCTCCAGGGTATGCGAGCCGTCCATGAGCACTTCAGGTTCGACTACCGGGACCAGCCCGGCCTCCTGGCACAACGCGGCGTAGCGCGCCAGCGCCTGCGCGTTGGCTTCGATGCAACCGCTGCTGGGGATGCGATCGCCGATGGTGATCACGGCGCGCCACTTTGCAAACCGGGCGCCCATTTGCGCGTACTCGGCCAGGCGCTCGCGCAATCCGTCCAGGCCTTCGGTTACTTTCTCTGCGTCATGTCCTGCCAAATCCTTCGCACCGGCATCCACTTTTATGCCGGGAATGATGCCCACACCGGTGAGGGCTTTGGCGAACGCAGTGCCGTCCTTTTTCTGTTGGCGGATCGTCTCATCGTAGAGGATCGCGCCGCTGATGCTCTCACCGAGGCCGGGCGTGGTAATGATCAGTTCGCGCCAGGCGCGGCGGGCTTCGACCGTCTGGGGAATGCCCAGCTTCGCAAATCGCATGTTGCAGGTGGGATTGCTTTCGTCCATGGCCAGCAGGCCCTTGTCACCGGCGACGAGTTCACTGGCGGTGTCGATCAGCGTCTGCGTATTCATTCTTGAGCGGCCCACTTCCAGTTGCGAATTTCCGGCATGTCCCGGCCGTTCTTGTCGATGTACTGCTTGTGCTCGATCAGCTTGTCCTTGAGCTGCCGCTTCAGGTAAATGCCTTTGTCGCCGGTTTGCGGCAGGCGGTCGATGGTGTCCATCGCCAGATGAAAACGGTCCAGATCGTTCAGCACCGTCATGTCGAAAGGCGTGGTGATGGTGCCTTCTTCTTTATAGCCGCGAACGTGGATATTGGCGTGGTTGGTGCGGCGATAGGTCAGCCGATGGATCAGCCACGGATAAGCGTGGTAGGCGAAGATCACCGGTTTGTTCTTGGTGAAGATTTCGTCGAAATCGGTGTCGCTCAAGCCGTGCGGGTGCTCAGTTTTCGGCTGTAGCTTCATCAGGTCGACGACGTTGACCACGCGGATTTTCAGTTCGGGAAAATGCGCTCTCAGAATGGAGACGGCCGCGAGCGTCTCAAGCGTTGGAACGTCGCCGCAGCAGGCCATGACGACGTCGGGCGCGACAGCCTGATCGTTGCTGGCCCACTGCCAGATGCCGATGCCTTCGGTGCAATGCCTGACGGCGGCGTCCATCGTCAGCCACTGCGGCGCCGGATGCTTGCCCGCGATCACGACATTGACGTAATGGCGGCTGCGCAAGCAATGGTCCATCACCGACAGCAGGCAATTGGCATCCGGGGGCAGGTAAACCCGCACGATATCGGCCTTCTTGTTGACGACATGATCGATGAAGCCGGGATCCTGGTGCGTGAAGCCGTTGTGGTCCTGGCGCCAGACGTGCGAGGCGAGCAGGTAATTCAGCGACGCGATCTTGCGCCGCCACGGCAGGTGAGAGGTGACTTTCAACCATTTGGCGTGCTGGTTGAACATCGAATCAATGATATGAATGAAGGCCTCGTAGCAATTGAACAGTCCGTGCCGCCCGGTGAGCAGATAGCCCTCGAGCCAGCCCTCGCATTGGTGTTCGCTCAGCATCGAATCGAGCACGCGTCCGGCGGGTGCAAGGAATTCGTCGTTCGGCAGGGTAGCCGCATCCCATTGTCGATGGGTCACTTCAAAAAGGGACTCGAGGCCATTGGAGAGCGTCTCGTCCGGACCGAATACGCGGAAGTTGCGTTGCTCGGCATTCAGTTTCGCGACGTCGCGCAGGAAAGGCCCGAGCACCTGCGTGTCGCCGATGCCCGGCGTGCCGGGCGTCGGCACCTGCGCCGCATAGTCACGGAAATCCGGCATGCGCAGGTCGCGCAACAGCATGCCGCCGTTGGCGTGCGGATTCGCCCCCATGCGCCGATCGCCCTGGGGTGCAAGCTCGGCCAATTCCGGTTTCAGCCGGCCCTGCTCATCAAAGAGCTCCTGCGGGCGGTAGCTCTTGAGCCAATCTTCCAGAAGCTTGAGGTGTTCCGGATGCGTGTGCGGGTGCAGCGGCACCTGATGCGCACGGAAGGTTCCTTCAATCTGAAGGCCATCGACCACTTTCGGTCCCGTCCAGCCTTTGGGCGACACCAGCACGATCATCGGCCAGCGCGGCCGCGAGGCGCTGCCGCTGGCGCGCGCGTATTGCTGGATCTGCTTGATTTCCTCAACGGCCGTGTCGAGCGCCGCGGCCATTGCCTCGTGCATCGGCCCGGGTTCGTGGCCCTCGACGAAATAGGGCGTCCATCCGTAACCGCGCAGCAACTGCTCCAATTCTTCGCGTTCAATGCGGGCGAGGATGGTCGGGTTGGCAATCTTGTAGCCGTTGAGATGCAGGATCGGCAGCACGGCGCCGTCGGTGACCGGATCGAGAAACTTGTTGGAATGCCAGGCCGTGGCCAGCGGTCCGGTTTCCGCTTCGCCGTCGCCCACGACGCACGCGACGAACAGATCCGGATTGTCGAACACCGCACCGAAGGAATGGCTGAGCGAATAACCCAGCTCGCCGCCCTCGTGAATCGAGCCCGGGCACTCGGGCGATGCGTGGCTCGGAATGCCGCCTGGAAACGAAAACTGGATGAATAGCTTGCGCAGCCCGGTCTCGTCCTGGCTGATGTCCGGATAGATCTCGCTGTATGTACCTTCGAGATAGGTGTTGCCTACGACCGCCGGGCCGCCATGGCCGGGACCGGAAACGTAGATCATGTCGAGGCCGTACTGCTTGATGACGCGGTTCAGGTGCACGTAGATGAAGTTCTGCCCCGGCGTCGTGCCCCAGTGCCCGAGCAGCATGTGTTTGACATCATCGAGCTTCAGCCCCCGCTTCAGCAGCGGGTTGTCGTAGAGAAAAATCTGCCCGACCGAAAGGTAGTTCGCGGCCCGCCAATAGGCGTCCATCTTGCGCATCAGCCCGGTATCGAATGTCTTCGTATCTGCTTTCATGCTTCCAGTTCCCGAGTCGTGCGCGACGAGCCGCCGTTCGAAATCATTGATCTGCGCGTAGCGTTCCGAATAGACTGCTTTTGAACCGAGATCGTGAACCCGGCGTTATCAACACATCCTCGTAGTGCGAGCGTGCTTTCGCCATCAGTGTTTGCGCGAATGACTCAGACAAGGACTTGCCCTATTGAATCAGGCGCAGCGATCGCATCGCAGTAAGGCCCCATATACAATGCGTGGCAAAACGAACTTGTGGGATTGCGCCTAGCAAATCATGATGCCCGCTCACCGGCATGTTGTATGTTCGGTAGCGAACATGCCGTTTAGGCTTCCGTGCACCTGGAAACCACGCTCCGCGGCGCGAGAAAGGCCCGTCACTACGGATGAAGCGTGCCCGGTCCTCGGAGAAAAGCACTTCATGGCTATCGGGGTTCGACGCCGAGCGGCTGATGGGTTGCCGGCCATACGCTGCTGCTCGCGGTATCGCGCAGGAAAAGATAACTTCCTCACTCATCGCACGTCGCGTCTTCGCTTCATCCATAACCAGCGCAAGGCGACGAGGGTGCGCTCGACCGCGTCCGCGCGTGTCATCCAGCCGCGCTCAACGCCCGCCGGATAAACGGATAGCGCGAATCCGACCACAGCGATGCTCGCCGGGGCCTCCTTGCGCGAGGTGTCAGCGACCAGGACGTTGGCCAGATTCACCGTATGCACGAAGTAGTCGAACGCATTACGCTGCAGTTGGTCGAGCAGCGCCTCGTCCGACTGCGCGCGATGTTCAGTCATGATTGTTCATGCGCCGCCGCCCGGTGCAGTTGGCGAACCGCTGCCGATGGGCGCAATCGCCCTATCGACGATCGTCTGTGCTTCCACCAGAATGCTGCGTAGGTGGTCGCCGTCGCGAAAACTCTCAGCATAAATCTTGTAGATGTCCTCGGTGCCGGAAGGGCGCGCGGCAAACCAGCCGGTTTCGGCCACCACTTTCAATCCGCCGATCGGCGCGTCATTGCCCGGCGCGCGGCTGAAGACTTTCTGAATGGCTTCGCCCGCCAGGGTCGTGGATTTCACCTGCTGTGGCGAGAGTTTCGATAATTGTTCTTTCTGCGCCGGGGTCGCGGCTGCTTCGATGCGATCCGCGAAGATCTCCCCGAACTCTTGCGCTAAATCGAGGTAGATTTCACCCGGATCATGACCCATTCGCGCTGTAATTTCCGCTGACAGCAAGGCGGGCACAATGCCGTCCTTGTCGGTTGTCCACACGGTGCCGTCACGGCGCAGGAAAGATGCCCCCGCACTTTCTTCGCAACCGAAGCCGAGTGAACCATCGAGCAAACCTGCGGCAAACCATTTGAAGCCGACCGGCACTTCGTACAGTTGCCGTCCCAGCCTGGTGCTCACGCGATCGATCATCTGGCTGCTCACCACCGTTTTCCCAATGGCAGCATCTTTGCGCCAGGCGGGCCGGTGCTGACACAGGTAGTCGATGGCCACCGACAAATAATGATTCGGCGGCAGCAGGCCCGTGCTGCGCGTGACAATCCCGTGCCGGTCGTGATCGGTATCGCACGCAAAGGCGATGTCGAAGCGGTCCTTCAGTTCAATCAGACTCTGCATCGCGTAGGAGGAAGACGGGTCCATGCGAATCCGGCCGTCCCAATCGACCGTCATGAAACGAAAAGTGGCATCCACCGCCTGATTGACGACCGTGAGGTCGAGCTTGTAGCGATCGCCGATCGAGGACCAGTAATGAACCCCGGCGCCGCCGAGCGGATCGACGCCCATGCGAATGTGTGCGCCGCGAATAGCGTCCATGTCAATCACGTTGCCGAGGTCGTTTACGTAGGCATTGAGAAAATCGTGCTCGTGGGTTGTCGAAGCGTGAAGCGCCTTGTCGAAGGAAATCCGCTGCACGCCCTTGAGGCCGCGCTGAAGCAGTTCATTGGCCTGTTTTTGGATCCAGCCGGTAATGCCAGTGTCCGCCGGCCCGCCATTGGGCGGGTTGTACTTGAAGCCGCCGTTGTCCGGCGGATTGTGCGACGGCGTGATGACAATGCCGTCGGCCAACCCGTTCTCGCGTCCGCGGTTGTAGGCGAGAATTGCATGCGATACGGCGGGGGTCGGCGTGTATTCGCCGCCCGCCGCCATCATCACCTCCACGCCATTGGCCGCCAGCACTTCCAGCGCGCTGGCAAATGCCGGCTCGGAAAGCGCGTGTGTGTCGATGCCGATGAAGAGCGGGCCGCCGATGCCTTGTTTCTTGCGGTACAGGCAAATGGCCTGGCTGATTGCCAGCACATGCGCTTCGTTGAACGTTTTGTCGAATGCCGAACCGCGATGTCCGGAGGTGCCGAATGCCACTCGTTGCAACGGGATCGAGGAATCTGGCGCCTCGCTGTAATAGGCGGTGACGAGTTTGGCGACGTTGACCAACATCGCAGGCGGCGCAGGTTTTCCGGCCAAAGGGCTGATTCTCATTGCGGTCCTGGTTGATTGGCTGAATGTGCGTGCGCTGTGGCGGGTGCCGATTCTGGGGCATGACGCGCTATTGGCGCCTTGGCCGCGGCAACGAAGTGCGCCGGCTCCAACCCGAAATGCTGCGCGACAGCTTTCAGCGGCGCCGACATGCCGAAAGTATGCAGACCGAGGATGGCGCCTGCGAAGCCAGTATAACGCTCCCAGCCGAAGGCCGAGGCTTCCTCGACCGCCACGCGAGCCGTGATCGCCGGCGGCAATACCTGGTCGCGATATTCCTGAGTTTGGCTTTCGAACAATTCCCACGACGGCATGCTGATGACTCGCGAATTGATGCCATCGGCTTTTAACTTTTCATACGCAGTCACGCAGAGCGGAACTTCGCTGCCGGTCCCCAGCAGCAGCACGTCCGGTTTGCCGTCCGGGGCGTCGGCCAGTACGTAGGCCCCCAGCGCCACGCCGCCGGCGCTCGCGTATTTCGAGCGATCGAGAGTAGGTACTGCCTGCTGCGTCAGCACCGAATCAACGCATTAGTCGAACTGTCATGGCGTAACTGAGACTCCTGTGGGCTTTCCAGTTCGGGTAGCAGCTTGTGGGCGGGGCAGCGCCGCGCCGGTCACCTGACTCATTTAGCCGTGACCCCGGCAGGCTGCGCACTTTTTTCCTTGATGCGCGATAGCAATGCGCGCCACGATTTCGAGAAAGCGTCGGCGCCTTCGCGCTGCAGTCGGGCGGCCAGTGCTGCGTCGTCGACGCCTTCGCGCCTGAATTCCTCGAGCACAGCCTCGGCATAGCCGCCGTCATCTGGAATAGCGGTTCCGACCCTGCCATGGTCTGCAAATGCGCGCAGCGTCTTTTCCGGGATGGTGTTGATCGTGTCTGGCGCTGCGAGAGCCTGGACGTAGAGCGTATCTGGTGCCGCAGGATCCTTGGTGCCGGTGCTGGCCCAAAGCAGCCGCTGCGGATGCGCGCCGGTCCGTAGGATCTTTTTCCAGCGCGGCGACGCCAGCAGGTCGCGATACGCCTTGTAGGTGTGCATCGCGATCGCGATACCGAGGCGGTTGCGGTACTGCGGTGAGATCTCCTGTTTGACAGCAACATCCCAGCGGCTGATAAAGAGCGACGCAACGGATTCGACCTTCGGGTCGAGGCCGGCAGCGATGCGGCGTTCGATGCCACGCATATAGGCGCCGGCGGCGGCGAGGTAGTGTTCCCGTGAGAACAGGAGGGTAACGTTGATGGGCACTCCGGCGAAGATGGATTCCTCGATCGCGGGTATGCCGGCTGCCGTTCCCGGAATCTTGATGAAGAGATTCGGGCGTGCGGCTGCCGCCTGCAAGCGCGCGGCAGCGTGTATCGTCTTCGCGGTGTCGTCGGCGAGCAGCGGGGAAACTTCGAGCGAGACCCAACCGTCGACGCCGTCGGTCGCCTCAAAGACCGGACGGAACAGGTCGGCAGCCTGCGTCAGGTCCTGAAGCGCGAGCGCGAAGAACAAGTCCTCGCCCGACTTTTCCTGGCGCACCAGTTCGTCGATCGCCCCGTCATAGGATTTCCCGCTGCCGATCGCGTGTTCAAAAATGGTCGGGTTCGAGGTGAGCCCCGTCACCGACAGATCTGAGATGTAGCGTGCCAGCGTGCCGTTGGTCAATATTTCGCGGGTGATATTGTCGAGCCAAAGACTTTGCCCAATATCATGCAACTGTTGCGTCGCCTTCATGGCGCCTCCTGTTCCGCATGGCCGGTATGGCGTCTCCGATAAGCCGTGCGTAGGGCGATTCCGCTCCCGGCTGTTCTTCAAAAAGGTTGACGCGAGCGGCGAGCGCGACTGCTGATCTGGGGGAGAGCCGAAAGCGCAGATAATTTCCCCGCCCGGTCGCAGTAAAGAGAGTCGGCGAACAATCTTTGCGGCGGCGGCTTCAGTTCCACCAGGACCTCGGCCGCCGTTTCAGCCAGATACTTGCCTCGACGCCGAAATCTTCAGAAAGCGTGATCTGGACGCTGGCCACGCAGTTACGGTTCCAGATCGGCTCCAGAAACGAATTGGCGAATCATCAACTCGACGTCCTTTCTGCAAACGACATCCAGGATCACTTCGACAATGAGTCCGGGCCTCTTTTCTGGCCCGATTTGGCTTACTTCATCTGGGTTGCGCGCCGCTTCAGCGGCAATTGGGAAGTGTCGCCGGGTTTCCTGCCGGCGTTTTCCCCGATCGCCTCGCTGGTCTCGCCCGGATTGTCGCGATGAATCTTTGCTTGCGCCAACGTCTCGGTCCGGACCGCCTTGGTCTCTTTCACACAGGTACGCGCGTCACTGCCCGTGAGTTCTTTGCATTTCGCGATAGAGTCGGCGTAGTCCGTCTGTGCCTGGGCTTTGGCAGCGCGGTATTCTTCGCTGCGCTTTGACGCATCGATCTTGGCAACTTCCGCGGACATGGCGACGCGGTCTGGTTCGGCATTCGGCTGGGTATCGGCCGTAACGTTCTGGGCCATTGCCGACGATCCAACGCCGACGAACAGACCCAGGACCAATAGAGAGAGCGGGGTTCTTTTCATTTTCTGGATTCCTTGGAAAAAACACGCGAGGGTCCGGAGGGCTCCGCCTTCGCCTGTGTTCACGTGGCGTTCCCCGGTGGCGCTTTACTTCTGGCATCCTGGCCATTGCGGCCCGGTCATGGTGCCTGGATCACCAAAGGCCAAGCTAGGCTGTGTCGACTCGCTTGTATGTACGCCAACACACACAGGATTGATCATTTTGCGACGTGGCGCGCGAAATCGACGCAAGAGCGAAGGCATCAATGTCGGCTCGCTTACAAGCTGTCCTTCGAATTCTTCCGCGATGGCATCGCCGGCTGTGGCCGGACGCCGCAAGTGCCGCAGCGACGATCGCCGTGTCCGTGGCCGGAGACGTAGATCGCTTCCGAAACGTCAGTAGCGCCACCACGCCTGCCAGCGCGAAGGCCACCGGCGTGCCGCCGTGCGCCAGTTGCACCGCCAGGCCCAAAACCGCAAAAATCCCGCCGCCGACCATCCCGCCGACGCCGATCGCGATCACCGCCCACAATCCGATCTTATGGGCCGCTCGCCTGGATCGCCTCCGCTCGACACCATCCACCGCCATGGTGGCGGGCCCGGGTCCATCGCTCGCGGTAATCCCCCAGCAGCAGCGGCCGTACCCTTTGAACTTGAGCGGATTGTCGATCGCATATTGCTGCTGCACATAGGTGGCGCGGCGGCTGTTCTCGAAATAGTCAATCCCCTTGTCGCGCATGAAGAGGTCCTGAATGCCGCGAAAATCGATCCAGAGGTGCGAAAGCTGGTGCGTGAAAAGTGATCCAGCGTACAGATAGTCGTATCCATAGCAGTGTTGCCACCGATAAGTCGAGCTCCACGCGGCGTAGCCGCCGTCAGACAGCGGATGCGTGGGAGAGCCGAGCGCAAGGATATAGAGCAAGACTGCTTCATCGTAGCCCTGCCAGCTATACTCGAGGAAGCCGCTTTCGGGCTTCCAGCCGTGCGTCAGCGTTGCACCCTGGTTCTGCGCCCAGTGCCAATTGGCGCGGCGATAGAGAGCGTCGGCGAGGGTCCGGATCTCGTGCTCGGGGGCCGACTCCGAGTCAAAATAACGTCCTGCCGTCAACATGCCGGCCAGCAGAAATGCGCTGTCAACCGTCGACAGTTCGCATTGCCAGGCGCGCCGCCCGGTCCGCATATCGAGAAAGTGATAGTAAAGGCCCTGGTAGCCGGTGGCATCGGGTTCAGGGCCGTGCGGACTGTTGCAGAAAAAGCGCAGTGTCGCGAGCGTTAGCTCGACAGCGGCGGCACGCGATATGAACCCGCGCTCGATCGCCACCGGGTAAGCCGCCAAGGCGAATCCGGTGGCGGCGATGCTGGCAGGCCAATCCGTAGCGGTCTTGTCGCGCACCAGTCCGTTGGCGCGATTTACCTCATTCAGAAAGTACCTGAATGATTGGAACTGAAGAATTTCCACCTCGGCTTCGATGACCAGCGACTTAGCGTGCAAGCGAGAGGCCACGGAAAAATCGCTATTTCGCCAGTTGCTTGCGGAAGGACTTCAGTTCCCGCTGGCGTTTCGCGCTGGTCTTTGGATAGGCCATCTCGAGTCCTTTGAATGCATCAAGGATGACCTGGGAAACGATCAGCCGGGCGTTCTTTTTGTCATCCGCAGGCACGACGTACCAGGGCGCGTGATCGGTGCTGGTCGCGCCCAGGCAAGCCTCGTAAGCCGTCATGTACTGCTCCCAGTATCCTCTCTCGTAAAGGTCGGCGCGGCTGAACTTCCAGTTCTTGTCCGGCTCGTCGATACGCGCCAGGAATCGCTTTCTCTGCTCTTTCTTCGAAAGGTGGAGGAAAAACTTGATGACGCGCGTGCCGTTGCGGTAGAGATGGTCTTCCAGGTCAACCATGGAGCGATAGCGGTCCTTCCAGACGGAGCCCTCATCGAGCAACGCGTCCGGCAGACCCTGCGCACGCAGGATCTCCGGATGTACCCGGACGATCAGCACTTCCTCGTAATAGGAGCGGTTGAAGATGCCGATGCGGCCGCGTTCCGGCAAGGAGCGCGTAGTGCGCCACAGAAAGTCGTGCTCCAGCTCGGTTGCGCTCGGGTGCTTGAAGCTGAACACCTGGCAGCCTTGCGGGTTGACCCCGGACATGACGTGGCGGATGGCGCCGTCCTTGCCGGCGGCGTCCATCGCCTGGAAAATCAGCAGCAGCGCATAGCGGTTGGACGCGTAGTGAAGGCGCTGCAACGCGCTAAGCTGCTCGACGTGTCGCTGGAGGAACTTGTGGTAATGCTTCTTCGACTTGTACACAGGCGCTACCAGCGTCGGCCGCTTTTTGAGGTCGACATGTTCCCCCGCCAACACCCGGAATTCATTGGCGTCAATCTTCATCTTCAATTCTTTTGTTGTTCAGGCGTCTGAGTCGAACGACCGTCGTCGCGGTAGCGCATTGTCAGCATGCGGCTGGAGCCTTCTGGCGCGGCAGTTATATCGAACGAAAGGGCCTGGTTCGGCAATCGATGGTAGGTGCCGTAGTAGGAGACGAACCCGTTTTCGTGATTGACCTTCATATCGATCGGTAGCTTGCGGCCGGTAAGATCACGAATCTTAACTGTAAGGACGGCGGGTAAGGTCGCGTTGCCGGCGCGGCTTTTTTCCATAACCGTTATATTCAGGATAAAGACGGACGGTCCCTGCTCAAAGCCATGCGCCTTCGCCACGGATGCCGGGATGGTCTCGCTGCTGACGGTGCTGCTGCGCAATGTGTAGTTACCTTCCGTCACCTCATGAGGTTGCGCGCCGGCGAAGAGCGGCGTCCAGGCAGCCAGGCAGATGAGGACGGTCGCGATGTGATTCGATCCGTTCATATTTGCAGTTCTCCCGTGACAAGGTACGCGGCTTCAGGCGATTCCTTTTGACGCCGGCCATCGAAGCGGACAAGTGCGCGTCGCTGATCTCGCCATTTTGTGAACGCGTGATCCGCACGCTTCGGCGCGAGTGCCTCGACTGGCTGATCCCCATTGTCAGAATCCCACACCTGGCCGTTGCGGCCCGGTCATGGTGCCTGGATCACCATAGGCGACGGTACGCTGTGGCGACTTGCTTGTATGTGTACCAACGCACACTAGGCGTTTATTATGTTGCGAGGCGGCGCGCGAAATCGACGCAAGATCGAAGGCATCAAATTCGGCTTGCTCACAAATCTCACGAGTGTGGAAAAGGCAAAGAAAACTCCGGCAATCAGCCCGCAGCCGAGTGCGGACAGGTCCGGAACGTTCCCATTTCAAGCAGGCTCATCTCATTCATGTGGCCCCTGCTAATCAGTCTTGTCTCTCGAATCGGTTTCTGAACTTTCCCAATACCCGGCACTCTCACTGAGCATCGTGCAATCAGTGCCCAGTCCCCTGCATAATAGGGGTGATCCGCACTGACCCGGGACCGCCGTGATGATTTCCTCCTCATTCGATTCGCTGCGCGGCTGGTTTCACCCCGACCGCTGGCAGCAGTCGCCCGCGGCCGGCTACACGCTCGCGATCGCGTTCACCCTCCTGGCGCTCTGGTCCCGCTCCTGGGTCCAGCTCTACATCGGCGACAGTGCTCCCTTTTCCACATTCTTCGCGGCGGTGGCCCTCACAGCCTGGTTCGGCGGCTACGGCCCCTGCATCCTGGCGGTGATTCTGGGGTCTCTGTGCTCGTGGTATTTCGTTCTCGTCCCCGTCACTACCTTCAAGATACCAGAGCAGCACCAGTTGATGGCCCTTGGCGTATTCGTGCTCACCGGCCTCATCATCGCGGCGTTCAGCGGCCGCATGCGCCGTGCCCTGGATGCGATGTACCTGGCCAAACTCGAAAGCGAAGGGCGCTCGATCGAAGCACAGCGCTCGCAACAGATCCTCGACACGCTGCTGGAAAACGTCCCTGAAGGCATCACCATGGCGGGGGGGGCGCCGGACTTCCGCATCGTGGCGCAGAGCCGCTTCGCGCAGAAGGTGATCGGGCCGGCTTCTGAAAAAATCATCGGCATGCCTTCAGGAGAACATTCCGCGCCCACCGGACTTCTCATGGCCGACGGGACTGTCCCCCGCAAGGAGCAGGTGCCGCTCTACCGCGCGACGCACCATGGCGAGAACATCCAGAACGAACCCTGGATCATGCGCCGCCCGGACGGCACGCCCATGCATGTGTTGGTGAACACCGTGCCGGTGCTTGATGCAAAAGGCGTGATCCTCGGCGGCATCGGCTGCTGGCGTGACGTGACCAGCGAGAAGCGAGCGGAAGAGGAGAGCCGGCGCCTGCTGGAAAGCGAGCGGGCTGCGCGCGTGGAAGCCGAGCGCAATGCACGTGTCAAGGATGAATTCCTGGCGACCCTGTCGCATGAACTGCGCACGCCGCTGAATGCCATAGTCGGCTGGATGCACGTCCTCAAGTCGCGCCCGCCGGACGCGGAAGTGCTCATGCAGGCGATTGCCGCCATCGAGCGCAACAGCCGCGCTCAGACGCAATTGATCGAGGACCTGCTCGACATGAGCCGCATCGTCTCGGGCAAGTTTCGCCTCGAGGTGCAGACACTGGACCTGGTGCCGCTGATCCACGCGGCACTGGAATCGGTCCAGCCGGCGGCCGAGGCCAGGGAGATCCGGTTCGAGTCCATGCTGGATCCCGATGCCGGCCCAATCAAGGGCGATGCCAACCGCCTGCAGCAGGTGGTGTGGAACCTCTTGTCGAACGCGGTCAAGTTCACGCCCAAGGGTGGACGCATCCGGATTCATATGCAGCGCGTCAATTCCCACGTCGAGTTGAGCGTGACGGATTCTGGCATCGGCATGAGCCCGGAATTTCTCCCGCACGTCTTCGAGAGGTTCCGCCAGCAGGACGGTTCAATCACCCGTGCTCAGGGTGGGCTGGGT
>ENA-ORBV01002550-ORBV01002550.1-microbial-mat-metagenome-genome-assembly--contig:-NODE-2550-length-38187-cov-4.971923_pt1 | contig 38187 bp, 31 predicted proteins | sample MGYA00237777_ERZ505514 | MGnify/ENA primary metagenome ERZ505514 (study PRJEB26160, sample SAMN06269048) | microbial mat metagenome | isolation source: Oligotrophic lake microbial mat | place... | reverse complement strand
CGGCAGGGCCGAGGGCGCCGGGATGGCCGCGACCGCGCAGTGCGCGAGGTCGGGGCAGGATTCGTGCGTCGGCGCGGGAGGGGTGTCCGAGAGCTCGCGCGGCGCGTCCGGCATCACGTGGCCGGCGTGCGCATCGGGCGCGCTGGGCGTCGGCACCAGATGTGCGGCGCTCGTCACCGAGCCCGTCTCCAGCATCGGACAACCCGCCAGGGTCTGCGCCGGCAGCGCCAAGAGCCCCGCCCACGCCATCAAGGCGGCGGCACGGCGCACGGTAGCGCGGAGGCGGGAGCGAACGACGGACATCATGGAAAGGTAATCGCGGTCCGGCTTAAGAGGTTCCGAAAGCCGACACGGATTGAGGCGCACCTGCGTCGCCGCTGCGAAATCGGCGTAATGACCCGAGTGGGGATCGAACCCACGACCTGCGGATTAAAAGTCCGTTGCTCTACCGGCTGAGCTATCGGGTCGCGTCCCCCAGCCATGGTGACCCACGGTGGTTGGACCCCGAGGAATCTAAACCGCTTACCGCTCGATGCTAACCGCCAGCTGGAGCGAGCGCTGATCCTCCGGCCCATCATTTCCAAAGCCGCGGAACTTTCCGCGCTCAAGCTCCCACCGCGCAAAGAGGTTCAGGCCGCTCGTGCCCGAGCGAGGATACCAGCGCGCCATCGCGGATCGCACCTCGGAATCGCCGGCCACCGCGAGAACCCGGGCCGTCTCCACCGCGACGGGGCCGACGCGGACGCGCCCGCTCGTCATGATCCCCGGCGTCACGTCGTACCCGTACCCCGTCAGGGCGCCGACCTTCGCCACCACCTGCACTTGGTCCATGAGCAGCACACCCACCTGCAAGCCCAGCGTGGCCGGCGCGCGGAACGAATCCAGCAGTGAGGACCCCGCGTAGAGCCCCACGCCGCCCTCGGAGAAATCCCCGATCAGCAGTCGGCCCTGTGTTGCCCGCAGCGAGAGGTGTCCGAGGAGGGACGCGCGGAGGAACAGCATCACTCCCGTCCGATTCCCAATCCTCTCGCCATTCGCGTAGCCAGTCAGCTGATCGAGGCCGATTCCGGTCTCGGTGAGCGGCCCAGCCGTCAGGCGCTGCGCGCCGAGTGGCGCGGCGAGCGATAAGGCGAGCGGCAAGGCGAGCGACAAGGCGAGCGACGTCCCAAGCGCTCTGAAGAGTCCCGCCCGGAACCTCATCGCCACCGTGACCACCCTGATCGCACCGCAAAGCGCACGTCGCAACATCGTGTCTTCTCCATCAGTGCGTGAGGAACAACGGCGCGCCCGGACCGGTCGGGAGGCGTAACCAAACCCACACCACCAGCATCAGACTCCACGCCACCATATTCGCCATCGTGTACGGCAGCATGGTCGCCGACAGTGTCCCGATCCCCGCCTTGGGATCATACCGCTGAAAGAACAACAGCACGAGCGGGAAGTTCGCCGACAGCGGCGTGATGATATTGGTGAGACTGTCCCCGACCCGATAGGCCGTCTGCGTCAATTCGGGCGAATACCCGAGTAGCATGAACATCGGCACCATCACCGTGCCGAGCATCGCCCACTTCGCCGAGGCCGATCCCATGAACAGATCAATCGTCGCCGTGAGCAGGACGAGCAGCAACATCAGCGGGATGACGCCCAACTCGAGCGCCTGCAGTACCGCCGCTCCCTGCACCGCGAGGAGCACGCCGATATCGCTCCACGCGAAGATGTTCACGAACTGCGCGATGAAGAACACCACGACCACGTAGCCCGCGACGAGCTCCATGTTCTTCGTCATCCCCTTGTAGATGTCTCGATCGCTTGTGATGGTCCCCGCGACGATGCCATACACCAGACCGGGGAGGAGTCCGAACAGGAAGATCCAGAACACCAGTCCGCGTAAAAAGAACGAGCCAAGAAATCCCGGGGCCGTCGCGTCGTTCAAATATCCATCGGCAGGGATCAGTCCCCAGAGCACGAGCACCGTCAACCCCGCCAGACTCGCAAAGGCCCAACGCAATCCGGCCCGCTCGAGGCCGGTCAGCGGCGCCGAGGGCTCTGGGATCGCCGCCCCCGTGTACGCACCGAGTCGTGGCTCCACCACCTGCTCCGTGATCAGCGTGCCGGTCGCCGTCACGAGAAGGACCGACGCGGCAAGAAAGTAGTAGCTCGCCATCGGCGTGACGATGTAGCCGGGTTGCAGGATCCGTGCGGCATCCTGCGTGATCCCGGCAATCGTCACATCATTGGGCGACAGCAGGAGGTTCGCCGCGAATCCTCCTGAGACGCCCGAGAACGCCGCCGCGAGACCGGCGAGCGGATGACGGCCGACGGTGTGAAAGAGTGCCGCCGCCATTGGCAGCAGCAGCACGTACCCCACATCTCCCGCGGTATGCGATGTCGCACCGACGAACACGATCACGAGCGTCAGAAACCGCGGCGGGGTCGCCCCGACCACCACGCGCACGACCGCCCCCAAGAACCCCGCATGCTCGGCCACCGAAAGTCCGAGCAGGCAGACCAGCACGGGACCGAACGGACCGAAGTTCATGAAGTTCGGCACCAGTCCCATGATGATGCGGCGCAATCCCGATACCGAGAGCAGATTCGTCGCGCCAATGGTCTCGCGTGTGGTGGGATGCAGCACCGTCACGTCAAACGTGGAGAGCAGCCACGAGAGGAGCACGACGAGTCCGGAGAGCACGACGAACAGCGTCGCCGGGTGCGGTAACTTGTTCCCCCCACGCTCCACCGCATCGAGCGCGCGGAGGAACCACGTCCGCCCTGGCCCCAGCGGTCCCGCGGTCCGTTGCGTCATCGCCCCGCGCCGCGCGCGCGCTCAGCCAACGCCTGCACGAAGGCCGCACAGGTCGCACGCATCGCGCCGAAGTCCAGCGATGGGGCGAACAGCGACTCCTGCATGTAGCGCGCACGATTGATCTCGATCTGGATGCTGTGTCGTCCCTGGACCGGCGCGCCGAAACTCCGCACGAGATCGCCACCCTGATACGGGTCATTCATCTGCACCGAATACCCGCGGCCGCGGAACCACTCGCAGGCCCACTGCGTGTGCACCGAATCGGCCGTGGTGCCATGGCGATCACTGATGACCAGATCCGGACGGACCGCACCATTGTCGACATTCATCGCATTGCCGCGTGACTTCATCGAGTGGCAGTCCACGTGGAAGACGACTCCGGACCGAGCGTGCGCGTCGTCGATGGCGCGCTGCAACGCGTGCCGATACGGGCGATAGTACACCTCGATGCGCTCCTGCACCTCGCGCACGGAAAGCTTCCGATCGTACATCGGTACATCGGGAAGCGCGTGTCGGCGAAGCAGCCCCATCCCCCGCTTCGTGTAGTCCGTCGGCGTGAGCGAAACGGGCCATGCCTCCGCCAGTAACGTCTCGTCGATGTCATCTTCCGCCCGATTCACATCGATGAAGGCGCGGGGGAACGTCGCACAGATCAGCGTCGCTCCAGCGGCGGGGGCATCGCTCCACAACTCGTCGACGAACGCATCCCACGTCGTCCGGATGGCCGCGTCGGGCGCCGAAGAGCCGAACGAATCAGGAAAGACAAATCCACTGTGCGGCGAATCCACGACAACCGGGGCGGGTGCCACCGCCGGCGTGACCACCCGGACAACTGCGGCGCGCGCGGCGTTCACGCGCGCTCGGTACGCCAGATGGCGAGGGCACCGATCGCAAGGAGCGCCGCCATCGCCAGCGGCACACGATCCGCCCCGAGCATGACATAGCCCGACAGATAGATCGAAGCGATCACGAGCGTACAGGCGGCAACGGGGACGCCCGTCCGCATGAAGGCAGCGAACGAGATGCGCACTCCTTCGCGCTCGGTCAGACCAAGAGTCGTCACATTCGCCGACGCGCCGATCGGCGTCGCGTTGCCACCAAGACAGGCGCCCAGCGAGAGGGCCCACCAGAGGACCTGGCTCTCCCCGGGCAACTGCGGAATCAGGGCGCCGATAATCGGAATGCTCACCGCGACGAACGGGATGTTGTCCATGAACGCGGAGAGGACGGCAGAGACCCACACAACGAGCAACGCCGCAAAGACCAACGTCCCCGCGTCACTGAGGCCGAATGTCGCTTGGCCCGTCAGAATGGCGCGCTCGAGATATCCCGCGAGCCGCGCCGTGAGCCCCGTCGCCACCGCCGCGCCGACCAGGATGAACAACAACGCGAAGAAACTCAGCGTCGGCCATTCGATCTCCTTCTCGATCACGTGCAGGACGCCGTGACGGCGCTCGTCATGCGTCGGACGTGCGGCACGGAGATAACGGATGTCTTGAACAATGAGCGCGACCGTGGCGCCAATCAGCGCCGGAACTGCGGTCGGCATCCCGGTCGCACCATGCGTGATGAAGCCGACGAGCACGAGCCCGCAGATCGCTCCCATCCAGCGGAGCATCCCGGGGTCCGAGATCGCCGGACCCGGCCCCGGTTCGTCCGCCTGCGCCGGCAGATCCGCGATCGGCCCCATCGCCTTCCGCAACCGGCTCACGGCCCAGACGTGCAGTCCGGTCATCATCACCAGCACCGGCAGCGTCAGCTCTTCAAGGAAGTCCATGAAGGTCAGCCCCGCCCCCGAGCCGATCATGATATTCGGTGGATCGCCAATCAACGTGGCGGTCCCACCGATATTCGCCGCCATGACGACGGGAAGAATCACCAACGGGATCGGCGCGCCGACCCGCCGCGCCGCCGCAATCGCAATCGGCGCCACGAAGATGACCGTCGTCACGTTGTCGAGAAACGCCGAGGCGATGGCCGTGAACCACCAGAGCACCGCCATCGCCCGCGCCGGATCGTGCCCGAATCGCTCGAGCAGTCGTTCGACCGCCCAGCCGAACACGCCCGTCTCCTTCAACACCCCCACGAGCGCCATCATCGCCGCGAGCAACAGGAGCACATTGAGGTCGATCGCCTGCGCCGCGGACTCCAGCGGCAACAGGTGATACGGCGTGAGATAGGTGATCGCCCAGAGTAGCGCGACGGCGCCGAGCACCACCAGCACACGATGCGCGGCCTCGATCACCAACGTCCCGAAGAGCGCCACGAGTAGCGCCGCTACGATGAGTTGGGAGATCGGGTCAGTCGTGCTGGCAAAGGCTACGTCGTGCATGGCATCGTCGGGCTGTGAGGAATGCGCTGGCTAAGAAGATACCGCGTCCCCCCAACAAGGCGACCCCACAACGGGACGGCCGCGTCAGAGCTCCAACTGTCCGCCGAGCGCCGTGCGACAAAAACTCACCCGATGGTGCGCCGTGAGCCCATTGGCGCGCAGGGCAGCGATGTGGAGCGGCGTTCCATATCCTGCATTGGACTGCCAGCCATAGGCTGGATAGCGCGGAGACAAGTGCGACATCAGCCGATCCCGGACCACCTTGGCGACGATGCTCGCGCAAGCGATCGAGTAGCAGGTCGCGTCCCCCCCGATCACCGCATGGTGCGGCACGGCCAGCGTCTTGATCGGCTTCCCGTCCACCAGCACTTCGTCGGGGATGACACCGAGTCGGGCGATGGCCCGCCCCATCGCCCGGGCCGTGGCCTGATAGATGTTCCACCGCGCGATCTCATGCACCGAGGAAGCGGCGAGCGCCACGGCCACGGCGTTCTGGCGGATCTTGAGTGCGAGGCGCACACGGTCCGCGGCGCTCAACTGCTTGGAGTCGGTGACGCCGCGAATCGCGCGACGGTCATGCGGCATGATCACGGCACAAACGACAACGGGGCCCGCAAGGGGGCCCCGTCCGACTTCATCAACTCCAGCGATGGTTTCCGCACCCGCAGCGCGCAGCGACTTCTCGATTGCGCTCCAGCCGCCAGCCACGGAACCGACTTACGCCTTGGCCTTCGCGGCGCCAGCGGAGGGCTGACGCACCTTCTTCTCGGCGATGCGCGCGGCCTTGCCGGTCACGTCGCGGAGATAGTAGAGCTTCGCGCGACGCACACGGCCGCGGCGGACGATCTTGATATCGGCCAGCATCGGCGAGTGGAGCGGGAAGATACGCTCGACGCCCACACCGTTTGAGATCTTGCGGACCGCGAAGGTCGCCGAGACGCCAGCGCCCTGACGGGCGATGCAGACGCCTTCGAACGCCTGAAGGCGCTCCTTCTCACCTTCCTTGACGCGGACATTCACGCGGAGCGTGTCGCCGGCCCGGAACGCAGGGACTTCCTTCAGGTATTCCTTCTGGGTCTCAATGAACGGATGCATATGCTTCTCCGGGCGCGTGAGCGGCCCGCTGAGGTGGTCGTGTTGAGCCTTGTAAGCTACTGCCGCTGCGTGGGTTGTGCAACCGGGGGGTCCTACCGGCGTTCCCTGGTCAGGCGCTCCCCTTCTTCTTTCCGCCACTTCTCGATCGCGGCATGATTGCCCGACAGAAGGACATCGGGGACCTTGAACCCCCGGTATTCCGCCGGCCGCGTGTAGCTGGGCGCCGAGAGTCCGCGGTCGTAAAAGGAGTCGGTGCGTGCGGATTCGATGTCGCTCATCGCCCCCGGCAGCAGGCGAACCACCGCATCCACGATTGCCAGCGCCGCCGGCTCTCCGCCACTCAGGACGAAGTCGCCGAGCGAGATCTCCTCGGTCGCGAGGTGGTCGGCCACCCGCTGGTCCACGTCCTTATAGTGGCCGCAGAGCAGGGTCAGTTCGGTCCCGTTGGCGAACCGCTCCGCATCCGCGTGGGAGAAGACCTTGCCGCGGGGCGAGAGCAGCACGATCGGCGCCGTTGCCCCGACCGATTCGACCGCATCGAAGAAGGGCTGGGGCTTCATGACCATTCCCGGGCCCCCGCCAAAGGGCGAGTCATCGACGGTCTTATGCTTGTCCGTCGTGAACGTCCGGAGGTCCACGCAGTGGTACGTGACCAGCCCCGCCTCGGCCGCCCGCTTGGGGATGCTCAGGCCGAGCGGTCCCGTGAAGAAATCCGGGAAAATGGAGATCAGGTTGACGCGCAGCATCAGCCCTCCAGAAGCCCGTCGGGAAGCGTCACACGAATGGTGCGACCTTCGCGATCCACATCGAGAATGAACTCCTCCACGAAGGGGACACTCGCGAGTCCCGTCGGCGTCCGGACCTCGAGCAGCACGCCCTGCGGCAGATCGTAGAACTCGACCACCTCGCCAATCGGCGCGTTGGTCGCGTCGTCCACCAGCTGCATCCCCACCAGCTCGTGCACGAAGACCTGGCCGTCATCCGGCTCGGAGAGCTCTTCGACGGGCACCATCAGATGCCGTCCGTTCCACTTCTCGGCCTCGGTGCGATCACCCACGAGGTCGAACGTCATCAAAAATCCGTCCTTGAACGGACGGAGCCCCGTAACGGTCAGGACGCGCGGCTCTTTGGTCCGAGGGTCGACGAACAGCCCGCCCTCGTGCGTCCCCTGAAAAACACGACGGCCGGGCGCGAGGATCGCGTCCGGCTCGTCGGTCAACGATTCCACGACCAGCTCCCCGCGCACGCCGTGCGGACGACGGATCCGTCCGACGGCCGCGCAATCAGGAAGCGTCACCGTGCAGCTTACTCCTTCACCGGGACTGCGGTCGCCGCGAGCTTGGTGGCGAGACGCGTCTCGTGACGGGCCTTCAGGACGCCGGCCTTCCGGAGGAGCGAGCGGACCGTGTCGGACGGCTGGGCACCGTTGTCGAGCCAGTAGTTCGCGCGCTCGGTGTTGAGCTGAAGCGCCTCATCGCCGGTGCGGGGCGCGTACTGCCCGAGGATCTCAATGAACTTGCCGTCGCGCGGGGCGCGACCATCGGCCACGACGATACGGTACGTGGGCGACTTCTTGCGGCCCTGACGGCGGAGACGGATACGAACGGCCATGATGATTTCCTCGGTGCTACTGGGTGACGGTCCTGCTCGCTGGCTCATCGCGCGGTCCGGCGTTTCCGGGGCGCACCAGGTTGAACTGCAACTCCGATGACAGATGACGGATGAAAGCTACACGACGTTCAGCTTCCAGCCTTCAGCTTTCATCTTGCTTTCACTGCCATCCGCTTCATCATCTTCTGCATCTCCCGGAACTGCTCCAGAAGCCTATTCACTTCGCTGACCGGTCGCCCGGAGCCCTTCGCCACGCGCGCACGGCGCGTGCCGTTGATCAACTCGGGCTTCCGGCGCTCCTCGGCGGTCATCGAGAGCACGATCGCCTCCAGATGCTTCATCCGCTTGGGATCGACCTGACTGGCCTGCTTCAACATCTTGGAGTTCACGCCGGGGAGCATCTTCAGGATGTTCTGCATGCTCCCGAGCTTTTCCATCTGCTTCATCGCGGAGAGGAAGTCCTGGAGGTCCATGCCCTCCTTTCTGATCTTCTTCTCCATCCGCTTGGCTTCGTCGGCGTCGAACGCCGTCTGCGCCTTCTCGACCAGCGTGAGCACGTCGCCCTGCTGAAGAATCCGCCCCGCCATCCGATCCGGGTGGAATTCCTCGAGCGCGTCGGGCTTCTCGCCGACACCGATGTACTTGATCGGCTTCTTCGTGACGCCGTAGATGGAGAGTGCCGCACCACCCCGCGCATCGCCATCCATCTTCGTCAGGATCACACCCGTCAGGCCGAGTGCGGCGTCGAAGCCCTGCGCAATGCGCACGGCGTCCTGACCAGTCATCCCGTCCGCCACGAGCAGGATCTCATCGGGCTGCACCGCGTCCTTCACGCGACGCAACTCGTTCATCATGTCGTCGTCGATCTGCAGTCGGCCCGCGGTATCGATAATGACCACCCGATCACGCTCGCGGCGGGCAACCTCCAGACCGGCCTTCGCGATCTTCACCACATCGGTCGTCGACCGATCGGCGTACACCGGCACCTGCAGGTCACGACCCAACGTCTCCAACTGATCGATCGCGGCCGGCCGGTACACGTCGCCGGCCACCAAGCGCGAGGCCTTCCCTTCCTGCTTGAGCTTGAGCGCGAGCTTCGCCGCCGTTGTCGTCTTGCCTGAGCCCTGCAGGCCCACCATCAAGATGACCGTCGGCGGCACGGAGGAGAGCTTGAGCCCTTCCTTCCGCTCGCCGAGCATGAGCGTGAGCTCGTCATAGACGATCTTGACCAGCTGCTGCGCCGGCGAGATCGTCCTGAGCTGCGTGACGCCGACCGCGCGCTTCTCGACGCGCGAGAGAAACTCCCCAGTGAGCTGGAAGCTGACGTCGGCTTCGAGCAGGACCCGACGCACTTCGCGCAGGCCCTCCTTGATGTCGGCTTCGTTGAGGACGCCACGGCCGCGCAAGCGCGCGAAGGTGGCTTCCAGCTTCTCGGAGAGTTCAGTGAACATAGAGCCTTGAAGGATAACCACTTGGGTGGGCCCTTCCAAGGGTCGTGATCGACCGATTCAGACCCTGGCCAGCCTGGCGGGCACCCTGGCCCGGCACCCTGACCGACACCCTGACCGGCACCCTGACCGGTACCGTGGCCGGCACCGCCGCCCGGTGCGCGAAAGCAAGCAACCGCAATACATTACCCCCGTGCGCGACCTCCCTCCCGTCTCGTTGCCCGCAGACCTCCCCCTGCTGGCGCTTCGTTCGACGATCGTCTTCCCGCACGGGCGGATCGCCGTGCAGGTCTCGTCGGCCGACAACCTCGCCCTGCTGCTCGCCCATCCGGACGAGGGGGCCCACGTCATCTGCGTGCTCGAAGGGGAGGACGCCGAGCGCGGACTCACCGCACTCGAAGGCCGGCTCGGTGTCCTCGCGTGCCTGACGGACCGCCGCCCGATTGTCGGAGGCATCGCGCAGGTCACCCTGCACGGCGTCTCGCGCGTAGCACTCAGCGGTGTCGTGCGCGACGCCGTCACCGGCTATCCGACGGCGCGTGCGACACCGACCACCGAACGCGCGGCGGACCGCGAGGAAACACGAGCCCTGATGCAGCGAATCGCGCTGGCGTCAGAGGCGCGCGCCGAACTCGACGCCAGCTTTCCCGCCGAACTCCCTGCCCTCCTTCGGCGTGAGGCGGATTCGCCGTCGCGCTTCGCCGATCTCGCCGCCGCACGCGGGGCGTTGCGTGCCGCCGAAAAGGACGCGGTCATCCAGCGACTCGATCCGCTGACGCGCCTCGAGTTCCTGGCCGAACGCTGGGAGCGTGAGGTCGCGCGCGCGAAGGTGAACGAGGAAGTGCGGCAGGAGACCGAGAAACGCGTCGACCGACATCATCGCGAGTTCTTTCTCCGCCAGCAGTTGCAGGCGATCAAGAGCGAACTCGGCGAGGCCGATGCCGGCGAGGGTGAGACGGCCGAGTTGCTGCGTCGGATCGAGGAGGCGCAGCTCCCGGCGACGGTGGCGGCCGAAGCCAAGCGCGAAGTCGAGCGCCTCCGTGCGCTCTCCACGGCGTCGAGCGAGCACCAGGTCCTGCGCAATTATCTCGAGTGGGTGCTCACGCTGCCATGGCAGCAACGCTCTGGCACGGACAAGATCGCGATGGAGAAGGTCGAAGCAGCGCTCGATGATCGGCACTACGGCCTGCACGAGGCCAAGGAGCGCATCCTCGAGTATCTCGCGGTGCGTCAGTTGCGTGGCGATCGTGGACGCGATCCACACGGGCCGATTCTCTGCTTTGTGGGCCCCCCGGGGACCGGCAAGACGTCGCTTGGCGAGGCGATTGCGGCGAGCATCGGGCGCGCCTTCTACCGCATCTCGGTGGGTGGCGTGCGCGACGAAGCGGAGATTCGCGGGCATCGCCGCACATACGTGGGCTCGTTGCCTGGCCTCTTGCTGCAGGCGTTGCGCCGCGTGCAGGTGAACGACCCCGTGCTGATGATCGACGAGATCGACAAGATGACCGCGGGGGGACCGAGCGGGGATCCCACGGCGGCCATGCTCGAGGTGCTCGATCCCGCGCAGAACGCGACGTTCACGGACCACTACCTCAATCAGCCCTTCGATCTCTCGTCGGTGCTGTTCATCTGCACGGCGAACAATCTCTTCGATATCCCGCATGCGCTGCGCGATCGCCTCGAAGTGATTCGTATTGCGGGATACACGGTCGAGGAAAAGGTCGAGATCGCCTGGCGATACCTCCTGCCCCGCCTGTTCGACGAACACGGCATCACCGACCACGACCTGCAGTTCACCGATGAGGCGCTCTCGGTGATCGCGAATCGGTACGCGCGCGAGGCCGGGCTTCGCACCTTCGAGCGCCACATCGCCGCGCTGATGCGGCGCCGGGCGCGCAAGAAGGCCGACGGCGAGCAGGGCGCATGGATCGTGGACGGGGCCCGCATCGAGGACGTGCTCGGCCCGCCGCGCTTTGCGCCGGAGGCGGCCGAGCAGGAACCGGAGATCGGCACCGTGACTGGGCTCGCCTGGACAGCGAATGGCGGTGAGCTGATGACCATTGAGGCCCTGATGATGCCGGGGACCGGCAAACTCACCGTCACCGGACAACTGGGCGACGTGATGCGCGAGTCGGTGGACGCGGCGTGCTCGTACGTGCGCTCACGTGGGCACGCGTTGCGCGTGGCCGATCCCGAACTGCGCGCCAGCGATCTGCATGTGCACTTTCCCGCGGGCTCCGTGCCGAAAGATGGCCCGAGCGCCGGCGTCGCCGTGACGCTCGCGATTGCCAGCGTGATGAGTCGCCGTCCCGTGCGCCGCGATGTCGCCGTCACGGGCGAGGTCACGCTGCGCGGGCGCGTGTTGGAGATCGGCGGCGTGAAGGAGAAAGTGCTGGCCGCGTATCGCGCCGGACTCCGCACGGTGGTGCTACCGGCCGCGAACGAGAAGGATCTCCGCGATATTCCCGCTGAGGTGCGCAACGCACTCACCTTCAAGTGCGTCTCCACGATGGATCAAGTCTTGGAAGCGATGCTCCTCCCGCCACGTCCGAATGGCTTTGCCGAAGGGCTCCCGCTGTTTGACGAAGTCACGCGCGGCACGGCCGATGCCCGCTCGGCCGACGCGCCTCAGGCGGCCGACGCCCCCACCCCACCGTAAGTGCCTCGCGCCTGGGTGGTGCGCCGCTCGCCGCGGCACGGGCGTGGTGTCTACGCCGTGCGCGTCATCAAGGCCGGCACGCGGATCATCGAGTATACCGGCGAACTGATCGCCGAGGCCGAGGGGGAACGCCGCTATCCCACGATGCCCGGGCACCTCGATGGGGACGAGGAACCGGAGCATACCTATCTGCTGACGCTCGACGAGCACCGCGTCATCGATGCGAACGTCGGCGGCAACGAAGCCCGCTTCATCAACCACTCCTGTGAACCCAACTGCGAGCCGATCGCGTATGGGGATCATATGTGGATTGTGGCGGTCCGAGATATCCGACCCGGCGAAGAGCTCGCGTACGATTACGCGATCGAGCTCGATGAACCGCACACCCCCGCCCGCAAGAAGCGCTTCCCCTGCTTCTGCGAGGCGCGCACCTGCCGCGGGTCGATCCTCAAGCCGAAATACCAGCCGCTGCACCCGCTCGTACGAAACGCCATCAAGCGATTCGGACCCCAGGCCACCACGGGCGCACCGCGCGCGCGATGAGCCCACTCTGGCAGTACTTCCTGTTGAACGTCGCCATTGGCACGATCGCCGGCGGCGTGACGAACGCGATCGCGGTATGGATGCTCTTCCACCCGTACGAAAAGCGCTTCGGATTCCACGGCGCTATTCCAAAGAACAAAGCCCGGCTCGCCAAGAGCATTGGGAAGACGGTCGGCGAAAGGCTCCTGACGCCGAAGGATCTCCTCGACGAACTGCATCGCGCGGGATTCCGCGAGACGCTCGACCGAAAACTCGGCGAGTTCATTCAGCACGCGCTGGAGGTCGAGCGCGGCTCGTTGCGCGATCTGCTCCCCGCCTCGGTGATCGGTGAAGTCGAGACGGCGCTCGCTGGTCTCGGACCGGTCGTCGGTGAGCGCGTCAGCGTCTATGCGACGACTCCCGCGTATGAGCTGCGCGTCCGTGAAGCACTCGCGAAGCTCCGCAGCGAACTGGGCGCGCGGCCGGTGAGCGATGTCCTCACCGAGGCACGCCGCAGGGATCTCGCCGCCCAAGCGGCCACCCTTGCCACGCAGGTCCTCGAAGAAGCGCGTCAGGCCGAACAGCGCTCGATGGGGGCGCGGCTTGGCGACGCGGTGCTGCGCCTCGCCGGCGAGGAGCGCACGAAGGCATTCATCGAGCGTACCGTCGCCGATGCGCTCGGCCGAGCCGGCACCCGCACCTGGGGCGAGTTGATCGATACTATCGGCGAGGGTGTGGTGATGCAGTGGGTGCTCGAAGCCTCACGCTCACCGAAAGTGCAACAGCTCGTGGCCGATGGCACCGCGACGGCCGCGACGGCACTCCTTGACCGTCCGATCGGGCGTCCCGCGCGTTTCCTCGCCGACGACGCCGCCGCACGGCTTGGCGCGACAGCCGGTCCCGCCCTCTGGGAATGGCTGGAACGACAACTCCCGCAGATCGTCGAGCAGCTCGATATCCCGGGAATGGTCGAGCGGAAGGTGCTGGGGTTCAGCACCGCACGTATTGAGGAGATCATCCGCGCCGTCACGCAGAAGGAGCTGACGATGATCGTGAATCTTGGCTATGTCCTCGGCGCCGTGATCGGCGTGCTCAGCTTCGTCGGCACGCAACTGTTGAACAACTAGCGCGCACCGTGAACGCGCGAACTGATGCCGCGCCGAATCACTTCTCGCTGAACACCACCGCACGAAGGTCAAGCACGCCGGACGCAGCGGCCGCAGGGAGATCCTCCCACACCACCGCGAAGCGGTCGTTGATCATCTCCGAACTCAGCATCAAGCGGCGACCGCGCACCGTCCAACGACGCGACGCCCCTGAACCGCCCGTATTGGACGCGACGCCGAAGCGCTTCTCCACCATCCGCTCCATGAAGTCGCGGAACTGCGCGGCCTCGACCTGACTGTCCCACACGCTGAGCCACGCGATGCCCGCGCCCGCGGGGGTCTGCACGAGCTGATAGCGATCGCCGTCCCATCCCGCAGCGCCCGCCGCAGCCCCGCCGACATCACGCAGATGCTCATACAGGAAGAGCCGCGTCTCGAACTCGCCGAGATTGTCCTCATGCACGAGGCTGCCGACCTTCGGCACCCCGAGCGTGATGCGCGTCGGGTAGTCTGGAACGGAGTCGAGCAGCTTGTCGGGATGCAGGATCTGCTCTGAGGAGGCCGCGAGGGGTTCGAACGGCGGCTGCCCCGGGCGGAGTCGCTTGAACTGGCGCGAGAACTCCGCGCCACTCAAGTACGGAAAGAGCAAGGTCTCCTGGAGCAGAATCGGGGCCGCCGCGAACTTCGGCATCCCCGCCTGTTCGGTGCGGATCATCTCGCGGACCTGATCCCATCCGCCCGGAAGGCGCATACTGAAGTCCGAGCCGCCGAGCATCATCGACATCTGCTCGTAGACGGCATGCCCCTCAACAACAGACTGCAATGCGACCTGACGATCGTTGTCGCCTTTGAGACCGCGCGTGGAATCGAGCGGGAAGTACTGGTCCTGCAGGGCGTGCACGAGCTCGTGGCTGATGGTCACGCTGGTGATCTCGGGCTTTCCCCCCTCGACCACGTACAGCACCTTCGTCGCGGGGTCGTAGTATCCCGCGACCTGCTCGGTGAGGAGGTCCAACAGGAAGGCGCGCAGATCGAGCGAATCGGGAATCATCCCAAGCCGCTTGTAGGCCTGCGCAATGCCGGAGATCTCCAGCGGCGTCATCTGCTCCGCGAACTGCTGTTCGAGAAACTCGCGCACCTGATCACGATCGCGGAGCTCGAGCTTCGGCATGCTCTTGAACGTGAGGCCCGACGACGCCTCAATGGCCGGAATCGCGCGCCGCACCTCTGCGCGAAAGGGCCCCTCGTACGCGGGTTCGTCGTCGCCGCAGGCGGTCGCGAGCAGCAGGGGGACAGTAGCAAGCAGGCGCAGGCGACGAATCATGGACGGCATCGGGAGGGTGGGTCGGTGCGGAAGACTAGGCGACCAGCGAGAAGTAGCGGGCGATGATCGCATCGCCGAACAGCAACGTGACCATCCCGGCGGGTGCAAGGAATACACCGAAGGGCACCAGCGGGAGTTCGTACGTTTCGTGTCGGGCCCGCGCGCGCAGCCAGCCGATCGGCGCCACGACGAGCAGAAAAACTCCCGCCCCGATGCCCGCCGCGACGAACACGGTCAGAAAGCTCCGCTCAACCCCGACCATCGCGCCGATCATGGCCATGAGGGTCGCATCGCCCTCGCCCATCGCCTCACGCCCCATCGCCACCTCGCCGAGCCAGCCGACAATCGCGATGAGTCCGGCGCCGGCGCAGGCTCCGACGAGGGCATCCCATGGGCCGACGAATGGCCCCTGCTCTCCCACGAATACCGCCACCAGCGGCATCGCCATCGCAAAGAGAAAGCCCGTCACCGTAAAGCCGTCGGGAATCACATAGTGCTGGAGATCGGTCATCAGCACTCCCAGCAGGATCGTCGCGGCCACACCGACGCGGAGCGCCGTGAGCGACAGCCCGAAGTACCACACGGTGAGCACCCAGAACATGCCCACCGTGAGCTCAATCAGCGGATACTGCGCACTGATGGGGAGGCCACAGCCACGACACTTCCCACGGAGGAGGATCCAGGAGACCAAGGGGATGTTGTCGTACCAGGCAATCGCCTGCTCGCATCGCGGGCAGCGCGAGCGCGGACGCACGACCGAGAGTTCGGCGGGCCAGCGCGCGATGCAGACGTTCAGGAACGAACCGAGGCTCGCGCCGAACAGAAAGATCACGGCCCAGATAAGAATCAGCAGGGGATCCATGCGGTCAGGTCGGAGTGCGCAACGCGTGCAACAGAATGCCCGCCGCCACCGCGACGTTCAAGGATTCGGCCCCAGGCACCATCGCGATTGACACCAACTGATCGCAGCGCTCCCGCAGGCTCGGCTTGAGCCCTGCTCCTTCGTTTCCCATGACCACGGCGAGGCGACGCGGAGCGGGCAACGTCCCGAGGGCGCTCCCATCGGCAGCGGCTCCCCAAAGGGCCACATTCTGGCCTTTCAGGAACTGATCGAGTTCCTCCTCACTACAACTTAGTGTCGGGTGCGTGAACTGCATCCCGACTGCGCTGCGCACGACTTTGGCGTTCCACGGATCGACCGTACCCGGGAGCACGAGCGTCGCGGCGCACCCGAGTGCCGCGGCCGTGCGTAGAAGGGTCCCAGCATTCCCGGGATCCTGAATCCCATCCAGCACCAGCAGGCGCGCGTCGTCCGGCAGGGCCAGCGCGTCCAGCGTGAGGGACGGCACGACAGCGATGGCGAGGATCCCCTGCGGATGCTCGGTCTCGCTGGCTGAGAGGAACTCGCGCTCGCTCACCCGCAGGACGTCGAGATCGCGCCCGAGGCACTGGGCGGCGAGGGCGGCGCCCCGCGGGGTCCGGTCAAGAAGGTCGCACGTTAGGATACCTTTCACCAGCAGCGGCGAGGCCAGCAGTTCTTCGACGGTGCGCACCCCTTCGGCCACGAACATCCCATGGCGCTCTCGCGCTTTGCGGCGCAGTAAGTCTCTTGCTAAGGTCAGCATCCGCATGCGTACACTCGTCGTCCTCGCCCTTGTGGCCTTGTCCAGTGGCTGCGCCGTCTCGACTCAGCAGGAAGTCGAGATGGGTGCCAACTATGCCGCGGAGATCAACCGTCAGCTCCCGATCGTGCAGGATGCGGAGTTGAATCGGTACATCAACGTACTTGGGGATTCGATCGCCCGCATCGCCGACACGCGGAATCTCGACTGGCAGTTCCACATCGTGAACAGCCCCGATGTGAATGCCTTCGCCGTCCCCGGCGGGTTCATCTACATCAACCGCGGCCTCATTGCCCGCGCCACGAGCCTCTCGCAGGTGGCCGGCGTCCTTGGACACGAGGTGGGGCACGTCACGCAGCGCCACTCGATGAAGCAGATGCAGAAGGCGCAGGGCGCGAACATCGGCCTGATGGGCATTTGCATCTTCACGAACATGTGCGCCTCGGAAACGGGGCAGGCCCTGGTGGGGCTCAGCGCGAACGCGGCGATGGCCAGCTTCAGCCGCGCCGACGAGGACGATGCGGACAAGGTCGGCGTCGCCTACATGGTGCGCGCCCGGATCGACCCGAACGGAATTCCGGAGATGTTCCAGATCCTCCTCGACGAGCGCAAGGTGAAGCCGGAAGGCTTGGAGACCTGGTTCACCTCGCACCCGCTCGAGGAGTCGCGCATCGCCGCCTCGCGGGCGCGCATCGCGGCACTTCCCGCGGGGACCCTGAACGGCCTCACGAAGGATTCCCCGGCCTTCCAAGCGTTCAAGCGGCGGCTCGCCTCCCTGCCGGCCGCTCCCCCAGGCGCCGCCTCCTCGCCGCGCTGATTCGCTCGGTGGCGCCGCCTACAGCCGCGCCACCCACCGCTCCACCAGTCCGCAGAACGCATCCCCAGCCTTCCGCCCCTCCTCCATGACTTCGGCATGGTTGAGGGGCGTTTCACTGATGCCCGCCGCCGGATTCGTGATGCACGAGACGCCAGCAACTTCCATCCCCAGCGCCACCGCCACGATCGTCTCGGGGACCGTGCTCATCCCCACCGCATCGGCCCCCAGTTTCGCCAGCATGCGCACTTCTGCCAGCGTCTCATACGTCGGGCCAAGCAGCCCCGCATACACGCCGCGGCCGAGCGCGAGGCCGCCTTCCTTCGCCGCCGCTTCGAGCAGTGCTTGCAACCGCGGAGCATACGGCGCACTCATATCCGGGAACCGCACATCCCCCGGCTCGAGCGCACCTTCCAGCGGATTGCGGAACTGCAGGTTGAGATGATCGGTGATCATCATCAGCGTGCCCGGAGTGAATGCCCGGTTGATTCCCCCGGCCGCATTCGACACGAACAGCACCTTCGCACCGAGCGCATGCACCACGCGCACCGGGAACGCTGCCACCTGAGCGCTGTGTCCCTCATACATATGAAAGCGCCCCGCGAGGGCGAGCACTTCACGTCCGCCGAGCTTACCGCACAGTAATTCGCCGCGGTGTCCCTCGACCGCTGGCGCATGGAATCCTGGGATCTCCGCGTATGGCACGCGCCGCACCTCGATGAGGCGATCCGCGAGCGCGCCGAGCCCGGAGCCGAGCACGATGGCCGCGGCCGGGGACTGCACGCCGAGGCGCGACCGAATGGCCTCGGCGGCCCGCTGCGCCGCGAGGGTGCCGTGCGCGCTGTGTTCAGCTGACGTCATGCGATGCTCCCGCGAAGGGTGGCGAACTCCGCGTCGACCCGCGCCAACAACGCGAGCTTCTCGGCGTCGGGCAGGAACGCATTGGCAAAGCCTGCGCGCGCCACATGGCAGAGTTCGTCGAAGGTGAAATCGAGATGCCTTGCGGCGAGCCCGTACTCCGTGACGAGATCGGTCCCGCTCATCAATCGATTGTCCGTGTTGAGCGACACGTGGAGCCCCGCTTCCATGTAGCGGCGGAGGGGGTGCTGATCGATCGACGCCACCGCGCGGGTCTGCACATTGCTGGTCAGGCAGCACTCAATGGCCACGCCCGCGTCGCGGGCTTCGGCCATGAGCAGGGGATCCTCGATCAACCGCGTGCCATGTCCGATGCGATGCGCGTGGCAGTGGTGCATCGCATCCGCAATCGAGCTGGCGCCATCCCCTTCCCCGGCGTGGCAGGTGCAGGGCAGGCCATGTGCGAAGGCATAGTCGAAGGCCGCACGATGCGCCGACGCGGGATTGCCGAACTCTCCACCGGCGAGATCGAAGCCCACCACGCCACGGTCCTTGAAGTCCACCGCGAGGCGTGCGAGCCCGAGCGACACCTCGGGTGACATGTTGCGGATGCCGCAGATGATGACGCGCGCCGTGATGCCGTACTCCTGCTCGGCGCGCGCGAGTCCGCGCAGCGGGGCCTCGACGGCCTGCGCGAGCGAGAGCCCGCCGTCAATGTTGAGCACTGGCGCGTAGCGCGTCTCCAGATACCGCACGCCCTCACGCGCGCAGTCCTCGGCGAGCTCATAGGCGATCCGCTCCATCGCCTCGGCCGTCTGCATCACCGAGAGCGTGTGCCCGAAGCGCGCGAGATACTCCTCGAGATCGCGCGCGTCATCGACGCGCATGTAGTCGCGCAGCGCGTCGGGGTCATCCTCGGGCATCGCCACGCGTTGATCGCGCCCGAGTTCGAGCATCGTGGCGGGGCGGAGTGACCCGTCGAGATGGCAGTGCAGTTCCGGCTTCGGGATGCGGCGTAGGATGTCGCTGGTGAGCACGGTCACTCAGTCCTCGGTCGCGCGCGCTTGGCGGGCGCTCACGATGCGCATGACGTACCCACCACTCACGGGTGTGTCGTTGGCGACGGGAAGCCCGCGGGAGTCCACAACCACGCGAGTCCCCGCGCGCACCGCATCCGCAGCGGCGGCATCGGCGGCGGTCACGGCGTCAAGCACGGTGCTCCCGGGGGGCACGCTTGCCCCCACTCCATTCACGAACACTCGGACAGGCTCGCTCATGGGACCGCCTTGAATCGCGGCGCTTGCAGCGCGTCGGTCATCACGACCTTGCCGTCGGGGGCGCGCTGCAGGTAGGCAATCAATGCATCGAGAACCTGCACGTTCAACTCCTGAATATTGGGAGAGTCAGCGAGTGCGGCACCATCGCCGCCGCCGGCCATGAAGTCCGACATCACGATTCTATACAGTCGGCCGTCATCCAGTGGACGGCCATCGCTCATGCGCACGCGCGTCACACGCCGCCCGGCTACCGCCGTGCGATCATACTCCACGACGGCGCCGCTGATGTGAAAGTTCACGGTGGTCCCGCCCACGAGCCCTTCGAAGTACTTCCGCAGGGCGGCCCCCCGCGCCTCAAGAACAACCAGCCGATTATCGAATGGCTGAATCTCAAAGAGCGATCCCCAGGTGATCTCGCCCGCGCGGAGCTCGGCCCGGATCCCGCCGTTGTTCATCACCGCCACATCCCCACGCCCGGCCGCGCGCTGCGCATCGGCAATGAGATTCCCGAGCGCGTACTGTGGTCCACTGCGCGGCCACCGGTCGTCGGTGGTCGCAATCGTCGCGGCGATACGCCCCGCCACCGCCGCCTCGGCCACCGCCACCAGTGCGGCCACGGTCGAGTCCGGACGCACACGACCGGGGATCACCTCTCGCACCTCCGGACGGAGCGGCGAGGTGATCGGACCGTCCAACGGGAGATCGATGACGCCGATCGCCCGGGCACTCGAACGCGCCTGCACAATCGGCGTGCCATTCACGATGGTGCGCACTTCGCTATGCGTGTGACCGGACACGATCGCATCGAGCGTGCCCGGGCCGACCGCGCGCGCCAGATCGAAGATCTCGCCACGGCAGTTGTCCGGATCGTTGCGTTCGCAGAAGCCGCCGAGGTGCGCCACCAGCAACACGCGCCGCGCGCCACGCGCGCGGAGTGCCACGGCCCGCTGGCGAATGAGCGCGGCCGGCGCTTGGAATCGGAGATCGGCCACATAAATGGCACGCGTCGTTCGGGGAGTCGCCGGATCCGCGATGCCGATCACCCCGATCTTCACGCCCCCTGCCAAGGTGATGATCGTGTCGTCCGGCACCCACGCGGCATCCTTCCCCGTCGAGTCCGTGACGTTCACTCCCAGCACCGGTGCGCGGAGCTCGCGCAGTCGCGCGCGCAGCGTGTCCTGGCCGTAGTCGAACTCATGGTTGCCGAGGGCGATGGCGTCCGTACCCATGGCGTTGATGATCGGGACGACGGTGCGCCCGAAGGCAAGATCCGAGGCCGGCGTGCCGGTGAAGAGGTCGCCGCCGTTCAAGTGGATGGTCACACACACCGGTGCGCACTCCTCGCGGGCGTCGCGCACGTAGCCCGCCAGCTCCGCCAGCCCGCCACGAAGCCCACTCGCGCCATCGGGGCGCGCCGTGAAGGCGCCGTGCACGTCATTGATACCGATCACGCGGAGCGTGCGGCGCGGCGGGAGCATGCGCCAGTTCTCCACGTACACGTCCGACGGTTCGATCGTGCCCCGGCGACGGATCTCATCGACGATCAACTCGCGCAGTTCGCGCGTCCCCTCGTAGACGACCGGCGCACCGCGGAGCATGTCGTACCCACCGCCGCCACCCGCACGATAATTGTTGATCGCCACGGTAAAGCTGTCGGTGTCCGCCACAGGGCGACCGTTGCGTGTGAGCGTCGTGATGCGACGCCCCATCGGCCGCGAGAGCTCGATAGTGTAGTCGAGCCCCTGCAGCATGTCGTAGTTGTAGCCCGGAATGTTCGGGTCGCTCTCGACGCGGAACGAGCCGTCGGCGTTCTGCTTGACGAGCCAGTAGCGCGCCGTGTGCTCGAGGAAGGCACGGACCTGTGCCCCGCTCAGTCGCACCGCGCGCAAGGTGTTCTCGTAAGGATAGAGCGCCACCAACCGCTCCACCGTGATGGGGCCAGCCTCGAAGGCGGCGCCGAGGTTGAGTGACGAGGCGATGCTCAGCTCCGCCCCAGACTCCTGCAGTTGGACCGCCTGAATGAGATCGATCAGCGGCGTGTCACGCAGGCGCACCGAGTCCCCCGGCCACGCGGTGGACGTGCGGCCCACCACCGACGTGGAGTAGGTCACGGCCGCCCGATGCGCGCGCGCCACCGCGCGCACGAGGTCGCCGCGCTCGGGCTGTCCGCGCACCTGCACCGTCTCGCCTCGCTTCGCCACCACGACCCACTTCCCGCCCCGCCGTTCGAGGTCGAGCGTCGCGAGGGCGACACTCGTCGCCCAGTTGCGCGGCTGCACGACCAGCACGCCGTTGATGGTGGTGTCGGTGACTTCACGGTGCGAGTGGCCGATCACGATGGCGTCGATGCCCTCCACCTCGCGCGCCACGCGGGCCATCGGGTTCTCGCTTCCGAGCCCAGAGGCCGTGGTGTCGTACGAGCTGAGTTCGGTCAGTCCCGCGTGCGCCACGACGACCACGATATCCGCGCCCTCGGCGCGAGCGGCCGCGACCTGCGGCGGCAACGCGGCGACGATGTCCGTCACCTCGAGGCGCCCGCGCAGATTATCGCGGTCCCAGATCATCGAGCCCGGTGTCGTGGCCCCGATGATCGCGATCTTCACCCCAGCCCGCGTGACCATCGTGCGGCCGGGATACGGCGGGCCGCCGTCCAGCCGGCGCGTGTTCGCCGCGAGGAACGGAAAGCGCGCCTGTCGGGCCGCCCGGTCAAACAGTGGGAGCCCGTAGTTGAACTCATGATTGCCGACCGCCGCGGCATCGTACCGCATGGCATTCATTGCAGTGACCACCGGATGCGGCGCGAGGGAATCGATCCGCCCCGCCACGTAGGTCATCGCGTTCCCCTGCAGGAGATCCCCGGCATCCACCAGGACCACGCGTCCGCGGTTGGCCGCGCGCACCGAATCGATGATCGTGGCGGCCCGGGTGAGCCCGCGAAGGCTGTCAGGACGACCGGTCACGTAATCCCAGCCGCGCAGACGGCCATGGACATCCGTGGTCGCCGCAATCGTGATGGCAATGCGCTCCTGCGCCGCGGCCGCACCGGGCGCCCCGAACGTCAGAGCGGTCGCGAGGGCTACAACGGGGGCAGAATGGGCGGGTCGGAACATCCAGAAGAATACCGCCCCCCAGGGCCCCGATGCAGGGTGAATTGTGGCACAAAGGACCGGATGAGGCGGGGCCGAGGCCGTTGACGCCCGGCCGCGCCCCCCCACAACGTTCCCCATCTCCAACGCCCGATACAGGACCGTGACAGCCTCGTCGCTTCTCGCTTTCTCCCTGCCGGGACAGATTCCCACCGTGTCATTCCCCCTGCTCTCCTGCGTATGCGCCCGTTGATCATCGGGATTGCCGGAGGCTCGGGGTCCGGCAAGACCACCGTGGCCCGACGCGTGGCAGAAGGTCTGACCGACGCGCAGTGCGCGTTCATCGACATGGACGCGTATTACACGGATCATGAAGGGAAGTCGCATCACGAACTGCGGCAACTCAACTGGGACCATCCCGATGCGTTCGACCTCGACCTGCTCCAGGCGCATCTTGGCGCGCTCGCGGCCGGCGTGGCGATCGACAAACCAGTGTACGATTTCGTGCGCCATCGCCGTAGCGCGACCCCCGAGCGGGTCGCACCCTCGGATGTGATCGTCATCGATGGCATCCTGCTCCTCGTCGATGAACGCATCCGCGACCATCTCGACATCAAGGTCTTCGTCGATACGGACGCCGATACGCGACTCATTCGTCGGATCCGCCGCGACATGGCGGTCCGCGGGCGGCCCCTTGATGAGATCCTCGATCAGTACCTCACCACCGTGCAGCCGATGCACGAGCAGTTTGTCGAACCCAGCAAGCGCTACGCCGACCTCATCATCCCCCGCGGTGGCGAGAACACCATTGCGATCGATCTCCTCCTCGCGGCCATCACCCGCCGCCTCCAAGGAACTCCCGCGTGACCGCACCACAGATGGGCAGCAGTGATCGCATCCTCGTGGTCGATGATGAGCCGGACATCGTCGCGCTCGTCGTCTACCATCTCGCGAAGTCGGGGTATAAGGTCACGTCGGCCTCCACCGGCACCGACGCATTGGCCCTCGCGAACCGCGATCGCCCGTCGCTCATTGTGCTCGATCTCATGCTCCCGGGGATGTCGGGCTTTGACGTCCTCGCCAAGCTTCGCGATGACGCGACCACCGCGGGCATCGCGGTCCTCATGCTCACCGCGCGCAAGGAAGAGCCGGACCGCATCCGCGGTCTCGAACTCGGCGCCGACGACTACCTCACCAAACCCTTCTCCCCGCAGGAGCTCGTGTTGCGCGTCGGCGCGATCCTCCGCCGCGTCGGCGGCGCCGGAGAGCAGGCCGATCTCATCCAGATCGGGCCCATCCGGGTCGATCGTTCCGCGCATCGGGTGACCGTCAATGCGCACGAAGTCGAGCTGACGCCGACGGAGTTCAAGCTCCTCCTCACCTTGGCCGAACGGAAGGGACGCGTGCAGGCACGCGGGCACCTGCTGGAGACCGTGTGGGACGCCGCCCCCGATATCCAGACACGCACCGTGGACATGCACATCCAGCGGCTCCGCACCAAGCTCCATCCGGCAGGCGACCTGATTGAAACGGTCCGAGGGTTCGGGTATCGACTGAAGAGCGGTAAGGACGGGTGAGACTTACCCAGCGCCTGCTCCTCGGCGCATTCATCGTGGTCGGGTTCCTCGCCGTCCTCATTGTGACGGCCGTTGACCGACAGTTGCGGCAGCGCCTGCGCGACGACGCCGAGTCGTTCCTCTCTCATGAAGCGCAGTTGGCCGGCGTCCTCTGGACGCGCGACTCCATGGAGAACGCGGACGTCCTCGCCGACCGGCTCGGCGATGCACTGGGGCGCCGCGTGACGCTCGTCGACACGGGCGGCGTGGTCGTCGGCGACTCGGAGTTCGACGACGAATCCCTGCGGGCCCTGCAGAATCACCGGACGCGCCCGGAGATCGCGGCCGCGGTCGATGATTCGATTGGCTCGTCGATCCGGCCATCCCCTTCTACGGGAGATGAGGAGCTCTACGTCGCCATCCGAGTCCCCGGACGCGGCGTCGCGCGACTCTCCCTTCCCACGGCGAGCATTGAGGCGGTCACCGACTCCGCTCGACAGGACGTCCTCGTCGCCTCACTGTTCGCGCTCATTGGCGCCTTGGTGATCGCCTGGCTCTTCTCGCGCACGGTCTCGCGCCCCATCGAGGAGCTGCGCGACGTGGCGCAGGCTTTGGCCGACGGCGATCTCGCGCGTCGCCCGACGCTGAAGGCCCCGGGGGAGGTCGGCGATCTCGCCGACGCGCTGCGCGAGTTGGCCGAGCAGCTCTCGGCACGTTTGCACGCCCTCGAAGCGGACGAGACGCTCTTGGTGCAGCTCACGGAGTCGCTCAACGAGGGGGTCATCGCGGTGGACACCGCGACGATGGTCGTGCGTATCAATGAGACGGCGCGGCGCATCCTCGGGATGCGCGCGCCCCTCCCCTTCCCAGTCGATGATCTGCCGCGCGATGTCGCGTTGCGAGAGGCCATGGAGTCCGCCCTCGCCGGTGAGACGACCGAAGGCGCGGAGTTGGTGATCTCAGGGCGCACCCTGAACATCACGGCACGTCCGCTCACCGGGGGGGGAGCCGTGCTCGCCCTGTTCGATCTCACGCGTGTCCGTCGACTCGAAGCCGTGCGGCGCGACTTTGTGGCGAACGTCTCACACGAACTCCGCACCCCCCTCACGATCATCGGTGGGTTCGCCGAAACGTTGGTGGAAGAGGGCGTGCCGGAGGACGCACGGCGCGGGTTCGCCGAACGGATCCTCGGCAACACGCGCCGGATGCAGCGCATCGTGGATGACCTGCTGGATCTGTCGCGCATCGAGTCCGGAGGCTGGGTCCCGAACCCGCAACCCATCCTCGTCGCGACCGTGATGGCCGACGTGCTCGCCGCCGCGAGCGACGCGGCGCAACGCAAGGGGCTCCAGCTACAACAAGAGATTCTCGACGGCGCCGAGCAGGTGTACGCGGATGCGACGGCGCTCCGCCAGGTCCTCGGGAATCTCGTGGACAATGCCGTCCGCCACACCGCCGCCGGGGAGATCGTGGTCTTCGCCGCACCGCACGAGCGCGGGGTCACGGTCGGCGTGCGCGACACGGGCTCGGGGATCGAGGCGGAGCATCTCCCGCGGATCTTTGAGCGCTTCTATCGCGTCGATCCGGGGCGCTCCCGCGAACAAGGGGGCACGGGGCTCGGCCTCGCCATCGTGAAACATCTGGTCGAGGCGCACGGGGGCCGCGTGCGCGCGGCCTCCGAGGTCGAGCGCGGCACGACGATTTCCGCGCTCTTCCCCCACGCGGCGCCCTAGAAGGGTCCACCCCGGCGGGGCGGGATTGTAACGGCCCGTTACAGATTCGTTGCACATCCGTGTGGGGTCCGGTACGGGTCTGTCTGAGCTTTGGAGTGTCCTGTGAGGAGTGTTCTCGCGGGGCACCTGAACCTTTCGATTCCCTCACGAGACGCCAATGCGCCGTGTACTGCTGATTCTTACTGCTGTCCTGTTGTTCGGTCCGTTCGCGATGACGGCGCAGGCGCCCACAACGGGTCGCATTGTGGGACGCGTCTTAGATGCCTCCAACGGTTCCGGGCTCACCGACGCCGGCATCCAGATTGTCGGGACCACGCTCGGGACCATGTCGGGCGTGGATGGTCGGTTCTCGATCAACACCGTGCCCGCGGGGACGGTGACCATCACCGTCCGTCGCATCGGCTACGCCCCGAAGACCATCACCGGCGTCTTCCTCGAAGCCGGCAAGACGCTCCAGCAGGACATCTCGCTGGCCGCCGCGAGCGTCCAGCTGACGGCGCAGATCGTGACCGCCGCGGCCGAGCGCGGCACGGTCAACGAGGCCCTCGACCAGCAACGCAACGCCACGGGCATCGTCAGCTCGGTCACCGCCGAACAGATGGCCAAGAGCCCGGACGGCGACGCCGCGAAAGCGATCCAGCGCGTCTCTGGCGTCACCGTGCAGGATGGCCGCAGCGTTTTCGTTCGTGGTCTTGGCGAACGTTACACCGTCACGAACCTCAATGGCGCGCGCCTGCCGAGCCCGGAGCCTGAGAAGCGGTTCGTCCCGCTCGACCTCTTTCCATCCTCGCTGCTGCAGTCGGTGAACGTCTCCAAGACCTTCACGCCGGATCTCTCGGGTGACTTCTCTGGCGCGTCCATCGACATCCGCACGCGCGAGTATCCGGCGCGCCGCGCGCTGGCGTTCTCGTCGTCGATGGGCTTCAACGATGCGGTGACTGGGCAGAGTGTGGTCTCCGCGCCGCGCGTCGGAAGCGAGTGGCTTGGTTACGGCGGCAGCCAGCGCAACCTTCCGCGCGGACTGGCCTCCGCGGGCGCGGTCGGTGGTCTGACGGACCGGACGCAGGTCAACGGCGCGATCAATCAGCTGCGCAACGCCTGGACCCCGACGCAGATGACGGGACTTCCGAACGGATCGTTCGGCGTCTCGTTGGGCGGGCAGGATCCGATTCTCGGGTTGCGCGTCGGCTATCTCGGCTCGTTCACGTACAGCATGGCGCACGAGATTCGCGCCGACGACTACCAGGCCAACCCCGTGCAGCGCGACGGGCGCCCTGAAGTGCTCGAGCAGTGGGAAGGCGAAGGGAGCTCGCAGACCGCGCAGTGGGGCGGCCTCTTCAACTTGAGCGCGATGGTTTCCCCGCGCTCGCTGATCTCGCTCAACAACACCTACACGCGGAGCGCGGACAACGACGCGCGCCGCTCCTCTGGGCCGGCGTTCAGTTTCGGCCTTGCGAACGTCGAGCGCATGACGCTGCGCTTCGTGGAGCGCTCGATCCGCAGCACGCAGCTGAAGGGTGAGCACGCCCTCACCGGGCGTCAGCAGTTCGACTGGCAGATCTCCACCTCGGGCGTCACGCGCCTGGAACCGGATCGTTCGGATCTCGTCTACGCCCAGTTCGTCGCGGACGGCCCGTATTCTTGGTCCGACGGCAATCCCGATGTCGCGCGCCGGACCTTCGGCGAGCTCGCGGAGAACAACATGTTCTACGCGGCGAACTACAAGCTCCAACTCGGCGCCGCTGCCGATGCCCCGGTGCTCAAGTTCGGAGGCGCCTTCCGCACGACGGACCGTTCGGCCTTCAACCGTCAGTTCTCGATCGTCTCGACGCTCGTGCCGATCACGGACCGCGCGCGCCGCGCCGAGGATCTGTTCGATGGTCGCTACACGAATGGCTCGGACGACATCTTCAACATCATCAACGTCGCCGAAGACGGCGTCTACGACGCCTCGGAGCGCTTGAGCGCCGGTTACGTCATGGCCGAGATGCCGCTCGGTGTCCGGTTCCGACTGATTGCCGGCGCGCGCGTCGAGAATGCCGACATCAACGTCAGCACGCAACTCTCGAACAACAATCGGTTCGTCTCGCGCCTGAACAACACGGACGTGCTCCCCGCGCTCGTGCTCAACGTCCAGCTCGGGAATCGCTCGCAGTTGCGCGCGTCGGCGTCGCAGACGCTGGCGCGTCCCGAGTATCGCGAGCTCTCGCCGGTGCAGTATCTCGAGGTGGTCGGTGGACAGATCACGCGCGGCAACGGCGACCTCGTCCGCACGCTGATCCAGAACTATGATCTCAAGTACGAGGCGTTCCTCGCGTCGGGCGAACTCTTCAGCGTTGGCGTCTTCGCGAAGCGCTTCGATCGTCCGATCGAGCGCATCGACCTCGCGTCGGGCGGCCAGCCGTTCGTCTCCTTCTTCAATGCCGAGGAGGCGTTCAACTTCGGCTTCGAGCTCGAAGTGCGGAAGGCGCTCGGCGCGTTCTCGCCGGCGCTCGAGCCCTACGCGGTGTTCTCGAACCTGACGCTCATGAAGAGCGACATCACCGTCGGCACCGGGGCGTCCGCCAATACGAACGCCAACCGCCCGATGATGGGGCAAGCGCCGTGGGTCGTGAACATGGGTCTGTCGCGTACGGGCGCGGCGGGCAGCTCGGCGACGGTCCTCTACTCCGCCGTCGGTCCTCGCATCTTCAGCGCCGGCACCGTGCCCTTCCCCGACGTGATCGAGAAGCCGCGTCACATGGTAGACCTCTCGATCCGCGTCCCGATCGGCGATCGCTGGGCGTGGAAGATCGACGCACGCAACCTGCTCGATGCGCCGTTCCGGCTCACGCAGGGCCCGGTCACGCGTGAGTCGTATCGCACGGGGCGTGTGCTCGCGCTCGGCGTCAGCTGGAGGTAACACCGTGACGGTCTCGCCTTGACGCGACCGTGACACAAGTATCGCTGAGACATTACAAAGTGTGGCTTTCATTAGGGGTCGGCCTGGTCTCGGGCCGATCTCTTTTGATTTGCTATCCGTCACATCTCACACCGAGTCACTCATGTCCCTTGTCCGCTCGCGCTGGACCTCGCGGATCGCCGCGATGGCCGCGATCTTCTCTATCGCGGCCTGCGCCGATGATGGTCCGTCCGGCCCGGCCGCTCTCGTTGCCCCGACAGGCGCCGCAGCGACCGCCTTGTCGCCGACCAGCGCGCGTGTGACGTGGGCGGCTGTGACCGACGCTGGCGCGTATGAAGTCGAGCGCGCGGCTGGCACGACGGGTGGTACCTTCACGCAGGTGGGCGTCGTGACGACGTTGACCTTCGACAACACCGGCCTCACCGCCGAGTCCGACTACCGCTTCCGCGTGCGCGCCGTGCGGACGGCTGAGAACGGCCCGTACTCCGCCGAGATCGCGCTTCGCACGACGGATCGCCCGGTCGTGCAAGTGACGGCAGACGTCACGACGAACACGACGTGGACGTCGAGCAACATCTATCAGCTCACCAAGATCATCTCGGTCGCCAACGGCGCAACGCTCACGGTCCAGGCCGGCACGCTCATCATCGGCGCACCGATCACCGCGGGCGTGGCGCCCGCCGTGACCGCCCTCATGGTGCTCCGCGGCTCGCGCATCGAGGCGATCGGCACGTCGGCGAGCCCGATTGTCTTCACGTCGTCGGCCGCCGCGGGCAACCGCTTCCCCGGTGACTGGGGCGGCATCATCCTCGTCGGCAACGCGACGGCGAACCGCACGGGTCGCACGGTCGTTGAAGGACCGGCCCCGGCCGACACGGTCGGCTGGAACGGGGGCAATCTCGACAACGACAATTCGGGTTCGATGGTCTACACCCGCGTCGAGTTCGCCGGCGCGGCCGCGATCCTCAACGTTGAGCTCAACTCGTACTCCATGTACGCCGTCGGCCGCTCGACGCGCTTTGAGTACAACCAGGCCGTCCGCGGCCTCGACGACCAGTTCGAGTTCTTCGGTGGCACCATGGACTCGCGGTACCTCGTCTCGTACGAGGCTGGCGACGACCACTTTGACGCCGCCGAAGGCCACCGCGGCCGTCACCAGTACTTGATCGCGCTGCAGACCGGTCCTCGCGTGTCGCCGCGTCCTGGCAACCCGGGTTCGCTTTCGGGAGAGCAGAACGGCTTCGAAGTCGACGGCTGTGGCTCGGCCGCCGGGACCTGCGCCTTGGGCTTCAGCTCCACCCCGTTCTCGATGCCAGTGTTCGCGAACTTCACGGTCATCGGCCCAGGCGCTGGCGTGTTGCCGATCCGTCCCAACGGCGACGGTGGCGTTGGCATGCTCGTCCGTCGTGGCACGGGCGGCGTCTTCATGAACGGCGTGGTCGGGCGCTGGCCCGAAGCCGGTCTCTCGGTCTTCGACCCGGAGACGAACACCCGCCTCACGTCGGACTCGCTCAATATCCGCAACGTGCTCTTCGTCGACAACCCGCGCACCTTCGACGTCATCGGAGCGATCAACCGCTTCGGCACCGATGACAAGTTCACGACCGCGAACATCACCACGTCGACCGATGCGGCGCACACGCTCTTCGTGAATGTGCCGACCGCCGCCACCTCGATTGCCACCGGCGCTACGCTGGACTGGCGCCCAGCGACTGGCTCGGCGATCCGCACCGGCGGCACCGGCGCGACCCTTCCAGGGCTCGTCGGGAACCGCGTGACCAATTACTTCGGTGGCACGCTGACCGGCACCACGTATCGTGGCGCGGTCGAGCCCGATGCGGCGACGCCGTGGTACGCGGCTTGGACTGTGTACTACCGCAACTGATCCTTCTCCGTAGGTTGAACGGGGGGTCGGGGTCGCTTCGGCGGCCCCGATCCCCCGATTCTCTTTCCTCCTCGCTGCTCATGACCATCGTGCGTTCCCCTCTCGCGTTCCTCCTCGCGTCCCTCCTCGCGGCGACGCTCGCCGCCTGCGGCGCGAAAGACACTCCCTCCGATCTCCCTGAGGGCGTCGATCCGCGGATGGTCGAGCGCCGCTCCGACGGCCTCCTCATTCCCTCACAGGATTCGCTTCGCAAGACGCCGGGCTACGTGATCGACAGCGTCTTCAGCCCAGAAGAGAATCTCCGGCGATTCCAATTGACGGTCAGCGCGCCGGCCGATGGGCGGCTCCGTGGCGGCGCGCCGACCACCGACGCGCTACTCCGGCAATACTGGGATCTTCTCGTCGCCAGCGACACGCTCGCTATGTCGCCCCTCATCGTCTCACGCGCCGAGTACGCGTATCTCTACTTCCCCGAGAGCCTCGAAGGGGCCAGCGGCATGCCGCCAGCCGTCGGCTGGGAGCTGATCGTGCGACAGAGCGGACGTGGACTGGCTCGCGCGCTCGACCAGGCGCGTCGCGCCCCCGCCACCGTGCTCCGCACCACCTGCTCAGATACTCCGCGCAAAATAGGACGTCTGACGCTCTACGGGCCGTGCGGGGTGGTGATTCGTCGCGGCGGCGCAGAGGAGACGCTCTGGCTCGTGAAGTCCTTGCTTGAGCGCGACGGCGTGCACAAGATGCTCGGCTTGCAGAATGAGCTCCCCGGAACCGGTGGGGCGTGACCAGCGCCCCGCGCTCCTTCGCGGTTCTTCGCGCGATTGCCTTCGTCTGGCTCGGCCTGTTGGGCGGCTTCGCGATCGGGGTCGAATGGATCCGCTCGCGCCCTGCACCGGCCCGGCCGTCCGGCGGGATCGATCTCGTCGGCGCGGGCGCGACGTTTCCGTATCCGCTCTATCGCCGGTGGTTTGCGGACTATGGCGCGGAGTCGGGAGTCCGCATCAACTACTTCTCGGTCGGGAGCATCGAGGGCATTCGCCTGATGCTCGATGGCACGGCGGACTTCGGCGCGGCCGATCGTCCACTCACCGCGGACGAACGCGCGCGCGCGACCTGTGGCCCCATTGAGATTCCCACGGTCCTCGGCGCCGTGGCGGTGGCCTACCGCGTGCCAGGGGTCGACGTGCCCCTCCGCCTCGACGCCGACGTGCTCGCCGGCATTTTTCTCGGGACCATGACGTCCTGGGACGCCGCACCGATCCAAGCCCTCAACGCAGGCGTCGCGCTTCCACGAATCCCGATCCATCCGGTGCAACGCGCTCGGACCACTGGGACGAGCGCGGTCTTTGCTCGCTACCTGAACGCCAGTCCGGCGTGGCGCGCCGCACACGGGGCGGGGCGCGAGTTGATCAGTCCCGGTTCGCTCGTAGAGGGAAACGAGGGCGTCACGGCGGAGATCGGGTCACGGGAGGGGGCGATCGGGATTGTTGAGCTGACGTATGCACAGCAGGTCGGCCTCTCGGTCGCCGCCCTGCGGAACGAGGCTGGTGCCTTCGTCCTCCCGAGCGCCGAGAGCGCCGGACTGGCCGGCCGCGAACTGCTCACGGCCGCGACGGCGGACACACTCGCGGGTGCGGTGGGAGCGCGCGGCGCGGGCGCCTATCCCGTTGTCGCACTCACGCGAATCATTGCCGACGGGGCGATCGGCGACACCACGCGCGCGGCGCACTTCATTGCGTTCGCCCGCTGGGCGCTTCGTGAAGGGGCGCGCTCGGCCGTGGCGGTGGGTTATGCTCCGTTACCGGACGCGGTCAGAGCGCAGCAACTCGAGCGACTGGATGCGCTGCGGCCGGGACGTTGCCCCACTCCGCGGAGAGACCGATGACGGTGCCGAAATCCAGCGACGGGCCGTACCGCCCGGCGCGCGAAGGACGCGATCAGCGCATCGCGGCGATCGACATCGGGTCGAACTCCATCCGCCAGATTGTCGCGGATGTCTCTGCCGACGGAACGATTCGCGTGGTGGATGAGATGAAGGCCGCCCCGCGCCTCGGTGCCGGACTCGGCGAGACCGGACGGCTGGATGACGCGCACATGGATCAGGCCGTCGCCGCGCTGACACGGATGTCGACGCTGGCGCGGCAGCTGGGTGCGAAACGGATCGAGGCGGTGGCGACGAGTGCGGTGCGTGATGCCGAGAACGGGCAATCCTTCCTCACGCGGGTGCGTCGTGAGTCCGGACTGCGGCCGCGCATTCTCGAAGGGGACGAGGAGGCACGCCTCGCGTATCGATCGGCCCTCGCACACTTCGAACTCGGGCACGGGCGGAGCCTCGTGATGGACATCGGCGGTGGGTCGCTCGAACTTGCGCTCGCCGCCGGAGGGGTCGTTGAGCGCCTGCTCTCGTTCCCGTTCGGCGCGATCCGGATGACCGAACGGTTCCTCACGGACCGTGATGGGCACAAGGGCGTGCGGAAGCTACGGAAACACGTGCGCGCGATCATCCGGAAGGCACTGCCTGTGCGCGATTGGCGGGGGGCGGCGGTCATTGGCTCTGGAGGGACCTTCACGAACCTTGCGGGCATGTTCCTCGCCCGCCAAGGCATCCGCGTGCGCAGCGTGCACGGCACGCAGATTCCGCGGCACGAGGTGGAGCATATCCTCGAGCAGCTCGCGTCGATGACGCCCCAGGAGCGGTTACAGGTCGAGGGGCTCAACCCGGGACGCGCCGACATTATCGTGGCGGGGCTCGCGGTCGCGGCCGAGGTGATGGCGCGTGTCGAGCCGCGCGAGCTCACCGCGTCAGGCTACGGCATTCGCGAAGGGCTCCTGCTCGAGACGGCGAAGATCGTGCCGGTGATCGCCGATCCGGGTGAGGCGCGCGATCGCTCGGTGCTGGCGTTCGCCGAGAAGTGTCATTTCGAGGCACCGCACTCGAAGCAGGTCCAGAAACTCGCGTTGCAACTGTTCGACGCGATCGGCGCCCGCATCGGCTGCGATCCCTCGGAGCGTCGCACGTTGAGCGACGCGGCGCTGTTGCATGATGTGGGCTACCACATCAACTATCAGGGCCACCACAAGCACTCGTTCCACCTGATCCAGTATGCGGAACTCCTCGGCATTCCGCCAGACGAACAAGTGGTGATTGCCCATGTGGCTCGGTATCACCGCGGGAGCGAGCCCGGGCGGAAGCACCCGATGTACTGGGCGCTCGACCGTGATGCCCGCGAAAAGGTGCGTCGCCTGAGCGCCATCCTGCGCCTCGCGGATGGGCTGGACCGCGGCCACGTGGGCGCCGTCGATCGCGTGAAGGTGCGGTGGCTCGAACGCGCGATCCGCTTCACCCCCGTGCCGAAGCGCGCCACCTCCTCGCTCCGACTTGAACTGTGGGGCGGAAGTCGCAAGGCGGGACTCTTGGCGGAAGTCGCGGGCCTCCCGGTGGAGGTTGTCGGACCCACGGGCCACGTGTTCACGCCAGACTCCGACGACTCCGCTACGGACTGACTCCGCAACGGACTGACTCCGCAACGGACTGATTCCGCTACGGACTGACTCTGCAACGGCCCGATCCCGACGAGCGGGCTCACCCCTTGGTGAAGGCCCGGAACTCGGCCGTGGAGGAGGGCGGACGCCCCGCGCCCTTCTCGCGTTGCAACGCGCTCACCTCAAAGGTGAACGCACCGCTCTCACGGCTCGCCCCCCAGGAGTCGCGAAGCAACATGCGGTGTGTGGCACGCTCCCCGCGCTCGCCGGGATGGCGTTGCACATAGCTGCCGTCCGGCTGCAGATCCCACGCCTGACGATTGTCCGCGAGGCAGAGATCAAGGACGGACTGCAAGCGCTGCTGAAACAGCGGGTTGGCGATGGGCGTCACGACCTCGACGCGGCGGTCGAGGTTGCGCGGCATCCAGTCGGCCGAGCCGAAGTAGTACTCGGGCGCCCCATCGTTGGCGAACATCCAGACGCGGGAATGTTCGAGAAACCGTCCGATGATGCTGATCACGCGAATGTTCTCCGACATCCCCTCGACGCCGGGACGGAGACAGCAGACACCGCGGATGATGAGATCGATCTGCACCCCGGCCTGCGACGCCGCGTAGAGCGCGCGGATGATCTCGCCGTCGACCACGGCATTCATCTTGGCAATGATCCGCCCGCTGCGTCCCGCCTCGGCATGCGCCGTCTCGCGATCAATCATCCCGAGCACCCGGGCGCGCATGTTCACGGGGGCGACGACGAGGCGCCGGTACTCGCGCTGTCGCGAGTAGCCGGTGAGCGCGTTGAACAGATCGCTGATGTCGGCGGCGATGGCCTCGTCGCAGGTGATCAGCCCAAGGTCGGTGTAGAGGCGCGCGGTGCGGGTGTTGTAGTTCCCGGTGCCGATATGCACATAGCGCCGGATCCCGTCGGCCTCTCTCCGCACCACCAACGCCGTCTTGGTGTGCGTCTTGAGCCCGGGGAGTCCGTACACGACGTGCACGCCGAATGACTCCAGCGTCCGCGCCCACGCGATGTTGTTCACTTCGTCGAAGCGGGCCTGAAGCTCCACCAGCACCGCGACCTGCTTGCCGCGCTGCGCGGCCTCGGTGAGCGCCTGCACGATCGCGCCGTCGCCCGAGGTGCGGTACAGCGTCATCTTGATGGCGAGCACATGCTCGTCGCGCGCCGCACTCTCGATGAACGTCTCCACCGACGCCCCGAACGAATCGAACGGATGGTGCACGAGAATCTCGTTCTCACGCACGACGTCGAAGATCGAGCGCGTCGTGTCGCGGAGCGCCGGAGGGACCGCGGGAATCAGCGGCGGCTCCTTGTGCTCGGGGAACTCCAAGCCAGAGAGCGACATGAAGTCACTGAGATCGAGCAACGGCCCCGGCGTATGCACCTCACGCATCGTGAGCGGCACCATTTCGGGGGCCTCGCTGCCGCGTAACTCGTCGAGCAACAGGTCGCGCAGGTGGGCAGGAGTCTCTTCCTGCACTTCGAGTCGCACCACCTCCCCGAACCGACGTTGGAACAGCTGCTCCTCGATCATCGCCAGCAGGTCCTCGGGCTCCTCGGTATGCGAGATCTCCAGATCCGAGTAGCGCGTGAGCCGGAAGGTGTAGCAACCGAGCACTTGCATCCCGGGAAAGAGCGCATGCAGCCGCGACGAAATCACGCGCTCCAATGGCATGAAGCAGTGCAGTCGTCCGGTCGGCACCCAACGCGGCAGGCTCTTCGGCACCTTCACGCGGGCGAAGCGCACATCCCCACGCTCGGGATCGCGCAACTCCACGGCGAGCGAGAGTGAGAGATTCGAGATGTACGGGAACGGATGTCCTGGATCCACCGCGAGCGGCGTGAGCACCGGGAACACCTCCTCCTCGAAGAAACGATCGAGGGTCGCCCGCTCCTCCGCATCGAGGGCATCGTCGGTACGCAGATGCACGCCGATCGCGCCGAGGGCCGGCAAGAGCGTGTCCAGCAACAGCGTGCGCGCCCGCAGGTTCAGCTCGCGCACGTGCTGGTTGATCAACTCGAGCTGTTCGGCGGCCGTGAGTCCGTCATTGGGTGTCTGCACCACGCCGGCCGACACTTGTCGTCGGAGCCCCGCGACGCGCACCATGAAGAACTCATCGAGGTTCGAGCTGAAGATCGCGAGGAACTTGATCCGCTCGAGCAACGGCGTTCGGGGGTCCTCGGCCTCGTGGAGGACGCGCGCGTTGAACTCGAGCCACGAGAGCTCTCGGTTGAGGAACGCGGGGTCCTTTGAGGCGAGGGGGATCATCGTCGGATCAGCTGCGGATGGCCGCGACGAGCCAGTAGCAGACGACGGCCACAAAGGCGGCCGCCGGGATGGTGAGCACCCACGCCCAGATCATCCGGCTGGCCACGCCCCAGCGCACCGCCGACAGGCGGCGCGTGGCGCCAACGCCGACGATCGCCCCGGAGATCGTGTGCGTCGTGCTGACCGGAATGCCCATCGCCGTTGCGAGGAAGATCGCCGTGGCCCCGCCCGTCTCGGCGCAGAACCCACCGAGTGGTCGCAGCCGCGTGACGCGCGACCCCAGCGTATGCACGATGCGCCAGCCACCCATCAGGGTGCCCATGGCGATGGAGAAGTGCGCACCGAACTTGATCCAAAACGGAATACCACCGTCGCCGTTCTCGAGGTAAAAGTGGCGGAGGAACCCCGTCTCGTTCACGAAATAGGCCTGACCGGCAACCAGCAGCGAGACGATGATGCCCATCGTCTTCTGCGCGTCATTCGCGCCGTGCGAGAGTGAGAAGAGCGCCGAGCTCGTGATTTGCATCCCGCGGAAGAGCGGATCGACATCTGCCGGTCGCGACTTCCGGAAGATCCAGGTGCTCGCGACCATCAGCAGCCAGCCCGCGGCCATGCCGATCAGCGGTGAGAGGAAGATGAACAGGACCGGCTTCACCCATCCCGGGAGCAGAAGGGCGGCGAAGCCACCCTTCGCGATCGCGGCGCCGCCGTAGCCGCCGAGGAGCGCGTGCGACGAGCTCGAGGGAATCCCGTACCACCAGGTGATGAGATTCCAGGTGATCGCACCAAGCAAGCCGGCGAGAATGACGTCCGGATTCACGATCGCCATGTCGATCATCCCCGTGCCGATGGTCTTGGCGACCTTCGTCTCGAAGATGAAGAGGGCGATGAAGTTGAACGTGGCCGCCCAGACGACGGCCGTGAACGGACTGAGCACCCGCGTGCCCACGATGGTCGCGATGGAATTCGCGGAATCGTGAAAGCCGTTGATGTAGTCAAAGATGAACGCCACCACGACGATGACGAGGATATACCAGACCACGGATTACGCTCAGGAGTTCTTGAGGGAGACGCTCTCGAGCACGTTCGCGACATCCTCGCACTCATCGACCGCGTGCTCGAGATTGTCGTAGATCTCCTTCCACTTGATCACGACCAACGCATCCGGCGTGCCTTCGAACAGTGAGTAAATCGCGTCGCCGTAGATCGCATCGGCCTTCTCCTCTAGCTCCTTGATCCGACGCGCGGCCTTATGCACGACGGCCTGTGTCCGGATCCCCTTCACGCCCTCAGCGATTACCTGCGAGCATTCCTCGAGCACCGCGATCAACTGCAGCGCGGGCTCACGACGCTCCGTCACGCGAAACATCCGTGCCCGACGCGCCGTGCCGTCGATCAGATCGACCACGTTGTCGAGGCGATTCGCGAGCAGATGGATGTCTTCGCGATCGAGCGGCGTGACGAAGCTCCGGTCGATCCGCTGCATCACCTCGTAGGTGATCACGTCGGCCGCATGCTCCTCGGCCTTGATCCGCTTGGTCAGGTCCTCAAGACGTGTCGGGTCGTCAAAGAGTTCGCGCAGCAGCGCGGACGACGAGATGAGACGCTCGGCGAGTTGATCGAACAGCCCGAAAAACCCTTCATCCTTGGGCAGGAATCTCACTGGGGATATCCGCTGGCTTGCAGTAGGTGGGAAATGCACCGGACTTCATGAACAACCGAAGGACCGGACGCGCCTGAATCTGTCTCTTATACACATCTGACGCTGCCGACGAATAGAGAGG
>ENA-ORBV01002549-ORBV01002549.1-microbial-mat-metagenome-genome-assembly--contig:-NODE-2549-length-38193-cov-9.151537_pt1 | contig 38193 bp, 36 predicted proteins | sample MGYA00237777_ERZ505514 | MGnify/ENA primary metagenome ERZ505514 (study PRJEB26160, sample SAMN06269048) | microbial mat metagenome | isolation source: Oligotrophic lake microbial mat | place... | reverse complement strand
ACCTGTTAGTTTCAGCCGTGCCTACGCTGCCTATGGCGGTGTTTTTATCGGATTGGCGTTGTTGTGGGGCTGGATCGTCGATCGCACTGTGCCCGATAAATTCGATTGGCTAGGAGCATGGCTGGCGTTTTTAGGCGTTCTCGTCATCATGTACGCACCTCGACGGTAAAGATTGATCTGAAAATTAGGATTTTCTGGGTTGTCGCGATCGCAGTTAGTAATTTCTTCTGCGATCGTTTTTTGTCAAAACTTACTAACATTCGCTAAATTGCGCTGTTCGTTGGCTAGCAAAAATATAGAATAGTAGTTAAAGATACAGAAAAATCCTAGTTTTTCGGATTAAGACGATGTTCAATACCATTCTGACTCAGCGCCGCCAGGTAATCAAAACGTTTTCTAGTCGAGAAGCAGCCGGACAAGCCCTCGATCACCTCGTTCTTTCAGGCTTGCCGATCGCGCATCTCTTCTTATTCGGTCATGGATTAGGTGAGGACAAGCCACAGTACCCCCCATTTCCTGCCGACACTTATGGCGCTGTAACAGGCACCGCACCCGGACTCAAGAAAGGACTCTTGATTGGCAATCTTGCAGGGGGTGCAACTGGGCTACTAGTGGGTGCTGGACTTATTGCCCTGCCTGGTGTGGGGGCGATGGCATTATCTTCGGCGATCGCCTTTGTTTTACTTAGCGGCGGGATTTGCACAGCGGCAGGTGGTTTGACGGGCGCGTTTATTGGCTTAGGACTCACCTCCGAGCAAGCTAAAGCCTACAGTCAGCAAATTTCTACTGGCAGCGTTTTGCTGATCGCGGAAGGAACTACTCAAGAAATCGAGCGAGCGAAATCGTTGCTCAACACCCAGAGCAACCGCGTCTAAATTTCAACCTTGGATGTCTGTGGCTTGGCAATAGTTGTGGTTTTGCATAGCCAAACTTTCCTGATAGAGCGCGATCGCCGGTGGAGAAAAATATCATGAGTGCTGTCGTGTGCCCCTGTTTTATTTGACATTCAAGGTTACTACCATGAAATCTACCCATCTTTCGCCTGTTTCTGCGAGCCGCTTACCCTTCAAATCCATTGCCCCGCTTACCCTCGCGGTAACGAACCTGATGATGTGTTCGGCTGCGAATGCTCCCGCGATCGCGGCTGAGTTGCCCAATCGCAGCGCCCTACTTGCCCAAACCGCCGTCGATCGCGAAGCTTCCATGCCTGGAGCCTTCATCAGCGCGGTCTTGCAGGATGCTTACAAGCGTACCAATCTTCCCCCTGCAACGCTCAAAGTATCTCAGGTGAAAGCAGGGACTTTTAGCAATCCCTGCATCTTTAACTTTGGCGAAGTTTGCACTAAGGAATATGACCCCGTGGCAGGCTGGGATGTGCTGGTGCAGGGCAACAATCAGACCTGGAGCTATCGCATAGATAAAGCGGGTTCCAAGATTGTGATCAATCCCAAAAGTGCCGCCGCAATCGCCCTGCCGATCTCATTGCAAAATCAGATTTTGACTGCCGCTGCAAACCGGGCTGGTTTACCGCCTACCAATATCAAGATTACTCAAGCCACCGCCAAAACTTTTGGCAATCCCTGCGTATTCAACTTTGGCGAAGTTTGCACCTTTGAGTATCGTCCAATCGAAGGCTGGGAAGCTTTAGTCGCCGTGCGCGGACAAACCTGGACTTATCACATCGACAAAACGGGATCTCAAATTGCGATCGATCCAAAAATGGGCGGCACCCGCGCTCAGCTACCCGCTGCGGTGAAAACTGCGGTGATGCAAGATGCCATGAAGTGGTCGCGATCGCAGTCTGTAAAAATTGCAGAATCCCGACCACAAACCTGGGGCAATAGCTGCTCCTTTGGCTTTGGCAAAATTTGCCCGATGATGTATCAGCCAATCTCCGGCTGGGAAGTGAAGGTCAGCACCGATAAACTGAATTGGACTTATCACACCAATCAAACAGGGACGCAAGTTGTGATGGATCGCCGCCCAGTGTTGCCTACCCAAGTTGCTGATGCGATCGCCCAAGATATTCTCAAACGCAATGGGCGTGCCGCTCGTTCTGAATCACTCCGCTTTTTGGATGTGAAGCAGCAGCCTAATCGCTCCTGTGTACTGCTAGGTGGATGCCGTGACGAAAATAATTGGCTGGCGATCGTGTCCAACGGTCAGCAGCAATGGGGCTATCAAGCAAACGAACGCGGGTCGCGAGTTCTGCCCATTTCAGTGAATGAAGTGCGTCAGGCGAATGATCAGGCAATGCGCGATCGTTAACTCGACGTGTCTTGTAGAGCGGTGTATGGTGTGGAAAGTAAGCAACTTTGCACCGCTCTATGGCAATCCATCATTTAATTAACAGCCGCCTCAATCCAATCCACGCCACTCTTGATACCGCCACCACAGGGAAAATTTTGCGCCCTTGGGATGTGGGCGATGAGGTGATTGAACTTCAAGAGTTATTGAAAGCGTTTGGTTTTAAGCTGGTGGCTACAGGTGAGTACAACAGCCGCACCGAAGATTGCGTCATGATTTTTCAGCGCCGTCATGGGTTTCGGATCGACGCGGTGATTGGACCTAAAACTTGGGCAGCGCTGAAACTGGGCGTGAAACCGGGCGATCGCGTTCTCCGCAAAGGTCTCTCAGGCTTTGATGTCTACGAATTACAAGGATTGCTGAATATCAATGGTTATGCCGTGCAGCGAGATGGCTTTTTTGAGGAGCAAACCAGAGCCGCTCTGATGGAATTTCAGAAGCAGCATAAGTTGAGAGAGACTGGCATGAGCGATCGCATTACCTGGGCAATGCTGCAAAACCGCAGCCGATAACGTTAAGCCTCTCCAGACCTCGGAGTTTTTGAAAAACTCCGAGGTCTCGTCTTATCCAATTTGGGAACCTTAAGCTGAGATGTTGTTGCCACCAAATCTTCTCATGCCACGTCGCGACCTCACGTTCCAGCCAGACCATTACTATCATCTTTACAATCGTGGCAACGATCGCCAATCCATTTTCTTTGAGCGGGAAAACTACCTGCATTTTCTGCGTTTAGTGCGCCAACATTTAATTGAGCAAACGCTGGATGTGCTGGCATATTGCTTGATGCCCAATCATTACCATTTGTTGGTGCGTTGCAAAACAGACGATGTATCTGGGTCAATGCAACGACTATCGGTGGCTTACACCAAAGCCATGAATCGACGCTACAACCGGGTAGGGTCATTGTTTCAAGGGCAATTTCAGGCGATCGCGGTAGATACCGATGAATATCTATATCATTTGGTGCGATACATTCATCTCAACCCGGTCAAGGCAGGACTGGTGAAACATCTGAAGGATTGGGAGTTTTCCAGTTATCAAGAATATGCCGGACTACGAGCAGGCACGTTACCAAAACTAAATATCGTGCAACAGCAATTCACCACTGAGGCAGCTTACCAAGCATTCCTGCATCCCAATGATGATCTTCATCTGTCTCCAATGCCCCAAGCATTTACTACCACTCTGAAATCCCTCATGCTAGATGAATAGCTGCCTCTAGACCTCGGTTTCCTAGACCTCCGAGGTTTTAGAAACCTCGGAGGTCTGTCGAGGTCTGTCTCACGTCTCTAGCCGCTTCTCCAACGTCGCCTTCGCCTTTGCCGCCCACTCACGCCCAGGAAACAGGCATAGAAAATCTTCCAGATCGCGAACGGCTTCCTGGATGCTGGACAAGGGCGCACCCCGATTGATCGCATCGCGGTAAAAACGCCAAGATTGTTGAATGGTGCCTGCCGCAAGATGGTAAAGGGCTAGGTTGAAGCTGTTTTGATAATCCTCAGGATTTTCGTCGTATTTTTGTTGAGCAAGCTGAATGGCATGGTCTAAGTCAGCTTTGGCGTTGTCGGGTTGGTTAAGGGCTTGGTAGGCTAAAGCGCGATCGTAGTACCCCCAATCTTTGTTTGAGTCTAATTCAATTGCCTGATCAAAGTCTGCCAGTGCCCCTTGATCGCGTTTCATCAAGCCATAGGTTATCCCACGACGGGCGATCGCCCAAGCGTCTTTCGGGTCAAGTTCAATCGCCCGGTCAAAATCTTGCAGTGCCGCTTCATAACGTTTCATCAAGCGATAGGTTTCCCCACGCCAACTGAGAGCGATAGGCTGCCATTGAGTCGTGATGGAGGAATCATTCACCAGCGCAGTGAATAGTGCAACCGTTGTTTCATAGCGATCGTCGTCATAAGCGGTTAACCCTTCAACTAATTGCTCTCCCCAGCGCAGCACCTCAGCGCAGTCTGTATCTTTCCCTGCATCAAGTATGTTTTCTGCCCACCGTTGAGCAAATTTGCGTGTTTCTTTGAGAGCCGCTAGAAATTCGTTCAGGGCAAGGGGCAACTGGCGTTGGGGAGCTTGGCAGAGGCGATGGTAAAGGATATGCAGAGAATAGGTTTGCCAGGTGTCATCCTTCCACTGGTGTTTTTCATCCAGTCCCAAGCTGGTTCGCAGGTTGTCGTGGTAGTCTGCCAGTTTGCCATGCAGGTCTGCCCAGCTTTGGGGCGAGGTGCGGCGCTTGTGGCGCAGCATTTGGGTGCGGGCGATGTCATGGTATGCCCAACCGTCCGATCGCTCTTCCACAAAGGGCATGGTTCGCAGCCATGCAAATAGCTCGTCGGCAGCGTCTTCACCCTGCAACACGGCGATCACGTCTCGGTTGAGCGTGCGGGGCAGGGCAACATCTAGCGCCAACTGGCGACGTTTGGGGTCGTCTACCCATTTCAAAAAGCGCTCGACTGCGGTGCCGCTGGGGTCGCCAATTTGGGCAGGGTCGTTGGGGCTTTCCGCTGCCAGGGTTGCCACCAGCAAGGGCAGACATCCCGATAGACGAAGGATTACATCGATCACTTGAGGATTAGTGATGCCTTTGCGGGTGAGAAATTGAGTGGCTTCCTCTTCTGTAAACGGGTTCAGCGGCAGACGGGCGATCGCGCCTTCCCAATCTGCCCAGCGGTTTTTATCCAGTTCGTCTCGTCCTGCGATCGCCAGCATCAGGTTGGCAGGCAAATCGCCAGGTAGCCCCTCCAGCAATTCGCCAAACCAGCCATCCAAAAAAGGACTGGTACGCTCATAGACATCAAAAATCAGCAGCAAATTTTTCTGCTCTGCCAGCTTACACAAGTCCTGCAAAAACAGCGGAGTCAGGGTTTCGATCGGCTCTTGCACTAGGCGCACTTCATCTTTGTTGCCGATTCTCTTTGCCACATAGCTTGCCCATTCTCCCGCTTGGCTAGAAATTGCGTCCTCATCCAAAAAGGGCGCGACGGCTCCGCTGCCAGGAATTTGCTTGGCGGCTCCCAAGCTGGCTTTGGCGATCGCCTTCCCCATAAACGCCGAAAATCCCTGGGGTGCATCCGGGTCAGATTCTAGCTCTTGCTTTTTCTGGCGATAGACTTTGTAGCGTTCACTAAACTGGTTCAGCTTGTGTCCCTGCTGGTCTAGTTGATCTGCCAGTCGTCCCAATGCCTCCGGCACGCTGGTTTCCACGTTGCTGGTCAGGGCGGTAGTAAACTGTGCTTCCTCTGCCAATTTGCGAAACTGCCGCAGCAAAGTGCTTTTACCCACGCCGCCCTGTCCCCAAACGTTGAAAATGAAGTAGTCGCGCAGTTCCGGCGATCGCGCCATGTTTTGCCGAAATAGGGCAATCTGTTCCTCCCGTCCCACAAAGGTAGATTGCGATCGCTGCTTTAGAATATCTTGCAGGCTCTTAGATTTTTTGGGTAGAGTCATAGCGACATAGCGGCGCAGAAGAAAATACTTTCGTCTAATTTAGCCTTTTCCTTTTAGACCTCGGAGGTTTTCAAAACTCCGAGGTCTGGGAGTTCTTGCTACACTCAAATTCAGCCTACAAACATTTGCCCTCATCCGCCCTTCCCCATGACCAGACGCATTGCCGACCTCCTCCGCCACGGACAGCCCACCGAAACCGTCACCATCAAAGGCTGGGTTCGCACCAAACGCGAACAAAAAGAATTCAGCTTTGTCGAAGTCAACGACGGCTCCTCGATGGCAGGATTGCAAACCGTCATCAGTCAAGATCTGCCCGACTATGCCGCGACAATCAAACGGCTCAGCACTGGGGCATCCGTGGAAGTCTCTGGCACGCTGGTGGAATCTCCCGCCAAAGGACAGCGGATCGAACTGAAAGCCGATGCCATCACGGTGTATGGTGAAGCCGACCCCGAAACCTATCCGCTCCAGAAAAAGCGCCACTCCTTCGAGTTTTTGCGGGATATTGGGCATTTACGCGGTCGCACCAACACGATAGGCGCAGTGTTTCGGGTGCGAAATGCGGCGGCTACGGCAATTCATCAGTTCTTTCAAGAGCGGGGATTTCTCTGGGTGCATACGCCAATTATCAGCGCTAGCGATTGCGAAGGAGCCGGGGAAATGTTCACTGTCACAGGCTTTGACTTGAACAAGGTGCCCCTCACCGACGACAAGCAGGTGGATTTTGGCAAAGACTTTTTCGGCAAACACGCCTACCTGACCGTCAGCGGACAGCTTGAAGCCGAAATCATGGCGATGGCGTTCAGCAATGTTTATACCTTTGGACCCACCTTTCGGGCTGAAAACTCCAACACCTCGCGCCATCTCGCCGAATTTTGGATGGTGGAACCAGAGATGGCGTTTTGCGATTTGGATGGCGACATCGAATTGGCAGAAGCCTTCCTCAAATATGTGTTCAAATTTGTGATGGAAACCTGCGCGGAAGATATGGAGTTTTTCAATCAGCGGATTGATGATTCCATTTTGGCGACGGCAGACACCATCATCAACAATGAGTTTGCACGGGTCACTTATACGGAAGCCATTTCCCTGCTCGAAAAATCCAGCAAAACCTTTGAATATCCGGTGGAATGGGGTTTAGATCTCCAGTCAGAACACGAACGCTACCTAGCAGAAGACCACTTCAAAAAGCCCACGATCATCACAGATTATCCCGCCAAGATTAAAGCCTTTTATATGCGGATGAACGACGATGGCAGCACCGTCCGGGCGATGGATATTGTCGCTCCCAAAATTGGCGAAATTATCGGCGGCTCCCAACGGGAAGAACGACTAGACGTATTGGAGCAACGCATCACAGCCCAAGGACTTGACCTCGCCGATTACTGGTGGTATTTGGATTTGCGTCGCTATGGCACCGTGCCTCATGCAGGCTTTGGGCTAGGCTTTGAGCGCTTAGTGCAGTTTATGACCGGCATGGGCAACATTCGCGATGTGATTCCCTTCCCGCGTGCCCCCCAAGAAGTCGAATTTTAAAAGACCTGCGCGTAAGTAGGGCATTAGCAACGCGATGTACCACTAAAGTCAGCCCACCCTACAGTCAGCTAGCTACATCCCCCAGCCCAGCTTCGCACGACCTGCGGTCTACTCCCCAAAAAGAATCGATTTCAAGCATTTCCGGTTCCCTCTGCCGCTGAGAGGGCTAGTGAGTCTGCTGTCTTGAGAGTCAAGGGGCAGTCTTTACGTTGTTTTAGGAAAGTCGCACATCGCGTCATAAACCGACACTCAAGCCCAACCAGTGCAAGCTTTTTAAGCAGCATCCGATTCAAATGGCGTTGGTGGGATGATGAATCGGATATCGCTTTGGCTGGTCTACAAATTGCCGTCTACGCAGGTAAACTTTCAGGTTTGCCCTGTTTGTTGAGTTTTCGGGTTTTCTTCCCGTCTAGCAAAACCTGCGACATTTCTGTTGCCAAAATCGTCACCACCACGGCATCATCGATTTGCCCCACTACAGGAAATACGTCGGGCAACACGTCAAACGGGTTCAGCACATACAGCAAAGTGCCGCCAACGATCCACCAACGCAATTTAGGTTTACGTAGAGTGTTGCGATACCAAGAATAAACAAATTTAAGGGGAGACATGGCTAATAACGTCCGTGTGACTACAAGGTAAGGATTCAATTATTTTAGCGATCGCTTCGGTAAGTAATCTGGACGGATAGCCGTCAACAATTGTCTGGAGAACACCACTAGAGTTTCGGAATACATGGTGCGTTTTTGCAGATCTTAAAGCGTCATACCCATCTTCATCCGAACCGCTATCGGGTAATTTTGGCTCTAAAAATCGCCGATATCGTGGCAGATGCTGAAATCTTGTGCCTACTCTTGAGAGTTTATCCGTGAGCTTGTGTCAGAATATAAACGGTTTTTCCAAACTGGTGGAGAACTCTACATGGACATAAGTAATGGAAACGATATATCAATACGCTTGGCTGATTCCTGTGTTGCCATTGGCAGCGGCTACGATTATCGGTTTAGGTCTTATTTCTTTTAGCAAGTGGACAAGTAACCTCCGGCAGATTTCCGCTGGTTTTGTTGTATTCATGATTGGAGCCGCAATGACGCTCTCCTTTGGGCTGTTGTGGAGCCAACTGAATGGACATGCTCCCTATACTCAAATGTTTGAATGGGCAGCCGCTGGCGATTTCCATCTAAATATGGGTTACACCATCGACAATCTGACCGCGCTGATGTTGGTGATTGTAACCACAGTTGCCTTTTTGGTGATGGTTTACACCGATGGCTACATGGCTCACGATCCAGGCTATGTGCGGTTCTATGCTTATTTGAGTTTATTCAGCTCGTCCATGCTGGGTTTGGTCATCAGTCCTAACCTGGTGCAGATTTATGTGTTTTGGGAGCTGGTAGGAATGTGTTCCTACTTGCTGATTGGCTTTTGGTACGATCGCAAAGCAGCAGCGGATGCCTGCCAAAAAGCTTTTGTGGTAAACCGTGTCGGTGACTTTGGCTTATTGCTGGGCATTCTCGGTCTATATTGGGCAACTCGTAGCTTTGATTTTGAAGTGATTGGCGATCGCTTGCAAGACTTAGTGCAATCCGGTGCCCTCAGCGGTGGTGTAGCGGCGTTGCTTGCCATTTTGGTGTTTTTGGGTCCTGTGGCAAAATCGGCGCAGTTTCCGCTGCACGTATGGCTACCCGATGCGATGGAAGGTCCGACCCCCATCTCTGCCCTAATTCATGCGGCAACGATGGTGGCGGCAGGCGTGTTCTTAATTGCGCGGATGTTCCCCGTATTTGAAAATATTCCCGCAGCCATGACGGTGATTGCGTGGACGGGCGGAGTTACGGCATTTTTGGGAGCTACGATCGCCATTACCCAAATGGATATCAAAAAGGGCTTGGCTTACTCCACCATGTCTCAGTTGGGCTACATGGTGATGGCAATGGGCGTGGGTGGCTACAGCGCCGGATTGTTTCATCTAATGACCCATGCCTACTTCAAAGCCATGATGTTTTTGGGATCGGGTTCCGTGATCCACGGCATGGAATCTGTGGTGGGTCACAATGCTGCCTATGCTCAAGATATGCGCTTAATGGGTGGCTTACGAAAATATATGCCCATTACCGCCAGCACCTTTTTTGTTGGTGTTTTGGCGATTTCTGGCATTCCGCCGTTCGCTGGTTTTTGGTCAAAGGATGAAATTTTGGGGCTAACCTTTGCTGCAAATCCGGCTCTTTGGCTGGTGGGCTGGTTGACAGCGGGAATCACTGCTTTTTATATGTTCCGGATGTACTTCCTCACGTTTGAAGGTGAGTTTCGCGGCAAAGATAAAGCGGTATTGAACCAAATTGATGCAGAGCAATTGCAAGCGGTAGGGCTAAACTTTGGTCCCGGTGCGATGAATCCCAAAGAGTTAATCATGGATACTGCGCCTAACTCGCAAGATGATCATAGCCACGATGCTCATGCACACGCCAGCACTCCTCATGAGTCTCCTTGGACGATGGCTCTGCCGCTGGTGATTTTGGCGATTCCTTCAGCCCTAATCGGGTTGGTGGGCACTCCATTCAACAACTACTTTGAAGCGTTTATCCATGCGCCTGGAGAAGTGGTGGAAACGCTGGAACCGGGATTCCATGCTTTACCCAAAGAGGAACTAACCGAGTTTTTGGTGATGGGTGGCAGTTCGGTTGGCATTGGCTTGATTGGATTAACACTGGCATCGCTGATGTATTTTTCTCGGAAGGTTGATCCTTCTGCGATCGCCGATCGCATCCCAGTCCTTTACAATCTCTCCAAAAACAAGTGGTATATCGACGATATTTACTACAACGTGTTTGTGTTAGGTAGCCGCCGTTTAGCTCGTCAGGTGCTAGAAGTGGATTCTAAAGTTGTGGATGGTGTAGTTAATTTGACGGGTTTGGTCACCCTGCTGACAGGCGAAACCCTAAAATACCTGGAAAATGGTCGTGCCCAATTTTATGCATTGGTTGTGTTTGCAGCCGTGCTTGGATTGGTGATTTTCTCTGGCGTGACTTCGTAGTTTGGTTGCTTCAGTTTGATCAAACGAGAGGGAAGGCGGAGCCTTGGGGCTATCATTAGCCCAATCGAAATTTATACCTAACGGTTTCGCCTGCTGCATTTCCACTTTACTTTTCAGAAAAATCCTAATTCTCCAGTTAAGTTATCCACAACAAATAACGAACGGCTAATCATCACAATGCTGACTGAGAATTTTCCCTGGCTGTCCTTCATCATTCTCTTTCCGATCGCAGCCTCCCTCCTGATTCCAATCATTCCCGACAAAGACGGTAAAACCATTCGCTGGTATGCCTTGATTGTGGGACTGATTGACTTTGCTGTCATCGTCTATATGTTTGGTAGTTTCTATGACTTTTCCAGTTCAGAACTGCAATTGGTCGAGAGCTATTCCTGGATTTCTCAAATTGATCTGCGCTGGTCGGTTGGGGTGGATGGCATATCTATGCCGCTGGTGATCTTGACGGGGTTCATCACTACCTTGGCAATCCTAGCCTCGTGGCCCGTCACCTTAAAGCCGCGTCTGTTTTTCTTCCTGCTGCTGGTGATGTATGGCGGTCAAATTGCCGTGTTTGCGGTGCAAGATATGCTGCTTTTCTTCCTCACCTGGGAATTGGAACTGATTCCGATTTACCTGCTGCTCTCAATTTGGGGCGGCAAAAAGCGCCAATATGCGGCAACGAAATTTATTCTTTATACGGCTGGCAGTTCTTTATTTATTCTGGTGGCAGCGCTGGCAATGGCGTTTTATGGCGATACGGTCACTTTTGATATGCGATCGCTGGCAGCAAAAGATATGGCGCTCAACTTCCAACTGTGGATGTATGCCGCCTTTTTAATTGCCTATGCTGTCAAACTGCCGATTATTCCCCTGCACACTTGGCTACCCGATGCCCACGGTGAAGCCACTGCGCCCGTCCATATGCTGCTAGCTGGCATCTTGTTAAAAATGGGCGGATATGCGTTGATTCGGATGAATGTCGAAATGTTGCCCGGTGCCCACGCGGTGTTTGCGCCTGTACTGGTTGTTTTGGGCACGGTAAATATTATCTACGCTGCCCTCACGTCGTTTGCTCAGCGCAATCTGAAGCGAAAGATCGCCTACTCCTCCATTTCTCACATGGGCTTTGTGATTATTGGAATCTCGTCCTTTACCGATTTGGGATTGAGTGGGGCGGTATTGCAAATGGTGTCTCACGGGTTGATTGGAGCCAGCCTCTTCTTCTTGGTGGGTGCCACCTACGATCGCACCCATACTCTAATGCTGGATGAAATGGGCGGGGTGGGGCAAAAGATGAAGAAGATCTTTGCGATGTTTACGGCTTGCTCAATGGCATCCTTAGCACTGCCGGGGATGAGTGGCTTTGTTGCAGAACTGATGGTGTTTGTCGGCTTTGCCACTAGCGATGCCTATAGTGTGCCGTTCCGAGTCATTGTCGTGTTTCTAGCGGCGGTGGGTTTGATTCTCACGCCGATCTATTTGCTCTCAAACCTACGCGAAATTTTCTTTGGTCCTGAAAACAAAGAATTAATTGCCCACGAAGAATTGGTGGATGCCGAGCCGCGTGAGGTCTTTATCATTGCTTGCCTGCTAGTACCCATCATTGGGATTGGATTCTATCCCAAAATTTTGACCCAGATTTATGATGCAAAAACAGTTGAGCTAACCGCACGGCTGCGCGATCAGCGACCTGGATTAGGTGAGCAGGTTGTTTCAGAGTCAATGGCTCAACTATTTGATGCTAAACCGTTACAGGCACCGGCAATTCCGCAAGCAGGCGCTGACAAAAGTATTGCGCCTTCAGCAAAGTCCTAACCTAAAACCGCGCTATAGAAAAAATCTAGAATCTGAAAGCCAAGAGTCAAGCTAAAATACTGCTGATTTCTGGCTTTCACTTTATTATATTTTAGAGGAAATTTTCCTATGGCTGATACGCTGCTAGAAAATCGCGACTATACCCTAATTGTCGCAAAAACGGCTGCCAGTATTACTACCATGCCTCCAGGCTATGAAAATCGCTGGGCAGCGGCTCACTCTGCGATTGTGGCGTTGGCGCAAACGTGCGAAGACCTCGACCCCGATGGAATTACAGTTTATATCTCCTCTAGCAACTATGCGGAGGGTCCATTCAAACGATACGAGCAAGTAAGTCCTGCACAGGTAGATCAGATTTTTCAGGAGAACTATCCGCCAGAGAACCTTTCTTTGCTAGATGGGTTGCAGTTGGCGCTAGATGATTATTTCACTCGCAAGGCGGCAAAGCTGAATAAGCAGAATGGAGCCATTATCATTGTGCTGATTGATGGTGAACCATTGGATCGGATGAAAATCGCGAAGGCGATCGCCCATGCTGCTGATGCGCTCGATTCAGATAACGAATTGGGGATTGGCTTTGCTCATATTGGCGATGACCTGATTGCCAGAGGGTTTCTATCTGCGTTGGATGATGATTTGCGATCGCACATTGGCGCAAAGTTTGACATTGTTCACACCAAAGTATTTGAAGAGATTGATCCGGCGGGTTTGACTGACTTCTTGCGAGATATTTTGCAGCGCTAATGCCGCCTTTCGCTAAAAGCGCTTGTTTCTATAAAGCTATGTTGCGTTGAAGAAAATTCTGCGCCCATGGGCTAGAATCCTTGCTAGGCAATGGTTTGATCAATGATCTAAACCGTTCGACCAACAAAAATATTTCTAGGGACAGCAAAATTGTTGCACTTTTAAAGCGCTCAAGTATAATCACAGCAGTACTTCTAAGGATTTTGGGATATGAATAAAGGTGAACTCGTTGACAAAATTGCTGAAAAAGCAAGTGTCACTAAAAAAGATGCTGATATCGTACTTTCGGCAATGTTGGATGTCATTCTAGATACTGTTGCCGGCGGCGATAAGGTCACGTTGGTCGGCTTTGGCACATTTGAAGCGCGCGATCGCCAAGCACGGGAAGGGCGCAACCCCTCCACCGGAGAACCCATCAAAATTCCAGCCACAAAGGTTCCAGCATTTAGCGCCGGAAAATCATTTAAAGATAAAGTTGTCGGCAAAGAAGAGTAATCAAAAACAAAGTGTTTCTTGACTCAAGCTGCTTGAGTTAATGTCTAACCTTGCCATCTCAAATCCAAACACCGATTCAACCCATGAAAACCTTGGTGCTGATGGGTGGGGAACACGCCCACGCGATCGCCCTGAGACCGCTCGGCATCAGGGCATAGATCATAAAAAAAGTCTGGTAGATATATCTACCAGACTTGTATTTATTAATTTCAAGTAATTCTCAAAGAATTTTTGAGTGGATTAATGGCGGGACTTTAATTGACAAAGCCACGGAAAATCGAATCGACAACGGAGAAGTTTTGTAGCAAGAAATAAGCTACAAACGCCGCCGCCATTGCACCAATGAAAAAGCCACCGGTCAGTTGGCTCCAGCCATCAGCCGATTGCAGCTTATTGGATGAACTGTCATCAGCATCAGAGAAAGTGACCAATCCATAGATCGATAAACAAGCTGTAGCGATCAAAATGAGGGCACCCCCTGAGATTAGCCCCCCCAAAGCTGCAACCTCAGAGTCGCGCAAAGGTCCAAATACTACCCAAGGTCCAATAATAAAATAGCCATGTGCTAAACCGATTTCAAGACCCCGCAGCAACGGAGATAAACCTTTGCGATAAGCTGGCAGATTGCCAATAAATGCTCTGGTAAAATCGGAATCACTGATCGGCGTAGACAGATGCCCAACAAAGGGATCGCCATTGTAAGGTTTGATCAGGTTTTCCATTGTGAATTTCCTTAATTATAAAAAGCAAGTACAAAAGAATTGAGCTTATTTTACGTCTGTAGGGGGACGCGCTGAAACAACGACAGGGTAACCGTTAGAAAAGTTAATGAAGAGTTCAAGTGTGTTTTGCGACAAGCTTAAGCTGAGCAACATTAGAGGATGTTCGCATCCATATCAGAATTTCTACACCTTCTACTGTGTTGCACTATTGGCTTTATTCGTTTCGTTGCATTTCGCGTTCAATGATTTCCTTGATGAATTCAGGGATCTCTTTTTCCAGACTGTTAGCAAGTTGTTTCAATCTTTCATAAATCTCAACATCTCTTCCTGTCCACATAAGATCTATTCTTCTGACCTGTCGCATTGCAATATGCGTGTAATTTTCTGGATATGCCCAATAGCATGACAAGCAAATGGACTTGTCTTTGATGCTATTCCAATTTTCACAATGCTCACATGACCAAGACTTAGCCCGATTGGCAGACCCACACAGCAGCATAAAGCTTTCTGGCTCTAACTCTGGCTCTCCATCGACTTCAAATGGAACACGATGATCAATCTGTAGCTCGCGCTCAGTAACTTCCTCCAAGTAGATGAAGCACTTACAGCCATATCTCTTGATCAACTCGTCTTTGATCTGTTTTGATAAGCCTGTCCTGCCAGATAACCTAGAAAACCTTGCCTTCCTGACATCTCCAAATCTGTAGGCAGCTATCCTTCTTCCATCGCTTCCTGTTACATAAAAGGTTTCTAGAGGAACTCCATGTTCTCGAACATCTCTAGCGGCTCTTGGGGGGTGATTGTAACCGTACCTCTCCTTTAGATCTTCCGTCGTAATAAAACCATATTGCAGAATGTGATCAATAACTGCTTTTGGTCTTTTGGCGGTTACTAACTGACAAAGTTGGATGAAATCATCGGGCAACTGCTGAGAACTGTCCATGCTTTTCCAGAAGAGTAAGCTGTCTCGGCGCTTTGCTAATATAGCCTTCTAGCTCAGAAAAGTGTCTCTGTAGTAAATTTGACGATAAGTAGAGTGACTCTATGGTTATTTCTTCTCTTCCTAGTAGCGTTGCTTGTGACGATCGCCCGACTTCGATTTCAATCCGCTTGAGTTTTAACTCTTTAGGGAGTGGGATACCAAACGTTTTATTGCCTCGCTTGCCGTCATAGCTAATTGCAAACGCGACTCCACGTCGATTTAATTGTTCAAGGGCTAGAACAAAATCATCAAAATGAATACCAGAGAAATATCTTGAATCTCTGTCTCCGCACACGCCTTGATAGGGAGGGTCCATATAGACAAAATCACTACTTTTTGCCTCGGCTAAAATTTCTCTGTAATCCAAACAGGTAAATTTACATTTACCCTTTAAGAAAGCGGAAACTCCTTCTATATTCTTCCTCATCTTGTCTGGCTGAGTTCCCTTCCGTCTCTTGTCAGGACTTTGATTAAATAAGCCTTCTGAGTTATACCGGACAGCGCCTTTCACACATCTAGCCAATAAATATAAAAAAAGCTTTGGATCATGAGTTTTATTAAATCGTTCTCTCACTTCAAAGTAATGGCTGATGGAGTCATGATGTTGACTATTCCATATATCCGAATATGCACTGATTATTTCATCTGGTTTTTCTACAATTAGCTCTAATAGTTTAACCAGAGGTTTGTTCAGATCATTCAGCCAGAAGCTTTGAGAGATGCGTTTAGCTGAAACAGCGATGCTCACCGCAGCAGTCCCCGAAAAAGGCTCTACCAATCTCTCCATTCGGCTAGGCAGAAAGCTGAGAATATCGGATGCAAGGTTTCTTTTACTGCCCTGGTATTGAATTGGATGCGGTAAGCTAGCCATCTAAAAAAGAAGAACAAATGATCTTGGTTAGTCTAGCATGAAGGTCAAGATAGATTTTTCTGCTAAAGAGTATCCTTTGTGGATGACAGCCGAAAATTGAAATCATTCACAAACCATTCCATAGCAGTCTTGTTAGGAAGTTTTCCTAGAGTCTATTTGCTGGTGTAATTCATCGACAGTCGCAAAAAGTTGGCTTTGAGCGATCGCGGCTTGGTTTCCGGTTGCCAGCCACTTCAACTGCACTGTTTGGTTGGCGGCTTCTTCATCGCCCAAAATTAGGCAAGCTGCGGCACCACTGCGATCGGCGCGTTTAAACTGTTTGCCGAAGGCGCTCCCACTCAAATCTAGTTCCACCGTAAAGCCATCGTGCCGGAGCCTTTGCGCCAACACCACCGCCTGCGCTTCAGCTTGAGTTCCTTTAGAAACCAAATAAAAATCAACGTTGGGTGCAGGCAAACTGTGGAGTTGCTGCAATAAGATGACCAGCCGCTCTATGCCGATTGCCCAACCCACCGCCGGAGTATCGGCTCCACCTAGCTCAGTCACCAAGCCGTCATAGCGTCCGCCGCCGCCGACTGTCGCCTGAGCGCCCAAATCAGCCGATTGAATTTCAAACACGGTGTGGGTGTAATAATCCAATCCCCGCACGAGACGAGTGTTGATCTGAAACGAAATATCTAAATCGGTGAGTAAAGTCTGAACTTGCTCGAAGCGCTGACTTGAATCAGGATTGAGGTGATCTAAAACGCTGGGTGCCTCGGTCAAAATGGCTTGGGTGCGCTCATCCTTGCTATCCAAAATCCTTAGGGGATTGCGAGTTAGGCGATCTTGAGAGTCGGCATCCAGATCGCCTTTGTAGGGCGTGAGGTAGGCGACCAAGGCTTCGCGATATTGCTGGCGATCGCCAGCATTTCCAATCGAATTGAGGTTTAGCACTAGATTTTTCAATCCTAACGCCTGCAAAATATCGACAAAAATAGCAATCACTTCTACATCTGCCCGTGGCGAAGGGCTGCCCAACACTTCTACGCCAATTTGGTGAAACTGCCGCTGTCGTCCGGCTTGGGGACGCTCGTAGCGGAACATGGAGCCACAGTACCAAAGTCGCTGCACCCCGCCCTGAGCGCTGAGGCTATGTTCGATGAACGATCGCACCACTCCAGCAGTTCCTTCAGGGCGCAGGGTAATCGAGCGATCGCCCCGGTCTTTAAAGGTATACATCTCCTTGCCCACCACATCGGTTGCTTCCCCAATGCCACGCTCGAACAGATTGGTTTGTTCAAAAATCGGGGTGCGAATTTCTTGATAAGCGGCTCTGCCTAAAATGTCCCGTGCGGCGGCTTCGATCTGCTGCCAATAGCCGACTTCTTCTGGCAAAATGTCGCGTGTGCCGCGTGTGGCTTGAATGGAACCCATAGTATGCGTTAAATGCGATGCGTCAAATTTTAAAAGGGATGATTGCTATGTAGCTTTAGATTTTAGGTTGAGCAGGGTTCATGGGTTGCAGCAAGTGTTTCAACGGTTTCCCAGGCACCATAGCGATCGCTATAGTATGCCAAAATTTGGCTGACTCGTTGGTCTGTCGCTGCGTGATCAGGCTGGTCAATCCATAAACTATCGATTTGACTCAAGCTGTAGTCAAATTGCTGAGAGGTCTGCGAAACTAACTCAGTTTGCACTCCTTCCACCTGCTCTAGATGAGCCGCAACTTCTCGATAGACTGCCAAAGGTAGCTGAGCGAGTCGGATACGATATTTCAACACCATTCATCTAACGACTCACTTAACGACTGACAATAACTGGAGAAACGTCAAGGTAGTTTAAGCCACCTTGGGAAAAAATAGTGTGCTGGGCGATCGCTCAACCCTTAATTCATTATGTGACTACCAGCGTCATTTCTATGGTCTACCGTTGGCAATGTGCAACAGTTAACATTATCTATGCAGACCTTGCCCCATTGCAGCGCCCAACGCACTAAAGCTACTCGATTATCGGTTTTGGTTTTGGTGAGAATATTGCTGATGTGGTTATCTACAGTACGCTTACTAATTTCCAACTTCTCGGCAATTTCTTGGTTTGTTAAGCCAGTGGCTACCCATTCAATCACTTGCAGTTCCCGTTCCGACAAAGAACTCTGCACCTGAGATTCGCCACTCGCCATATTTATAGGTGCCTGTGTATATGTACTTATGCCCTTTATTGTAGGGGCTTCTCAGCCAAAAACAACTGCCTAAATGGCTTTATTTTGGGGCAAAAGAGAATCCCTTGCGATTGGGTCTTGTCTCGGCTGTTTGCACGGCAAATCTGATCTGGTCAATTTGCTGACCTTGCTTCACTTGCAGCGTCCAAGTTCCCGCTTGAGGTTTCCAGAAGAATGAGCTAGACGTGGATGCAGTCAACGGCTTACCATTCAGTCGCCATTCCACTGCTGCCTTAGAGCCTTCCGTTAGCTTAAACTCTAGGCGCTGAGAGGCATCGTCTTTACCAATCACAAAGACATCGCCACTGCGGGGAGAGACAATTCGCAATCCCAACGTTGAACCGATCGCATTTTTGGGCTGCCGTGCTAACCATTCGTTATATTCCGCTGGCAGATTAAACCGCGTGTTGCCGTGAACCGTGGGGAAAAAGCGATCGCCCTCCTGCTCATACGCCGCCACCTCTTCAGCGAACAGATATTCTTGCACCACCGCCGGACACCCCGGAGTAGGACGCGCCCCCGACACGGCACAAATCGGGCGCTGCACCAATCCAGTTGGGGCTTGAAATGGCTTTGGCTCCTGCTGTTCGTGCAGATGCAGCATAATCCGGTTCCATAGAGGAGCCGCCCCCATCACGCCGGATACTTTCTGCATCGGCGCACTGTCGAAGTTTCCCACCCATACCGCCACGGTGTATTTTGTGGTGAAGCCAACTGTCCAGGTATCTCGATAATCAGACGATGTGCCTGTTTTGACCGCTGCCGGAAAGGGTAATGCCAGCAGAGAATCTACGCCAAACGCCCGCGATCTCGCTTGGCGATCGTTCAGCATATCGGTAATTAGTAACCAAGTGGAAGAGGAAGGCAGTAAGTTTGGGGTAGATTGATTGGACTCCGTACTCCGCACTCTCAACTCCGTACTGTTGCCCTGTCTCGCTAGGGTTAAATAGGCTCTTGCCAATTCCCATAGGCTAACTTCCCCGCTGCCGAGGGTGAGTCCTAAGCCATAGTGTTCAGGTGGCTGGGTCAGATGATCAAAACCCAGTTGGTGTAGGCGATCGAGAAAAGCACTCACGCCCACTTTTTCTAGAGTTTTGACGGCTGGCACATTCAGGGAATTTGCCAATGCAAGCCGCACTCGCACGGGACCCTGAAAGGTTTCGCTGTAGTCGGAAGGGCTGTATAAGCGCGATCCGGGAATGGCATAGCGAGTTGGCACATCTGCCAGGATGGTGTTGGGCTGAATCGTGCGATTTTCTAGGGCAAGCTGATAGAGAAATGGTTTGAGGGTGGAACCGGGTTGGCGCAATGCCTGTACGCCGTCGTTTTGCCCTAGTTGCGATCGCGCAAAATAATCGGGCGACCCCACATATGCCAGCACATCGCCGGTTTGGTTGTCTAGCACCAGCGCGGCTGCATGGTGAACGTTGTGAGGGGCAAGGCTGCGAATTACTTGCAGCACCTGAGTTTCAACAAACTGCTGGAGGGGGCGATCGAGGGTCGTCCGAACTTGGGCGGGATGATTGGCGGGAAGTTGATCGGCTAACCAAAACAAAAAGTGAGGGGCTGCCACAATCCCCTGCTGCCGAGATTGGAGGGCGGTGGCTTCGGTGTAGGCGCGATCGCTTTGGGCGCGGGTAATGTAACCATCTTGCACCATGCGATCGAGGACGTAGGATTGACGCTTTTTCAACGACAGCAGGTGGTCGTAGGGATTGAGCCGATTGGGATCATTGGGAATGGCGGCAAGCAGACTCGCCTGAGCCAAGGTCAAATCGCTCGCAGGAATGCCAAAGTAAATTTGAGATGCCGCTTCCACGCCGTAGATATTGCTACCCATGGGCAAACGGTTTAGATACGCCTGCAAAATCTCGGCTTTGCTCATGCCTGCGGTCAGTCGCCAGGATGTCCAGATTTCTTGCAGCTTCGCTTGGGCAGTGCGAGGAGAACCATCCAGCATTCGCGCCAGTTGCATCGTAATAGTAGAAGCACCGCTGACGATTTGCTTTGCCTGAAGCGCTTCTAGCAGCGATCGCACGATCGCTCGTTCATCCAGTGCGCCATGCTGATAAAACCGCTGGTCTTCGGCGGCAATAATCGCCTGAAGAAACTGCGGCGACACCTGAGCGAGCGACACCGACACCGTATGGTTTTGATCGCGAGTCAATATCGTCCCTAGCAGTAGCCCGTTGCGATCGATGAACTCAGCCGCCTGCTGACTTTGCACCAGATCAATGGCTCGAATGGGCGCAAAATAGGGCAGCGATCGCACCGTCAACACCACTATTCCAACGCCCAATGCCGCTTTCAATGGCTTGGCATATCGCCCTTTACGCCATCGCCGAACATTCCAACTCGCGGTTAATCGGTGCCAATTTTGCGCCATACTTTTCTGCCAATCTGCCTTTTAATAGACTACATTAGCGATCGCGGAAACTCCGGGGGAAAAGGAATTCGGCGTTGCTGAATGCAATATGATTTTTGACTGTAAGGGTAGGTCTTGTGCATACCCTGATCAAGATGGAAGGCAGCCACAAGGGATTGCCCCTACAAATTTCATCCCCAGATTCAGCAATTCCAAATTCAAAAATTCAAGAAGAGTTAGTGGCAAGAGAGTAGGGATGATTTTCTAACAAAGGAATAACTCTGTAACCCTTATTCTTTGGTTTACCCTCAAAAGAGGTTGAACCTAAAAATAGGACTTTCAAGAATTTGTTTTCTTTAGAGAATCAACCCTACAGTTAGAAGGGGGCAGCCCGCCGCTTACGGTTTCCTGGTTCTGGCTTAAACGCTCTGAGGGTAAGCGAGAAATGCGTTTTATCGTGTCCACACTCATCCCTCTCAGGGGTCTACCTGGTGCGTCTGGGGCGTAAACGGTGGGCAATTGTAGCTTGCTTCCCACAGGGTAGGCTTTTTCAAAACCATTAAGCATCGTTTTGGACTCCATTGTTTTGGTCAATCTACAAAATTGGGGGTCCATCGTTGGCTGATACTGTCATTGATTGCCTATTTACTGACTCATTGGATCGATCAATGGTCATTACCGCCAGTGCTTGATTGGAAAGCTGCCAGTAACTTAGCTTTATCCGTTCTGTTCCCCTCGGTTCTTTGGTTCCAATTGCTCAATCAAATCCGAACTTATGTCGATATCGCTGTACAACATGGATTTGAAATTATCCTCAGATCCTTATCCCTTCAAGCTTATCGAGAATGCTACAAGATCTGAGTTAACCAATTTTGAATGGTGGTTAGCCAATGCGATCGCGCTTCAAACTGAGGCACTGCTTCTTCTATTTGCCTTTTCTCTTGCTCCAACAGTTGAACCAGTCGAAAATCATTTGCGCCTCTCGCTTTTTGCAAACGTTGAACCAGCGAAGTCATGATGTTGTCTTGATGCTTGGAAAGAAGGTGGTCATCATGAACATGAAGAATATTAGACATAATAGTCCTACGGAGAAAATGAGCAACAGAGAAATATTTCCCTGCCATCTATAATTATAGAATTGCTTCTGTATCAATAACTACAAAATGAGTTTATCTTGAAAAATCGATCCGCTCCGAAAGCTTGTGATGCGAGTCACACTATGCAGTGAGCTAGATTACGTCATGGCTAGAGTGAAATCACCGTTTAGGAACCCTTTGCATCACCAGGTTATTGATTAAAACATTCGATACTACAGACATCAAACGCCCCCAACAAATTTCTGCCATGATGTCAGCCCAACCTTGCTCTACTGCATCGACCAAAACATTTGTTACATCTCATGCTGAAACAGTTCTCATGAGTGCCCTGTTTACAATCGCATTGGGTGTCACCGCTGCAATGCCAGCCAAAAGTTCTGAAATGAAAAGTTCTGACGTGACAATTCAAGCTGCTAAATCCGTTCAGGCGGTAGCCCAACCTCACTTGTTGCCAAATGGCATCTACTTATATGGTCAGGCGGTCAAAGCTGAGCAGATTGGCAAGACCTACCTTGTTTTGCAGGTGCGCGATCGCGTGGTGACTGGAGCCATCTACGCGCCTGCGTCTTCGTTTGATTGCCTTCGAGGTACGGTGCAGACAAACAAGCTAGCGCTAACGATTACTAACAGCTACGAGCAAACTCAGTCTCCCTACAGCATTGCCCTGCAAACTAATTCGCGAGTGGCAAGCGCTGGAAATCCCACTTTAGAAGCGGTTAAGCTAGCAGGCTATCATCGCATTCAAACTGTCAGCGTCAACGATCGCAGACTATTGTCAACCTGTGAAGCAAAAAATACTGCGGCAATTTAGTTATTCAATGCTGACTCCGCGAATGGTTTGCGATCGCTCCCGACCTGCCACAGGTGCTTCTTGAATTTTGCGATCTTGAATTCGGTGGGTTTGAAAATGGCGCTGCCACTCACTCGGCGCATCTAAAGTTTCGCCGCCGTGCTTGGTGAGCCGCTGTCGGACTTTGCACAAAACAGGTGTGTTGACGCAGGCTCCAGAGATAATTACCTGTCCCTTTGTCAGAGAAGGCAACTCTTTCAACAAATCCCGTCCGGCGGCTTCCACACCAAATTTAAGGCTTTCTTGATCGACCGGATTGACGATTCGCATAATAAACTGGCTCATACATTGAGACAGCACATCAGAGTCGATTTTGCCGGGTCGCTGCGTGATCAAGCCCATGCCCAAGCCAAACTTGCGTCCCTCACTCAGGATGGTTCTCAGCACCGCTTTGCAGCGCGACGGCTCGTGGGCAGGGGCAAAGCGGTGAGCCTCCTCCACAATGATAAAAACGGGATAGGGCAGATAGTTTTCGTCGTCGGCAGTGATCAGTTCTTTTTGGGTGTTCATCCGTGCCTGATTTGCCTGCCGCAGCACCGCCGCACAAATTACCTGCTGTTCTTCCTGGCTGATTTCGTTCATTTGCAGCACGGTTGCCTGACCGGGTTCAAATAAATCCTTGGGGGCAAGGTGTTGAAACGGGTGGAAGTAGGGCGATCGCGCCAATCGTTCTAGCTTCCATTCCAAGGCTGGAGCCGAGGAACCAGGTTTTTCGTTGCCCTCGTCGTCTACTTGAGTATCGGCTTCGTATACCGCCGCAATCAAATCCTGTACATCCCAGCGATAGTCACCTTTGCGATGCTTTTTGACGATCGCGTAGGCTTTGTTGAGAATGGACTGTTGGCGATCGCTCATCTCCGGCAATAGCGTCAGAATATCGGCATAATCCAACGACGACGTGCGAATCCGAATATCATCGGGGGTCAGCACCTTCACCTTGGGCGAGTAGCCGTCATCCCCCTGAAACGCTGGATGCCCCTGCATTTCAGACAAGGTGCTATATTCCCCGTGGGGGTCAAAAATTAGCACCGCCGCCCGATTATGGGGCAAGAGCAACTCTTCAATCAAAACCCCAGCCGTGTAAGATTTACCGGAACCCGTGCCTGCCAGAATGGTCATGTGGGTACTCACCAGTTCCTTAACATCCAGGGCAATGGGAACCGCGCCCACTTCTCGCAGCAGCAAACCGCCAATGAACGCTGAGCCGATCGCCCCCGGTTGCCTTTTATTCAACACCCGTTGCAGCATGGCATCATCTGCTAGATAGACCTTTGCGCCTGGATTAGGGGTGCGACGCGGGTTCATAAAACCCAAGCGATCGTCAAAATAGCCAATCACATCGACAGTTACTTCGTAGATTTCGGGATTCGTGTCGGTGAAGCCAATCAGCGCTGCTACGGCTTCAGGGCTGACTTCCGTATCGGCAAAGATGCGATCGGGCAGGTGATCAATTAATCTACGTGCCGACAGCTTGCCCAAAATCTGCCGCATTTCGCCGCCCGTGTCGGTTTCCTGCACTTCGTAGTAAACAAACTCACCGATTTTCACATAGCGATTATCCGCTGTGATGAAGACATACTGGTTGCCGTTTTCGCCGGGACCTTTGACGGTGCCAATCACAATAGCGGTGCTGGAAAGTGAATTCAATGGAGAGCGAGGAAGTTGCATAAATAGCGAGCTTTCTGAGGCAACGGCTTTCCTATTGGTTATAGCCGAAACTGAGAGAGAATCGAGCAATCGTACTAGAAATGTTTCTCTGATTGCAGGTTATCCAATTGGGGTTGGAGATCAAATTTGATGGGGCGATCGCTATATGACTTAAGTGATCTGCGAGGTTAAAGCTGACTTGGCGTTTTCCTTATAGATGTTGAAAAGTCACAACGGGCGATCGCTGAATGGATAGGCAGTTTTGGGCATCTTTCCCGACCAGCGCAGCACTACCACTTCTTCGCGAATTTGTTCTTTCGATGTTGTTGCTAGGCGGGTGCGAAACAGGTCAATTCTAACTACTTCATAGCCCAAGCCTTGGGCTATATCTGCCAGCAGTTCACCTGTGTAAATCATCACCTGGAGATAGGATTTTTGATCGCCGACGACGTAGGCGAGTTGGGCGTTGGGGCGGAGCGACTCCCGCAAATCTGCTAGATGCTTTGCCATGCCACCAAAGTAATGCTTTGCTGCACGATGATAGAGCTTTTCAAAGCCGCTGGTTTTGCCAAGTTCAATTCGACGATCTTCAATTGCCTGAGCAATCTGCTGAATTCCAGCGTGTTTAGAAACCCACTGATCATCCAAGTCGGCTTTGTAGACATTGCGTGTGTTCGATCGCAGCATCGATCCTTGTTTCAACGCCCGTAGCTCTGCCTTGTTGTTCAAAAAACCCAGTAGCACCGACTCTAGCCGGGTCGTGCGGGTGTAATCTTTTTCGTTGGGATAGGGTGGCGAGGTAATTACTGCATCGATCGAGTTTGGCTCTAACACCTGCAACAACTGGCGAGAATCGGCATGGTGAATCGTGGCGGGGATATCGGGCAAGGTTTGCAAATAGCGCAAGTCTGCTGCCATTGCCGCAACCCTTGCCAGCCATGACTCAACCACGGGCGCATCGGGCTTGAGCTTGCTTGTCACGCCGACTTCGGGACCAAAGCGTAGATTGCTAATATCGGTGACGATCGCCCGTGCAAATGCCAGCAGCAGATGGCGCTGATAACTCGATTGCTCCGCTAAAATCTGCTCTTTCAAAACCAGGGCTTTGTGCAGCGGCAAAGGGCTGATGGAATTGGTCAAGATAATTTTGGCGCTATCTTCCGGCAGCGATCGCCACTCCTCTGATCGCTCAATCTCTATTGTGGCTCTCTCCGCAATTCGTTCAGCTTGCTGCACCAACTCATTAGGATTCGGACTCCAATCCAGCTTCACCGATCCGGCAAAGTGCGCCATCGGGTTCGCTTCCACACCGACACTGGCAATCCCCAGCATTTTTGCATCCACCACGGTTGTCCCTGTGCCGCAAAACGGGTCTAGCACACACTGCCCCGCCGTGATGCCGAACCGCTCTAGGTAGTCCTGCACCAAATGGGGCGGAAAAGACAGGACAAATCGATACCAGTCGTGAGCCGCGCGATCGCAGTCCTTCAGTTGGTTGAGATGTAGCAGGCTAAAATCCGGTATCTGCTCCAGCGAGTCAACAAGATTGGGCAAGAATTTTTTCCAAATGAAAGGTAGTTCTATGCATTAAAGGAGATCACTTGCACTCATGGAACCTCAATTAATTTGAGCAATGTACCATATCTGCTAACTTCCTCAGCACGAATAAACTAAAGGACACTCCCCCGGTATAAATTGTGTATATTTGCAAATCAGTGGTGTGCTGGAGGAAGGCAGTATTTCTGAGCTATTGGCAGGTGAAGGAACGGTAGGACGATATGGAGAGTTACTAAAACTTGGGCGCAGAGGCGATAATTTGACTCCCCATCATGTCCCGTCTAATGCGTACATGGCGGCTAACGTGTCAGGCTATACGCGAAATATGGGAATTGCTATCATGATGGAGCATCCCATACCGGGTGCAGGCGGTCGCCATCGGCAAACGCTTTCCTATGGGCAGTCTCCAGATTTGAGCCTTTTGCCTAGGCGAGTGATGGCTAGGGAAGTCGAGGACTTGCGATCGCTTTATCAAAGGGACAGTATCTACACAGAAACGATCAGACACGGTTTACGATCGATTGTGCAACTAAACAAATCAGCCTGGGTTGGTGTTTTTGAGAAGTAGGAGCGTGCTGTATGAGTCCGAATCCACTAATTGCTGTACTGGAAGCGAATCGATTGCTGCGATCGCCCGACGAAGTTACCCGCTTTGAACAAACCTTAGAAACACTCGCCCAAAAGCCTGATCCGGCAGATTTGCCCAGCCTACACTTGATTCTGGATGATGCTTGTCAGCAACCCGAAGTGATGTTTAGTTTGGTGCATTTTCTGGAATCCTTTAAGGTACAAGAGCAGATACAGTCGTTTATTCAAGTCATGCCTGATTTAGTCAAACGGGCGGCGGAATGGACGGCAATCTTGCACTCTCGGATAATGAATGATGCGATCGCGCGATCGGCGTTTGAAGAAAGGGTGCGATCGGTGGATGCTCAGAAGCAAAATGAGATTCCTCAACTTGATTTCATCAATCACACATAAGGTTTCTGCAAAGTACACAGTAAGAATTGCTTGATGCCAAAAAATGTGATTTTATACTTTCTCTTTAATTTCTACGGAGTCTGAAAGGTTTTGAGATCTGATAAAAACAGAAATGATGATTTTCATCGAAAAAACCTCCAAAGACAAAACTTTGAAGGAAAGGATTTGTCTGGAAGTGACTTCACTAACTCCTATATTCCAGGAGCAAATTTTTCCAACTTGTTTGTTGCTTCTATCCGCTCAAGATTGCGAGATCTAAAGAGAGTTTAAGAGTTTATATAGATTTGGGCGATCGCAAAGGAAAAAGCCGCTGAGCCAAGGAAGCTTAGAAGAAGCGCTAATATTGACGCAGCATTAAAATCTGCACTTTTTAATCGCGATCGCTGATTCAGTCAAGAGGATGCACCCATGCCTGAAAAACTAGACACCATCAACGCTGCCTCGCAACCGCACGAGGTCAATTGTCCGGAGCATCCCGCTCAGAAAAATACAGCAGAACTGCTAGTCGAATGTTTGGAAAATGAAGGAGTTCACTACATTTTTGGGCTGCCGGGTGAAGAAAATCTTCATGTGTTGGAAGCCCTGAAGCATTCCTCGATTCAATTCATCACCACCCGCCACGAGCAAGGCGCGGCATTTATGGCAGATGTATATGGTCGCCTGACGGGAAAAGCGGGGGTTTGCCTGTCTACCCTAGGTCCTGGTGCCACAAACTTGATGACGGGTGTAGCAGATGCCAATCTCGATCGCGCTCCCCTCATTGCCATCACCGGACAAGTTGGCACCGACCGGATGCACATTGAATCTCACCAATATTTAGACTTGGTGGCAATGTTTGCGCCAGTTACCAAGTGGAATGCCCAGATTGTCCGCCCCAGCAACACTGCTGAAATTGTGCGGAAGGCATTTAAAATCTCGCAGGCTGAAAAACCCGGAGCTGTTCACATTGATCTGCCGGAAAATATCGCGGCGATGATTGCCACTGGCAAGCCGCTGACAACCGATGGTCAGGAAAAATCCTATGCCTCATTTCGCAGCATTGAAAAAGCGGCTGAGGCAATTTCTCAGGCAAAAAATCCATTGATTCTAGTGGGCAATGGCGCGATTCGGGCAAATGCTAGCGCTGCACTAACGGAGTTTGCTACTCAACTTAACATCCCCGTAGCCAATACATTCATGGGCAAAGGTGTGATTCCTTATACTCATCCCTTAGCACTTTGGGCAGTGGGATTGCAGCAGCGCGACTATATTAGCTGTGGCTTTGACCGAGCAGATTTGGTGATTTGTGTGGGCTATGACCTGATTGAATACTCGCCGAAAAAGTGGAACCCTGATGGCACGGTGCCGATCATTCACATTGGCACGACTCCGGCGGAAGTAGACGGCAGCTACATTCCGATTGCCGAAGTGGTTGGCGATCTCTCTGACTCACTGGCAGAAATTTCGGCACGCTGCGATCGCACTCATCAACCCGCACCCTACGCCTTGGAACTGCGCGATGAAATCCGGGCAGACTACATGCAATACGCCGATGATGATGCCTTTCCGATTAAGCCGCAGAAAATTGTTTATGATTTGCGCCAAGTCATGGGAGCCGATGATATTGTAATTTCCGATGTGGGCGCTCACAAAATGTGGATGGCGCGGCATTATCACTGCGATCGCCCCAACACCTGCATCATTTCCAATGGGTTTGCGGCGATGGGCATTGCGATTCCGGGGGCACTGGCGGCGAAACTGGTACATCGCGATCGCCGGGTGGTTGCGGTTACGGGCGACGGTGGCTTTATGATGAACTGCCAAGAATTGGAAACTGCGCTGCGAGTCGGCACCCCATTTGTCACCCTGATCTTTAACGATGGCGGCTATGGTTTGATTGAATGGAAGCAGCAAAATCAGTTTGGCTCATCCTGTTTCGTCAAATTCACTAATCCTGATTTTGTCAAATTAGCCGAAAGTATGGGCTTAAAGGGCTATCGCGTAGAATCCTGTGCCGATTTGATTCCCACCTTAAAAGAGGCGCTAGAACAAGATGTGCCAGCGGTAATCGATTGCCCAGTGGATTATCAAGAAAATCTCCGCTTCTCTCGTCGAGCCGGCGATCTGACCTGCACTATTTAAGGGTTACAAACTATACCGTTTGCAGGCTGATTGCGTCCTATTCTGCGGAAGGAAACTCAATAGCTTTCAAATTACCGCACAGAAAGGAATTGGATTATTTATGGCAAGTGTTGAAATTCCCGCAATCACCCAAACCCTATTAGCGGCAAAGAAAGCAAAAGGCATCACCTTCACCGATTTAGAAGCATTGCTCGATCGCGATGAAGTGTGGATTGCGGCGGTTTTTTATGGGCAAGCAAGCGCCTCGGAAGATGAAGCAAGCAAACTGCTGAATGCCTTAGGACTCAGCCAAGATCTGCTCGCTGAACTGACGGCTTTCCCCTCGAAAGGCTTAGGTGCGATCGTGCCCACTGATCCATTGATCTACCGCTTCTACGAGATCATGCAGGTCTATGGAATGCCGATGAAGGAAATTATTCACGAGAAGTTTGGGGATGGGATTATGAGCGCGATCGATTTCACGCTGGATATCGATAAGGTGGAAGACCCCAAGGGCGATCGCGTCAAGATCACGATGAACGGCAAGTTTTTGGCATACAAAAAATGGTGATTCTCGTTCATTTAAGGGCAACTAGTTTTCCTTCGTTGCCTAGATACTTCTCTGATCATCAGCCCGCACCTTCGCTCCAAAATCATCACAAAGCATATTTATTAGGTCTTCGGTTTGCTTGAAGAAATGATCCCCAACTTGTCTACGATTTAAGATTTTATACTTGCGATATATCTTGCCAAAATCGTCATAGATTTCATCCTCTGACACACTAGACTTTATTTTTACAATCAATCTTCTGCCATCATCAAGCTCTCCAATATAAGCAAAGAACTCACTAATTTTTGCTTCAAACTCACGAATCTGCTCTTCCTTCAAGTCTTCATGCTGATTACGGGTTGCCATGATGGCAAGAATATCAAATTGATGAACTTGATACGTCCCTTCTGCCTCCGCCACTTTCGTTTCTCTGTTTTTCTTTGGTTCTGGATCTTGAGTTTCGACTGCAATAATGCCGATTTGATTATCAAAGTAAACCTCGATCTCGTCTTTCACATTGTCAATGCGGTAAAGCTTGTTATAGAGCGTGTTGAACAGGCGCAGAAATGCTAGCTCAAGTGCGCGAACAAGTCAAAAAAACCAAAGTGGACAACCTTACTGCTGATTGATTCACAAGCGGTGCAAAACACCTGTAGCGCGAGCGTCGAGTCGAATGGGTATCAAGAGCGCGATGAAATCAAGCGCCAAGAGTTTCAGGAACGATTGAAGACCAAAACAGCGGCTCAGATAGTGTATGTAGATGAAGCAAGGATTGATAATCGAGATGAGTATCCCTATGGCTACTGCGAGATTGGGGAACGCTTCCACGCCTTCAAATCGGGCAAACGTATCGAAAGAATCAGTTGGATTGCGGCGCTGAGGCAAGGGAAGGTTTTTGCACCGATGACCTTTACAGGGTCGTGCAACCGGGATTTGTTTGAGTTGTGGTTAGAGGAGTGTCTGTTGCCGCAATTGCACCCTGGCGATGCAATCGTCATCGATAATGCCAGTTTTCACCACTCTCAAAGCATTGAGGATAGGGTGGCGCAAGCAGAATGTGAGCTTTGGTATCTGCCTACCTATTCACCAGACTTCAACAAGATTGAGCGGTGGTGGTTTATCCTCAAGAATTGGATGAGGCAACGGTGGGATGAGTTTGATAGCTTTCGGGAGTGTGTTGATGCTGCCTTTAATCAGCGTCCTAACGTATATGCGTAATGCTATACTGGTTGAGTCACGGATAATTCTCGACAAAGCCGGGAATAGCCGATGCCTTGAATCAACACTCGTTTGAGTTCAGGATCGGTTTCCTCTAAAAGCCACCGCGATCGCCACTGAGCAGGAGGCAATACACTATATTTTGGGGGCAATCTTATCCCGTGATAGACATATGCTCCAAACCCATCCGCAAATTGAATCGCAGGTTCTCCTTCTGCATGAAACTGATTCTCATCATCTAGCAGGAGCTTAGTCGGTCGCCCACAGATAATACAGAGATTGGCATAAGGAAAAATCCAACCACAATGTTGACCCAATGTTTGCAGAATTTCCCACTCCTTCACATTGTGGGGGTAGTTGAGTATCGATATGAAAAAGTCAAACCAACTGCCATGATAGTCTTGCCATAGTTGGGGTTGAAGACAATGAGCCAGGTGATTCCAGAGCCTTTTGGAGAAATAGTCTGGTAATTGTTCTTCTAACTGACTTTGCAACAAATAATCTAAGTTGCTAGCAAATTGACTACCAGTGAGCCGCCAAAGCTGATCATCGAGATCTTGCAAAAGCGGCTGCCGTCTCAACAGTGACCAAAGTAGATTTTCTAACCAATTCTCTAATCGACAATGAATTGAGTCACCAGCCTGCTCTAATATGCCACTGCTCAATGCTGCATAAGGGCTATCAAAAAACTGAAAGGTGGGTTGAGGCAACCTCAGTTTGGCATAGAGGTCGCTGAGTACGGATGTCGCGACTTGAGGATCAATCGGCTCTGTAGAAAGGGTCATTTCACGCCACTTGGCTTGATAAACCGGAATCAGCGCTTCTTGCTCCAGGGTTAAAACGTTTGCTTGATCTGACACCATCACTGCCTCCCAACGCAGGTTTAACAATACTCAGGCAACCAATTCTTCCGATCGCAGGTTGGAAGCCAAGCCGCGTTTGCAGGCTTCTAAATCAGGGTTTAACGCACAGATAGCTGCATCCGTGGTTTCAAAACAGTTTTCGCGTCCAATTTTAGCTAGTAAACCAGTGCGCTCCAGAAGCGTGCGGACTTCTGGCTGCAACCCACTGAACAGTAAGCGGCAATCATGCCGTTTCAAATCGTGATAAATATCTTCCAGTGCCACCAGTCCAGTGGTATCCATATTGGGCACAAACCGCATCCGCAAAATCAGATATTTGACTTCAGGCTCATCCCGCAAAAAGGTGACAAATCGCTCAGCCGCGCCAAAGAATACGGGACCATCAATTCGATAAACGGCAATTTGCTTGGTTAGCTCCAGCGAGATACCGGGGGGAAAAGCTTCTGTTTCAGGCACTTTGACCAAACTCAACTCACTCATGCGTTTGATAAACAAAGCCCCTGCCGCAATCAGCCCGACTTCGACTGCCAGTACCAGGTCAAAGAAAATGGTGACAGTCCAGGTGAGAATCATCACTGCGAAGTCAGAATAGGTTGCCCGCATCAATAACCCGATCGCCTCCCATTCAATCATCCGCACACTGGTCACCATCAAAATGCCTGCCAAGGCTGCCAGCGGGATTTGTGCGGCTAACGGTGCCAGGGTAAGAATAATGATTGCCAGGGCAAGACCGTGAATTACACCAGACAACCGGGTTTTACCGCCCGATCGCACATTCACAGCCGTGCGAGCGATCGCCCCCGTTGCCGGAATGCCGCCAAAGAACGGCACCACGATATTGGCTAAACCCTGACCAATTAACTCGCGATCGCTGTTGTGCTTCTCGCTGACCGTCATCCCATCCGCGACCACTGCCGAAAGTAGAGATTCAATGCTGCCCAAGGCGGCTAAAGCTAACGCTGGCGTGATTAATTCCCGTATCAACCCAAAGTCATTCCAGTGGGGAATGGTGTGCGGCAACGGTAAAGATTGGGGAATCGAGCCAATCGTGGGCACGTTGAGATGAAAGACGGAAGCGATCGCCGTTGCCAGCACCAATCCCACCAACGAACCCGGTATGGCTATTGTCATCCGTGCCCAAAAGAGCTTAGTCACAATCACGACTACTGCCAAGCCAACGGCTGCCCCACTCACCCCTTCCAAATGGGTCACGGTCTGCCATAACCCAGGCAGGAAATGCTCACTGCGGGGCAATTGTAGCCCAAAAAAGTTGTTCAACTGTCCACAAAAAATAATCACCGCAATGCCATTCGTAAAGCCTGCGGTGACCGGATAGGGAATGAACTTGACGAGCCTACCGAGTTTGGCAACACCCAGAGCCACCTGGATGATCCCTGCCATTACCCCAGCAATCCAGACCTTCTCAATGCCATATTTGGCAACAATGCCCACCAAAATGACTGCCATTGCGCCCGTCGGTCCGGTGATTTGGACTGGGGAGCCACCAAAGACGGCTGCGACAATGCCTGCCACGATCGCGGTATAAAGCCCCGCTTTGGGGTCTACTCCACTCGCAACTGCAAATGCCAGGGCTAAAGGTAGAGCCACCACAGCAGCCGTTAGACCACCCGTTAAGTCACCCCGCCAGTGACCAAACGTACGATTGAGCCACACCCGTAGATCACCACTGAAACTATTGATTACTGTCATTGGGTTCAAAGACCCTCCTGCTTAACATCCGAATTAGAGTTGCCGCCTTCATTCCAGTTGTTCCAAACTGTTGCGAATCTCAACCAGGTGGTTGTTGAAGACCTCTAGTGCCGCATCCAAAACCTTGAAGAGATCACGATCGCGTACAGAATAAAACACATGAGTGCCTTCTCGACGACTAATTACTAGGTCGTAGCGCCGCAAAATTGCGAGTTGTCGAGAGATTGAAGAGGCTTCTACCTCCAGCCACTCCGCAATGGCATTGACGCTGTTCTCACCACACCGAAGCGTGTCTAGAATTTGAATCCGCACCGGATTAGACAGCACTTTGAAGATCTCTGTCTTGAAGCAACTGGGTTTGAAGGGCACATTGACATCCGTTAACCTTTGCATTTGCATATCTCTATATCTAATAATCTGCAAAGTCTTGCATATAGTCTAGCACTTGTGTTAGGGTGTGGCAAGCAGCAACCGAGAGAGACGTTTTACCTCTCGGCTGCAATTGTCATCACCTATGGGCATGACCCCTTTAATGCCCATAGCTCTTTCGCTACTGGGTTAAAGATGTATACCGAGACTCCTCGTATTGAACACAATGAGCCAGACGATGCGCCACTCTCACCCCCCTTCTGGTGCGTTGTCCGTCGCCACTCCAATGCACAAAATACCGTAATCGCTCAGTTTAGCTCTCGAACTGTGGCTGAAGAGCACTTGCAGTTCTTAGCGAAAATGTCTCCTGATACGACTTACGATGTGGTATTTGATTTTGGACTTCGCTGAAAGCCCATTCATAATTGAGCAACAACTATGGTAAAGATCAAACTTTTCGATGTGGATCATGGGTTTTGTGCCGCAGTTGAAGTGGGCGATCGCCATCAAATTCTGATTGGCTGCGGCTACAATGCTCAAAGCGGTTTTCATCCCACCCGATATTTGTTCGGTAACTCCACACGCCGCCTTAATTACCTAATTATGCCTACCTTCACGGAAGGCAGTCTAGCAGGCTTCTATGACCTCATTGGGCATTCTTTCAGCAATTGCTTCTCCATTGATCATCTACTGATCAATCCATCAATTGATGCCGAAAGTCTACCTGAGCTAATCGTGCGGAACTTTAGCACATGCAACGCGCTCAAATTGTTGCATGATGCGCGTCAGCGATCTGGAAATGTGGAACGAACGGTTCACCTGGGAGCTGTAGAACTTTCTTTCTTCTGGAATACCTATCCAGAATTCCTTGATTTCCCCAACCTCAGCTTAGTCACGTTCCTGTCTTATCAAGGAATCAATATCCTCTTTCCTGGAAACTTGAAGACGGAAGGCTGGTGTGCTTTATTGCGAAACTCTAGATTTCGTGACCAGCTTCGCCAGGTCAACGTATTGGTCGCCTCAAATCACGGACAAGAAAATGGCTACTGCTCAGAGGTATTCAGCGATTGCAAACCCGAACTCATTCTTGTTTCTAACCACAGTTGTCATTCCCATTCTTCCACGGCGATATACCGCTATGAGCGCCAGATGCAACGGGTTCAGAAATCATCAAGACAAGCCAGAGTCTTAACAACCAGCAAGGTTGGAACAATTACGATCCAACAGTCTCCAAGTGAGTCGGTAGAGGTGATCACCCAGCGATCGAAGACTTATCAGTTAAAACAGCCTGAGGTATATCAAGCATGGATAAAACGTTTACTCAATCATCAGCACAAAGTATTTCACTCGGAGTAAAAAGATGTTAGGCATTAAAATTTTTGACGTTGAACAGGGCTTCTGTGCCGCTCTTAGCACAGGTGATCATCATACGATTCTGATTGACTTTGGTTACAGCACCCGCAGTGGATTCAATCCGTCACAGCACCTCTTGCAACAGCACTGCACGTCTCTAGACTGTTTGATTGTTCCTGCCTATGGCAAAGAGCATTTAGCAGGTCTCTCTGATTTTTTGAGACAAACCCTGATCGATGGTTTAGCCGTTCATTTCTTAGTGGCGAACCCTTCACTTGCTGCTGATCGATATCATGAATTAGATGTGGCAAATCAACGGTTTAGCAATGTGCTCACGGCAGACCAAAATTCGCGGTGTCCCAAAGTCAGCCAGTCAATGAAAATTCATGGGATTGATTTTTCCTTTTTCTGGAATAATTATCCAAACTCCCAGGATGCTCACAACCTCAGCTTAGTCACGTTTGTATCCTATCGAGATATCCATATTGTCTTTCCCAGTGATCTGGAAACAGAAGGATGGCGAGAACTACTCAAGGATGCTGAGTTTTGCAAGCGCTTGCGACAGGTCAATATGTTTGTCGCTGCTAATCATGGGCGAGAAGAAAGCTATTGCCCAGAAGTGTTTGATTACTGTAGACCTGAAATCATTATTATCTCCAATGAATTGAACCAGCAAGTTTCGCCAAATATGCTGAATCAATATCGGAAACACGCCAAGGGTTGTTCAGAGAGCGTTTGTGATCAAAAGCTGCTGACGACCTACGATGATGGCACCATAACGATTTCAAAATGCTTGGATCGATTACGGCAGGTACAAACTCAGCGGAAAGCCTATCAGCACTAGCTCTCGTTTAATCAATTAGTTTTGATTGAAATCGACGCATGAAAACAATCTTAGGAATGAGAATTAAACAAGTTCGAGATCTGGTAGGGGCTTAGCATTCGGGCAAAAATTCTTGCAACTCAAGCAGAGTCACCTGCCGAATGCTAAGCCCGTACAACCGAAATGTTCGATATTATTTAATCCATAATCCTTAGTGGTTGATGACGGATGGCTTCGCGAGTTTATCTCTGAGTTTCTGCGCTGGCGAAGCTACAACGTGATTGAAGCTAAGGATGGGCTAGAAGGTCGGGAATTGGCGATCTCGAACCTCGGCGTTGCAAACACTCATCACATTGAATTGACATCAATCCCTGATTGCTGATTAAACCATAACCTTCACAATCTATGCCTCACAATCATTTAGCAGCTTACGACAGTGATACCATTGCAGACTCCTCAGAGGAAAAACTTGATGTACTGGTTGAACTCGCAGATGCCATCAGAGAACTGACTGATAAGTTCGATTTCGTTCAGCAAACGCTCGATCTTTATGAATCGAGACTGCTCCGGACTGATCCCGAAATGCTGCCACTCTGTCAGCAACCAGATTCAAACACTCTGAAGCAGTGGCAGGAGTTCATTGAACGCGTTACGACAGAACTCAATACGTTAAATCCTCCAGTTTAGGTCAGGCTGTTCCTTGTATGAGCGCGCAGTGCAATGCTAATTTGGCTGAAAAACTATGAAGATACTCAGATAAATAAGATGTCCTTTAAACCCAGCTACTTTAAATCCGATCTATTTAAGGTATTGTCTAATCCGGTGCGGATTCAGATTCTTGATGCTCTGCGAGTGGGAGAACGCAGTGTGAATGATATTGCAGAGTGGCTGGAAATAGAACCTTCGTCGATATCCCAACAGTTAGCTGTATTACGGAGCCGCAACTTGGTTACAAGCCGCAAGCAGGGAAACTTTGTGTTCTACTCCATCCGCGACCCTGCCATTTTTAAGATTCTAGATGCCGCTTTAGAGGTATTTAACAACCATCTAGTCGATGTACGGGATGCCCTAGAAAAGTTGGAATAAGACCTATTTGAGTTGAATTATATGACGTTGACTTCCCCTCTCGATCGCCTTTCTTGGTTAACTGAGATCTTGCACCAATCTCAATAGGGGTTGCCAAAGGAGGCAAAATCTGAAAAAAAAGGCGTAGTAAAAAAATCAGAAGACGGTTATGGAAACTATCCTTCAACATGCCCAAGGGCTAGTGTATAGCCTCTTATGCCTGATGCCTAGTGAGTATCAAAAAGCCAGTCTCAATGCCCTATTGGGGCTATTTCTAGAAGCCCAAGGACATGCCTTACCCCAACATACCCAGGTAAAAACGCCCAGTTCGTTAAGTCGATTGCTTAACCACTATCTCTGGTGCACTCGGCGTGTGATTCGAGCGACCCGACAAGCCATCTTGGAGCAGATCGCTTGCCATCCTCCTCATCCGAGCAGTCCGGTGCGGATCTTGATTGACTTGAGCACCTTGGAGAAGAGCGGCAAGTTTCGGCATTTGAGTACCCCGACAGAGGATCCCAATGCTCCAGACCCTTGGGTGCGGATGCTCAATCGAAAACGGGGTCTGCATCTGGTGGTGCTCTATCTGGTGGTAGGGGAATGGAGAGTGCCCTGGAGTTTTCGGGTCTGGCGTGGCAAGGGACACCCCAGTCCGGTTCAATTGGCGTGCAAGTTGTTGGCAACCGTCCCCCAGTCCCTGGTTAAAGGCAGAATCGTGTTGGTGCAAGCAGATACGGAATTTGGCACGATTGAGTTTCTCCATGCGGTGCGTCAGCGCTCTTGGCGAGCGGTGCTGGGGCTGCGAGGCAATCGCACCCTGCAAGACGGGCGGTGTCTCAAGGACCTGTATCGTCACGCCCAGCGCGGTCTACAGGTTTACCGCAAGGGCATCGACTACCCTCTCACGGTTTCCTGGTTTTGGCTCAAACGGGCTGAGGGCAAGCGAGAATTGCGCTTTGTGGTTTCCACCTATCCTTACTCTGGGGCGTATCTAGTGCGGTTGGGGCACAAGCGTTGGGCGATTGAGGGCTTTTTCAAAACCGCAAAGCACCAGTTTGGGCTGCATTGCTTTGGGCAAAGCACGAAGTTAGGGGTCTATCGTTGGCTGGTTCTGTCGCTGTTGGCGCAGCCTGCCGTAGGCGTATGCTTATCTGTTAGCGCACTGGATTGATCAAGGGTCACTGCCGCCCGTGCTCGACTGGAAAGCCGCGAGTCGCTTGGCACTAGTACAAGAAGGCGGAAGTTAGGCTACTCTTATTGTGATATCCTTCGCTGAGGTAAGAACCTTGCCAAAATCTGCACCTAAAGCGCTTCATTTAGCCGAGGGCGAACGTCAACAACTGCAACAGCTTGTTAATCGCCACAGTACGGCTCAACAAATTGCCATAAGAGCGTCCATCATCCTTTTAGCAGATGCAGGACGGAACCATCAAGAAATTGGGCGAGAACTGGGAATTAGCCGCGATATGGCAAGGACATGGCGAGAACGATGGTTGAC
>ENA-ORBV01002548-ORBV01002548.1-microbial-mat-metagenome-genome-assembly--contig:-NODE-2548-length-38213-cov-6.133129_pt1 | contig 38213 bp, 23 predicted proteins | sample MGYA00237777_ERZ505514 | MGnify/ENA primary metagenome ERZ505514 (study PRJEB26160, sample SAMN06269048) | microbial mat metagenome | isolation source: Oligotrophic lake microbial mat | place... | reverse complement strand
ACATCTTGACGACCATGTTTAATACTGCAATAGGCTCCATGCTGCCAGATGATCCAACATGGTTTCTTGTGCAAGTGTGTTGAGGAGCTGGCTCCTCAACAGGATGCTTGAGATGCCAAAGCTTACAGATTCGACATGACTTTGCCAACATCTCTCTTATCACGGGCTTGCGCGACTTGGTTGTGCAGAGCACAGCATGCCCAGACAAGCTATCATACCGTTTGCCACTTGAGCGTTTTTGCCAAGCCATGTCAGTCGACATTGGAAGTTGCGGCCACTCTGCTGATGATGGCAATTCCTTTTTCAGCCACAAATCACACAGCAATTCTCCAGCGTCGTTGCGTTTGTTGTTGTAATAAAGCTTCACTTCATCTTTGAGATTATCAAACAATACCTCATCACAAAGATCAATAATATGCGGGGAGATGCGGCTCTTGATAGATGAAAAGAAACGCTTTTGCATAGATGTTGAATGAGGCAAGCCTAGCAAACCAACCAAGCGCCCAGCCTCGGTCCCACCATCACCACTTGTGAGAAATCCAAGCACCCACAAGATGTTAATTGCATAATCAGTTTGCCTTTCAATCAAAGCGCTACCACCATTAACATCGACCGGCATGTCAGCCATCGTCGGTCGACAAGAATCAACAAACATGCAGAACGGATCAGTGCATGCAACCTTGACGCCACTCGCAATGCAACAAGTTGGAAATGTAACGTCCACTCTCGAATTGCAAATGCTGCAGAATATGTTTCGTTCCAATAGAGCCTTCAAGCCATCCAAATCAAAGATGGAACGCGATGGCGGTGGTAAGCCTGTTGTTGGCTTTGCAGTCGCATCGCCTAGAGTGCTGATCGTTGATGGAGTTGTTCCTTCGGAATCAAGAGCAATGACATCGGTTGGTCTGGCATTGGTGTTCACGGTTTGCGATGCTGAACGTTGTTCTAAATCTGGTTTCTTCTTGCCTCTGGTACAAGAGAGGCCTGACCCAGTTGAACCTTTTAGCTTCCATCCTGTGCTGGATGTCAATTTCTTATTTCAATGGCACGACGCGGCACCCATGCCTTGCTGTTGCTGTTGGTTGATGACATGTTTTCAATGACATTGAGCAATCAGCGTATACATTGGCTGCATTGTTTGGGCTGTCTATCGACAAAAAGCAATTTCGGTGGCTCGCCTGGCGATTTTTGGTAAGTAAAATCAAGCTTCCAAGCTACGAACTCTCTAAAACACTTCATTTCTTCGCAAAGATCGCACACTTATCATGCCTTTAGACTCACACTTCCTACTTGATGTGGTACATCATTAAGAAAAACATTGTGTGCGGACCAAAGCTGTTGCGGTTCTGCCGCCCGCCAAGACGAAAAGTATTTTAGTGTTCAAGAGACTCACTTTACAAGTACAGTACTAGCTAGCTACTAGCTAGAGTAGCTAGTTAGACAACTAACTACGTGGTACCATACTAGTACTACACCGTACCGCTCCCTGTCGTCCCATTACTCTGTTGGTGCTCCTCACTGCGCGATTACCTCACTTGGCTATTACTAAACAATACTAGCCTGACACAATAATGGCTTCTGCTCCTCCTCGACCCATCGAGGGATGCATTGGAGATCGGGTTCGTGTCATCTTTGGAGACACTGGATCCGAATGGCTGTTGCTGCTCAACCACGACGATGGAAACCGCAAGTGGCAATCTCGTGATTGGAGTCCCAAAAACGGCAGCCCTATTCCCTATGGTCTAACCAAACAAATGACTAATTGCCAAAGCAAGGGCCGGTACTGCGACGCCGTAGACTTTGGTGGAAAGGACGGTCGTAGCTGGTATGTCCATGGCGTCAAGCGAGGCGACACGGCTGGTCACTATTGGTCCAGTGGATTAGAGAACAACCAAAGTATGGCTATCAAGCGAGCCTCACAATCAGCAGCAACAAGTAATAAAGTTGCCATTGGAGAAAGGAATGGACGCAACAGTTTGTGCCTCATCCAAGGCAGAAACGATTCTCTGTGTTTTAACGTGGACGACGGATTGTCCAAACGATTAGAGCGCATCAAAAGCAGAAACAAGGCCGTTCACCTGGTGCGACTTTTTCATGGTGGTTCCTACTTTATCCGTGATGAAGAAGGAAAGCAGTGGCAGGGTTCACTGGTGGTTGGTGATTGTTCCGATGCACTTAGAGAATCTGGAACCATCGTGAAAGACTTGGCGGTGGCCAAGAATGGAGCTTGGCTGATTGTCAAACCCGGTGGCTACACCGGAAGTACAGGTATTGACAGGGCTCTGCAAAATGCACTCGACAAGTTTTACAATGAGCAAAATACATGGAAACGAAACCGACAAAATGAAATAAGGGCCTACCATGATCGAATACGGGCCGACAGAGAAGCGGCACGCCTAGAACGTGAAAGGCAGGCGAGAGAAGAACAAGAACGGCGAGATAGAGAAGCAGCAGAAGTGCTTGCGCGCAGGGAACTAGAAGAAGAAACAAGCCGACAACAGGCAGAACAGACAGCTGGCAGCAGCCTGGAATCAAAACTAGAACAGCAGCTAACAGCAGAAGAGAGAAGCATTGCCGAGATGGAGAAACACCTCGAAACAATGAAGGAACATTTGCAAAGCAGAAAACGTTCGCTGAGAGATTCCTTGGATCACTTGTATCCCAAGAAGCGACAGAACTTTCAATGCAATGACGACAGTCGAGAGGAAAAGAAGGAACAAGAAAAGAATATTTGCGTGATATGTCACGATGCGGAGACGGCACGAGCTTGTGTCCCCTGTGGGCACTTTTGCCTGTGTGACGAATGCGGGCCTACTCTGGCTTCCACGCCCGATGTTGGCGCTAGGCTCTGTCCTCTCTGTCGTGAACCTTTGCAATCTACACTCAAAATCTTTGGATTAAACTCTTCGTAATGATGTGTGTCTATAAAGAACAGGATTTAGAGGTGTCGGAGCTCTCCAAGTATTGGACTGGCAGAAAGCCTGGTACTCGTTATTTAGTGTGTCGTTCCTGTTCGATTCTCGTGTTCAAACATAATTCGATATCATTCCTCGTCCGAAATCTGAGCAGGATAATTTTCATAGACCATATTCGATAAAAAGCCTTCAGACGTCGTTTGCTAGTGCTGATAATTTTCGATTTCCAGATCAACTGTAGCTCTGCTGTAGCCCCAACTAGGAAGCATCCCAAGGTGGGATCTGTTGTCGTGAAAGGAGGCCAAGACCGTCGGTTCCAGCAAACGCACCCCCTGAGCTATTTAGATGGACGCAGCCGTGGACATGCCCCATATGCATCCTACATACCCCACCGTGAATATAAAAAGGCCAATGCGTGGAAACCAGCGTTCCTTGGTTTTACCTTCGAAAATGTGGCTCTCAATGAAAATGTGAAGAAGCGTCAACAGCACCGTAAAGAGACTGACGCCATTGACACAATCGGCCAACGAAAAGACTCCTGCCATGGGCAATTGAGTACTGCTGACATAGGTGGCGGCTACCACGGCAAAGAATGCGCCAATTCCTAGATCGTATCGGCTTTCATTTTCAATACACAGTCCAATCAAGGCGACTCCGACTGCTGCAAAGACACCTTGAAACAGCATGAGATACAATCCCCAGTTGGGTCGGTAAATGGGAATGCCACCACGGAACTGTGAAAAGTTGATTTGAACGGTCGGGTCGGCCCACGGATCACCACGAGCGGACTTGACAAGTAAATAAAATAAAAGTAAGTAAAAAAGATCACGCAACTATTGCTTTTGACAAAAAAATGCTGCAAGAATACTCAAATGTTCTTATTAGAGGAGGTCGAGTAAAAGACTTACCTGGTAGGCGTGCAAATCCGAGACAGTCGCCAAATCCCCCAGGGCATATCCATTGATCTTGACTCTCGAGGATATTTTGGAACCCTCCGTGTCTGCGACATAGAGTAATCGACGGTAATCCCTGACAGAGTCTTCTAGGCGGAGTGTCATCATATAGTTGTCCCTTGGAAAGCGAAGCACCTCAAAGAAATGGGTAAATCGTGCTTGGACTCGATACAAAGAATAGTGAAGGTATTGTTGGATGGTGTTGTTGTTGTCTCCCTGGTATAGTTGGTTTGCATCATCGCCGTCGTCTCCAACGATTGTGGTGACAGGATTCACTTGACGTTCCAACTCTTCTTTGTTGAGTAGTTCACCATCTATCACTTGAAAGGTCTCACCAGGATCCAAGATGCCAAATTCTATTTCATCTGCGGATACACCCGAAGCTGCGGATACGTCTCCTCCACCAGGACGACCTGCCGATGGTTTGGGTTTGATGAGCGTGAGCTGACGGCGGCTGCGGCGCTGCTGGGATGTAGCGTTGGATACACTGCGATCTACAGTGCCATTAAAGTCAACTTCATCCTCCTCTTCTTCCGCAGAACGGTGATCCGTCCAACGAAACCAGAGATAAAAATCAGCCGTCCAACCACTTTCCATAATGGAGAATTCCGTAATCCGATCCAAATAAAAGCCAATTTCCACTTCTTGTGCCGCCGTGGCATTGACGTCTTGGATATCCACTTGGGATTGAGTCTTGCCTTCTTCCTTGGCATCCGGATTGACGCGGCTGGCATGACGTATAATGGAGGCTTGCTTGGCCATGTTCATTTTTTGGCAAAAGAAAACTGTCATGATAACGTACGTCAAAGCAAGCGTCAACAGCCATAGTCTTGCACACATACGTTGCTTCCGTGTAATGGGCTCTATCGTCTCTTCTTCGCCCTTGTCTTCCTGAGCAGCAAAAGAGGTCTTTTCGTTGGAGTGCGCAGCAGTTTGTGGAATGGAATCCTTGTCAATTTGGATTTCTCTCCATTCTCCTGCTGCAGCTGCTTCTGCTTCTCCCGCCGAAGACAGAGACTGTGATACATACGTCTCCGCCGAAAGGCTCTGCCACAACCCATTCTTAAAGCCTGGATGCCGTGGTGTGCGGGTAACAACGTAGGTGTCCACGTCGATTTCATCCGTGTAGCATTCTTGATCATGGTTCATCCTGCGTATTGCTCTCTGTGTTACGAGCTTGCTTGTATCAGGTATCGATTGTTTTGTTTCCTTTCAAAATAGTAATCAAATGGCCAGCAAATACAAAACGGTACTTGCTGGGAAGAAAAAGTTCATACTGCAAGTATCAATCGAACAAAACCGCTCAGACCAGTCGAGAAAACCGCCAAAGGCTATTAGCTAGTAGGAGGCTATGTACTAGTAGTTTAGTATTAGATAAGAAATAGTAGGTTATTACAGCAGTACTGTGTATTTACGGAGCCATAAGTCCATTACTGTCGTCGTACGGTAGTGCTTCTACTAACTGTCATTCATGACTTCCGATTAGTGTACTCGAGTAGCAGCCATTCTTCAGAGAGTGCGGTCAGCAGTCATTTCTTCATAACAAATGAAATGCTCGCCGGACCAAGAAGTGCGCGTTAGTGACTGCTACTCGGAAGCTGACTATGCACTCTGTGGCTAGTGTGGTCAAATGTGACACCGTGCTGTGCGATAACGAGGCCTCAAAGCATCATTCAGCCACATCAGGTTGCGGAAGTACGGCTACTAGGCCTACTAGTAGCAGGCTAGCTACCTGGAACAATTGCAGAGATGGATCAAGAACTTTTGATTCACACATCTTCATGCAACCTTTGCACATGGGAGCAACTGTTTCAGTTGCACAAATTGACCAACAAATGCATTTGCTTGACAATCACTCACAATGCAAGTTTGACACACAAAAGTGAATGACAAAAACATTTTCAAATCAACGCCTTCATTGAGTTGGACATTTGTGCACGAGTGTGAAAAAATGTTTTGATCTTCAAAGAAAGAATCACTCTTTGGTGAGCCTGTCCTGTGACAGAACCACGCACCCTTTCTTTGTTTTGGTTTGCATGTGGCCAATCATGTGAACAAAAGTTTTCACAAATGACCTTCTGACAACATGAACTGACAATGCTGTGAAGTGTCAGTCCAAAACCAGACTGGCCACAAGAGACCAAAAAAGAGTCAGTGGGTCTGCTGAGAGTGCCCATTTTGGAGTCTCGAACAAGTGCTAAAAAACCAAATGACGCGGTTTCAACTGTTCTCTTTGACAAAACTTTTCTCCTTGACAAAACTTGTGTTCTGCTGCACACTTGTTCTCAATGACAGAAAACACCCGTTGTTGGGATCCAAAGCTTGCACATTGGTTTGTTGTCATGCAATGACATGCTGGCATCTTGGAGCAGTGACAAAAGGGCAAGTTCTCCAACTTGATTTTTGCAGCACACAAAATTGTCCATGCAATTGCTGATTCGCTTCGGCCAGTCACAAAAGAATTTCTCCCCAATCAGAACATTCGGTTTGGGGCCCACTGATGCAAAAGATATCGAGCATCCCTGACCGTCCATCAGTATCGAACCGGTACTGAACATCACGAAAAAAGAGAACCTTCCCTTTTCAAAAGCCCAACTGCCGATCGAAGACACCAACAACAAGCAAGGAATGCTTTCTTTTTCTCAGAGCTATTTTCCGACCGCCAAGCTTCGCGGTTTCAGTGTGTTCCTACTCACCTAGTAGCTACCGCAGCTACTAAAAAAGTATCTCTCCCAACTTTGTATGCACAAGATCCGAACATCCAATGGCAACTCAATAATAGTAGTTCGGGGTCCGAGCCTTATTAGCAGCAGCTTTATTACCAGTAGTAGAAGTAGTATCAAGATGACGCTGACCAACCCCGCTGTTGCCGCCAGACTTCAACGGGCCGTGGAACGTGAAGTGGCGACGCGTGTCCAAGGATCTCCCTTTCTGCATCAACAGCAGCCAAAAGCCAATGTGCCAATAGTAGTAGTGGATCGGCAGCAAGTAGTGCTGGGTCAACGGTTGGGCCACGGCAACTTTGCCGAGGTCGTGGAAGTGACTATAAGGCAACCGCAGCAAGCTTCTTCTTCTTCGCTTTGTTCGCCTAAAGGAAACACAAGCAGTGGCACGGCTGGCACATCCGTGCTGTCGGCCGTCCGACACCATTACCAACCGCAGCTCCAACCACCACCACACCACCACTCTCCGCCACCACAAAAGAAAACCTATGCTCTCAAGCGAGTCCTCCCAACGCAGGAAGAACAACAAAACAAGTATCAAGACCATGATCGCAACTGGATCAAGGCAGCGGTCGATTTGGCCATGGAAGCCAAGTACTTGTCCTGTATGGATCATCCCAACATTATCACAGCACGAGGTTTGTCCTCTTGCGGAGCGACTTCTTTTCTGCTCATGGACAAACTGATCGAAACGTTGGACAAACGTATCCTGAGATGGAAGAAAAGGGGGCAAGATGATCTGCAGGAAGTTAGCTGTTGTTGTTGTCGTCGACGACGCTTACAAGAGATTGCTTCGTATGCCCTTCAGATGGCCAATGCCATTTCCTACGTCCACAGCTTTCGGATCATTTTGAGGGATGTCAAAACGGCTAACATTGGCCTTTTGTCATCATCCACAACGAGCAATTGTCCAGAAGAAGAGGACGACGACAGAAGAATTCAATTGTTTGATTTTGGACTTTGTCGAGAACTTCCGTTCATGGCCGCCCACGGTTCCGGGCCAAACGCAAGTTACCGCATGAGCATGGTAGGCACGGAAGGGTACATGGCTCCGGAGATTATGACTGCCAGATGTTATGGTCTCAATGCCGATGTGTATAGTTGGGCAATGGTGCTGTATGAAATGGTAACCTTGGAACCGCCACAAGAAGGTAGAAGACCTACCTTTCCAGATACGACCCCCAAGAGTCTTTGTCATCTGATCCAAAAGGCAGGAGCTCACAATGTTTCGGAACGTTGTAGTATAAAAGAGGCAGCGGAACAGCTGCAATTTCTTGTCGATTCCGATTGGAACCTCAAGGCTCAACCGGAGGGAGTGCATGAAGTATCGCATCATTCTTCTCCTTGCCGCCGCTCATCTTGTCGCGACCAGGGAGCCGACTACGACGAGATGTCTTCTCCTCACCGCCAGGAACAAGCCATGACCAAGACGACTGCCACCTGTGCATGATACCGCTCTCTCTCTCGTCGGCTAGGCGCAGCACCGCCGTGAGGACATTCGAATGTCAGCGGTTGAAACCGGAGGAAATGCGCGGTGTTTGCTGGGGAAGGCGTGGCCGAGTCTACGCATAAACGATGGGGTCGCATACGGAGCATGTTTTGCTCAAAAGTGTTCTTTTAATTATAGAATTTAGATGTACAAAAATGTAAAACTTTCTTTATGTTCTAATAGTATTACGTTTCTCTCTCTCTAAAGTCTCTTTAACGTTTCCCTCTCTAATGTCTCTTTAATGGCAATATTTTTGGCGCTTGGCCAATCGGCTCGCGGCGGTATTTTCTTCGCGCAAGGCCTGCCCAGCCTTACGACGAGCTTCCACATCCGGCACGACAAACCATTGATTGGTGGTGTTGTCCAACTTCAAAAACCGGCGTCCTTCCGCTTGCAAGTCCTGGACAAGTTGTTGGCTGAGCAATGTTTTTTCGTGCTTGGCCGACGTTGCATGGTAAGCGGGCTTGTGCTCTTCAATGATTTGGCGGTACCGTTCATTGCCCTTCCATCGATTGCTTCGGCCCCCACGTCCACACAAGATATCGCGGTCCGTGGGTTTGATGTAGACCTTGCCTTTGGGGACACGGCTTCTTTTGATGTTGCTGCCTCTTTTGATGCCGGTGGTCGGCTTGCTGTTGTTGTTGCTTCCAGTGCTCTTTTTGGGTGCAGGAGCCACAAATACAGCCGATTGGGGAGCGAATGTGGTTGCACTGGATCCCATGGCTTCCTCATACATGCCCATCCAAGAATTGGAAGCAGCAGAAGGCAAGACCAGAGGAGGCATTTCCCCCGTGCGAAAGGCATCCTCGGGGTTAATGGCGATGTCCCTATGGGTGCCCTGGTAGTAACTCACCCATTCGCTGGACTCATCTCCCTTGCTAAGGGCTGCGTTGGATGCTGCCTCTACCGCTGGAAGGGGATCCAGGCTCTTTAAGTCCAAACTGGTAAAGCCCGAAGAATCTCTGCTGGCCAATACTTTGGCCAACAAGGTCTTTGAAACGGATCTCGTGGTCATCAACCTTGGTTTTGGGATGCCACCCGCGCCGTTATTGTCAGAAGAAGAATCCGTGCTCGAGAAAAGCAAGGCCAAATCCGCGCTTTTAAACTCGTCTACTATAGCATAGTCGCTCGACTCGAAGGAATTTCCAATCGATTGTTGCATGATTAGTTGGGGCTTCAGCATACTGGATTCGTTGGTGGATGTGGGCGTCATGGTGTTTGTTATTGTAATTGTTTTTGTGGTGGTGTTGTTGTTGATGTTTTGGATTGTGAGCAGAAGGAATAATTCAAATTTGACAAGATTTGGATCCATGTATGACTGTGATGTGCACCTCAGTCGAGTTTCCTTCAGTTTACACGTGCACGTTTGGCATTCATGACTAGAACGAGTCAAGTCAAGTCGGGGATGACAAAACACTTAATTAACGCCAATCCTAAAATGTGCGCCCCACGCACCACTTCTCGAACACAGTGGGCTAATATCCCATAGCATAGCTAAATCGGTGGTTCCAAGGTAATAGCTAAACCTAGTAGCTAATAGACTAATGCTATTGGATAGCTTGTGTCTTGTAGGACATGTGATGTCATGACGATGTGGTGGTCAGAGCTATTTGAGAAGGGTGTACGGAGCGGCAAAGATGGTCCCGAAAAGCATGGAAATTCCCATTGAATCACATAGTGAACATGGCAACGAGAAACAACACCAACAGCCCAACATCTAGCGACAATGAGGCCGACCTGGTGGCAGCTGCTATAGTAACACAGCCATTTGCCCTTGGAGATTGGGTAAGAGATGAACGACAAGAACAGATAGCTACCCCTGCGGCAGGCCAAAGAGCATGCACGAATGAACTCATTCAACAACATAATGATGGTGGAGGAACAAGACGTGACATTGCCACCGACATTGAAGCAGAGGCCATTTCTGTTCCTGCTGCAGCGGCAGCTGCTGTGCCTGATGCCACTGCTCCAAAGGCAAAACGAAAGAATGTCACTAGGTCAAAGAAATGTTTATTGGCCGGCAAGGACATGTTTCTGATGGAAGCATACAAACAAGAGTTTTCTGGTCCCGATGATCTCCTCCTGCAGGGTTTCGTTGTTGAATGCCCAAACAAGAATAGCAACCAAGGAAGGTATAGGATTGACTGGGAGAAGAACACTTCTCTGCCTTCAACTGTGACACCGGCAATGTTACAGCGATGGCATCCCAGCGACAAAGGCTTCCGGGATGTCCTTGATAAGGCCATTGAGAGATGGAATGTTGAAGCGACTGAGGAACAGAAACTAAGAGTGACTGGCAAGAAAAGAAAACATGTCTCAACCGTGACAGCAAGTGGGGAAGCGAGATTGAACGTTATGGAAACCCCGCCCACTACTCATCTTATGATGGTTGCCCGTGCCGGCCTGCGTACTGGCACTTCAACCTTGAGTTCTCTGAGCAGCAGGAGTGCAGCAACGTTGCTGGAAAGAAGGCCAGCACCACTCAGTTTGACTGATGATGCCGCTGCAAGCGACGATGACCGCTCCGTCGGCACATCGTCTACACGTTCCTCTGTGCAGCTTGAAAGTGACAGTGATGATGGCAGTGATCTTGACGAGGAAGACAATGCGTACGAGTTTAGTTATGACACGGATGAAGATGACGAAGAATTCCGATCTGAAACAGAAGCGGAAGACCTGTCGGCAAGAGCAAGAGGCCCATTGGGAGAGTATCTGAAGGCTCTGCAATGGAACTTTGAAATTGTTAAGCCGGACAATGCTCCAGTATTGCAGAAGCATCGAACACACTCAGGTCCCCACGGCCTTAATGCTGGCGTTTCCAAAAGGTTCACAGACCCATTTGAGTGCTTTGCTGAGTGCGGTGGAATGACTGTTCAGTTCGTGGCGAGGCTTGCAGCCAACAGTAACGATTACTTTTGGCAGCACATAAAACCAAAGTTAGGCCGTAACACTTATAATGGCCTGTCTTGGACGGACATCACCATCGACGAAATGTATCATTTTCTTGGCATAATGTTGAAGATGTCCCTTTCTCCTGTCGATGCTGGGGGATACACAGCATATTTCAACAAAGAAGACCGCGTCATTTACTCTGACACCGGTCGTCAACCCAAAACAATTAGGATTGCCAACAGCAAAGGTTGGGCTCAGGACGTTATGTCCCTTGGTCGCTTCAAGCAAATAAGAGGAGCCTTCCATCCGGAAGACAGAACAGCTTCTTTTGGAAAGGATAAGTGTTACCAGCTGCGACATTGTTTGAATCGCCTAAATGCAGCTGCACTCTCTACCTTTCAAATTGGTCCTAACATGTCGTTCGATGAGGGGGGAAGCGCTTGTAGGTCACGAATGTGTCCTGTGCGTCAGTACAACAAGGATAAGCCTGACAAATATCGAGTTGATTTCTTCATCTTGTCAGACGCGAAGTATTACTTTATCTACAACATGGACGTCTACCAGGGCAAGAACAGCCACAACGTGTACATTGACAAAAGAGCTGCAGACCTTCCAACAACACAAAAGGCTGTCATCAACGCATTATATCAGACTGGTCTTGATGCCTGGTCGCCCTACGGATACCGGCATTTGGCAACTGATAATCGATACGGATGCTGCGAGCTTGCAGCCATCTGTCGGGACTACTTTAGAGTTTACATCACCTCAACTTCAAGACAGAAACGCAAGGGCTGGAATAAAGAAACAATGAGTCTCACGAAGTCAAACACGGAACGAGGTGATTACTTATTAGCCTACGACAAGCACAACGAAATGATTTGTGGCCAGTGGCGAGACTCGAAGGTTGTCAACTTTGTTACTTCAGTGAAGGACCTCACCGTTGGGCAGGCAAAGCGACAGATTGGCTCCAAAAAACAGCGCTTTCCATGCCCAAATGTTGTGCTGTTGTACAATCAAACCATGTTCGGTGTTGATAAAGGCGATCAAATACGCATGCATGGAGGAGGCTTTGCTCGTAAGGCTCACTTCAAGAAATGGTACAAGAAAGCTTTTTTTGCTGTACTTGACTGCATGTTGTTGAATGGCCTCATTGCTTGGAACCTGTCTTGCTCGGAACATCGATCGAACAGAAGGCCTATGAAACGTCATGAGTTCTACACATGGGTTGCGGAATGCATGATGAATTACAGGGATCCCTCTCTTCTTCCTCGGTCACCCGAACAAGTACGCGACGCGAGCTTAGGCCTCTGCATTGGAAGAGAAGTGCATGGACCCGCACAGGCACCACAGCGTTCAAGATGTGTTGTTTGCAGACTTGACTGCAACTGCGAACGAAAGGGCGAGATTGGTGTGATGGAGAACACGTGTCGCTGCACACTACCCAGCTGCGAACGAATTGGTCACACATCTTTTCTGCTCAAACCTAGAAAAATCCATGAGGTGAGCGCCTTTGTTGGCATGACGTGCTTTGAGATTCTACACTCGCCAGTAGGAAAAGAAGTGTGGCAGTACAAGGGTTCCGAGAGAACATCAGTGAAAGAGAAAGTGTACTCGGTTGCTGGCAGTCATCCCGCAGTGCAGGAACTTCGAGTGTTGCATGGATTGCATGCACAACAAAAAAGGAAGCGACGCAGTGAGGGAAGCGGCATGGAGGACCTAAATTACAATGCTGACACGGAAGAATCACAAACGTAATTTCATTTAACAGTTACTGATTATTATAATGAACTGCAACATTAGAATTCACCTCTTCATTTGGCAATGAAGCCTGTGCGAGTCTCTCCATCCTCACGGAAACATGTGTCAATCCAAGTGATGATACACTGGGGCAACTCCTGCCTTGTGCCACGGAAGTTGAGATGACGAGCATACATGCGATACAAGTAGAACCTGTAGGAACGCAAGGGGATTTCAATTCCACCAAGACGCTCCTCGTTCAACCAGTCAACAATTTCACTGCCTTCGTCACTGGCTGCTTCATCAGCAACAATGCATGGGCTTCGATGACAGAAACAACAGGCCTGTACGTCCTCGGTCTTCTCTTCGTCAGCCTTCTCTTCAACGACCTTCTCTTCTCTCTCTTCGGCCACATCGTCAGGAGATTTGAAACCCCATGCACGGGGTTTTCCATCACCATCATCCTGTCCTTTGTCCTCAACCCAATAGCGGGTCTTGGGGTCAACTTTCAATTTCATACGAGGCATTTTCGTTTCACCGTCAGAGTAGTAGTCAAAGCTACTTCCGCGTTCATTTGATAGATGGCAGAAATCCTGAGGGCTTTTATTCTCTTTGTCCTTGGACTTCCTGGGACGTTTAGGAGTTGAACAATCCACAACAATGTCATCCAAATTCTTTGGTAGAGGATGTTTTTTTCCTTCAGCCATAGCCGCTACGAAATCATCAGAAAACACGGCCGTGCCATCCGCAATGCGATCCATAGCAGCCGATAAAACCGGCTTCGCCTCCCTCTTCTTAGTGGCAGCAGCAATGTCCGATGATGTCCACACGGTGCTTCCATTCCGAGCAAGGTCATGGGGATTGCCCAAGTAACTGTCCCAGTCAATCTTCCTGTTTATTTTCTTGTCAGCCATTGCAAACCAAACTATGAGCCATTCGCGAAGGGTAGGCAACACAGCAATGCGCTTCCCACGATGGCAGCAGCAGCATTGTCAACACACCTTCCAACCACAAACCAATGATAGATGTTGATGACATCAGTTGCAAAGAATGGTTCCTATGATTGATGAAGGTGCTCCTGCCCGATTCTCAACAACAAAAAGGGAAGACTAACCTACTTTTAGAGGTAATCAGTATTTTAGCCTCGCTGAAATCCTTAACTGAATGGTGGGTTAAGGCTATACACTGGTCCCGGGACCAGTGTTTGTTGTTGAAGAGTGGGCCCGGAAACCCAGATATTAGTCTTAACGCGCACTGTACCCATTTGGCGTTAATAGCCTACCTACCAGCATTTTGATAGAGCAACGAGGCTATCTTGACACACGACAAAAAACAACTAGCTATATATTGTATAGTATATCGCAAGAGCAAGGTTAACAACAACGACAACCACCACAATGTTGATGATCAATACTAGTAATACTGCTGGAAGACGGAGGAGATTCTCCAAGTCCTTTTCCCAGACATGCTCCTCCTCCTTCACCAAAATGATAACCACAACCGTCCTCATGACCTTGCTACTAGTACTACTCCAACTAACGATGACGCAAGGGCATTCCATGATTCCCAAAGTCTTGCACCACACTTTGATTTACAGTGACAATGATCCTTATCCTCCTCAATTTGAAGGTATGATTGCCTCGTTCCAAAAGCACAATCCCGACTTTGAAATTAAGCTTTGGCATCGAAAAGAGGTATTGGCGTTAATGACGGATCATCAACGCAAACTCTACGAGAGTTACAAACATGACATTCAACGCGCCGACATGGCGAGGTATATTGTCTTGTATTACAATGGTGGTTATTACAGTGATTTGGATGTCTATACCATGCAGAGTTGGTCGAAAATGGCCGAATTGTATACGGCCTCCTCAACCGTCAATACGTCTTGCATCTTGTTGGAAGAATTGTATTTTTGGGATTCCGAGTTGGACGAATTTGAAAAATCCGAATTGCGCCAACGCTACTTGCCACCCGAGAGGCGGCGACCCCCCCGAACGCAATTGTCGAATTATTGGATGGCCATGACGGCCCGGCACCCCGTGATGGATGAAATATTGCGGCTCCTCGAGGAGCGGCACGACATTCCCATTAATCCCGACTATTTTTGGGATGTCATTTGGACGACCGGGCCTGGAGTTGTGACCACTGCTTTTAACAATTTGCAAGAACAACAACAACAACAACAGGGCAATACTACTACTACAAGTACTACCAGTAGTAGTACCTTGAGGGGCAAGAACAATCATGACAATATCCAAATCCTCATGCACGAAGACAAGGACCAACAAATGAGTACCAGTGAACACATCACTACTACTACTACTACTACATCCACGGCTGTCATTCCCAAACGCATCTATGAAGGTCATTTAACCTGTGGTCTCGCCTATTGGTTGCACGTTCAAGACTATTATCCATGGTGTGGATATTTATATCATCATGCGGCAGGATTGTGGAAACCCGATGATTGGTGTTCTCGGTCGCCCATTCGATGTTTTATCTATAATTTTGGAGATTCCCTCATTATTGGCCTCACTATAATCGCGCTGTATTTCCGGTGTGTCGTGGCCAAACGGCGCATGTGGATTTGGAAAACTTTGGAGGTCGGAGGTGGTGCTTGTGTGAATTGTGGAACGAACATGATGCAGTCCTGTAGTCGACACAATCCTAGCAAACCACATGGAACATAATACATAACATGGATGGAACAAGATGAATGCAATAGTGTTATCTCTTTGTACATGACTTGGATGAAGGTAAACGAAAGCTTCGTCGATGGACGTTCACGACGGAATGTCACAACCAGTAGTAATATGCAAGCGAAGCAGTGAAAAAGATCAAGGTCTTGTGGATATGAAGCAACACGACAGACGAGGAACAATTGTATACACACACACACAAAATAAGTTTTGAAAGAAAAATGGTAGGAAGGACGTCGGCTGTATAAACTACAGATATATTCTTGCGTTTCTTATGGTACTACAGTACAGTCAGTCCTGTCCTGTGCTTTATATTCTAGCCTACATCTACTATTATTTTGTTGCAAATGAATGCTAGCTAGGCTGATATATGTACAGTAGAACGCCATCGCATCAAGGCATTTTACTTACTCGGTGAAGAGATGATCCAATTATCATTATTGAATTTATTCGTCAACATGTATGTCTGTCTGTCTTCCGGAATGAATCCAGGAGATGATTTGGACGCACTGTAAGTCGGTGGCCAACTGTGCATCGTCATTGATTGATTTTGAAGAGAATGAAACTCGACACAACAGAAGATAGAGATGATACATAAGCTAGGAGACCTGGCCTCACAAGCTCGATCAACCGTACTACTGTAGTACCTGGTATTACTAGACTACTTGCAAGAAAGAAATGAATTGTCCAAACAAGAAGGAGGATGACACTACAAAGATCATGATGAAAGCTGCCGTGTATCAGGAATTTGGTGGACCCATTTTGGTGCAAGACGTCCCATTTCCAGAAACACCACCCGATGGCGTCGTCGTGCAAGTCATGGCTACGGGAGTTTGTCGGAGTGATTGGCATGGTTGGAAAGGTCACGATGATGACATTCGCAATCATGGCTTGCCTTTCGTGCCAGGCCACGAACTTAGCGGTATTGTAATTGATGTCGGGCCCAGTTGCAGCAACCACAACGTAGGAGATCGTGTCGCCGTGCCCTTTATTTTGAGTTGTGGATCTTGTGAATACTGTGTGCCTGGTGGAAGACACCGCCCCACAGTTTGTTTGCATCAGGAACAACCAGGATTTACACGTCACGGGTCGTTTGCCGAATATGTAGCACTCCCACGTGCCGATCGCAATTTGAAAACATTGCCGCCTTCTGTGAGTTTTGTGCAAGCCGCAGCTTTGGGATGTCGGTTTACAACGGCCTATCGTGCTGTATTGCAGCAAGGAAAATTATTGGTTTACAAAAACGACAATAAAAATAAAGGTCCTACGGTAGCCATTTTTGGAGCGGGTGGACTTGGATTATCCTGTGTCATGTTGGCCGTGGCCGCCGGGACAGCTTCTCAAATTATTGCCATTGATGTTTCGCCACTTGCTTTGAAAAAGGCCCAAGAATTGGGAGCCACTCATGTCGTACTGGCGTCTCGTGACAACAGCAACAATGAACAAGTACGACAAAAAGTGAATGGCATTACCAAGGGAGGAGCCGACATTTCCATTGATGCAGGAGGATTTGCGGCGACCTGTGAAAATGCCATTTATTGTACAAGACGAGGAGGACGAATGGTCCAAGTCGGATTGCCCATTGGCGAGGTGCTACCAAAAGTACCCATGGGATTGGTGGCTGGACGAGAACTAGAATTGGTCGGCTCCCACGGATTTGATGCTCAAGATTTGCCCGCATTGTTGCAAATGATTGTCGACGGCAAATTGGATCCTGCTCGGCTGGTCGAAAAAGAAGTCACTTTGGAAGAAGGCGCTCAAGCCATTCAAGATATGGATCATGGCAGTCCTTTGGGGATTACAGTCGTGACCAAATTTCGAACCAATGCCAGTCGACTGTAACATTCATTACTGTATTTTGGATGGACTAGCTATTGCGACGGAACTCCCTCAATCTCGATTGTAACTAATATTGCCATATATCACTTGAAAGTCTTGTGATTTCTTCCACTTGGACATCCTACGTCGGGATCCTTTCTGTTTAGTTTCTAGTTACGGAAGAGATAGTTTTTTGCCTTCTGTATAGTAAGTTCGTATGTACGGCAAAGCAATACAACTATAAAATTATTTTTAGGACATGCACCACGCCAACCTTTTTATACAGCAAAACGGACACGATGATGAGAGGTCTTCCGTCGCTTAGTTTTCGGTTCGGAAACCGGAGTATCGGATGCAGCAGAGGCAACTGCTGACGGTTGCCCTTCCCTGCCAAATCGCTTTTCCACTAGCTCCGGTTCCGGTAATGGACACACTTCGACATCTGCCAACAGATAGAGTGATTTCAAAAAGTAATGTACTTTGGCTCGCTGATAGTCAGAGCCATTCTCCTGGTCGGAAGCAGCAGAGATGCCCTTGTCGTCTTTTTCGTCAGCAGCCGCGGTATCGTCCTTGCTGCTGGACATTGCATTATGTTTATTTTCCAAGCCAGCCTCCAATCGGTACAGTTTTTCCTCCACGGAGTTCTTCGCAAGCAAGGTTTCGACGATGACGGGCCCGGTTGCGCCCATTCGCCAAGCTCTGGCAACTGTTTGCTGTGACAGTGACTTGTCCCACACAGCTTCTAGGAAATATATGTGAGTTACAAAACTCAAATCCAAACCTTCAGAGCCGTCCTTTCCAAGCGTCATTATGAAACAGTCTGGATTATGGACAAACTTATGCAGTTCAGCCGTGCGGTAGCTGCCCCAATATTCTGCAACACAAGCCGTGCCGAATCTCTTCAATAAGCGGTCGCCCACCAAGTCAAGCGTTGAGCGAAACTGCGAGAAGACAATCACCTTCGGCCGACGTTCATCATTCAATCCAGCCAATCTTACTCTGCATTGACCAAAAGCTGCGAGTTCTTGCTGCCTCTTTTCATCAGCTTGGTAAATTTTCAAGAGTTTGTTGACAAGATAATGTGACTTGCTTTCACTCGATGGGCAATCTTGGGGTTTCTGAAAGCACACCTGGCAGCAGGAATCTTTGTTGACAAGCTTGCAATAGTTGTGCATGTCGAAACATAATGTGCATTTTCCGGGCACGAACGAGCTGTTGTATTCACAAACATGCCCATCCCCCGGCTTTCGAGTGCGACGGCGTTCACCGGATGGGCGAAGCATCACTTGCTGGTCTCCTGGGCCTGCGGGAGGAACGGGGTGACCCTCCGAATTTTCATCTGCTACAGCATGGTTTTCAACATTGACAGGATCGCTAAGGTTACCTCCTGCCTTCGGAGCCTCCGAGTCGACGTCGTTTTCTGTTTTCAGCCATTCATAAATCATCCCTGGTTGGAGCTTTTGGAACTCATCAACGTCGAACGGTTTGTCGCACATGACACAAATGTTGGTCGTGTTGTCAGTGCATTCTGGGCACACTAGGCAACCGCACGGAAAAACTAGCAGCATACTCAACAACATGCCGCAACAATAGCACCTCGAAAGTTGTTCCGTCGTGGCTCGTTCAAGGTACCATTCGAGCTCTTGTATCTTGCCTTCTGGCATCCGGTGATCATAGCGGCACATACCAACGAATTCAAGATAATGCCTGTCTTCGATTCTAGGGACAACTCGAGTCCCGCCACAGCACACAAGGCGTATGTTTCTCAACGCCAATAGTGCATGTTTTGCTTGACTCCTATCCAATAATGAATCTTGCTTTCCTGACACTTTGCTGTTCTTCATTGAGGTCAATTTCAAATTCGCTTGGACAGCGGAAACAACGGTATTGTAGGTTGTGATTTCTGGGGGGCTCAGCGGAACAACCGCAGTGTTGTAAATGGGCAGTGATAACTCCTCGATGTCAAGCTTGGTATGCCGTATCATTATGAGGGATAGCAGTGCTTTTAACCGGAAGAAAGACGCCAGATGCCCATCCTTCCAATTTCTAGCAATTTGTCGCTTCCAGACTTTGTCGCCATCCTTGCGAGGCGTAAAGAAATCATGTTGGAGAAACTGCATCAAACCATGCATGTTGCTAAGGCCATTTTGAGAAGCTGTTTGTTGCGTAGGAGTCCCGGTCATTGCCCATCGACGCTGAGCGGTGATCCACGATGCAAATCGAATTGCTGAGCCGCCCTTTCCTCTCCCCATGGTGTGTCCTTCATCAATGACAAGCCGGAGCCAGTTCACTTTGAGGAGAGGGCAAGCTTCTTCGTCTGAAGATCCGTACTCAAGCAATCGATAATTCATATATTTCCCATCTTTTCCGGAGCTCTCTGTTTCAGCGTTCTTTCGCTGTAACTCCTCTTGGAATGATCCATTCTTCCACTCGTTGGTAAAACGCTTTGTTGTTGTAATCACAATGCGGAACATAGCAAGAAATTCTGGGGACGGCAACTTGTGATTTACAGCTTTGTCGACGAAGACAAAAGCGTCGTGACTCATGTCCACTTTACAAAGTCGGAGAGCTTCTTCCAAACCTATTGCTGACTTTCTGTTGGGTGTGTATTCATAAATCAATGGGATTCGCGTGGTCGTAATGTAGCGAAAGTCCACGTGCATTGTGATTTGCTCCTGCCAATGCTCCATTAAGACGGCGGGAATCACAAGAAGAGTTGTTGTGGATTGCAACAATGATTTTTTGAAGTCCTCTTCTGTCTTTCGTTGCATCAATAGCGCCACAGAAGAGTCTGGCTTCAGGGATGTGTTGCATGCTGAAGATCTCATAGAGCCAAGTCTCTCCTGTTTAAATTCGACAAGGAGCTCTTCTCTGAAGCTACGGAAAAGGTTCTTCGCCGCAGAATGCACCTCGTGGTCTTCCGGATTGTACTCCATTGCATTCCTGTGTAATAAGAAGCGAGGTCAGTCAGACATGGTCCATGGAAACAGAAAAATCCGGTCAGCTCCAACTTAACTCACCGAAAACACAACAGCACATCGGACACGAAAGCATCGAAGTCCGAGTTCCCGGGTCCATAAGATCCCTTCGCAATCTTTTTGTCAATATCGTTGAAGCACATGGGCTCTTTTATCACGTCAAAGTAATCTTCGCATTCATCCATCTCTGGGTCGATGGGAAAGACAAAAAAGTTCGCATGTTTACCAGCTCGTTTGAGCTTTCGCACAAGACGACACAGGAATTCCCTGCGGTATTCTGCTGGTACATCTTCTTTCCAATAGGCGCGGAATATTTGTTCGTCTGGCGAGTGGCTACTTTCAATAGCGCCCGCTGTACGCGCGGACTTTGCTTTCTTGTCGTCCACTTCGGTGGATACCCCTAGCGTTGACAGTATGAGCGACAGCACTGTAATGGTCTTGCCCAAACCTGTCCGTCAAAGAAATGTAGTTTGATAGCGCCCAAACAGATTTATTGTCAGCTACGCTGATGCAAACTGCAGCTACGATAGCAAAATTAATACACCTCGCGTCAATCAAGCCTTACCTGGATCGTCACACAAGAGTCCACCTCGTGCACCTTGACGAGCTGCAATATCGGACCCATTTGCGTCCAGTGTTTCCATTTCCATTTCATTGCCCGTCATTTGATCAATTCGAATGCCCATGGAGGTACTGTCGCCCCCAGTGGATGGCCGGGGGCACAGCCACACTGATTGTCCTCCTGTCATGGCGCGGATTGGGTCATTGTCATCCTCGGTCAGCAAACTAGGGCTGCTCCCTCCGCTATTTGTACTGGCACGGATCTTTTGGGTCAACATTTCATGACCATTGGCTTCGGTGATAGGTTGCACTTCTCGGCGTCGCATCCACTGCAAACTAGTGATTTGGTGAGAAAATAGTTTCAGTTTTAATCCCGGGACGACAGATTGTAAGCTTTGATGCAGGCTCTTGCAAGTACACCGAAGAGAATCGAGTGATTTGGCGCGTAAAAGCGGCGCAATCTGCTTTTGAAGAATGTCCAGGGGTAGGCTCAGCAGATCCAACAGTTTTTCGCGCGATTGTGACGACGACGAGGAGGAGGATTGTTCTTGCTGTGAATCAAATAAGTTTCCCACAAAAGCTTCGACACGGCCGGAACTGCCACGAATCCGACAGTACAATTCCTCGAGGGATAGTTTGGATGGAACCAACGTTGGCGATTGTCGTTGCTGAATCATTTTGTTGAATCCGTCACATTGCAATTGTTCCATCCACGCGTCCAATTGGTTCCAGTCGCTTCGAAGAATGCTCAGGACAAATTGTACCGAGGGTGGGAGCGGCTTGATGTTTTTATTATTATTTGCATGACTGGGTTGAATGGATCGAAGGCTAGTTCCCGTTCGTCCCCGTCGACCAGTGGTTGGTTGGCCCGAAGTATTATTTGACTGCGCCAGCAAGGAAGGAAAGGAAACGGTGACCAATAGTGAAGCATGGTGGTAGGCATGCGCGTCACTTATCATTTGGTTGCCTTCCTCAGTTTCCAATTGGCTAGGAGCATTACTCTTGTTTTCATCCCCATGGCCATCATCCCCACCCACACTCGCCGATGGTGGAAAGAGCATGATTTGTACATCTTGAATCGATACGTAGCCATCATCTTGAGCCTGTAACAAAGCCCCCAGTACCAGTGCTGCATCCTCCCGCCGCGGTTGGCCACAGCGCCGGTTGTTGTTGTCGGTGGCATTTGTTCCTGGCGAAGGCACATCTTGTGGTTGAACAACTGATGATGGTGGTGATTGTTGTTGGTATCCATGCACTGTATCGGCCATGGTCCCATGGAACCGAGGCGAATGGCTTGCACTTGTACAAAGCCCCAATTTTAGTTCGTCTTCTGCTTTCATAGCCGCGGGTGGACTGGTCAGGGTACCAAAATGGTCGTGCAGTATCACATTGCAATACGGACAAGGCTCATTTGTCATATTACTACCACTGCATGGTGACGGTTCATTGTCGTCCTCAGCCAAAGGATGACGATCATCGTTGGTACAAGTTGTTGTTGCTAAATTGTTCTTGTTTTTGGCGGCTGGTGGAGCAGCGGCAGCTTTTGTCCATGATGGATTAAGGGCAACTTGGATCCATTTTTGTCTTGGGTAAGTTCTTTCAGAAGGAAGAACTATGGAACAATGGGAAAGTAAAATGTATCCTATTTCAGTGGTAGGAAGAATTTCTGTATGGGTTTCTGTAGAAGAGCATTCGTCTTGGCTGTTGTGATTCTCTTCGTCTTGACGAGGTGTGCCATGTTGCTCTTGGGAAAGCGGACGTCGTCTTCGGCTAGTAGTTGTAGATATCATCGTTCCCTTCCAATAAAAGTCTCAGCAATGGATGGATGGTTTATTAGAGCGGGCACTACAGGGAACAGGAAGGAGACGGTAATGAGTATACGACTCGTGTAGTAATTGTGGCCGCGTATGACGCAGAGCTGTGGTTTATTCTTCTTTTCCAGTATCCGATAAGATGTGCTGTAGCACGTCCCCTCGTTACACTGGCTTTCCAAGAACCTAGCCAGGCAGCTAAGCTACTCTACCAACTAGCTATTAGCTTTAGTGCACCAGCAGTGTTCCTCTGCTCTTGTCCCTTCGATTATGTTTTTTTGGTTTATTTGTTCTTGTTGTTGTTTTGCGTTTGGTCGTTGCGGTTGGCGAAGCGTTCCTGTGTGCGTCACCCAAATGGAATTCGTAAAACTATCTCTCATTTTTTCAAAATATTTCGAACCTCGTTATTTTGAAATAATCTCAGACACCAAGATCATTCACAATTGATTGATTTCAGGGCCAAAGATCATTTCAAAATTATTTTGTGTGTCCAGCGTTCAAGCAAAAAAAAGTTCTTGGGTTGTACAAAGCACAAACAAAACACACATTTCCGCTATTCTCATTGATTGACTCAGCTAGCACCGAAGGCGATACATTTTTGTACGTAAAGAAAAAGTTCAAAACGATATGAGATTATATGGCAACCATCGAACCTTTCAATGGGACAACCTGCACATTACAGGCAATCACAATGTTGTCTACGGGGCCAACTGCACAGTCGTCGGGGACCACAATGTCATTTTTGGCAAGCACAGTCTTGTTCAAGGAAGTTATAACTTTGTGTATGAAATGAGCTCTCGCGCCACCCTTGGAGTCGGTAACGCCTATATGAGTTGGAATGATCCTCGTGCCGTGAATGCTGCCTATTTGACTGGGTCCGATCCTTTCGAAATAATGAACGCTGCCCGAGGAGTCAACAATACCACCTCTGTGCACGGGTTCGATCCTCATGTTACAAATCCTCGAGTGCAGAACAGGAACGCGGATGTTGTGACCGGCCCTATTGGCACCAATCCTAGCGTTGTTGCTAGCAGTGTGAATGTGACGAGTACAGTTCGTACACCTCCTCGCGTGGCGAACAGCAGTGTGAATGTGCCCACTCCTTTGGGTACAAGTCCTCGCGTTGTTACCAGCAGTGTGAATGTGAACAGTCCTTTCCCTCGCCTGGCGAACAGCAATGTGAATGTTCCCAGTCCTTTGAGTACCAATCCTCTCGTTGTTACCCACAGTGTGAATGTGACCAGTCCTTTCCCTCGCTTGGCGAACAGCAATGTGAATGTTCCCAGTCCTTTGAGTACCAATTCTCGTATGGCATTAGGCACTGCCCTCCCTTTGGGTGCACCCGATCGTTCTGGTGAAAATACTCGCGTGGCGAACGGATCCAATGTACCCGATCCTGTTGGTGCATATCATCGCGTGGCGGTCGGCTTCAATGAGTTCGCTGAGAGCCAGTCGACTCCGGCAAAAGCTTTCCAACCAACTAAATCCACCGCTAGAATCAAAACACCAAGCCGTGAAGATTTGAGTGGCGACGTCGTGCAAGATTCCAGTTTTGGCGCCGAGTGCATAATTTGCCTAGAGAACAAAGCAATCTGTGTTGCCTTGTAAGTTCGACGATTCACCCATTTATTCGTATTGGACCACATCGCAATGAGGCCGCAAATTCACACTCACACTCTCCGCGTCGTCTGCTCTTTTGTCGTCCCTACTCCGATGGGTGCACGTTTCTAGACCTTGTGGACATCTCTCCTATTGTGTCGGCTGCGCCCGAGACATGTGCTGTGGTAAAGGCGGCAACAAGCCCAAGAAAGTTGGAAAAATCAAGTGCGCCAAATGCCGTCAGGATGTGCACGAGATGAAACGTTGCTACATATAAACCGATCGTCGCGTTGGGATTGACATTTTCCATCGCCTGATCGAAAGTCAAAGGTGATAGTAACCAATGAGTACACGGACAAGCAGAGCCAGCACACGAATTCCAATATACTGATAGGAATACTTCTCGCACTGAGATATCAAGCCCGGGACCTGCACCAAATAGCTACGCAAACTTCTAGTGGAAATAGAGAATATACGAAAGTACGATTTATAAAGTCTATACTTAAAGAGACACCATCAACGTATTTTGCTTTTCATATTCTAGCTTCTGAAGTTTTCGAGTCTGAGAAGGGCAAAGGAAGGATTGAGAAGGCAAATTTCGACGCTGCGGCTGCAACGTCTCGTTGGTAGCGCAAAGCAATCGTGTCCTTACCATTTATTCAAAATTTGTCTAGCCTACTCTGGCCATGAGATCGAATCGAATTGAAGGCATCACAAAAAATCAAAAAAGCGGCTGCGAATGGACGCCACGAGAGGTCGAAAGCTTCTGGCAGACTTTGGGTTGGACAACACGACAATCTGCGTCACGATGAGTGGCCACAATAGACCCAATAGCTTCTTCTTTTGCCTTTCAAAACTAACATTCATGTTGTAGAAATTCGAAATAGAATGATCTTCATCATAGCAGTCTCTGGACACAGCAAAATTCCGCTTTCTGAGAAGATTTGAACTTACCGACTGGGTGATTTCACTCAGTGGCTGAGACAAGATAATATTCTCCGTATGTCATATCAAGTGGCCATCAGCTACTCACTAGCTAGGACCTGGGAGTACCTACTAGTACCAATCCCAGTGAGGTTGTAGCCAGTGCATGCTAGTTAATTAGCTAGTTAGACCCAGCTAGCTAGTATTGGAGTAATAAAGCAGTTTGATATTCAAACTGACCTCTTCGAAAAACCTTCACCCTATCGTTCCCACAGCCACGAGCCCATGTTTCCAGTGTATCATCTTATTCGTTTCCGCTACTACTACCAGTAGTAGCTAGCTAGCTAGCTAGCTAGCTAGCTAGCTAGCTAGTGGCTTGTACGACGTACTGACTGTATGATGATGTTGCTGCAAAAGAAGTTGTTGGCATCGCAACTATTTTTTACAGGGAAGAGACCGTAGCTTAGTTATCAGCGTCGCTGAATATTGCGGGCAAGGATCTTGGTTGCATGGTTAGATTATCGCTCCGGCAAAAGCCATCTATCAATTTCTCTTTCTTCTTTGTAAAGAACTTTTTGAAATCTCAAGTGCCCGTGACCACAATCAATGGAAGATATGAACGACTTCCCAGAACCCCCAGTGTCTCTGCAGCCGGCGGCGGTTCTGCCACATATCCCAAAAGATGAGACCACTTCAGTGGATGGACAGGGCATGTGGAGAGCTTGGACAAGAGTCTTTGAAAAGCCCGAATCCGCTTGTCTCGACTTGCTAGATAATTGTTTTGATGCGACACTTCACACGGGTTTTCATGGGAAAATCGTGATGAGGTCCATGGAAGAAACGGAAACTGGAATTGTCATAATCAACAACAGCGCTCGCCCTATTCAGAGTCTAGACGAAGCTCTGACAGTCTACAAGTCTAGTAAGAATGATGGCGCAGAAGAATTTGAAATGGATGACTTGGATGCAACCTCCCGCAAAGATGCCATTGGCGAGAATGGGGTCGGCCTCAAACATGGCTGTGCGACCTTGAGTGATACTTCTTTTGTTTTGACGCGTAATCAAGATCAGGTCGAGGTTGGCGTTGTTGCCAAGGCATTACAGTCCCCAAATGGAGTTTATTTGCCATCGTTCACATTCAATATTGCAAATCCAAAAAAATTGGAGGACATGATTTTCCTTTTGGAACATGCCGCAAACGACCATGTCAAGGATGTACTGTCGAAGGCTCTTGGAAGAGGGAACCGCCGCGCCGGAATCAAAAAACTGGCCCAACAAATTCAGAGCATGTTTGAGGGAATGTTTCAGAACGATCAACATGTATTTCAGCTAGTGCTCTGCGATCTTCATCACAGCAAGAAGATTGTCATCGATGTTGATTCGGATGGACCTCCCCTCAAGGCATCCAAGGTCTTTCTGGAGGACATTGAAGCACTGATTCCCGAGCACTACATCAACATTCCCTCAGAAGGGTTTGACTTTTTCATTGATGGCAAGAGGATCGGATTTGCCTACTGGCAAAAGCGTTTGGTGGAGCTCACCGAGTTCCGTGTGAACATTCCAAAAGAGAAATCGATCGAGAAAATGCCAGATCTAAGTGATTGGTTTGATTTTGGGTACAACCTCAAAATCTTCTGTGGGTTTGATGCTCAGCGAGTGAAAAAGGGAAAGCAAGGTGGTGGAACAAGTTGCAAGCTTTACATATACAGCCGGCAAGCAGGGAGGCTCATTGAGGTGGATAACGATGCCCGTTTCTCGTTGAATTTAAATGCTCAAGGGACTGAATACATGCAAGGCTTGACAATAATCCTTGCGGATATTGAATCTGAGTTGCCACTTATGCCCACCAAGGATGGAATCGCATGGACAGAGCAAAAATGCGGGCATATTCACAAAAGCAACTTGTTTGCATGGGCTGGTGCAGTTGCCGCTTGCTATTGGAATTACCACAAGAATAGACTCAAGAAGAGCAAAAATCCGAAAGAGTTATTAACCAAAATTTTGGCGTCCTTTACCAACGAACAAATGACCGATGGCAACGCAGTCGGCCAGATTGCGGGAGGAGATTTCACAACCTTCGAGGGTGTCAAATGGAACAAAAGAATTAAGCCCAATACCGATAAACTGGTAATCAGCAGAAGTTCTCACACCAAAGGATTTGTTCACCAAGTGGGCGAGGATACCGTTTTCAGAATCACCGATGATCTCATCCGACAGGCAGACGATGCAATGGTAGAAGATAAACGGCTTAAGCGTGAGAAGAGGGCAGGGACAGCGGCCAAGCGCGCTCAGAGAAGCCCCGCCAGGAAAGAAAGGGACGCATATTCCCCACCTGCGCCCGCTGCCGCTGCTGCTCCTGCGGCCAATGTGGCTAGGCATCGTGCGCAAGCTGCCCCAGCCCGCGCTGAACCGGATTCCACTGTCAGCCTGATAGGATTGAAGAGGACAAGGGGGTCCGTGAACTATTGCGAAAACGACAACAGCGACGATGACATCGATGACAATGATCTGATTTTTGTAACGCCTCGTAAAGGATCACCACAACAGAGGATTGCAAGAAATGACGACGACGGTATGCAGCAGAGATTGATTGAAAAAGACATACAGATCCGAGAGGAACAATTGAAGACCCTCAAAGCGGAACGTAATGCAGAGGAGGCTTGGAAACAAGTGAAGAAAGAAGAGAGGTATTCGCGGAAGCTTCGAGCGAAATATGAACGCCTCAAGAACAGAAAGCCTTCCCCTGAGTCGGACTCTCAGCACGACGTGGCGAATTTACGAGAGCAATTGAGGCGGACGGCTAAAGAGAGAGATGAATTCAAAGGTAGGGTGGAGGAACTGGAGCGCTTGGCAGCGACCAGTGGAAGTCACAACAACCGCAATACTGGCAAACCTGCTCACATATCCTGGGGGCTCAAAGATGTCGAGCAAATTTGAGCCGTTCCTCCAACCCGGACCATAGCGAAGGCATGTGGCAGTAATGTATTTTATTTATAGGTACCCCAGTTAGCAATTTGATTGTGTTCCTCGAAACCTTCCTTTGTTTCTAGAGAAGACCCCTATTTCAGGGATAGACAAGAGCGAAGGAAGCGAAAAGAAAAGAAAGTTTTTTTTATAAAAAGCATCAACTATTTGGTTTCTTTTTTAAGCCATGGAGGCGGCTATTATTATTTTTATCATGACGTTAAATTGGCTTCTGTATCTCGTGTTGGATTCGATTTCGTCGAAGAGAATTGCTTGTCGACCCACTTTGCGCCTTTGACCAGTTCTTTGGAGGTTCGGTCGAGTATCTTGTTTTCTTTTTCGATTTTGACGACACTCTTACCGACATTTGTCACGGCCTTGCCACTTTTCCGGGCCCAATCCCCCGCATCGCCACGTTTGGAGGCCGCCAAATAGGCTGTTCCCGCTGCGGCCATGACTCCTAGCAAAGGACCTCCCAAGAGCACTCCCGCAATGCCACCCGCCACGGCCGCTCCATTAACTTCGCCCTTGCTGCCAACATCGTAGGCACTGCCGGCATCTTGAGAGGATTGGAATTCAGGATCGTTTCGGTTCATTTTGATGTGTATGGTGTATTTTGTGTTAGATTCTTCTGCGATATTTATGTGTGTGTATCTCTGGTATTGTTCCGTTGTAGTTTTCGTTGATGAGCGTTTTGTGGAACCAGATTTTATGACAAAGTGGTGTGGAACCTTAAATTTCCGTCGTCGTTTTCGTTTCTGTTCTGAGTCGTGAAGCAATCCCAGTTTGTTCCACGATTCATTCCCGTTTTGATGACGAAAACAGTGTGCGTGTCAAAACTGAATCGTGAGACTAACCTGATTCCTAGTTTGCTTGGTCAACATGCACGTTTCAAAATCATGTCACGAGCGGGACTGAACTCTGGCTTCTCAAAATCTTTGGACGCCATGATCTCATCGTCTGGGCGGATCTTATCTTTTTTTTAGTTGACGCCTTTTCATCGCTTCTCAGCACCATGTCATCATCACTACCATGCAACACAACAGCAAGCAGACTGACTCACAGGTGGAGCAGTATCGTACAATAGCTAGAGCCTATTGCTTTTGCAAGCATCATCATCATCACGTATAGTGCCATCATCATGTCGTCAACCCTCAACATTGTTTTGCAGGAAGATCTTACCATTCGTGGTGGTGCCCAACTATGGCTCATGAATTGTGGAGCCCGCCTTCAGGCTGCTGGTCACACGGTGACCTTTATCCTTCCCACAACCTCCTTGTTGTTGGAAGATTTGGCCACGACCATTCCTGGGGCGACTATCGAGACCTATGATGCCGAGGCTATTGCTGAAAATCCGGATGATTTTCAAGAACGCTTCACTAAGATCCTCACGCCGGCACATGTATGTGTGACCTTGGTACGACAACAACGTGGCAACATTCAAAATGTCAATTTCATGGCCACGTGCATTCAAAATGCCAAGTTGAAGACACATTTGATTGCCAAGACAGGAACACCGGATCCTACCTACAAGACGCATTTTTACGGAGGTCCCTTGCTCGAGCAGGGCCAATGTTCCGTCATTACGATTGCCGGATATACCAAGGACTTTTTGGTCGAGCACATGGGTGTCCCCAAAGACCTCATTACCAATGTCTACAATGGCACGGACACGGCACGGTTTCAACGAACACCCGATATGGCAGTAGAGGCAATGGAACGATATCCTTGCAAGGAAGATGCTTTTGTGGTGGGATGTATTGGTTCCTATGAAGAACGCAAGGCACAATCCGTCTTGTTACAAGCCGCCAAGATTTTAATCGACGATGGACGGTTGCCAAACATTTATCTCTTATTGGTGGGAGAAGGACCCGACAAGGAAATTTTATCCAGCAAAATTCAAGAATTGGGGTTAAGTGACCATGTTTCCTTGTGTGAGTTTACCAAGGAACCCTTTTATGTCTTTGAACGATGCGATTTAGTGGCCTTGCCATCGACGGGCAAAGAAGGATTGCCCAATGTCTTGTTGGAGGCACTGGCCATGGAAAAACCGTGCGTCGCAACAAATGCCTATGGCATGCCTGAAGTGGTTATCGATGGGAAAACGGGATTTTGCTTTCCCTCCGGCGACGTTAAGGCGCTGGCCGATGCCATTGTGAAGATTGCCAAATTGAGTACTGACGAGCGACAACAAATGGCCCGCAATGGCAAGGAAATGATTTTTGGAGAGCACGACAAGGCCAAACAATTTGAAAAGATTTTGGATATCATCAAGACCAAAGCAGCGGAAGCTTCGTCGTCGTCGGTATAGCAAATAAAATAGTAATGTTGTTCTTCTTTTTTGAAAATCCAGTTTAAAGGAGTTTTATGGTATGTCGTCTTTAGGCTTCCTCCCCAAGCATACTTCAAGATCAATCGTACCCGTGACAATTCCCTTGGCAATGGCCCATTGATCGTATAAGATCCAAACATCTCGTCGATGTACCCACTTTTGTGGATCCCCGTCGGGAAAAAATCCAAGGTATGCATCATCGTACCAATGCGTAATAACGTCTTGCCCTTGAGTGTGTACCCTTGTGGGGACTTGATCGTACAAATTCAGGATATTATTGTCGCCTCGTTGTGGCCACGCCAAATCGTATGGGAGCATGGCGGGTTGTATTCGCAATCGTGTGTTTGTAGGTATGGGTGGCCCACAATTCGTAATAGTAGTAGCAGGTTTGTTTTTTCGTAAGAAGGATAAGGACGATGGCTCCTCTGGATGTTGCTGCTGCTGATGGAGTATGGTCTGGGCCGTCCATAACGAGCGACGCAGATGATCCGGGTGTGCCAAGAGTAGAGCCTTGTGTGTGTGTGCCGCAGTAGGAGTTTGTGTACTACTGGTAGCCGTAGCAGCATCGCTATCCGTCGCCGCCAACGTCTTTTTCCATTCACATAGCATCAACTCAAAAATCTCGGCCGAGTTTTGATATGCACCTGGTGTTCCTACGGGCGTAATTTGGATATTATTTTGCGCTGCTGCGCCGCCCGTTTCTGTTGCAAATTGTTGCTGTTGGGCCGATAATTGTTCCATCGCAGACGCTACTTCCCATTGCGCAATCACGTGCACCTTTCTTGGTGGGTCTTGTGGAATCGAAGTTTGGTTTTGTGCAAAGCGATATGCTGTAGCGGCTAGCAACTCATTGCTGGGACCTGGGAGTGGGCAGTCCTCAACACTGTAACAAACAGGAGTCGCATCAAAGGAAAATATAAACAGTACCATGTCGTCATTATTGTTGTCATTGTCATTCCAGGATGAAAGATCTCCTGTGGCGGCTTCTTCGCCGTGCTTGTTGGGTGGTAAATTCCAAGAGAGCATTGCATGAAGGGCTTGCTGTGAGGGAGCGTCCTGCACGTCTTGTGTCATGCTGAATCCCATGTTTGTTTCCAGTGTCTGGGCCAGTTGAGCGACAGTTGTTCCAGCGGTGGTGGACAGCGTTTTATCTCCAAAGATGGCTGCTATTCCTCTGGCCATATCCTCGTTGTCATTATTTTGGTAAGCATAGTCTACCGTGCCACCCACCTTCCATGTAGGAGTGATTCGTTCCAGACGTTCCTCGAGTGTTCGCATAGGATGGCTGCTCCTGGTCCATCCAGTGGTGGACTAAGCAATTAGAAAAATTAGAGTAAAAAATTGAGTTCAGGTCCACGAGCGATACTAGAAGCATTCGTTTCGTATCCTTTCGTACAGTACCTTGGTCCAACCGGCAAACAAGAGAATTTGAACGCCGACAGCGCCCATGATATCTTTGTTGCCCAGAGCATCTAGATCCGAAGGCAATACATCCAACAGACGAGAATAAGACGGCAGTTCCTCATTATTGTTATTTTTATGATAGGCTCGCAGTTGCAAGGATGATAATGAATTATGGGAGGATGGGAGGATGGACAGAGCATAACCACCAGCGACCGTGGTGGCAGCAATCGCAATCAGAGACAAGCGCCTCCCATAATAAAAGTGGGGGCTACGCCGTCCATCCATCATTACACGTTGACGATACTTGTTGGCGTAGGGAGCTACCAAAGGAATGATTCGACCTACCGTCACCATGAGCACTCTGCTCTAGTAGTCTATCGCTAGTTGCAATTGTTGGTGAAGGATGACTGATTGTTGGGGTGAGTATATACTGGTACGTACTATTAAGAAGAATTGAGATTCATGCGAAAGATAAACAGGAATGTGACTGGCATTGACTCCCGAGTCAAATTACTTCGTGAGTGAGTCTTGATTTGGGCGCGCGTCGGCGCTGCTCATTCTTCACAAAAAAACGGTAACTTTGCTTTCTGTAGAAGCTGAGCTTCGTTGTCGATTACATTTTGTCAATAACACTGATTGCACCATCTCTCGCAACGAAGCGTTGCCCATCTCTTGACGGATTTCACGGCTACTAAGCTACTGAAGAGACTTCAGCAAAGTATAGGATTCTATAGGCAAGACAGTAACCAGCTGCAAAATATGGAGAAGAAGAAAATATCGGACGAAAAAGACTCGCTATCGCCATGGGCCATGGCGTTGGTGGAGAAGCTCAAGCAGTCCGTTACTTTGACGAATCAGGATCTGGAAGGGCCTCTTGTTTCCTTTCTCAAAGATCCGAGAAAGACACCGATTGAAGTGCTAGATTACCGCCTTGTTGACTTGCTCCACAATTCTGTTCCCCTGCCGATTGAAAAAGTCGAGAGGCCGCTTGCTGTCTTGGGAATAGCCCCATCCATCGTCTCCAAAATCGAATTGAAAGGCAAAATTGAATCCGAATCAGCCTATGGAAGATTACCACGCCCAGCGTCTCTGCCATCGGTACCATTCCCATTCTCAGCAGAATCTGGCGAGGTGCAGGCTATCTTACGCAAGTTCTGGGACGGTGACTTTTGCTTTGAAACGAAAGAAACTGACGACGATGACGACATTGAGATCGGGGATTTCTATATAAAAGCGTGGACTAGAGATGACCCCATGACCTTGAACGTCACGATCAAGGTGACCAGAACAGATACTTTCTTTTCTTACAACATTGCCCCCCGTCATGTTCTCGTGGACAAGTCCTTGAAAACCTTGGCGCTTCGGGCACTTCATTTAATTTTCAGACAGTATGGCTTCATGTTATGTAAAAGATGGCGTCACGCAATATTTGATCTTGTCGACACTGGGTATCATCGAATCAAGAAGAACTTAGTTGCAAAATTGGATTTGCGATTGACTAGGCTGGACCTGCTCCACAACTTGAGTAATGACTCACAAGAACGCTATATCGGTATCATTAGCGTAAGCAACGTACTGAACGTGTCGCGGCCTTTGACTGTGTCCGCCGCCTTGCTACAAGAATCCGTCAGCGTCTTCAGCATAAAAGACCCGCAGTACGCAAGTCTTTTATATGCGTACGCTGCAGGCTTGTACAGTACTACTGAGAAACATGACGATGCCTTGACATGCTGCGTGAAGGCAGCGCGACTACACGGTAAGCTATTTTGGATGTCTCATGCAAAACAAGAACAAGACTACTTACTACAACAAACCCTCGACACATGCTTCAGAATGGAGCTTGAGGCTGCAAGATTCCGAATTCGTGCCGAGAAAAAGGTCTTGAGCCTGAACGAGAAGCTTTCTCAAACGTTGCTGTTGCTCATGAGTTTTGCAAACATTCTACCTAAAGATGATTCAAGCGGTGAGTCATTCTACCAATCTCTGCTATCCTCAAAGGGGATCATTTCGTGGCGAAAACACATGAAGCATAAGTATACCGTGACCAAAGCGGCAATGAACTTACTTGTGAAGGCCTTTGACAGCGGCACGGTCATAGGTTTTAGAGAGAAAATTCTATCTGCCCTCAAGCCAAAGGAAATCTTAGGTGATACTGACCCCATGCCAGGTGAATCCGAAGAAGAACGAATTACGGACAACCGGAATTATGTTCGAAAAATGCGATGTAGGATGCACCCAAGAACAACACGCGAGAAGTGTAGACACTGCGATCGCCTTGAAAATTGGGCGAACAAAGGGCGCACGGAGGTATTTATGACGTGCCCCTGTGCTGCAGCTTGCTATTGCACAACACTCTGCCAAGAGAAGGACTGGAAAGCTCACAAAAAAAATTGCAGTTGGTACAAAGAGAAGAAAAAATCAACTTCTCATAGTGCATGAATCGAGGCTCCTTTGCCCTGGAGCACCTGGTAATCGTAAATGGAAGAAGACAATAAAAATTGAATTAAAAGTTTCTTGAATTTCACAAACGACCACTGCTGATCCCCTCTTCCAAAGGTTTTTTCTTTCTCTATCGTCGGTAGCTCAATCATTTGTCTTTTTGGCAAAAAGCTTTTCCCAATTAGCGACCGTCCACGGAAAGCCAACGCGAGCATCTGGTACCATCATGGGTCCCACTCGTTCCCACTCTCCCTCTACCGACAGGACACACCGATTATAGTATCCATCTATTTTGCGATAGACATCCAACTGCCCGCCTTTCTCGTCCCCTCCATCCTTGAGGGCGTGATACAATGGTCCCGGTAGGAGTCGAAAGTCCAAGCTCACGCGCGTCATGTCGGTGTTGTTTTCCGTCGTCCAATGCGCACAAACGGCCCCGGCAAAGTGGGTAATGGCATTATTATGCAATGTAGTATTGCGGTCGTCCCCACTGATGACGGGGCTGTTGTCGATGTCGTCGCCGCCGTCTCTGTCGTAGCATCCCAGAATGGGATGCCAATCCTCCAGACCGGGTTGGCTTTCCAAAAAGAGGGCCGCCGATGATTCTAAAGCGGCCAGGTCCGTGAGAAGGACATAAAAATTGGTACTCATCGGATGGTGGCCATAGGCGACATCGGCGTGGGGTCCAATACTAAAGTCTCCCGGTAAAACGATGCGGATGCAAGGAAAACATTGATAGTAAATTTCCATTTGTTGCTGTTCGTTCTTAGTCGTCCATGCGTCGTCTTGGTTGCTGTGTTTTTCTGTGTTCTTTTCCTTACTAGTAAAAGCATTGTCGCTGACACCATCATCATTATCATTCCATGAATAGAGTGCTGCCAACTTGGGACAACAAACCTCTCGTACAAATTCATCATACACTGCCTGCAATCGCTCAAAGTTTTGTGTGAGATGTCGTAGCATTTCCAGTTTGGAAGGTTGTTGAATATTGTGAAGTTGTGATAAGTAGACGATACGGTCGTCCACAAGACCACACGAGGAAAGAAATGCTTCTCGCAATGGATACTGGGAAGGGTCAAATCCAAATTGTCCTCGTCGAGCAAGTGGTGATTCCAAGAATCGGTTCATGATATAGTCAAAACTTGATTCTTCATTTCCGTCGTTGGTTGTGTTGTCCTTTTTGTCTGTGGCGGTTCGAATGGCTGCCAAGGCTTGTTGGCGTCTGCTACTGGCCTTGTCCCAATGGGGTTTCAAGACCTGGCGCAAGTCTGGGGGGAAAGGATTATAGGGGATGGACGCCGAAGCATTGGTGGCATGCGTCACGGCAGAACCAAACCATTGAGGCTTACTGCTGGATTTGGGCTTTTGTGTGGGCGCAGACTGGCGTGGCTGTTGCTGCTCTGTTTGTGGTTTTGTTGGGGGTTTCGTCGTTGGTTGCGACGGCGTTTGGCATTCCGAACGATTGGTACTGCCACCCATGGAGGAAGTCGTCTTGGACGACATCATGGCTTAAACAAGCGAGAACAGTCGTCAATCAATCCATATATATTATTAAAAGTCATTCATCGATCCATCTATACAGAAAAATATCCACAGTAAAAAAATGATGGTACAATAGGAGATGGAGGGCTTCCTTCTTCACTTCAGCATACCACCAATGAATATTATGAATTGGATGAATACAAAATTAATGAATGGCGAAAATGACAGGTTTGGGGCGTCTGGAATAAAAATTCGGAGGGGGCTTATGTCCTTTTCCTCCGCTCGATCGTGCTATACTGGATCTGCTTTAATCTATAGCTACCAAGGGAGCAACCTCTGTCGTCCAGTTGAGTAGTAGTCAACTCCAGTAGTTATTAATTAGTCTAGTAGCTAGCTACGTCGTAGTAGACTATCTAACTCATACTAAGTAGTTGGCCATGGATGCATGATCCTCATGCGTTATTGTTGTTTCAGGGTTGGAAGGTTCAGGTTATCGCATCAAGGGGTTGATTCACCGAACGCACATTGGCTCTGTAAATGTTGAGATCTTTGGAAGATCGGATGGATCATCTTCGAACGATTAATTAAGAAGATCGTTTCCGCCATCACACCACGCGATGCCTTGTCTTTTTAGTCTTCTTACCTATCCATCAACCCATGCATGCGCAATTGATTCTCCTTGTTCATGTTGTTAAAGAGTTTCAATTTCATTTGATTCGATTTGTGCGTTCATGAAATCATTTCATAAAAGCAGTAACAATAGCACTCTCCGTCGGTTTCTTTTGATTTTCTTGCTTCTCGTCCATACAAACATGTCTGCTGCCGTCAAAGTGTGTGCCGTCTTTGGATATGGTCCTGGATTGGGAGCTGCTGTGGCCAAAAAATGGTCCAACGAAGGATACAAAGTGGCGCTCTTGTCTCGAACACTCGACAAGGTCAAGGTGCGTTTTTAAAAGTACTACTATGATTCTCGTGGTGTGAAAGAAATACTTAAAGCTAAAAATGGGGAAAGAAGTATTGAGAGATCGTTTTCCGTTTTCTCATGCATTTGTATTCTTTTGTTTTCTTGAAATATATTTCGACGTGCTATGTATAACTATCAACGCAACCAGTCCGCCGAATCCGAAATTGCCAATTCCAAAGGCTACGCTTGTGATGTTTCCAAGGAAGAGGACATTAAAGCCGCGGTCAAGGCCATCACCGAGGATTTGGGTCCCATTGATTGTCTCATTTACAATGCCGGTAGTGGGGTTTGGAAATCCTGGGATCAAATTCCTGTCGCCGATTTTGAAAAGGGCTTTCAAACCAATGTTTCCGGCCTTTTAGTAGCCACTCAACAAATTGTCCCCCAAATGTTGTCCCGTGGCAGTGGTGGACAAATTATGATTACCGGTGCCACGGCCTCGATGCGTGGAAAACCATTCACCACGGGATTTGCTCCTCACAAGGGTGCGCAACGTCTTTTGGCACAAGCCTTGGCACGCGATTTGGGCCCTAAAGGTGTGCACGTTGGATTATTTATTATTGATGGTCAAGTGGGTACACCCGATCAAACCGAAGACAAGAAACTCAATCCTACTCATGTGGCGGAAACCTATTGGCATGTGGCCAATCAACCCAAAAGCTGTTGGAGCTTTGAAACGGAAGTGCGTCCCAGTGTGGAGAATTGGTAGGAAACATAAATAATAAATCTATGTAGTGGCAAAAGACAAGCTTATCAACATTTGTATGGATTGATAAGCTCACTCTAGACAGTTTAGATAATGTAGTTCTAATAGTCACGGTTATTGGAACGTGGCGCTATCTAAAAGCCCAAAAACATCGCTTGGCCGCGACGTCACTGACGACGGCATTCGCAGATTCATAATTTCATTAGGTGGCCAGAACCATCAGTTGTCGTCCTTGAAGACAAAAGACAATCTTGTGTGTTCTATTCAAATGGGCATTTTGGTGGCTGGGCACTATGCATGCCTTGAACAGCAGCTAGCCTATGTCAGTGCAACAAAAAATCTGCCAAAAACGAAGTTTTTGTCTCATAAAACTATAGGCCACTGAGGTGGTGTGTCCCCAACAGATTTGAGAACTATCTCACTGGCACCTTCCCTTATGTGAGCGCTGTCTCACAGGCATCTTGCTCTATGTGAGTGCTGTCTCACTGGCACCTTCCCTTATGTGAGATGCACACCCACCCACACACACACACACACACACAAACACATGCAAACACCCAAGCAGCTCCAATCCAAACCACTAAAACTTTCCTAAATCCCCAAAGGAGTTGGGGGCAACTTCTCTTCCAAGCTTCAATTCAGCCCTCTGGCTTTGGAGATTGGAGCACGCACACGCGCATGGAACAATGACGGAGCGTCGTTCAGTTGGGCGTCCAACGCACACACGGTGCACGTCACGCACACATCACATGCGACTGCACGTCGCAAGGAGGTCCTTTGTCTCCCCAACTCCACAGAGCGGGCCCCCCCCCCCCCCCCC
>ENA-ORBV01002547-ORBV01002547.1-microbial-mat-metagenome-genome-assembly--contig:-NODE-2547-length-38226-cov-6.770898_pt1 | contig 38226 bp, 32 predicted proteins | sample MGYA00237777_ERZ505514 | MGnify/ENA primary metagenome ERZ505514 (study PRJEB26160, sample SAMN06269048) | microbial mat metagenome | isolation source: Oligotrophic lake microbial mat | place... | reverse complement strand
TTTCAAGCAGAAGACGGCATACGAGATTCGCCTTAGTCTCGTGGGCTCGGAGATGTGTATAAGAGACAGTCCTCCCCGTCCGGCATCACCATTCCATTTCCGTCCGTACCATTTCTACGCCATCGCCATGTGGCCCAAGCGCTCACGCCCAACAGGGCGATCAGTCCGACATACACCCCCTGCCAGATGAGACTCTGCTCACTCAGGCGAAGCTGCGGCTCGATGAGGGTCGGATACGCGATGAGGGCGGCGAAGGAACCCAGATTGCTCGCCGCATAGAGGAAGTAGGGGTTGGACGCCGCGTCGTGTCTGGTAGAGGCGAACCAGCGCTGCACCATCGGCGCCCCCGCTGCCAGCAGCATGAAGGGAAACCCCAGCGTCACCGTCAGCAGCCGCAGCAGCCACACGACCGCTGCAGTCGAGCTTCCCGGTGGCGCGCCCACGTCGCTCGGCATGGCCAGCGGAAGAAAGAGCAGCGAGGCCGCGAGCATGGTCACGTGGAGCCACGCCTGAGGTGCCGGACGCAGCCATCGCGACGACGCGTGGGCATAGAGATAGCCCGCCAAGAGCGCCCCCTGAAAGAAGAGAAGGCACGTATTCCACACCGATGGCGTGCCGCCCAACAGGGGCAACACCATCTTGGTGAACATGGGTTGGACCGCGAATAGGAGCGCCGCGTTCAGAAAGGTCGCCACCGAGAGCAGCGCTACAAGGGCGATCGGCGACGCACGGGCGCCCGATAGTGAGGATCCGGGCATGGGGCGGAATGTGGGGGAAGGCCAAGGCGTCGTCTACACGTCGGTGACCCGAGCTGGTGCATGAGAGTTTTGCCCGTCGGCCTCGCGCCCACTACGCTTCGTCACAGTCTCGTGGCACTTCCCACCGTCGGGCGGCGTACTACGGAGGCGGTTCGCCTCCAACTGTCCGGGCGTTCCGAATCGCCTGTTCCCGCCCATCCCGTTCGTCCCCACCTCATGACAACGACACGACGCGACTTTCTCAAGACGGGCGGCGCGGCGGCAGGCGCTCTCGCCCTCAGCGCAGTGCTCACCCCTGCGCAGGCAGCGCGGGCAGCAGGCGGTGCACCCCTCGCGTCGGCGCGCGTCGCGGCTCACGACATGGACAGCGTGGTGAAGGACCTGCTCATGGAGGCGCTGAACGCGGCCAAGATGTCAGGCGCCGGCTACGCCGATGCGCGCATCGGGCGATACCTGCAAAACTTCGTGGTCACGCGCGAGCAGCAGATTATCAACGTGGTCGATACCGACTCCATCGGCATCGGCGTGCGCGCGCTGGTGGAAGGCACGTGGGGTTTCGCCGCGTCGCGCGACCTCACCATATCCGGGGTGGCAGCCGCCGCGCGTGAGGCCGTGGCCATAGCCAAGGCCAACCGTGTCGCCCGTGACCGGATGATCGAGCTCGCGCCCGCGCCCGCCGTGCCGAATGCCGTCTGGAAGAACGCCTACGAGATCGACCCCTGGACGATTCCGGTCGAAGAGAAAGCCGACCTGCTCATCAAGTCGAATGCGGCCGGCTTGAAAGCGGCGAATGTGAAGTACGTGTTCAGCGCCCTCTTTTTCCGGAAGCAGGAACGCAACTACGCCAACACCGACGGCTCGGTTATCGCGCAAACAGTTATTCAAAGCGCATTGCAGCAGCAGTTCACCGCCATCTCGGCCGACTTCACCGATTTCCAGAATCGAGGAAACACGCTGCCACCAGTTGGTCGTGGATGGGAGTGGGTCCTGCAGCAGAACATCGTGCAGAACGCCCAGCAATGGGGCGAGCAGGCGAGCGAGAAGCTCAAGGCCAAACCGGTCGGTGTAGGGCGCTACGACCTGGTGCTGCATCCGTCGCACTTGTGGCTGACGATTCACGAATCCATCGCCCATCCCACGGAGCTCGATCGGGCCATGGGGTATGAGGCCAACTACGCTGGCACCTCGTTCGTGGCGCCTCCCGAATCAAAGCTAGGGACGTTCAAGTATGGCCCGGAGTTCATGAATGTTCAGGGCGATCGCTCGCAGCCAGGGGCATTGGCCACCATCGGCTACGACGACGAGGGAGTGGCGCCCGACGAGTTCCAGATCATCAAGAACGGCGTCGTCAACGACTACCAGACCACGCGCGAGCAGGCCACCTGGCTCGATTGGTGGTACAAGAAGCAGGGCAAGCCCACCCGCTCGCACGGTTGCTCGTACGCGGACAACTGGAGTTCGGTGCAGTTCCAGCGCATGCCGAATGTATCGCTCATGCCGGGAAGCAAGGAGCAGAGCTACGAGGATCTTATCGCCGCGACCGACCGCGGCATTGCCATCGTCGGCGACGGATCGTTCTCCATCGACCAACAGCGATACAACGCACAGTTTGGGGGACAGCTCTTCTATGAAATCAGGGGCGGCAAGATTGTCGGGATGCTCAAGGATGTGGCCTATCAGATGCGCACCCCGGACTTCTGGAATGCGATGGACATGATTGGCGGCCAAAAGAGCTACGAGGTATGGGGATCGTTCTTCGATGGAAAGGGACAGCCGGGACAGGTGAATGCCGTGAGCCACGGCTCGGTCCCCGCGCGGTTCCGTCAAATCAACGTCATCAATACCGGCCGCAAGGCGTAAAGGAGCGCTCATACTCATGCAACGTCACAACGTATCCGAAGTCCCGAGCGGGCCGGCACGCCTGCTCGATCGCGACGGCACACCGGTGCCTAACGGCGCAGTGCTTTCGAGAGACGAGGCACAGGCCCTGATCGAGCGGGTGGTGAAGATGTCGAAGGCCGACGCCATCGAGGTCCAGATCGGCGGCGGCTACTCGGCCAACGTGCGCTTCGCCGATAACCAGATGTCGACGGCAGGCAGCGTCTCCGACTTCAACGTGGTGGTCCAGAGTTCGTTCGGACCCAAGCATGCCGTCGTCATCACCAACGAGATTGCCGTCGAGGCGCTGCGGGCCGCCGTCGAGAAGTCTGAGAAGCTGGCGAGGCTGGCGCCCGACGACCCCGAGGCCATGCCCCTGCTCGGCGGCCAGTCACACCTACCGGTCGAGGCGTATTTCACCTCGGTCGCCAACATGAGCGCCGACGAGCGGGCCAGGATTGCCCTCACCGCGCTCGAGCCGGCCCGCGCGGCGGGCGACATGACTGCTGCCGGCTTTCTCGTCACCAACGTTGGGGCAAGCGCGATAGGCAACAGCGCCGGGCTCTTCGGCTATCATCGGTCCACCAACGCGAACTACACGGTCACCGTGCGCACCAAAGACGGCACCGGGTCGGGATGGGCCGGAGCCGAGCATAACGACGCTAAGCAGGTAGACTTTGCGGCCATCAGTCGGCGCGCGATCGAGAAGGCGCGCGCCTCCCGCGCGCCCGTGGCGGTAGAACCGGGACGCTACACTGTAATCTTCGAGCCGCAGGCGGTGGGCGATCTGTGCCAACTCATCAGCGGCTACGCCGATGCTCGCTCTACCGACGAGGGGCGTTCGCCGTTCGTGAAGCAGGGGGGCGGCACCAAGATCGGGGAGAAGATCATGGATGAACGCATCAGCATGTATGCCGATCCGCTCGACCCCATGGTGCGCTCGCAACCCTTCGACAACGAGGGACTTCCATTAGGCAGGCAGGAGTTCATCCAGAATGGCGTGCTCAAGACGCTGTACTACTCCCGCTTCTGGGCAAAGAAGAAAGGTGTACAACCAACGGGGGCGCCGACATCGTTTCTGATGCTTGGCGGATCGTCTTCGATTGACGACATGATCAGGTCCACGCCGCGCGGCATTCTGGTAACGCGCCTCTGGTATCTGCGGGAGGTTGATCCGCGCACGATCCTCTATACCGGCCTCACCCGCGACGGCACCTTCCTCATCGAGAACGGCAAAGTGTCGAAAGCAGTGAAGAACTTCCGCTTCAACGATTCGCCGCTCTTCATGTTGAACAACCTGGAGATGTTGGGGCGCCCCGAGCGGCTGGCGGGCACGGAGGCCGGTGGCGCGGTCGTGGTACCGCCGATCAAGGTACGGGACTTCAATTTCACGAGTTTGTCGGACGCGATTTAGATCCGTGCGGCGGCGCATTCTTCTCTTCTCCGATGTCGACGGGACGCTGCTGGACCGCAGCGACCGGCTCGCCATTGGTGCCGACGAGTTCGCGCATGTGTGCGAATCGATCGAGCTCATTCTCACGCCCAGTCGTACGCTGCCCGAGCTGTGCGCGCTGCAGGATAGGCTCTCCTTTCGTGCGCCCATGATTGCGGAGAATGGGGCACTCATCGCGGTTGACGCCGGCGAATGCGGCTTCGGCGAGGGTGGCATGGAGAGAGGCTTCTTCCACCGCGTACTCGGTCGCCGCTTACGCGTACTTCCGCTCGCCGGCTCGGCGCTCCACGTGCGATCGCGGGTGTGGCGCGTGGCCTTGGCACTCGACGTCGCGTACGACGAGCAGCGCGACGTGCTGACGAGAAGCGCGGTAGCGCACACTCGGGGCTCGCGCCAGGCGCTGCAGCGCACGCACTCCGTCTTGATTCGGCTGCGGGCCGGTGCACGTGAATGTGCGTTCGCTGCGCTTGCCGACACGTTGCGGCTCGACGGCCTCTCCGTCTCGTCGGGTGGCGGGTGGACGGCGGTCGTCGCGGGGTCGGACAAAGGCGCGGCAGCGGTCTGGCTTGCCGAGGCATTGCAGCGTGCGAGGCACTGTACGCAGCCCGTCGCCGCGGTCGGCGATGGCGAGAACGACGAGGCGCTGCTGAGCGTCGCCGAGCGTGCGTTTGTCGTGCGAAACGACGATGGGACCTGGCATGACGCATTGACTGCGATTCCCGGGGCCGTTCGCCTCGATCCGCCTGACATTGCCGGTTGGCTTCCGGCGATAGACCTCCTCGCGCGAGAGAGAGCAGCGACATGTTGACCGGCTCCCCGAGGCCGCGCTGGACCATCAGCGTCCTCACCATTCCGCAGCGAACCGCATTCCTTTCCAAGCTGCTGGAGTCGTTAGGCGACGCCGGACTTCCCCGCGGAGCGGTAGTCGACATTGTCTACAACTGGGATAGCCGCGAGCGTCCGCACGACGTGGAGCAACGGCTACGCAAGGTGTCACGCAAGTCACGCGACCTCGCCTATGCCTTCGGTCCCGGCGCGCCCGCGCGAGACATGCTGCGTTCCTCGTTGCGGCTGGCGCCGCGCCTGAGCGGTGAGTATCCCGCCATCGCGCGATTCAGGGAGCTGGTGCGAAAGCACCCCTTCCCCTTCATGCCATTTCACCGCTTCAGCGAACAGGATGTGCACGACGTCGTGCGGCACGCCAACACGCGGATCGACATGTATCGCGACGATGTCTGGGATACTGCGCGTGTGCGAGCTGCGCGCTGGGTGGGACGACGGTTGGCGTTCGCGTGACGCATGCCATGACCTACTCCGTCCGACCTTGATCAGGGTATTCATCGTCCAAGCGAGCCTGCTTGCCGCAGCCTCGCTCAGCGGGCACACGCCTTGGGTGGAGTCTTCTGCACCCGACGTATCCAGCACCATCGATTCCCTGCGCCCGATTCTCGATCGCGCATTGCGTACCAGCCAATCGGCGGACTTCGACGACGCGATTGGCTTCGTTGATCGCCACCTCTCGGTCACTCCCGGCGATCCTGTCCTTCTGCACTACCGTGGCTTCGCGCTGTTTCGGAAGGCGAGTGTCCTGACTACCACTCCGACCGAGTCCAGAGCCGTGCGACGGATGCTGGAAGAGGCCGACCGGGCGCTGGAGCAATCCTCCAGAACGCTCTCTTGGCCCGAGACCCTTGCCCTGCGCGCCGCGATTGCTGGGCAACTCATCGGAAGCAGCGGCCCGTTTGCCGCGCTACGATTGGGTCCTCGATCGGCCAGGCTACTGGGCGACGCCGTGGCACAAGGCGGCGACAACCCGCGCGTCTGGCTGCTCAAGGGCATTGCGTCATTGTATGCGCCCAAGCTATTTGGCGGTAGCCCCGAGAAAGCCGAGCGCGAGTTGCAGCACGCGCTCTCGCTATTCACGCGCGATCGGTCGAAGTCACCCGCGCCATGGTGGGGCTACGCCGAAACGTATGGCTGGCTCGGACAGGCGTATGCGCGGCAGGGGCGCCCGGCCGATGCCCGCGCTGCCTACCTTTACGCACTGGAACTACAGCCTGGAAACAGCTGGATCATGCAGCTGCTACTCCGCGAACCCGACCCGGGTCGGCGTTAGGCGTTGTGTGGCGCAGGCCGCTCAGCGCGCCCGCTCCAACGCCGCCGCCACCCCGGCGATGGGCGTGGGAAGGAACAGATGCATACCTAACGAGCTCCACCCCGTGCGCCGGAAGAGGCCGCGCCACCACTGCGGGGTACCGGCCTGCGCTCGTGTGAAGTCGCCGACGGCATCGTCAGCGCTGGTGAATACCTCGTAGTACGCGGCCCCGACACACAACCGACTCAAGGCGCGCAGCCCTTTCGTGAGTTCGGCGGCGGCGATGTAGTTGAGCACCCCGCAGCACAGTATCAGGTCAAAATCGTTTGGCAGCCCGATGCTACCCACTGTACCAACCGTGCCCAAACGAATATTGCGCTTTGTACCGAAGCGCTGAACGGCATACTCGCTGGCATCAACACCGTAGTAACTCGCGCCCGGGCGAATCTTCTTGAGCGGCAACGACCAGTTGCCTTCACCCGAGCCTAGGTCGAGCACCTTCCGCACCGGTCGCTCAAAGAGGTATTCGGTAGCCGCGACAATGAATCGAAGCTGGCGCTCGATGTCGAGCTTCGACTTCACCCGATGCTTGGGATGGCGATACCATTTGTCGAAGTACGCCTTGTTGTAGTGCGTGGCGAGGCGGGTAGTCAATGGATACTACAGAAGACGAGAAGACGAGAAGACGAATACTACAGAAGACGAGAAGACGAGAAGACGAGAGGGTGCTACTGGAGGATCAGGATGAACTCGGTCAGTGATTTGTTCGCGCCGGTGAGGGGGCGGCTGAGGCGGATGCCGGCGCGGACTGTGGTGCGGAGGCCGAAGGGGGAGATGTCGGCCGTGACTTCGCCGCTGACGGAACGGTAGTCGGAAACACGCGAGCCATCGCGTGCGCGGCCGCGGCCGATGTCGCCGAGTACGGCGCCCTGAACACGTCGTACATAGAGCCATGGGCCAAGCGCTAGATCGGGGTACCACAATGGGAGATGATACGCGGCGCCAACTCGCGTGAACTCCTCGTGGAAGCGGGCGCGGTAGCCGCGGGGAAAGAGATATTGGGACGAGAAGCGGTAGTTGCCGGGGCGCTGAGTCTCCCGCGCCGCGTCCAACACCAGGGCGTGATGCGCGAAGAGGCCGGGGAGATAGAGGCCACCGCGTATCGAGGCCTGGTGCGACCGATAGTCGCTGCCTAACGGGGTATGCCGGTACACTCCGCTGGCGACCGCGCCCACCGGGTAGAGATCACGGTATGCGCGGGGTCGCACATGGCTGGCGGACAGCCCATACGTCAGGGCGTTGAAGTCGCCGTTGTTATTATCGAAGCGGAACTGGACCGGTAGATCGCTGATGTGTGTGCGCCCGATACTCGCGCTGGCCAGAAGTGATTGGCGTGTTTGCCCCATGAGCCGGGTGAGTGGCAGGCGAAGCGATGCATTCATCGATCGTTCATTCCAGCGATAGCCAACCGCTGTGCCACTCGAGTCGGTGTAGCTCGACGCGCGCGCGCCAACTCGCCCCGCCACGTCGAGAATGAGCGGCAATCCGGCGTAGCTCGCGCCGATCTCGAAGGCGGTGGTTCTCTCATTCACATTGAAGAGCGGCCCTGCCACCAGCCCCAGCGTATTCAGCAGATTCTTCGACTCGAACACGAAGCCCGTGCTGACGCCGTCGCTGGTGGGAGAGATGGAAAGCGAGTGAAAATTGAAAAACCGACTCCATCCCGCGAACGGGGCCGACGGCCACTCGCGCGTCGGTAGCGAATCGAGGATGCTTTTCCCCACTTCCTGGGCGATCAGCGGGTCGGCAAATCCTATGGGGCGAGTGGTCACATCGCCTAACGAAGTCCAGGCCAGCGAGTCCAGCGGCATCTCGCCCACGTCATGGCCGGCGACCGAATAGTCGCTGAAGGCGAGCGAGCGACCGTCTGGTGAGACCCCGGCGAACATGGCCCCGTACTTGCGCGAGGTCACCTGTTGTACCACGCGGGTCGCCGTATCCAGGACATAGATGTTGTCGATGCCGGATCTGGGCGAGCCGAAGTAGAGGCGTGTCCCGCTGATCACCGGCCGAGAGATGGCGTCGTGCGTGAAGGGTAGCAGCGTATCCGCAGACGCCCCGTCGAGGGGAACACGCACGAGAGCGTTGCCGCGCGAAGGGTGTACGGCGACCACGACCACCGACTTCCCATCCGGGGCCCACGTTGGAGTCACGAGGAAGTTGCCGGAAGCGTTAGGCACGCGTTGCGCCTCCGCTCCGGTGCTGGCATCGAGGATCACGAGCGTCGCCACGCGTGACGGCGAGAAGTGTACGGCGACGATGCGCTGCCCATCGGGCGACAGGGCGGGCCCGAAGTAGCGGGAGCGGTCGGTGAGCCGCCGGAGCTTCCTCGTCGTGATGTCAAGCGACTTCACGACGAGAAAATTCTCTTCGCCCCAGCGCGGCGATACTTCGTATTCGCTCCATACCACGGAGTTGCCGCGCACATGGAACTGCAGTTCCCCATACAGCCCCACGCGCTCGAGCAGCGTCTCCCGCTTCCCCTCCTTGGTGAGCCGCACGAGTCGCTTCACCGTGCCGAGGTCGGAGTACGCCGCAATTAGGCTTCCGTCGGCCGCGTACTGCGGCATCAGCCACTCCCTGTAATCTCCGGACCGTGGCGATCGAATGATTGCCGCCGTTTCGCGCACGGTCGCCTGCTGCTCACGCCAGAGCGTATCGAGTGCGCGCACCGCCTCGCGATGCAACTCCACGAGTGAGTGCCCTGTCTCGCGTTTGAGCGCCCTGCTCAGCGCCATGGGAGCGAGGGGATTCCTCGCCGCCCGGACAATCGCCCGACGCCAGACCGAATCGCCATAGGTGCGGCGAACGTGAGTGGTAATCACGTAGCCCAGCTCGTACCAATCGGGATACAGCGTACGATACGAGCCTTCCCACGCGGGATAGTATTCGTACGGCTTGCCACTGAGTCGGAGGGCACGTATTCGCTGCGTAAAGCTAGGCTGCCGCCCTCGTCCGTCGGCGGTGAGGGCGGTCTCGGTGCCGACCGCGTCGCCTTCCCAGAACCACGCCGGAAAGTAGAGCGCTCCGGCAAAGAACGTGGTGTTGTCACCGAACAGGCGGTCCAGTACTCCGATGAGCCCCGTGCGCACCGCGCGTTGCTGCACGATGTGCCGACCCTCGTGAACCGCGAGCAATGAATACCAGTCCATGGGCCCCATGGCGTCGACCGTCGTGTTAGGCATGGCGTACCACTGCGAGCGACGGGGCCCCCACGCCACGTAAGCGTTGGAGACCATGGAGTGGCTGTTGAGCACTACCGGGATGCGTTCGGGCTTTGCCCGCAGCGTTTTGGTCAGCGGTTCGTACGCGCGCTCCAGCAACGTCGTCGCTCGCTGCGCTTCGCGGGCGAGCGAATCCGGATAAATCACCGTGAAATGCGGCGAATCAATTCGACGCCAGTGTATGCCGGGCGGATTCTGCTGTCCGGACAGGGTGTAGAGCAGCGGAACCTGAGCCGCTGCCGTTCGCGCGTGTGACAGGGCGAGGGCGAGGGCAAGACAGGCAGGTGCAACAGACCAAGACATGCGGCTCAACGGCATGAGGCCGACTGGCATCAGGCCAGTTGGGGCGGGACTGCGACGCGGCGAAGGTCGCACGCCAAGCGCCCGAGCGGCATCGCTGGTCCGATCGTGCCGTCGAACCGCCAGAAGGTACCTAACGAGGCGCCGCACGCCGAATGCCACGTCCCGCCGCCACTCCCGTGAGCGCTCCGTCAGCGACGGCGACCTTTCCGTTCACCAGCACCCATCGCATTCCCTCCGCCAGGGCGTCCGGATGCTGGTACGTCGCGCGCTCCTTGATCGCCGAGGTGTCCATCACAATGACATCGGCAAACATGCCCGGCAGCAGGCGCCCGCGGAGTCCGATGCCTAACGCGTCGGCCACGTCGCCGCTCGACTGGCGCACCATGGCCTCAAGCGTGAGCACCCGCTGGGAGAGCACGTAGTCGCGGATCTTGCGCGGGTACGTCCCATACTTCCGCGGATGCCCGTCCGATCCATCCGATCCGGTGAAGACGAATGATTGTTTCATGAAGGCGGTTATGTCTCCCTCATTCATGTTGAACGATGCCACCGACGCGTCGCCGCTCAGCACAATCTCGATCGCCGTCAGCACCGGGTCCGCGTTCTTCGCGCGCGATATGTCGTCGAGCGTTTTCCCGACCAGTTCCGGTCGATCGCGATCGGTGATGAGCAGCGACTTGGCCCCACCACGCCGACGCAGGTTATTGCTCATCTCCGCATACAGGCGGTCGCGGTACTCCGGATTGGTGACTCGGCTGCGCAACGAATCGCGCCCGCCAGCCTCGGCCCAACGCGGTAGCAGCGATGCGCCTACACCAGTGCCACTTGCGGTATACGGATACTGATCGGCCGTCACCTTTTGTCCGGCGGAGCGCGCCGCCACGATCATGGCGATCACACTGTCGCTCTGCCCCCACACGTCGAGCCCCAGCGCCTTGATGTGGGCAATGTGCACCGCCAGCCCTGCCTCACGCCCGATGCGCAGCGCCTCGGCGACCGCGCCTAGCAAGCCGACCGTATAGGAGCTTTCGTCCCGAAGGTGGGAGTCGTACACACCGCCGCGCGCCGCCGCGTGCCTAGCCAGCGTTATGACTTCTTCGGTGGACGCATAACTCTGCGGCGCGTAGTACAGCCCCGTGCTCAGGCCCAGCGCGCCGTCGTCCATTCCGCCGGCGACCATGGTCCCCATGCGCGTCAGCTCTTGAGCGTTAGGTGCCGCTGGCGACATTCCCAGTACGTTCCCACGCACGGTGCCGAATCCGACGTAGAGGGCCGCGTTGGTGCCGATTCCCTGCGCTTCCCATCGCGACAGGTGAGCGCTCACGTCTACCGGACCGCTTCCATCGTTGCCGGTAATTACGGTTGTGACACCCTGCATGAGGTAGGCGGCATTCAAACGACGGTCGGCCCGGTCGCTCTGAAAATCGCCGTACGTGTGGGTGTGCGGGTCGATGAAGCCGGGAGCGACGATGAGTCCACGCGCCTCGATCACCCGCGCCACCGAGTAGTCGCCGCGTCGTACTTCGCCCACGAAGACAACCTTGTCACCGGCAATGACGACGTCGGCCCGACGCGCACTGGCCTCCGTGCCGTCGATGACCAGCCCTCCACGAATGAGTACATCGGCCCGCTGCTGTGCAGGAATCGGCACGGCACCGAGCACCAGGAGCGCGGCGAGACGGGCAGATACCGACCGGGACGAGCAACGACCGAGTGACATGGCTTCGTGCGACGGGTTGGGATGTACGGTCCAGACGGCCAAACTACAGCGCATTGCGGGCATGGTCCACTTGGCGAGCGCGGGGCCGGACCGAAGTCCGACCCCGCGCTCGCGTGCCCAGACGCCCGATCGGATCAGAAGTAGGGAATATAGAGTCTGACCGTATCGCCCGTGTACACACTCACGCCGTCGCTGTACGAATTACGTCGTCCGCCGATTGGGCGGATGGCGAATCGAATGGCTTGACCGCCATTCACCATGTCGCGCGGCAGGACGAGTTTCTGCTTCGAGAGTCCTGACACGTTTCCGAGTCGGACCACGCGGAGCCCCTGAATGGCGTAGACCACCGCGTCGTTGAAGGCGCCGTTGTCGACGGCCACGTACGACTTGCCCGATGCCTGTTCGGCGGAATCGCCGGCGACGCGATAGGCGATCGGCACGTCCGGAGTGCCCGTAGCGAGTGTCGCGCTGAGCGCGAGCTGCAGCAGCATGGAATGCACAACCCCTCCCTGTAGGTTCATCACGGCATACACCGAGATTCGCGCCCGTTCCGATGTTCCCGTGTTCCATGCGCCGCCGCTCGGTCCTCTACGGTTCCCACTCCCCTTCCGCGTCAGCGCAACTCTGGCCTGAATCGTATACGGAATGGCTGGCGCCCAGGTCCGCCCCGTTGCAGAGTAGTCGCAGCCTCGATGCACCGTACCGCAACGTTTCTGCCTGTTTCACGGCCTTCCTCCGGGAGTACCACCATGCAGTTCGCTCGTTGGACCATTCCTGCCGTCGCCATCGGCGTGTCGTTAGGCGCGCAGCAACCGGCGCCCCGCCCCATGACATTTTTGGACCAGCAACTGATGCGGCAGGTCGCGTCGCCAGCGTTGAGCCCGGACGGACAGTCCATGCTGTACACGCTCTCCGTACCGAACTGGAAAGAGGCCAAGCGATTCACCGATGTGTACGTCGTCTCCACCACCGCAGGGCTTCCGTCCACGCGCCAGCTCACCTTCACGCGCGACAAGAACGAGAGCACTCCCCGATGGGCGCCGAATGGGGCGTTTTTCGTGTTCGCCTCCAATCGCGACGGCAGCGCGGGCGCAGGTGGTGCGGGAGCGGGAAGTGCGGGAGCGGGTGTCGGAGGGGGCGCCGGAGCGGCTGCACAACAGCTTTACATGATGCACCCGGACGGTGGTGAAGCGCAGAAGATTACCGATGTCAAGGACGGCGTCGGCACCTTCGCATTCTCCAAAGACGGCAAGTGGCTCGCCTTTGCCGCCGGCAAGACGGACGAGCAGCAGCTCATGGTACTTCCCGTCGCCGGCATCGACACCGCCAAGGCCAAGCCGCTCACCAAGCATGCCACGCCCGTGGGGTGGTGGCGCTTCTCCAACGATTCGAAGCAGCTCTACTTCATCGCCCCCGACTCGGTGGACCGGCTGAACAAGGAGCGCGTGGAGAAGAAGTTCGATGTGAAGATCCGCAACCAGGACGAACCCCTCACGCACCTGTGGGCACTCGACATCGCCTCGGGTAGCGAGAAGCGTCTCACGCAAAGCGCCGAGTACTCGGTGGAGAGTGTTACGCTCTCCACCGATGGCAAGTGGGCCGGCCTGAGCACCGAACCGAACAATCGGTATGTGCGCACGGTCATGGAAGGTGGCAACTACGGCGACCTGTACCTCTTGAACCTCGCCTCGCTCGGCGTCGAGCGCCTCACCACTAACGTCAACATTTCCGAGTCGGCGCTCAGCTTTGCGCCTGACGGGCAGACCATCGCCTACTCGGCGTCCAACGACTTCGTCTACTTCCGTGCCAACAAGGTCTACACCCGGGCCATCACCAGCACCGGGGGCCCATGGACCAAGCTGGGTGCCACCTACGATGGCGACGTGACGATCGGCTGGTGGTCCGCCGACTCGAAGACCATCTACTTCAGCGACGGCGTCAAGGCAACCAACCAGCTCCTCGCGCTCGATGTCACGGCAAACACGGTAAAGCAGCTCACGGCCAACCGTGCCTCGCTCAACGCGACCAAGGACGAGGAGAGCAACAAGATCCTCATCCAGTACGCCGATCCCAAGACGCCTACCCTCCATTTCGTCGTCGACCAAGTGGACGACGTGGCCAACCGCTCGGCGTGGCGGCAGGTCACCAACGCCAATCCGCAGGTGGCCAATCTGCAGCTAGGTGAAGAAGAAGAAATCTGCTGGACATCCACCGATCGGAAGAACACCTGCGGCATTCTGGTGAAGCCGGTCGGCTATCAGGCGGGCAAACGCTATCCGCTCATCGTCGCCATTCATGGCGGACCCCAGGCAGCCGACGTGTTGGGCTTCAACGGCGGCTACGGCGCCCAGGCATATGCCGGCGACGGCTACATGGTGCTCAAACCGAACTATCGTGGCTCCACCAACTACGGCGAGGCCCACAAGTGGGGCATCGTGAACAATTACTTCCAGAAGGGCTACGAAGACATCATGACCGGTGTCGACAAACTCATTGCAGATGGGCTGGTGGACGGCGACAAGATGGGGGTGCTGGGCTGGAGCGCCGGTGGCCATTGGTCCAACTGGATCCTCACCCATACCACTCGCTTCAAGGCTATTTCGTCGGGCGCCGGTACGGTGAATTGGCTCTCCATGTACGCGCAGAGCGACATGCAGGACGTGCGCATGCACTACTTGGGCAACAAGCTTCCCTACGACGACTTCGAGGCGTTCTGGAAGCAGTCGCCCATTCGCTACATCAAGAATGCCAAGACGCCGACCATGATCCACGTGGTAGACGGTGACCCGCGCGTGCCGCGTCCGCAGAGCGAAGAACTGCACATGGCACTCAGGAAGCTCAACGTTCCCACCGAGTTCTTCGTCTATCCCGGCTCCACGCATGGCATTCCCGACCCACGCAATCAGTTGCTCAAGTCGGTCGCCGAGAAGTCGTGGATGGACAAATGGTTGCTCGGAAAGGGGGGCTTTCAGTGGCAGGACGTACTCAAAACGCTTGAAGACTCGGTGCCGGTTACGAAGGCGGCGACCACGTCGAGCCCGTAACGCGATCACGTGGCCAACTCATCTCCTTCCGAATGATCGTCAAGACTCCTCCTTCGCTCTCTGCCGAATCGGATCGTGCGGACGACGGCGCATCGTCACTTTCCCCCGCGACCATTCGCCAGGTCATGGCTGTCACGGCGTTGGCTTCGGGACTGGTGGCGACCTATCTCCATCTCTGGAAGTTGGGATACATGGGGGTGCTAAGCTGCGGCAGCGGCGATGGCTGCGAGGTCGTGCAGATGTCGTCGTGGGGGTGGTTCCTTGGCATTGACGTCGCGCTCATCGGTGCCGCCGGCTATTCGGCAATCCTCGTTGTGAGTCTGATAGGTGCGCAGGAGCGATTCGAGAATGAGCGATGGCCCACGATAGCGCTCGCCTGCCTGGTGTATCCGGCTTTTCTCTTTACGCTACGGCTCAAGTACGCCGAGTTCATTGTTATGAAGGCGTTTTGTCCCTGGTGCGCGATCTCGGCGGTCACCATTACGCTGCACGGCGTGCTGGTCGCGTTGGATTGGCGGCGTGTGGGGCGGGGCGGCTAGGGCAACAGGGGATGCGGTTTGATTGACGCGGCACACTCGCTGTTGCAGTGGTGCGATGCACTTGGGCTTGTGGACGGCGAGATGTGAGTGATGGAGAGCCCTGCGATCAACGCCACTGCCGCGCCGACCTTAAGAGCCAGTGCAACTCGCTGTCGTTGCGCAGATCGTCTCGATCGTCGCGGGGAGCCTGGGACTGATCGCGGGCTTTTACCTGCCGCCCCTCCTCGTGTTATCCGCAGGAGGGCTGACCGCGTTGATGTTGTCCGGGATTGTGGCCCGCGTGCGCATCCGCGATCCGCTCGTGGCCACGCTTCCGGCGTTTGCCTTCTTTATGCCTCAATCTTTTCATCGCCATCTCCGTAATGTGATCCCGCGCCGAGGCAGGCGCCCGTCCCCGTCAGTTACCGTCGGATGCTCGCCTGCTCTCGTCCGTCGACAATAGCGGCATAGACGAGCGAGATCACGACGATGCCCGCAGGAATCGCCACAACCAGCCCCGCGCAGAACAACGCAAGGTTATTCACGACGATCACCGGTAATCTGCAGCGCAACGGAGCCGAATGAGAGGATGGACGGTACCCACAGGCCCACGAACAGCCCTTGCTCGTGGCTCCCAGTGAACCAGAGCGTAACGGAAAGGAGGAACGAGACGAAGGCGGCGACCAGAATGGTAATCGCGGCACGGAGTCGGAGGGTGCTTCGTTGCATGATCGGGAATCCTGGGTGGTCGCAAGTCCGCTACGCGTGAGTGATCCAGACGACCTGCTATTACGGTAACGACACCGGCGGCGAAAACGTGTCCATCCGGGCCCACCCCCCTCTCACTCCTCCGCCCGCCGGGCCTCGATCACGACACGCTCGGCGACGTTCAGGGGAAGCACCCCAGCCTCGCTACGCAAGGGATCCAACACCTGCTCCATCAGCGCGGGACGCTCGCCGACCGTGAGGCGGGCGATGTCGATGGCTCGATAAACTATTATATAAAACTTGTGCTCGCCCCCCCCCCCGGAGAAGTCAACTCTCTGGTCGGTTCACAGGTGCTAACGATGCTGGGCCGCAGGCTCGAAGAGTATGGATTGTCCCACCGCGAGGCGCCCGCATCGGGTGATGGCCACTCGCCCTCAGCGCAGCGCCGAGCTCACTGGATACGTATTTGCTGGATCATCCCGTGCTCGATGTGCGACCGCCCATCCGGAGTGGTCGCCATGCAGAGCAGCACGTACTCGCCGGGGGTGAGGGTTGTCGTGAAGAATGCCTCCATCCCCGATCTCATCGCGGCGATGCCGCCCGCTAGGCTCCCAATGCTCGGCAGCGGCTCTGCCGGTTGATCTTTCTGGTCGGCCCGCCTCGCGCGCTCCGGATTCAACGACATGATGACATCCTCGACCGACTTTCCCGGCACGAGCTTCAGCAGGACAAGGTCGTGCGGCTCGACACCTGCGTTCGCCACCCGAATCGTGTGCTGACCGGCCGTCAGCGGGGTTTCGATGGCGAACGCATAATCCATGAGACGGATCGACATGGTAGCAGTGGGAGCGGCCTCCGGCCCGACCGCATCCGGGCTCGCAGACCGGACGACAAACGCCTTGAACTCTCCCTTGCCGAAGTGCGGATTCCCGCCGCTATCCTCGACGGGACAGATCCACACGTAACTACCGGGCTCGAGGTGCTGCGTCACGACGGACGAGTCGCCCGGAGCAGCTCCGCCGGGGCCACCAAACCGTGTCACCCATTTTGGCCGCGGCCCGGACGTGCGGATCGCCTCAGCATAGGCGCTGACGAGCTCGGGAACCGTCCGTCCGGAGTCCAGCTGCACGATGTGGGCGAAATGGATATCGTCGCCGTTGTTCGCGAAGCGGAAGGTGGCCCAGCCCGCGTTGATGGTATCGGGCGCCTGGAATGTGTGGTTGGCCGTGGAGAGAGCGACGACGTACGGCGCAGCGCCGGCCGTGTTCCGCCCGGACCTTTCGTGCTCGGTCGTGCACGCGGGTGATACGATGCCGAACGCGACCCAAAGAACTCGAAGTGTCAGCTGTTTCATGGCATTCACCTCGGTCACGGTGATTAAAGTCCGCATAACGATTCTCCTTCTGCCGCTGACGGCAGCAAGGCGCTGTTGGGCGGCGGTCGAAATGTCTCGTGCCTAGCAGGGGGCCACGTATAGCCTGACCTACGGCGCACGTTTGAGCTCAGTGCTCTTGATCAGCGCGAGGGAGGCACGCCACTTTATGACCGCCACGGCTCCGACCACTAGAATGACCAGGCCGACATATGCCGGGACTCGGGACACACCGTCGCCGGCGAGGCCGGAAATCATGACTGCGGCGACACCGACCAAAACGCCAACGACGGCGGAAATCACCAACCACCCAGTGGCGAACGATTTATCCTCTGGCTGACCCTTGTCGCGCAATGCGGACATTTGAAACGGAGCAATGTTCCCGTCCAGAACAACTGGTTGGGAGTAATGGCCGCTTTACATGCGGGACAACTGACCGGCCGCGGTCGTCGCGCTAGGGCACCTGAATCGCGCGCAGCATGCCCAGCGCGACGTGCGGCCGTTTCGTGGTCACGTCGGTGACGAGACAGTACGCGATGTAGGTGCCCGGCGTCAGATCGACCGGCAAATACGCGACTTCGCCCGCGCCGAGGCGCGCCATTCCCACTACGGGGGTGGCCACGGTATCCGGATCATCCGACGTCATCCACGCCTGCAGAGACGCCCCGTCGCGGAGTCGCGCCAACCGGAGTTGATGGTCTTGCTTCCCCGTGTTCTCAATACGCAGCAGCTGCACACCAGATACCCAGTGATCGGGGCCGACATAGGCGAAGTCGACCAAGCGCACCGCCTGCGTGCTGGGTGGCGGTGCGGCAAACGCAGCATCCGCCGACGTAGCCAATCGGACATGCAACGTGGTGGATTCCCCGGTGCTCGCATGCCGATGCCCGTCGTCGCCACGTCGGACACACGCGAGCACATATACGCCCGGCGTGAGATGCACTTTGACCTCGCCCACTGCCCCCACCTCAGGGCCACCGATGGCGACCCCGGGATGCGGCGTCGCCGGTGCGGTATCGAGGGCCGCAACAAACGCCGCCACTTCAGCCGCCGTCGTGGCCGGGGGCAGACGGAAGACCACAACGATATGCGATCCCCCGGATTCCTCGACGTGTACCCGTGTCCAGCCGGGCCGCATCGAGTCGGGCGCCGCAATCGCACCATCGCGCACGGTGACGCGGAGGTCGGCAGGTACACCCTCCGGCGTGCGCGCGGCGTCTCGACACGCAGCGAGCGTGCTCAGCATGGCGAGGACCACGGCTCGACGGCGCGTGCGATGAACCAGCATTTCAGCTCCCCGGCGACAAGGTAGACTTGGTCAGGCGGTCTGCGACAACAACGACGTGAGCGCGCTCTGAACGTCAGCAGCAATTGCTTGTTAGCCGACGAGCAGCCGTGCTACTCGTCTACCTCTGGATACTGAGCTGGCGATGCGCCCCTCTTGTCGACGATTCGTGGATACGCCTTCGTATGATCACTCGCGCCGAGGGCTTCGACTTTGATCTCGTGCCACCATTCGTCGCCAAAGTCGAACAGGTACTCGAACGTTTGGCCCTCCTCAAGCTTGAGGTCGTCGAGCCGCACGACGGCCGCGTTGTACCGGCCATCACTCGTGAGAGCCTCCGGCTCGAATCCATACGGAGCCGCATACTCTTTGAATCGAGCACCGCGCGGTGAGCGCCGGGCGGCGGCGTTGGGAAAATAGAACGAATACAGATGCTCGTCGTCGCGGTCAAAGGCGGCGAAGATCGTTTCGTGCAGATCGTCAAGCGTCTGGTCGCCGCGCAACACCACCGTGCGCCAGATGGACTTTCGCCGCTTCAAACAAACGCGAAAAGCGTACTGGTTCCCCGATGTCACACGCTTCATGCACACACCGTCCGTTGAGCGGATAACGCTGGCTTCTGCTGCGAACGCCTTCACGAATGTTAGCGGGGCGTTCGCGATCTTCGGCAACAATAGAGCGAGCGCCCCAGGGAAAATTCCGCTTGATCGCGCGCCAGCAGGAAGATGGCAGCCATCAGAAGTAGGATCACCAGGCCGAGGCAAGAATAGCCGACTACATTCGCACTTCTAGAGTTCTTACTGCGGTCCACTCGACCTCCGTTGGTCATGGGGTCGGTTCGCGCCGGCTAACGTCCGCAATTCTGCTGCGGCGCACTATCAACGATGCGGCACGCGCGCGCAGCGCGCGAACGCAGGGAAGGCGTCGGGGCGGAGTGTTCCCTTGATGAGGGCATCGGTGTCCTTCATCCAACCCGGTGCGCTCCGGGGCGACGCCACTATCGTCAGTGCTGGATTGATGGCGAGGGCCCGCTTGATCACTGGCAGCACGGTGTCCCGATTTGGCGCGATGGAAAAATGTGCCAGCGAGTCATCGCGCACACCTCGTGGGATGTCATCGAAGCTGTAGTGCGACGGAGAGAAATCGGAGGCGCCAATGGTGAGTCGCGCGAAGCTGAGCCCGATACCCGTCGCGCGGCCAAAGAGATCCTGCAGCAGCGCTTCTCGCTGCGTGGCCGACCTTCTTGTCTGGACAAGCCACGCCGAGGCGTCGGTGATGGACGCGCCGAATCCGACCTTCTCCGGAAAGGTTGAATCCTCGCGCACGACGATGGTCGCTACACGTTGGCCGATAACCGTGCCAGCGTTGCAGGTGCACGCCCAAGTGTCGCCAGCGACAGTCGTTAGGCGCAGGTCGGTCTGACGGGCCAGCAACTGTGTCCGATCGCCCGTTGTGAGCCATGCCTCGACCACGTTGTCGAGCGCGAGTGGGGATCCTGTTCGCGCAGCACGCGACGCTGGGTGGCCGACGCCCGCAGTACACAGTGCCAACAGGAGGAGTCCCTCGCCGCCGCGCATCATGGGCGCGACTGCACGTGCAACGCGAACTCCAGCGCTTGGGCGAGTCCCCCTTCGTCCACGTGATCGACCACGCGCCGAGCGAGGGCGAGCGCTTCCGGCTCTGCATTGCCCATCGCCACCGGATAGCCCACCAGGCGCAATGCCGGCGCGTCGTTCAAGCCATCGCCGACAAACATCACTTCCTCCATGGAAAGGCCGTACTCAGCGGCAAGCGCGATGACGCCCGTGCCTTTATCAACGCCAAGTGGCATAAGACTCACGAACGCGGTGTCGGGCATGACGGGAGATGTCGAGGGCGACAGCACAATACCGGGGTGCGCGTCGGAGAGAATCGATGGTGCCTCGTCGAGCGAGAGCAGCCACTGCGCGCGTACGATAGGAGGCAACGGCAAGTCCAACGACCGCACCACATAGGGAACGCCCAGCACCTCGGCATGCGCGCGGGCCCGCGCGGAGGTGCTCTCCACCCAATAATCATCGTCGGTGTAGAGTTCGAGGTCGCGACCCGTTGTGCGGGCGTGCCGTATGAGCCACGCGACCGTCTCACTCGTTAGGCTCGCGGAATGCGAACGGCGCGACGAGAAGTGCACCACGCTGGCACCGTTCTGGAAGCTGTGCCAGCCATCGGAGTCCAATCGAACGGCGTACTCGCGTGTAATGCCGAAGGCGGGACGCCCCGAACAGATCGCGATGCGAATGCCGGCAGCGCGTGCGCGCTCCGCCGCGCGCCAGACGGCGGGCTGTACGTCGCGCGACGTGCCGATCAACGTGCCGTCCACGTCGACGCAAATCAATCGAATCATTAGGGTCCGCTGCTGTTCAGGGGCGCCCCCAGATACGATTGGACAAGAGCCTGCACGCGCGCTCGTGCATCGGCAATGGCCGAACGCGTCTCCACCGACGCTCCGCCGACCTCGATATCCGCGGTGGAGGCCAGCGCCCCGTCGTACCACGCACCCCACGTCTCGAGAATGTCGCGCTCTTTCGCCGCGTCGCCGCCCTCGGCCAGTGCAGCAACACTCAAGGCGCGTTCGGTGGTTAGGCGCGCGATGGCGGCGCGTTCGACCTCGGCCACAATGGCGCGCGCGGCGGTCCCATCGGCGCTCGTCAGGAGCAATGCGCTGACCAAGGCCGACACGCCGACGTTTTTGAGTTCATCGGCCGAGACCATGTCCAATCGGTCGCCATCGGTGTGGTAGAATTGATCGGTGAAGTGCCAGAAGAGGAGCCCTGGCTTTTTCGCGCGTAGGAACGGAGTGTGGTCACTTCCCCCCTCGAAGGGATTGGTCTTCACCACCCATCCGTTGGACGCGGCGACCTCGAGGCAGCGCCCAAGCACGAGGTCGTTGAAGTAGTGCGGCGTCATCTGCGCTTTGGTGAGGGCCGAGCCGCCCCACTCGGAGTGTTTGTCCTCTCCTCTGGTCCAGATGGCCGATGGGTCGGGCATCTTTTCGATGAGGAAGGTGCCGCCGGTCTTCTTGGTGTCTTCGCCCACCATGTCAAGCGAGAGCCCCCACAGAATACCAGTGGCCCGCACCGAGTCCTGCGTGATGTAGCGGTCGGTGGAGCGGATCTCGAGGCCCCAGAGAAAGGTGATGGTGCGCCTGGGATCGATGGTGCGCTGCTGCAGGAGGTTTGCCGCGACGCGGGCCATTTCTATTTGCGCGCCCACTCCCGAGGCGTTGTCGTTGGCCCCAGGCTCCTGTACGTGCGCACTGAAGACAAAGCGCTCGTCTGGCACCTGACTGCCTCGCACCTCGGCCACCACCGTTTGCTCCACGGCGTTGGGCGTCCACACCACATCGGAGCGCACGCGCAATCGTACCGGGCCTCGGGCCAGCGCGGTGCGTAGTCGTTGGCGAGCATCGAACGAGAGCGCGACGGCCCACCCGCGCTTGGTGGTGTCGTATGGGATGCCGACAAACTGAATGGAGCGCACGTGTGTCTCTGGCTGGGTGTATGCCGGCAAGCTGTACCCGAGCACGCCTAACGCCCCGCGTTTGAGTACCGACTCGGCGAACAAGCGCCCGGCGTTGGCATCGGCCAGCACGATTCGACCCTCGACGTGGGCCGAATCGAGTGCGGCAGGCGTTCCCATGCCCGCGTACACCAGCTCAGCGACAACGCCGGTGTCCGGAGTGCTCCACGAGTTTGTCGCCAGCATGTTGCGATTGATGGCGAACCGTAGAATGGGTGTGCGTTCTCCCACAACCTCGACGACCGCATCACGTGGCTCCCATGCCGGGGTGGTCATGGGATAGTGTTCCACTCGGTAGATCAAGCGGTCGGCAGCCCGCGCCACGTCCTGCCTAACGTAGCCGGCCTTCTCCAATCGGTCCGCAAGATGCGCGATGCTGGCGTCGAAGCCGCGGTTGCCGGGCCAGCGCACGAAGCGGTCGAGAAAGGCGACCGTCTCCTTGGCGCGCTTGCCTGAGTAGCGCGGTTCGACCTGCCGCAGAATAGCGCCCGACGGCGACGGTGCGGACTGCGCGCCGGCCAACGAAGCGAGGGCGATGAGCGAAAAGAGAACTGTGCCTGGGTGGCGCATGTCGGATGCCAATGGTAGCGGAAGGGTGGAAAGTTAGCGGCGCGTGCGGCGGTCGTCGTGCGGTTGACGGTCACCGCGACGCATCACACCTTCCGGCGTCGCACTCAACTTCAGGGAGCCACGTGCTGAGCCGTTTCGCCATGTCCCTTGTCATAAGCCCCGTCCGTATCTGCGCCATAGTCACCGCGGCGCTGCTCGCCATGCCGCACGGCGCGCCGGCGCAAACGCGCTCCGTTCCAACCCCTGCCTCCATTCTGGGTTGGGAGCCTGGAACCGATCGCAAGCTTCCCACGTGGAAGCAGGTCACCGACTACTTCCGGGCCCTCGATCGCGCTTCGCCGCGCGTGTCGGTCCGCACACTCGGGAAAACGACGCTGGGTCGCGACTTCATCGTTGCCTTCATCGCCGACCCGACCACGCTCGCCAACCTCGAGCGCTACCGGCAAATCCAGCGCAAACTGATGGACCCGCGCCTGCGCGCCAAAGGTGAGCTTGAGCAACTGCTGAATGCAGGGAAGAATGTCATCCTCATTACGTCGAGCATTCACAGCACCGAGGTGGGCGGATTCCTGACACCATTCGTTCTGGCCGACCGATTGGCGCGCGGTAGCTCGAGCGAGGTGAAGTCGATCCTGTCGAACACCATCGTCATGCTTGTGCCGTCGCAGAACCCGGACGGGGTAGACATCGTCGGCAACTGGTATCGCTCCACGCTCGATACCCCCGCCGAGGGCACGCAGCCACCCGAGCTCTACCACCATTATACGGGTCATGATAACAACCGCGACTGGTACGCGTTTACGCAGCCGGAAACGCGCTACACGGTGGACTCGCTCTACACGCCGTGGGATCCGCAAATCGTCAACGACATTCACCAGCAGGGAGCGAACACGGGGCGCATTTTCATTCCGCCGTACATGGACCCGGTCGAACCGAACATCGACCCCATTCTCACAGCAGCCACCAACTCCCTGGGCGCAGCCATGGCGGCGCGCCTTATCGCCGAAGGAAAAACCGGCGTCGCGACCAACGCCTCGTACGACCAGTGGTCGCCGGCTCGGCAGTATTCGCTCAACCATCATGGCGCGCGCATCTTGACCGAAACGGCCAGCGCCAGGCTCGCCAGTTCGCTCACGATACCCTTCGCCACGTTAGGCACCGCACGCGGCTACGACGCACGCGTGCCGAGCTGGAACTTTCCGGCCGTCTGGCCCGGCGGCACGTGGACCATCGGCAACATCGTCGATTACCAGTCAAGTGCCTCATGGGCGCTGCTCGCGCAGGCGGCGCGTGATCGCCGCAGCTGGCTCCAGGCATACGCCACCATGGGCGATCGGGCGTTAGCAGACGATCATTTGTGGACCAGCGATAGCATCGTCCCTGCCGCGTTCGTCATACCAAAAGGCCAGAAGGATGCGCAGGCGGTGCAACGCCTGCTATGGACGCTGCAGCACGGACAGATCGAGATTCGCGAATCCACGGCGCCGGTTGTGGCTGGCGGCACATGGCAGCCGGCCGGAAGTTATGTGGTGGTGATCAAGCAGCCATTTGGCAGCTACGCCAAGTCGCTGCTCGAGCCGCAGCACTACCCCAACCTGCGCGAGTACCCCGGCGGTCCACCCAAGCGACCCTACGACGTCACGGCGCACACCCTTCCCCTCTTGTTAGGCGTGGACGTGTACCCCGTGATGCAGCCGGTGCCGGTGACTGCCTTGCCGATTGGCGCGGTAGCCGAACCGCGCTATACGGTGGCCGGACTCAGCGACAGCAAGGCCCGCCGCATCGGCATCTATCGCAGCTACAACGCGATTATGGACGAAGGGTGGACGCGCTGGATCTTCGATGTGTATCGTGTGCCGTTCACGACTATCGTGGACCGGGACGTGCGGGCGGGCAAGCTGAACGATCGGTTCGACGCGATTATTCTCCCCGACCAGAACGCTGGCGGCATCGCCCGCGGGCTGGGCAACAATTATCCCGATTCTCTCCGTGGCGGACTGGGAGAAGAGGGGAGCCGCGCGCTCAATCACTTCGTCGAGAATGGTGGAATCCTGCTCGCCTTCAACGACGCCAGTGAATACGCCATCGAAGCGCTCAAGCTTCCGGTAAAGAATGTGCTCGCCGGCGCACGTAACACGGAGTTCTATGCACCGGGATCATTGTTAGGCGTGCAGCTCGATCGGTCGCACGCCATCGCGGCCCGCAACACGGCCACCACAAGCGCCATCTGGTTCGAAGATTCTCCGGCATTCGAGATTGGCGACCCCTCGCGTGCCAGGGCGGTGGCAACGTATCAGGCCAGTGGTGATCCCCTGCTCTCGGGGTGGCTCCTTGGCGGCTCGAAGCTGAATGGCAAGGCAGCGTTGGTCGAGGCAACGGTGGGGAAGGGGCGAGTCGTGCTGTACGGCTTCCGACCCCAGTACCGGGGGCAGAGTGTGGGAACGCTGTCGCTCATTTGGGATGCGATCGGTCGAGGGCCGACGCAGTAGATGTCGCGCGCCGACGCTCGGCCGCACGCAACCTTGTCTCTCCACGACACACCTGGCCACGCCATGATGCCCTTCACGAAAGTGCGAATAATCCGCTGCTGCCGCACCCTCACCGCCGTCTCGTTGCTGCTGACGGTTGCACCGACGATGGCCAGCGCGCAGAGCCTCGCGCGCACGCGCTGGGATTCCACCGCGCGTGACATCTTCAAGGAGCTCATCGAGATCAACACGAGCGAGAGCTCGGGAAGCACGCTGCGAGCGGCGCAGGCCATGGCGGCTCGCCTCAAGACAGCAGGCTTTCCGGACTCCGATGTTGTCGTGATTCAGAACGCGGAGCGGAAGGGGAATCTGGTGGCCCGACTGCGCGGGACAAACACGAGTCGCAAGCCGATTCTCCTGCTCTCGCATCTCGATGTGGTCGAAGCCAAGCCCGAGGATTGGACGCTTCCACCGTTCACCTTTACGGAGAAGGACAGCACCTTCTATGGACGTGGCGTGGCCGACGACAAGGACGACGGGGCCATGCACCTCACGACGATCCTGCGCCTGCGCGCCGAGGGCTTTGTTCCTGATCGGGATATCATCGTGGCGTTGACCGCCGACGAAGAAGGGGGCGCGGCCAATGGCGTCGAATTCCTGCTCAAGCATCATCCCAAGCTTCTCGATGCGGAATACGCCTTCAACGAAGGGGGTGGCGGGCGGGTGCGCGACGGAAAGTACCTCTCGCACGACATTCAGGCGAGCGAGAAGAAGTACGTGGACTTCACGCTCGAGGCGACCAATCCGGGAGGGCATTCGTCACGCCCGACCAAGGAGAACGCCATCACCCAACTGTCCGAAGCATTGGTGAAAGTCGGAGCCTTCGACTTTCCGGTGAAGTTGAACGAGATCACACAGACGTACTTCGCCCGCTCGGCCGCCATCACGCCGGGTGACATGGGCGTTGCCATGAAGGCGCTGGCGAAGAACCCCGGTGATGCGAAGGCCATCGCCATGCTGTCATCCGACCCGTCGTACAACTCGCAGCTCCGAAGCACCTGTGTGGCGACCATGCTGGAGGGCGGTCATGCCAACAATGCCTTGCCGCAGCGCGCGCGGGCGAATGTGAACTGCCGCATCCTTCCCGACGCGACAACCGAAGAAGTACAGCAGATGCTCGAGCGTGTGATTGGCAATCCCAAGGTGAAGGTGTCGACGGACCGAGCGGCGAGAAACTCACCGCCCTCGCCCCTCACGCGCGAGCTGATGCGTGAAATCGAGCGCGTAACCAGCGAGATGTGGCCCGGTGTGCCGGTGATTCCCACCATGAGCACGGGAGCAACCGACGGTGTCTACCTGCGCAATGCTGGCATTCCCGTGTACGGTGTTACCGGATTCTTCTACACCGAGACCGGGGCACACGGGATGAATGAACGCATTCCGCAGAAGGCGTTCTTCGAGGGCATCGAGTTCACCTACCGGCTGGTGAAGCGGGTGGCAGCGCGGATTCCGGTGAGCTGACGCGCGTCATAACATTCGTAGGCGCACCCGCTCAGCGCCGGCGCTCGTCCACATGCGCGCGCGTGATCGCGCCCACGGTCGTCACTCCCGCCTGACGCATCACCAGTTCGAACTCCCGCCGCAGAATGCCGAGCACCGCCTCGACGCCGGGCTGGCCAAAGGCGGCCAGTCCCCACAGGTACGGTCGCCCTACGCCGACGGCCGAGGCACCTAACGCGAGGGCCTTGAAGATGTCGGTGCCTCGGCGGAATCCTCCATCGACCAACACCGGAATGCGCCGGTTGACCGCGGCCACGACTTCGCTCAGCGAGTCGATAGTTGCGCGGCCACTCTCTTCGGCCCGGCCACCATGGTTGGAGACGACAATGGCATCGATGCCATGCCGCACGGCGAGCGCAGCGTCTTCGCGGGTGACGATGCCCTTGAGCACGACCTTCATAGCAGGAGCGATGTCGCGCACACGCTTTACATAGTCCCACGTCATGCCCGGGTCGCCGGCGTCGGTGACCTTGGAAAGATCGAGCCCATCGAACATCGGCTTCCGCTTCACGCTTTCTGGAAAGCCGGCGACGTGGCACGCCGTACAGTCTCGGCTATCAAGCCTGACCGAGCGGAGTTGTGTCTCGAGGTTACGCCCGGCGTTGAGGTCGACGGTGAGCACCAGCACCGAACATCCCGCTTTGTTCGCCCGGCGGACGACGGCAAACGCCACATTATGGTCGTTGGTGGGATAGAGCTGGTACCAGACCGGCAGCCCTCGGGCTGCGTTTACATCTTCGACCGACGTGGTCGTGACGCCGGAAAGAATCTGCAGGTGTCCGCCGGCGCGGGCGGCGCGCGCCGTGGCTAGTTCGCCATCGGCGTGAAACGCTTTCTGGCTTCCAGTGGGGCAGACGACGATCGGAGTGTTCCAGCGCTGGCCGAGGAGTCGGATGGAGGGGTCAACCGAACGAACGTCAACCAGGCGACGGGGCCGCAGTTGCCAGTGTGAGAAGCCCTCGCGATTGGCCCGGAGCGTGGCGTCGTCATCGACTCCACTGGCCATGTAGCCGAAGTGTGCCGGGGGCAGCTTGGCCTTGGCGGTGCCCTCGAAGTCCAAGACACTCAGCGCATCGTTAGGCGACTGCAACACGCCGGTACCCTGGGCGAGTTGTTGGAGCGCTTCCAGCCGATCGTGCGGGCTGGCACCGGGTCCGATGAACAGCCGCTCTAATGCGGCCCGAGGCATCCCCAGCGTGGCCAGGAGGGGGCTGGCGGCAAGGAAGCGCACGAAGTGCCTGCGATCGTTGGCCCGGTCACCCGTTTGATCCATTCTTCAGTCCTTGGCTCGGTCCTATGGACAATCGGTGCCTAACGCGGTTTCACCACCGTGTTGCGGAGCACGCCCACACCCTCCACTTCCACCTCCACCACATCGCCTGCCCTGATTGGCTTGGTCGTGCCGGGCGTTCCCGAGTAGATCACGTCGCCCGGCAACAGGGTCACGTACTGGCTCACGTAGCTCACGATCTCGGACACGTTGAAAATGAGATCCTTCGTGCGTTGCGACTGTACCACTTCTCCATTCAGGCGCGTCTGCAGCAAGAGATCGTCGTAGGCGAGCCCGGTCACGATGGCGGGACCTAGCGGCCCGAAGGTGTCGGCGGCCTTGGCGCGGAACCATTGCAGATCGTTCTTCTGCCAGTCACGCTCGCTTACGTCATTGCCCGCGGTGATGCCGAAGACGTACTTCCGGGCGTCCTCCTTCGATACCTTGGAGGCACGCGTTCCGATCACGATCACCATCTCCCCTTCGTAGTGGGCGTTGTTTGCATCTGGCGGGAGGACGATGTTCTGATTAGTGGCGATGATGGAGGTTGGCAGCTTGGCGAAGAGCCCGGGATACGCGGCAGCGGGTCGCTCGCCGATATGGCTCTTGTAGTTGAGCCCGACCGCAATGACCTTGCTGGGCACGACAGGCGCCAGGAGCCGGACGTCGGCCAGCCGGACGTGCTTGCCGGTGCGCGACGGGGCCGCAAACAGGTCGCCGAGCAACTCCCGAATGGTGTCCCCTTCCAGAATGCCGAAAGACGTCGTGTTTCCGCGCTCATAGCGCACGTACTTGACCGGCTGCTGCGCGTACCCGGGCGCTGACGAAAGCGCGACGCCGAGCAGGAGAAACCACGCGTGAGAGCGCATCGTGTGATACTCGGATGATCGTGAATGGCGCGGACAGCGCGTGTTGCGCGAGACACAAGATGCCGCGTTCGGTACATCTGTGGCAAGAAGGGGGGCTCACCTCGGGCGACGGTACGTTGCGCGGCCGAATCTGGTTTGGACGCGTGCCGACGCAGGGACGCGAGGAATTCATGTATCTTTGGGATGGATGCCGGGATGATGCTCCGTATTCGTTCCGACATCGACTGATCGTCGTCGCTAGCGACAGGGCGCCGTGGCCGGTCGATCGCTCATTCGCAATCAAACAAACGGTGTGCCATGCGCAGACGTGATGCTGGACAAGGAATTCGCCCCTCGATGGTCCTGCTGGCGGCAGCGACGATAGCCTGCGGCAGAGGTGACAAGGCGCCTAACGCATCGGTTGATTCCCTGACGTCCGCCGCCTCGGTGCCCGCGTGTCCCGGCGACAACGGCGGTCTTACCCTGCCGCCAGGCTTCTGCGCGACCATCTTTGCCGACTCGTTAGGCCATGCCCGTCACGTTGCTGTCTCGTCGTCCGGCGATGTGTACGTGAACACGTGGAGCGGCAGGTACTATCCCAAGGCGCCGCCACCAGCGGGGGGATTCCTCGTGGCCCTGCGAGACACAAACTCCGACGGACGTGCCGACCGTGTCGAGCGCTTTGGCGATACGCCAGCGACCAAGGGAACGGGGGGCACCGGCATCGTCGTGCACAATGGCATGCTCTTCGCCGAGGCGGGGGACAAGATCGTACGTTATGCGCTCGATGCCAACGCGCTCGCGTCTACCGCCAGCCCGGTGACGGTCGTCGGCGGTCTGCCGCTCGACGGTGATCATCCAATGCACCCGTTCACGATCGACTCGTCAGGCGCGCTCTTCGTGAACTCCGGCTCCGAATCCAATTCCTGCCAGATCAAGGAGCGCACCAGTGAGTCCAAGGGAAAGACTCCCTGCGCCGAATTGGCGACACGTGCCGGTATCTGGCGCTACGATGCCAACAAGACCGATCAGCGCTTCACCTCGGCTGAGCGCTTCGCCACCGGCATTCGCAATGCGGTGGGTTTGACCATTGGGCCCGATGGCGCGCTCTACACCACGCAACACGGACGCGATCAGTTGGCCGAGAATTGGCCCAAGCTGTACACACCTGAGCAGGGCCAGGAACTCCCATCGGAGCAGGTGATGCGCGTGCAACAGGGCGACGACTACGGATGGCCCATGTGCTACCACGACGGCACGCAGCAGAAGCTGGTGCTGGCGCCGGAGTACGGCGGCGATGGTGGCAAGGCGGTGGGCGACTGTGCCGCCCGGAAGTCGCCCGTGGCAACGTTTCCGGCGCACTGGGCTCCGAACGACATGCTCTTTTATTCGAAGACGAACTTCCCGGCACGCTACCGGGGCGGCGTCTTCGTTGCCTTCCACGGAAGCTGGAATCGCACCCCGGCTCCGCAGGGTGGATATCAGGTCGTATTCCTTCCCTTCGCCGATGGCAAGCCGTTAGGCGCACACGAAACGTTCGCCACCGGGTTCGCTGGTGCCGTGGTGCAGCCCGATCGGGCCGATCACCGGCCGTCTGGGGTGGCGGTGGGAGCTGATGGTGCGCTGTATGTGAGCGACGATGTGAAGGGGCGCGTGTGGCGCATTACGTACGGGGGAGCTATCGGCAAGTAAGGCGACCAGGGGTGGGCGCGCCTCAGCAAACCGCCAACCGCACATCGTCAAGCACCGCCTTCGGCGTGCTCGGCGCCATCAGCATCTGTCATGGTCTCAACGACCTGATGCAGTCGTTGCTGCCGGCGGTTTACCCGATGCTGAAGACGGCGTACGATCTCGACTTCGGGCAGATCGGGTTGATAACCTTCGCCAATACGGCGACCGCCTCCTTGCTGCAGCCCGTCATTGGTACGCTCACCGACAAGCGTCCGCAGCCGTACTCGCTGCCGCTCGGCATGGGATTCACCCTGGTCGGGCTCTTGTTGTTGTCTAGGGCGCCGACGTTTGCCGCCGTGTTGGTGGCGGTCGCACTGGTTGGCGTGGGTTCCTCGGTGTTTCACCCCGAGTCATCGCGCGTGGCGCGGCTGGCGTCGGGCGGGCGATATGGCTTCGCGCAGTCGTTGTTTCAGGTGGGCGGCAATGCGGGAGCGGCCACCGGGCCACTGCTGGCGGCGTTTATCGTCGCGCCAAATGGCCAGCGCAGCATTGCGTGGTTTGCCGTCACCGCCATCACGGCGATGGTCTTGCTCACCCGTGTGGGGCATTGGTACAAGGAACACCTCATCGTACACTCTCAGTCGACCACGACGAGCGTCACCGTAGGCCTTCCCACCGCGAAGGTACGGCGCGCCCTCCTCATTCTGGTTGCCCTGGTCTTCTCCAAGAATGTCTACCTCGCAAGCCTAACGAGCTTCTACACCTTCTATCTCATTCATCGATTCAACGTCTCGGTCGAGAGCGCGCAGCTCCATCTCTTCCTGCTGTTAGGTGCGGTGGCCGTCGGGACGTTTGTCGGTGGACCGGTGGGCGACCGTGTCGGGCGGAAGTACGTCATCTGGGTGTCGATCCTCGGCGTCCTGCCGTTTACCCTGCTGCTACCGCACGTGAACCTGATGTGGACGGAGATCCTTTCTGTGGTCATCGGGCTGACACTCGCCTCGGCCTTCTCGGCCATCGTTGTCTTTGCGCAAGAACTCGTTCCAGGGCGGATTGGCGCGGTATCGGGAATCTTTTTCGGGCTCGCCTTCGGGGCCGCGGGACTTGGCGCTGCGCTGCTCGGCCGGTTGGCCGATGCGACCAGCATCGACCTCGTGTTCAGGGTGTGCTCCGTGCTGCCGGCCATAGGGCTACTGACGGCCTTTCTTCCGAACATCGAGCCGCGGCGCACCAGGTAACGGGGGGTAACGGGGGGCGACGTGAGGCGACGTGGGGTACGGCGCGGCGTACTTCGCTCGGGAAGAATCTCCATGAGGCACGGGAGTTCGACGACGCCCCGTCCTACTAGTAGTAGTCGTCAGGGTATCTTTTTGAAATGCAGCCCAAGTATTTCGCGACGCCCCTAGCCTTCCGAGCCTGGCTGGAAACGTTTCACGTGCGCAAGGACGAATTGCTGGTGGGCTTCTACAAGCGGGACAGCGGAAAGGCGAGCATCTCATGGCCCGAATCGGTGGACCAGGCGCTTTGCTTTGGGTGGATTGATGGTGTGAGAAGCAAGCCACGCTACACCCACGCAAAGGCAACGCATCGGCAGCCGTCGCGGTAGCCATAACATTCCCTTCTTCACGCATTCTACCCGAGACTCGAAGCATGCACACCGCAACCCGTGTCTACAAAAGTCGTGCATTCATGGTCTCGACCGCGATGGTCCTCGTTGCCTGCGGACCTTCTGGCGACGTACGCGGCGGCGACACTTCGCAGCCCGTCTCATCAACGCCGCCCGCCGCAACTCCTCATACGGTAAGCCCGCTCGGCATCGGTGCCATGCGTGCAGGCATGACCGTGGGCGAGGCGAGTCAGGCGTTAGGCGTGCAACTCACGGCACCGGACTCGGGGGCGCCCTGCACGCAGATCCGTCTCGATACCGCCTCGCCCACCGTGCTCCTCATGGTCCTCGACCAGCGGATCGTGCGCGTCGATGTGACCGACACCAGCGTGGCCACCGATCGTGGCGCCCGCGTTGGCAACATCGAAGCGCGCATTGCGGATCTATACACCACCCAGCTTCGGATTCAACCGCACAAGTACACCGATGGCCACTACTTCGTCGTGACCCCCACCGCGCCGGCCGACAGCTTGTATCGTCTCATCTTCGAGACAAACGGACAGCAGGTCACTCGGTATCGCGCCGGATTGCGTCCTGCGGTGGAATGGGTGGAGGGGTGTGGCTGACCCCCAGGAGCCGGCCTAGTTCCGGGCCGGCACTCGGCCCGCCGTGTACGGGGCACCCGCCTTCTCCACCTCGTGCTCCAGCGCGGGAATGTCGGACTCCACGAACTGGCGCAGTTTGGCGAGTTCCACCGCGTACAGCTCCGTGGCAATCGCGAGCTGTTGCTCGTGGGTAGTGGTCGGCCGACCTAACGAGCGCCCTTGCTCTCCGCTGATGCCGTTCACCCGCTCGGTGATTGAGGCCGGCGTGGCTTCGCTGCGGCTCGCCAGCGCCCTGTCACCCGAGAGTTCGCGAAGGATGAGGCCGAGTCGCTTCTGAAGCTCGCGTGTCTGATCGTGCAGAACGCGTGGGGCACTCGGCGTTTGGTCCAGCGCGCGCTTGATCTGGTCCAGCTTCAGGTTGGTCGAGGCCGCGAGATCGAGCGCGCCGGCCATCGAGCGCCGAGTGTCCTGCAGCCTGGCCTGAAATGCGCCGCGTACGGCGTGGTCGGCACGGGTTACCGGCGCACCGGACAAGGGTAGCACGTTGAAGCGTTTATCACCGGCGAGTGGCGTGACCACTCCACCCACGCGCTGCGCCAACGAGACGCTGTAGGTGCCAGGAACAGCGTAGGGGCCGGTGACGGCTCCATCGAAGATGGCATCGAGGTCACTCACCGGGCGCGGAAGCACATGTGCCGGAAGTCGCAGATCCCAGGCGACACGCTGGAATCCCTTGGTCGACGGGCCGGTGATGGTGCGGATGGGCCTGAGCGACGAGTCACTGATCGTAAGGAGAATCGACGGTGCCTCCTCCTCGGCCTCGGCGCGCATCTGGGCCGGCGTGGGATAGACGATGGGTTGACCCGCCTTGTCCGCCGCCTTCTCGGCGTCGAGGCGCGTTTGCTTGAGCGTCTTGAGCGGTTCCTTGAGATGGTAGGTGAGGACCGCTCCGTACGGCGGATTGTCGCCGGCGTATAACATTTCGCCTTGGAAGGCCTTGCCGCGCCCGCCGTACTGCTGCATAGGGACGTAGATCTCGGTGTCTTTCGGCTGGAAGAGGGTGGCGGATTGCGCGAGAATCACGCTCGTTAGGCGAAGCGGCGAATAGTCGTCGAGGATATAGACGCCCCGACCAAAGGTGCCGATGACCAGATCATGCTCGCGCTTCTGGATCGCGAGGTCGCGTACCGAGATGGTAGGGACGCCGGCAATCTTGAACCAACTCTGCCCTGCGGTCTTGCTGGCGAAGGCGCCAAACTCGGTACCGATGAAGAGCAGGTTCGGATCGACGAAGTCTTCGGCGAAGGCGAGCGTGGAACCGCGCTTGGGCAAGTCGCCGTTAATAGGGCTCCAGGTGCGACCGCCGTCGGTGGTCTTGAGCGCATACGGAGCAAAGTCGCCATTCTGGTGATTGGTGAATACGGCGTAGGCAGTATTCACATCATGCTGCGACGCTTTGAGGCGGGCCACATATGCATCGGCCGGAACGCCGGCCACCCGGTCGATCTTCCGCCACGTTGCGCCGCCGTCTTCGGTTACCTGGATGAGCCCATCGTCGGTGCCGATCCAGATCATCCCTTCCTTCTTTGGTGATTCGGAGACGGCGCTGATGTTGGAGTACTGGGCGGTGGAGGTGTTCTTGGCCACTGCATCGGGCCCCCACACCTTCCCCATCACCTGCAGCTTGTTACGATCGACCTGGCGCGTGAGGTCGGGGGAGATGCGCCGCCAGCTATCGCCACGGTCATCGCTCCGGTAGACAAACTGCGCGGCGATGTAGAGCCGCTTCGAGTTGTGTGGCGAGATGATGAACGGCGCGTCCCAGTTGAAGCGGAGGGGCACATCTCCCTTCGCTTCCTGCGGCTGGATACCGATGCGCTCATGCGTCCGCTTGTCGAAGCGCACAATCACGCCGTGCTGCAGCTCGGCGTAGACGGTGTTCGGATCGTCAGGATCGACGCGAGAGACAAAGCCGTCACCACCATTCGTGACGAAGACGTCCTGATTGAGAATGCCGTGCTCGGATGTGGTGCGCGACGGCATTCCTAACGAATTGTTGTCCTGCAGCCCACCATACACGTTGTAGAAGGGCTCGGCGTTGTCCACGTCCACGTCATAGTACTGGGCCAGAGGAAGGTTCTCGAAGAACGTCCATGTCTGGCCGCGATCGTACGATCGATACAGGCCGCCGTCATTGCCCACCAGATAGTGGTCGGGGTTGCCCGGGTCGACCCAGATGATGTGGTTGTCCACGTGCATGAAGCGCTGGCCCAGAGCACGCATGCTGCGGCCACCATCATCACTTACCTGGAAAAGGACGTCGGGCACGTAAATGCGATCGACCTGGTGCGGATCGGCGAAGACATCGCCGTAATACATCGATCCCTGGTTGTAATCCGACATTTTGTTCCAGGTCACGCCGTTGTCGGCGGAGCGGTACATACCGCCGCCCCGGTTGGCCGCTTCCACATTGGCGTAGACGAGGTCCGGATTGATCGGTGAGATGGCGAGGCCGATGCGACCCAGTTCTTCGGTAGGTAACCCGGTGATCACCTTGGTCCAGGTCTTTCCGCCGTCGGTGCTGCGGTGAATCGCGCTCTCCGGTCCCCCGTCGATGAGGGTGAAGAAGTGGCGGCGGCGCTGGTACGACGAGGCGATGATCACTTCCGGATTGCGCGGATCGAGGACCACATCGGAGACGCCGGTATGCTCCGAGAGCTTGAGCACCTGCTCCCACGTCGCACCGCCGTCCTTTGTCTTGTAGAGACCACGATCGCCCCCGGCACTCCAGAGCGGCCCCTGCGCTGCCACGTACACGATGTTGGAGAACTCCGGATGCACTAGAATGCGTCCGATGTGTTCCGAGTTCTTGAGACCGACGTTCTTCCATGAACGCCCGCCATCTTCGGACTTGTAGACTCCGTCGCCATATGCGACCGAGCGCTGCGAGTTGCGCTCGCCCGTGCCCACCCAGACGATGTTGGGATTGTTGGGGTCGAGGGTGACCCATCCTATGGAATACGACCCCTCCTTGTCGAAAACCGGCTGCCACGACGCGCCACCACTGGTGGTCTTCCAGAGGCCACCTGATGCGGTGCCGACGTAAATGACGCCCACATTCTTCGGGTGTACCGCCACCGTCATGACTCGTCCCGACGTGACGGCGGGACCAATAGAACGGGCGCGCAGCCCAGCGAACGCTTCGGCCGAGTAGGGGGACTTGGCGGCGCTGTCGGCGCGCGTGGCGGCGGGGCGCGACGCCGCGCTGGCGCGCTGGGCCTGTACGGGCACGCCGAAGGCGGCGAACAAAAACGCGACGATGACGACGGCAGCGGAGAGGGGACGAACGAGGCGCATGTGAAACTCCATCGGGACGAACGAGAAATGGGGCGAGGAACATCGCCCAGAACGATGGGCGAGCGTCCCCATGAAATCGAGAGGCGGCGTGCATTCCGCGACCCTACTGCGGCGCCACTGCCCACGCGATAGAATTGGGGCGCAACACACGCATTTCCTCCGCCATACGCGACATGCCGGTATCCGTTGACAGTTCCCGCGCGATTTACGACGCCCTAAAGGCGTGCGGCGTCTCGCTCATCTCCGCACTCCCCGAAACCTGGCTGGTCCACCTCATTCGTTTGGCCGAAGACGACGAGCGGATGACCCTTGTGCGGCTGGCGAAAGAGGAAGAGGGGGTCGGTATTTCCGCCGGGGCGCATCTGGCGGGGGTGAAGTCGGCCATGCTGATGCAGAATCATGGCTTACTCGCCTCGATCAACGGGATCGTGTCGTGCGCGCAGCTCTATCGCATCCCGCTGCTCATGCTCATTTCGCATCGCGGCTGGTTTGGCGAACGTGATCCCTGGCAAACCGAGGGCGGGCTGGTCACCATTCCGTTGCTCAACGCCCTGGCAATTCCGTACGACGTGCTCGAGTCGCGCGATCATGTGGCGCGCCGCATCGACAAGGCGCAAACTCTGGCCTACTCGGCCAACCGGCCGGTGGCCCTCCTCCTCTCGCGTGACCTCATGTGGGAGGAGCCCGCATGAAGCGACTCGAGGCCATGGGGGCCGTCTACGACCGCCTGCACGACTGCGCCGTTGTCACCATCATGGGCGCGGTGTCGGTCGAGCTGCAGTCGTTAGGCCACCGGCCCAACTTTTTCTATCTGCAGCATGCCATGGGATTGGCGTCCTCGCTTGGGCTGGGGGTGGCGCTGTCCAAACCAAGTACCACGGTGGTTGTCTTCGATGGCGACGGATCGGTGTTGATGAACTTGGGCGGCCTCACCACCCTGGCCCGCTATCGTCCGCCGAATCTGGTGCACGTGGTGTTTGACAATGAGAGTCTGCTCTCGGTGGGAGGCTTTCCAACGGCCACCTCCACCGGAAGTGACCTTGCGGCAATCGCCAAGGCGGCGGGCGTTCCCCGCACCGACACCGTCTCGACAATAGACGCGTTCACCCTCGCCTTCGACGCCGCCCTCGCCGCCCGGGAACTCACCACCCTCGTAGCCAAGGTCGAAGCCGTCGGCCCCGCAGGATACGTTACCGACCTCGCCCTGTTGGAAAATCGCTTTCAGTTCGCGCGCCACCTGCGCGAGAAGCGCTGACGACTCGTCAGGCGCCCACCCCGATGTTTACGGAGGAGTCGTGTCCAACACGCTGCTGCAACTCGTCGCCGACCTCGAACGCGGCACCATCAACGTCATCGATCTCACCGTCCCGTTAGGCCCTGACACACAAGTCATCGGCTTGCCTCCGATGTTTGCCCCATCGCCCGGCGTGACACTCGACGTCATCTCCCGCTATGACGAAAAGGGCCCCGCTTGGTACTGGAACACGGTGACCATGGGGGAACACACGGGCACCCACTTCGACGCGCCGGTGCACTGGATATCGGGGAAGGACCTGCCGCATAACGCGACCGACACCATTCCCGCTCGCCGCTTTGTCGGCCCTGGCTGCGTCATCGATGTGTCGACGGAATCAACTGCGAATCCCGACTTCCTCCTGACCCCCGAGCACATCTCTTCCTGGGAGGCGCAACATGGGCGCATTCCCTCCGGCGCCTGGGTGCTACTTCGCACCGACTGGAGCAAACGCTCGGGCGCCGCCTTCCTAAACGCCGACGCCACCGGCCCCCACACCCCCGGCTTCCACAAATCTGCCTCAGCATTCCTCGCCCACGATCGCGACGTACTCGGCGTTGGCGTAGAAACCATCGGCACCGACGCCGGCCAAGCCGGCACCTTCGATCCCCCCTTCCCGAACCACGGCATCATGCACGGCGCCGGAAAATTCGGCCTCGCCTCGTTATGTAACCTGGACCAACTCCCCCCCACCGGCAGCCTAATCATCGCCCCCCCGCTAAAACTAGTAAACGGAAGCGGCAGCCCCCTACGAGTCCTAGCCCTAGTCCAACGGTAGTTCGTCCCTCCCTCCCTCGTCTTCTGTTTTGTTTGTCTTCTCGTCTTCTGTTCTATTTGTCTTCTCGTCTTCTCGTCTTCTCGTCTTCTCGTCTTCTGTCCTTCTTGTCTTCTGTCCTTCTTGTCTTCTGTCCTTCTTGTCTTCTGTCCTTCTTGTCTTCTGCCCTATTTGTCTTCTGCCCTATTTGTCTTCTGTAGTAGCTGTATCACGCCAACGCCCCCCC
>ENA-ORBV01002546-ORBV01002546.1-microbial-mat-metagenome-genome-assembly--contig:-NODE-2546-length-38228-cov-6.823465_pt1 | contig 38228 bp, 36 predicted proteins | sample MGYA00237777_ERZ505514 | MGnify/ENA primary metagenome ERZ505514 (study PRJEB26160, sample SAMN06269048) | microbial mat metagenome | isolation source: Oligotrophic lake microbial mat | place... | reverse complement strand
GTCCCATCCCCCAATCCCTGAAACCAATCCCTGACCGCCATCTACTCAGAACTTTTAACGACAGCTGGGACATCCCCCACTGAAACGCGCCGATTCCTTTTTGACAAGAAAGGGCTGGGTGAATTCCAGATTTCAATCGCGCAACACGGCAATCTGCCCGTGATGATCTCATCGTTGCCACCCGACCGAGCCGACGGGATTAGATGGGGATGAGTTAATAACTGAGAGTCGAGAGCGGAGAACCAACCCGCTGTCAGGGTGCGCATGAGTGTGTTTGTCGTCCGGGCGTTCGATCAGATGCGCGAAGTGTTGTCTGGTTCAAAGGAGCTCGCGCTCGAACTAAAAAAGCTCGAAGCGAAACTCACCGACCGGCTCGATCTGCACGAGTCGGCCATCGTCGATGTATTGCGCCGCGTGCAACGTCGAGAATATTGACCGAGTATTAGCAAATATCAGATTGCCGGTTTTGGCGTTACTCGGTTCAGAATCATCAATCGCTGGCCATGGTAAGATCCTCACAACGAGACTGATTTGCCAACAGGTATTCTTGGATAGGGAAATAATCGCGCCTCGAATTGGCGACCAACGAGACAAACATGAATTTCTGGCCAGCACTGCCGATATACCCATAATCCACCAATAATTATGAACCAAAACGAAGCCTCCTATCCCCCGTTTCATATGAAATTGCCAGCAGCGCAGAGTCACTCGCCGATACGCCCCGAGCTGGGAAAACTCCGGATTCTTGGCGGAAAAGTAGTCACGACTCCCTCCTTCCCCACTCAATCGGTTTCCACACCCGCCACGCTGGTCAAACCAAGTGACGAGGTGTGATCAGCCAGAGATAACCTGGCCGCAGGCGCTGGATCTAAATCCGTCGCGCCGATCAAACAACGTCAGTGCATGGTTTTTTGGGGTGACGACTAACTCACGAAAGTCAGCACCACGTGGCGCGGGTGCGGGACCTTCCGGTGTTCCCACAGGAAAATTCCCTGCCAAGTGCCGAGCAGGAGTTGGCCGTCGGCGAAGGGGATGGTCTCGCTGCTGCGCGTGAGCGCCATCTTGATGTGACTGGGCATGTCATCGGGCCCTTCAAGCGTGTGCGTGAAATGTGGATCGCTCTCCGGCACGAGGCGGTCGAGCCATGCCTCCAAGTCGCGCCGGGCCGAGGAATCGGCATTCTCCATCAGCACGAGGCTGCAACTCGTGTGCTGACAAAACACCGTCGCAATGCCCTGCTTCAGTCCGCTCGCCTGCAGCGCCTGCGCGATCTCAGCAGTGATCTCGTAAGTCCCCGCTCCTCGCGTGTGAATCGTCAGCGTCTTCTGGTAAACAGCCATGCAGCGACCTTACGCCGAAACCCCGCGATGAAAAGCCCAAGCTTCTCTCATTTTTCCCCATAGCAAACCCGACGCGATTACTGATCTGGGCATTCACTCGTTTGCTTTCCCTCAGGAGAAATCATGGGCAGTTTTTCATCGTGGTATCTTGATAGGCGACCGTTAGACGCCGAAAAGCAGCGCGACTACAGCCTGCACGTTTCACCCGGCATTCCTGCCTTTGACTTCGCGTTCGTTACGGCCTTTGTGGGAGCCATCATGTCGTGGGACGTTCACTTTAAAAAAGGAGTTTGGTTGCCGCAACTGGGCTGGTGGCTGGATTGCCAGCATGGCATGCCGCGCTCGTTCGTCTCCCACGCGCACTCAGACCATATCGCGCGTCACAAAGAATCGCTGTGCACACCCGCGACCGGTCGGTTGATGCAGGAACGGTTGGGCGGTCGGCGACAAATGACCACGTTGGGCTACGGCGAAAAACACGCGTTGGCGTTTGGCTGCGAAGTCGTGCTGCATCCGGCCGGACATATCCTCGGCTCGGCGCAATTTCACGCGACCACCGAACACGGCTCACTGCTCTACACGGGAGATTTCAAACTGCGGCCCGGTCTCGCCGCCGAGCGGTGCGCTACGCCGCGTGCCGAGGTGCTCATCATGGAAACGACGTTCGGTCTGCCGCGTTATGTAATGCCGCCGACGGAAAAAATCCACGCCGACATCATTGTGTTTTGCCAGCAAGCGCTGGCCGATGGCGCGACACCGGTGCTCTATGCTTACGCTCTGGGCAAGACGCAGGAACTCGTGCAGCTATTAGGTCAGGCCGGATTGCCGATCATGCTGACCCCGGCAGCGTGGCGAATCACCAAAATCTATGAAGAGCTCGGACAAAAAATGCCACCCTATGCCGAATTCGAACCGACCCGCCACGCCGGGCACGTCGTGATCATGCCGCACCGCTCGCCACAACTCGACTGGATCAACCCCAAGCGCACCGCCGCAGTCACGGGTTGGGCGATCGATAGCAGCACGAAATATCAATACGGCTGCGATGCGGCCTTCCCGTTGTCGGACCACGCGGATTACCACGACCTGCTCGCTTTCGTCGAGCGCGTGCAGCCCAAGGTCGTCTACACGCTGCATGGTTTCGCGAAGGAGTTTGCCCGGACGCTGCGCCAGCGCGGCATTGAGGCGTGGGCCATCGGCCAAGGAAATCAGTTGGAACTTTCCTTGTAGCCCGACGCTCTCAAAGTCATTCGTTTGATCATTCTCCTGTGAAACGTCTCATAATTATCCTGGCCATGCTTGTCACCACCTCACTTTTCGCCGCGCCGTTTACGGCTTTTCGCGACGGAGAGACCTTCACTTATCGGGTGAGCTTCGCCATCTTCAGCCACGCGGGGGATATCACCATCGCCGCCAAACATGATACCGTCGACCAACAGGAAATCGTCCGTATCACGACCAACACCAAATCGCGGGGGTTCGTCCGCGGACTGTATACTTTCGATAATCACGCTGAAGTCGTCATCGATCGCACCTCCGGGCGAATGCAATCCGTGAAGGAAACCGGCACCGATCCGAAACGCAGCACCGACAGTGATTTCATTCTCGATTACCCGAACAAAGTCGCACGCTACACCGACCGCGTGCGCCCGGAACGCAGCATGGAACTTGCGATTCCGGACGGCGATCCGGTGGATCTGATCAGCGTATTAGTACAGACGCGCGATTGGAATCTAAAGCCTGGGGAGAAGCGCGATGTCGTGGTGCAATTCGGCCGCGAATTCTACGAGCTCTCGCTCTACGCCGATCATTTCGAGGAGGTGAGCACACCACGCGGCACATTCCAGACCCTCGTGCTGATTCCGCGCATGGAAAAAAATCCGAAAGGCCTGTTCAAGAAAGGCGGGGAAATCAAAGTCTGGATCGCGCAGGACGAGAGCCGGCTGCCCGTGAAGATGCAACTGAAGTTGAACTTCGGTTCGGCTACGCTGTTACTCAGTAAATATCAGGCGCCGGAAAAATAAGTCAGCAGGTTCGGTATTCGAGCAGGGATTTGATCGAGGGTGGTCGCCGATTTCCCCATCGGCGATAGCATCGAGGTGGAAATCGACGCCCACCTCAGGAATCACGTTCGGGCCCTCACCGTGGCAACTTCGTCGGATCGATTCGGAAACGCCATGGCTTCACCGCCCACACTGGCCCAGCGTAGTTCACCCCCACTCGCGGGCCGGCCTCGATCAACTTTCGCGGCACTTTAATACCGTAATCCTCAAGATGGAGTCCCGAAGCTGGCTCGGTCTTGGTCCCATTTAATTTCCGCCCGATTTTCAACTGTTTTGTGAGCCGACCCGGGCCGGAAATTCCCTCGAGGCCCCGGATGAGGATCGCGGCCGGATAATCTGCCGGTCCTGTCACTAAATTCAGCATCTCATGCACGCCGTAACAAAGATAAACATACCAAACTCCGCCGGTCTGATACATCACCTCGGTGCGTGGCGTGCGGCCTTTGCTCGCATGACAGGCCAGATCGCGTGCTCCATCGTAGGCTTCGACTTCGCAAATCAGATAGCCGCGCCGCTCGGACGCGTCCGAGCGAACTAACACCTTGCCCAATAGCCATCTCGCCAGAGCCACCGTCCCACGCGACTGGATTTCCTCGGGTTGAATGATCACGCCCATGGGCAAAACATGCGTAACGACGTACCAACCGGCAAGCCACGGATGGAGCGATTTTAGCTGCTGAATAAACAATGTTCACTCGGAACGAAAATAAATCCTTGCTTACCCCCGCGTCGGTCACCTTATTTCGCCCTTTGAACTTATGAAAGCCACTATTAAAACGCAGGGAAAGCAGTTCTCGGTCAGCGAGGGTGACATCCTCATCGTCAACCGCTATCCCAAGACGGAAGCCGGCTCCACCGTCGAAATTAACGAAGTCCTCGCTGCCGGCGAGGGCGAGACTTTTAAGGTCGGTACCCCCTTCCTCACTGGCGCTTCCGTCAAGGCTAAGGTCCTTGAGAACAAGCGCGGCAAGAAGGTTATCGTCTTCAAGATGCGCAAGCGCAAAGGTTCGAAGCGCAAGCGCGGCCATCGCCAAGAGCTTTCCGTCATCAAGATCGAATCCATCACCGCTTAATTTCATCCCGCCATGGCACATAAAACAGGTCAGAAATCATCCAGCAACGGCCGCGACAGCCGCTCCCAGCGTCTGGGCGTGAAGATCTTTGGCGGCGAGAAGGTTCTCGCCGGCAGCATCATCGTCCGTCAGCGCGGTTCCAAGCACCACGCCGGCACCGGCGTCGGCATCGGCCGCGACTGGACCCTCTTCGCCCTGCGCGAAGGCGTCGTCCAGTTCGACAAGGCTCACCGCAAGGTCAGCGTCGTCTAAGGCGAACTTCAGTTCACCTTCTTTCCCAAGCGCGCCACCCGGCGCGCTTTTTTATTTTTTGTGGTTCGGGAAATCGTCTGCCGTGAGCCGTCGCGACAGGCGCTTGTTGGGTTGTCGCCTTGGCGAAGTCTGGTTCCTGCCTGCCGAGGTAGCCGAAGGATTTTGTAGCCGCACTTGAGCCGAAGGCGAAAGTGCGGTGCTGGTTGGCACTATGCCGACCGCATTTTCGGACTGCGCCCTCAAATACGGCGACGGTACAATCGGTCTCCGTTGTCGATGGTGCGCTGGCCGCGCCACGGTCTCTCCGACGTCGTAGGTGGTGCGCTGGCCGCGCCACGGTCTCGTTGCGAGACAAGCTCGCAACCTACCAAGAACGACCGACCACCCCAACCAATCCGCCACAGGCCCGGACTCGCCTTCACCAGGCTTCGCCGCTGCATTGGCCTGTGGCTATGTCCACTTCCTCACTGATCACCCCCTGAAATTCACTTTCAGCTCGTCGCCGCGAAGCAGGATTGCACGAGTTTAGAATTTTAGATTTTGTTTTGCCATGTCTGATCGGCTCACCGAACTCCAGCGCCAGCGAGCGAATATTCAAGCACAGCTTGATTGGATTAATCAGGAAATCGCCCGCGAGCAGGGCATACCGCATCCGCCCTCCAATATCGCATCCACTCCGAACAGCCTTGTGATTCCTTCGGCATTGATCGCAGACCAAGATGCCGAAGCCATCATCTCCCAATTCGGCTCGGACACAAAGAATGAAATCCAGCACGTCCGCAAAGGATGCTTCATCGCTTTCGGTGTCGCGCTCGCCCTTCTCGCCCTCGGCGTCTACGGAATCTATCTCTACTCCCGCAGCCGCCACTGAGCCGGGGCGTCTCGCCCCTCACCTCAACGCCTCACAGCGTCACGCGGATGCTAGCGTTATTCCACGATTCCCACACCGCTTCGGTGAAACGCATATAGCTCACGCCGGTTTTAAAATCGGTCAGCGTCACGGGCTTCTTGTCGCGGATGCTATCGATAAAATCAGCCTCCACCCGCCAGCTACCGCGCTTCGCCAGCGCCACTTCGAGCTGTCGTTCTGCTTTGCCGGCCTCGGCGAGCCACAATTGATCGCGGGCGAGATCGAGACGCAGGCCGGCCCTGCTGCCGTTGAGCCGAATTTCGCTCTGCGGCGCCGTGGTTTCCACTCCGCTAAAATGTCCGATCAACCGGCAACCATCCATGTACAAACCAAGCACGCCCAAACTTTCCGGGATGACGGTGGGTTGCAGCAAACCCTCGGCATCCTTCCGTTCCTTGGTGAAAACACTCGCAGACGAGACCAACGACATCGGCTCCCGCTGGAGCCAGCGCAAAATCATTTCGTAATAAACCCCGAGGAAGAGCGTGTTCTTGCCACTCCGGGCGTAATCCTGCCGCCAACTCATCGGAGCGGAGCCATCGGCGAAAGCTCCATTGGTCGAGAGCATCACGACTTCACGCAAAGTTCCCAAGGCACCCGTGGCCAATAGATCCTTGATGGTCTCATCGAACGGCAGCGACATCGGAGCCGGTACGATTTGGGTGACGAGCGTCGGATGAAGTTTAGCCTCAGCCAGCATCAATTCCGCCTCGGCCATATTCCGCGCCATACGGGCTTCGGTCAGCACATGTTTGCCCGCGCGCAGCGCGGCCACCGTGATCTTCGCGTGCAAATTCGGCCACGTGCCGATGCAGATCGCGTCAATCTCCGGCGACTCCACAATTTCCTGCCAGCTCGCCGTCACTTGGGGGATGCCAAATTCGGCCGCGACTTTCTCGCTTGAAGTGCGCGAACGGTTGCAGACCGCCACGACTTCGACCCCCTTGATCGCCTTAAAGCCTGGAATATGTTTGGCCCGGGTATTGTTCCCGGCCCCAATTATTCCTATGCGCAACGATGGCCTCATGGGGTGGCGGTGGTTTCCGTTTTGCTTCCGGTTTGATCCAACGAAAGTTGTTCCTCTTCGGTTTCATCCAAGCCCATGGCCGAATCGCCTGTGGTGGTGGGCTGATTCGCCGCTTGCAGCCACGTGTCAATCTGCCGGGGAGAAAGCACATCGGAGGCAGGCAATTCGTCGAGCGACTTGATGCCGACAAATTCCAAAAATGCATCCGTGGTGCCGTATTGAATCGGTCGCCCCGGCAGATCCGCGCGGCCCACGACGTAAACCAAATCGCGTTCCAACAGCTTGGTGATTCCGGCATCAGCCGACACCCCGCGAATCTGCTCAATCTCAGCGCGAGTAACCGGTTGCCGATAGGAGATCACGGCCAACGTTTCCAAAGCCGACGCGCTTAGGCGGACCGGGGGCGGTTCATTGCGCAGCAAACGCACCCAGCGGGCAAAGCGCGGATGCGTCACCAAACGCCAGCCCGTCGATCCTTCCACCAGCAGCACTTCACTCCCCGAAGCCTGCAATTCGAGCGTAATGGTATCCATCGCCTCACGGATTTGGGCGGAAGTGATGAGCGACGGGACATCGCGGTACATTTCGTCGTCCTCCATCGGCTCGGGCGCGATGACCTCTCCAGTATCACCCGGGGTAGCGACCGATACTTCGGCGGCTGGCACCTCACCGGGAGGAGCCTCACCTGGCGGCACATCAGTCTCGCTCACTTCCGTGAGGGGAAGAGCCGTGGCCTGTTCATGAAACCGGGTAATTGCGGTATGGATATCCTTCACCGAGAGCGGACTGCCCGAGGCGAAAAGCATCACTTTCAACACGCGCTTAAGATCAAATGCCATGCACGGTCAGTGATGCGGTCGGTCACGCGCGTAGCAATCCCGAAAATTTGGATAGGCGTTGCCACAGGCCCATGCCGCGCCGAAGCCCAGCGAAGGCGCGTCCGGGTCTGCGGGATTTGTCGGTCGGCGTTCTTCGTAGGTTGCGAGCTTGTCTCGTTCTGCTGGCCAGCAGAATGGCCGTGGCGCGACGAGCGCGCCACCTACCACAGAATTCGAACCCTCGGCAGGCCGAGACCCCTGCCGCTACTCCGAACTCATTTTCAATCCCAGAAATTAAGGCGTTATTCGCGCTGGATGCCGGACGCACCCCAGTCTATTTGTTTTCCCACTATGACCTGGGAACGTTTCAAGTCTCACCACTCCACCCACCCGAAGCTCGGCTTCTCTCTCGACCTGAGCCGCCTGCCTTTCCCGGCTGATTTCAGCAGCCAAATGGCTCCGGCCCTGCAACAGGCTTTCGCCGACATGGCTGCCCTCGAGAAAGGCGCCATCGCGAATCCCGACGAGAAGCGCATGGTCGGCCACTATTGGCTCCGCGCCCCGCAACTCGCCCCGACCCCGGAATTAACCAAAGCCATCGCTGACACGCTCACCGCCATCAAGGATTTCGCCACCAAGATTCATAAAGGCGAACTCACCGCGCCCGGTGCTTTGAAATTCAAGGAAGTCCTCGTCATTGGCATCGGGGGCTCCGCCCTCGGGCCCCAATTCGTCGCCCATGCCCTCGGCCGCCCCGGCGGTCGCAAGGATAAAATGCGCGTCAACTTCTTCGACAACACCGACCCGGATGGCATGGACTACGTCTTGGCCGAACTCGGCAATAAGTTAAAACAAACCTTGGTCCTCGTCATTTCCAAATCGGGCGGCACCGCCGAAACCCGCAACGGCATGCTCGAAGCCACCGCGGTTTTCAAGGCCGCCGGACTCGATTACACGAAGCATTTTGTCGCGGTGACGGGTGAAAACTCCAAACTCGACCAAGTCGCGCTCAAGGAAGGCTGGCTCGCGCGTTTCCCGATGTGGGATTGGGTCGGCGGTCGCACCTCCGAACTGTGCGTCGTGGGCCTGCTGCCCGCCGCCCTCCAAGGCATCAAGATCGATCAGATGCTCGCCGGCGCCGCCGCGATGGACGAAGTCACCCGCAAACCCTCGCTCAAGGACAACCCCGCCGCGCAACTCGCGCTCGCCTGGTATTGGGCCTGCGATGGCAAGGGCACGAAGGACATGGTCGTCTTGCCCTACAAGGATCGCCTGCTCCTTTTCTCCCGCTATCTCCAACAGCTCGTCATGGAATCGCTCGGCAAGGAACTCGATCTCAAGGGCAACGTCGTCAGCCAAGGCATCGCGGTCTATGGCAACAAAGGTTCCACCGACCAGCATGCCTACGTGCAGCAGCTCCGCGAAGGCGTGAATAATTTCTTCGTCACCTTCATCGAAGTCCTCAAAGACCGCGCCGGAATTTCCATGGACGTCGAGCCCGGCATCACCAGCGGCGACTACCTCCAAGGGTTTCTCCTCGGTACCCGCGACGCCCTCACAGAGAAAAATCGCCACTCGATCACGATTACGATCAACGAAGTTTCGCCCAAATCAGTGGGCATACTCATCGCCCTCTATGAACGCGCCGTCGGTTTTTATGCGTCGCTCGTCGGCATCAACGCCTACCACCAGCCCGGGGTCGAAGCCGGCAAGAAAGCCGCAGGCGGGATCATCGCGTTGCAGCAGAAAATCGTCGCCGCCCTGAAGACGGCCCCCGGCACCGCCTTCACGTCCGAGTCACTCGCCGCCAAACTCGGGGCATCCGAAAGCACCGAGGCCGTTTACAAAATTCTGGAGCATCTCGCGGCCAATCCCGGCAAGGGCGTCGTAAAAACCGCCCGCAAACCGTGGTATGAATCCACCTATACCGGCTAACTAAAAATCAACTCAGTCGGTGCTGATGTTGCCTCGAGTAGCAGCAGGCGCTTGCCGGGCCGTAGCCTTAGCGAAGGCTGGTCTCGGCCTGCGACGGGCAGGATTGGGTAGCCGAATTTGAGGCGCAGCCGAAAATGCGGTTCCACTTCGACCGCCTTGTGGCTTCTCTCCAATGCGACAACCAACCGCCTATGGATTTGATCGGTAGATTTGATCACGTAGGTTGCGAGCTCGTCTCGCAACCTAGCGCGATCAGCGGCCCCCATACCGACAGGCCATATACCAGCCTTCGCCATGGCTACGGCCCGGAGCGCCGGTCGCTACTTCACCCCGCCAGCCGCCGCCCAACCCCATCATCAGCCACACCGATTTTTCTCAAAAACTGAGGCTGGACAAAACGCCAAATCCAGCTCTCCTTTTCTCAACCCGGGTGCCATCCCTTGGTGCATTGTATACCCTCTGGGTATACTGGCCCGCCCAAGAGCCGAGAGGCTGTATGGTAGTGAGTACCCGGGCCCCTTTTCTTTCACCTCATTTTCCTCCTGATTCCCCATGGCGACGTATCGCAAAATTATTGTGGCTCTCTCCCTGACAGCGCTCGCCGTGATTGGTCTCTCCGGCTGCGCCACCGATCCAAAAGAATCTTCGATTCCGTGGAGCCGCCCCGCCACCTGGGAAAATCAAATTCCTGGCATGACCGGTGGCCGCTAATTCGCCCTGCAGTTAATATATGCCTGCGACCGAGGAGAACACCTCCCTCAAGCCGCAGCCCGGCCATCTCTACGTCGTAGCGACCCCCATCGGCAACCTCGCCGATCTCACGGATCGAGCCCGCGCCATTTTGGGCGGCGTCGATATCGTCGCCTGCGAAGATACCCGCACCACCGGCTCGATGCTCGTGCGCCTCGGTCTGCGCAAAGATCTCTTCGCCTACCACGACCACAACGAAACCGAAGCCGCCGAACAACTCGCCGAGCAAATCGCCCAAGGCCGATCAGTCGCAGTCGTGAGTGATGCCGGCACTCCCGGCCTGAGTGATCCGGGCTTCCGCATCGTGCGCGCCTGTCGCCGCCGTCAACTCCCCGTCATTCCCGTGCCCGGCCCGAGCGCCTTGATCACGGTGCTCTCCGCCGCTGGTTTGCCGACAAATGGATTTTTATTCGCCGGATTTCTGCCGCCCAAGACCGCCGCCCGCACTGCATTTCTCCAGAAATATCACGACTTCGACTACACGCTCGCGCTCTACGAAAGCTGCCACCGCATCGACAAATTCGCCAAGGAGATCGTCGAAGTCCTCGGCCCTGACCGCGTCATTTGCATCGCGAAGGAAGTCACCAAAATCCACGAGACCTTCCTCGTCGGCCTCTCCGCCGAGGTCCTGGCCCGCTTGGAGAAAATGAGTTTGAAAGGCGAGTTCGTCGTCCTGATCGCCCCGAAGGATTTCACCCCGTAAGCAAGGATCATGCAGTGGGTGGGCGGCGGTTTCCACACCGACGCTCTGTCGCCCGATCTGGATCGGCCTTCGCGCCCGGCCTATAGCCCGACAAGAATCAGCGACCACCTTGTCCCAGTTGCTATTTCATTTTGGACTTTAGGTAGGGCGGGACCGCTGGGCCCGCCGCGAGAAATTATCGGCGCGCCCAGCCGCCGAGGCGATGCACTCGTCACGGTCGCGCCCTACCCCCTGAAGTCCCCCAGCGAACCGGAATTGATATTACAGTTTGCTTATGCGCATTCGGAAAACCGCATTCAACCGCATGCGCCCGGCAGAAGGATTGCCCACAGAACGCAGAAGTTGAGCCACAGAGAGGCACAAGAATCCGCCAGCATCGCCACTCTCCAGGTGCCTACATGTCGTCCGAAGCCTTGGCGAAGGATGATAGGCGCGCGGAAAACATCCCTCCGCACGACAAATATCTCTTTGTGCCTTTTCGTGGCTAAAAATTGCTTGGGCTGGGTTTTTGTTGCGACGATACGTCAACACAGGCTTCGTGGTGACATGTCCTGCGTCGCCATCATCGATATCGGCAGCAACTCCATCAAGGTGCTGGTGGCTGCACGCGACGTCGCCGGCCAGTTGACGGTTCTTAAATCCCACACCATCGATGCGCGCATCAGCGCCGGGATCAGCCACGCCGAACCCGTCCTCAGCGAAGAGGGCATGACTCAAGGCGTCGCCGCCATTCAGGAATTGCTCGCCGACTCCGCCAGCCTCTCACCCGTCCGCGCCCAACTCGTCGCCACCAGTGCCGTGCGCGATGCCCGCAATGGCCGGGACTTCGCCGACCGTGTGCGTCGCGCCACCGGATTTGAAATCCGCATTCTCTCCGGCGACGAGGAAGCCAACGCCATCGGCCGCGGCCTCACTTGCGATCCCGCCCTCGCCAGCCTGAAAAACTTCTACGTCTTCGATCTGGGTGGCGGCAGTCTCGAATGTCTCGCATTCGCTGAGCGCAAAATCCAAGAAGCCATCAGCCTCCAGCTCGGCTGCGTGCGGCTTACCGAAAAATTCGTCGCCGATTCCACCGGCCCCTTCCTTCCCGAAGCCCGCAAACGGATCATGGCCCACACACGACTCGCCGTCGCCGAAAGCGGTTTCCGCTTCGATCTCCCCTGCCCCTCCGCCGTCGCGACCGGCGGCACCGCCTCGACCGTCCGCGCCATCCACGGTGCCCGCACCGGCCAGCCCATCGAGCAAACGCCGACACTCATTACGGTGCAGCATCTCCGCGAACTGCTGGATCAACTCGCTCCGCTCACCTTGGAGCAGCGCAAGCAAATCCCCGGCATGCCCGCCGCCCGCGCTGATATTTTCCCCACCGCCCTCGCCACGGTGGTAGCCTTGGCCGAGACCGGCGGACTCACCGCCTTTCATCATTCGTTCTACAACCTCCGCTACGGCCTCGCGGCTGATCTGCTGGAAACCCTGTAGGGCCGTCGCTTGCCGACGTGCCGCCTACTCAATAATGGCACGGCAAGTGGCAAGTCACAGAATTTTCACCGCGGATTACGCGGATAATACGGATAGAAACCAAGGCATGGATCGGGATCAGGCATTCTGTTTTTATCGCATCCCAAATCCGCGTTATCCGCGGAAAATTAATTGGAGAGGAGTGAGGCCTCTACTTCTTCCGCAATTCCTTCAGCAGCTTCGTGAAATCCTTCGGCAAGGGCGCGCGCAGATCCATCGGTTTCTTCGTCACCGGATGCGTGAAAATCAAATGTTCCGCATGCAACATCACGCGCTCAGGCTTCGGGTGTTTGGGCACCGGCTTCCAACCGTAAGTCGCATCACCCAGCAAGGGATGGCCGATTGATTTCATGTGCACCCGGATCTGATGGGTTCGCCCCGTATGAATCAGGCAACGCACCAGCGCGGCTTTCCCCGGAAAAACTTCCAACACCGTCCAATCCGTCTTCGATGGTCGCCCGCCCTCGCCGGTGGTCATGCGATGACGATGCACGGGATGACGGCTGATCGCCGCATCGATTTTGCCCGACGCCGTCCGCGGCACGCCGGACACCAAGGCGACGTATTCCTTCACGAGTGAACGCTCCGCAAATTGGTCGGACAACGCGCGGTGCGCCTCATCGGTCTTCGCCACCACGATCAACCCGGTCGTATCTTTGTCGATCCGATGCACGATGCCCGGACGCTCCACTCCGCCGATCCCGCTCAACTGCCCGGCGCAATGCGCCAGCAATGCATGCACCATCGTATCCTCGCCCGTACCCACGCCCGGATGCACCACCATGCCGGCAGATTTGTTCAACACGATCAGATGCTTGTCCTCGAAAATCACCTCGAGCGGAATATCCACCGCCTTCAGCTCAGTCTGCACGACCTCCGGCAAAGTAAACTCGATGGTCTGCCCCGGACGCACCTCATCGCTCTGCCCGATCACCTTGCCGTCCACCTTCACGAGGCCCGCTTCCAAAGCCCGTTGAAACGCCACGCGACTATGCACCGGGAAAACCCGGGCCAGCACTTTGTCGGCGCGTTCGCGGCGTGAGCCCTCAGGAAAAATGTAAGAAGTAAGTTCCAAGTGAGCGAATGGTGCAGGACAACCCGTCGCCCGCAATAGACAATCCACGATCCACAGAGTTTGCCCGCGAATCACGCGAATCGATGCGAATTCAGAGGTGGGGCGTGTTGTCCGTAACCCTATTCCTACGTTTCGCCCGAACTGGAGCCGCGCCGCCCTCGGCGCGGAAAAGCCCCCGACACGCGGCGAGGGCGCCGCGTCTCCATTCAAGGCCTATCAAAACAAAAGACCATGTATCCTTAACGCGTAGTCGCGATTTGCGCATGGCTTTCGTAGGGCCGTCGCATGCCGGCACGTCGGCAAGCGACGGCCCTACAGATTCAATCGTCTTTGCATGGCTACCCCCCCTCCGCGCTCTCCGCGTATAATTTTCCCTACCCGCGGACAGTCGCGTCGAGCTGATCGAGCCATGGCTGCTTCTGCGCCTCAGGCATCAACGCGACTTCGAAACCATTCCGTGCAACGCGCGCCAGTTCCTTCCTGCTGAAACCACACTCTTCAGCCAGCGCGGCGTATTCTTCCTCCAGCGTACTCCCGAATGAAATCGGATCGTCGGTGCTCACGGTTACTTTCACGGCGGCGTCGAAGAGGTGGCGGATCGGGTGCGTCGCGAGGAAAACGTCGGGCATGAGCTTGTGATTGCTGAGCGGACAAATATCGAGGGCGATGCCGCGGCGCTTGATCTCCGCCACCACACCTGGATCTTCGATTGCCCGCGTCCCGTGTTCGATCCGTTGCGGACGCAGTTCGTCAAGCACACGACGCACGAAATCCGCGCCCATGAATTCGCCGGCGTGAGCCTTCGTATATTTGCCGGCCTTCCGCGCGGCCTCCCAGTAATCCGCCGTCCACGGCTCGATCGGAAAACTTTCGGTGCCGTGCAAATCGATGCCGGCGAGATCCGGCCAACCGAGGGCGTCTTCCAGCACCGGCATCATCTTGGGTCCGGCACCATTGTGATGGATGCCGAGGAAGACGCGTACTTCCAAACCAACCGGCACGGCGGCGCGGATCGCGGCCAACACTTCGCGGCCGTCTAGTCCGAGAAACTCGATCACGCCGGAGGCGAAGCTGGTCTCGACGTACTTCACATTCTGCGCGACGTGGCGCGCGAAGATTATCTTCGCCGCCTCGTGGTAACGCTCGGGTGAGGTGTACCACGTGAAAGCCATGTCGAGCAGCTCCTGCTCGAAATGCTCGAAGTCCCGAAACTTAAAATCCTTCGCCCACGATGCCGGCGGCTTGATGAATTCAGGCCGCACGCGCTGCAAGAGTTCGAAGGGTAGCGCTCCTTCGATATGCAGGTGCGTCTCCGTCTTCGGGAGCGCGTGGATGAAAGTCTGGAGCGAAGCGTCACTCATTTTTTAACCACGGATCAAAACAAAGGCATTTGTTAACCACTAATTTCCACTAATACCTCACTAATCTAATTCTCTCTGCCTTGGTTTCATTAGTGTCCCATTAGTGTGGATTAGTGGTTTAACCCTTCTTCAGCAGTTCTTCGGGGTTTAGTTTCTGCAGGGCTTTCGGGAGGAAGAGGCCGTCCTTGCGGATTAATTTCCCATCGAACCAGATTTCGCCGCCGCCCCAATCAGCTCGCTGGATCGAAACCATGTCCCAATGCACCACGGACTCGTTGCCGTTGCCGGCTTTCTCGTAGGCTTTGCCGGGAGTGAAGTGAAACGAGCCGGAGATTTTCTCGTCGAACAAGATGTCGCGCATCGGCTCGGTGATATGCGGATTGAAGCCGATGGCGAATTCGCCGATGTAGCGCGCGCCGGGATCCGTATCGAGAATCTCGTTGAGCCGTTTCGTGTTGTTGCTCGTGGCCTCGACGATCTTCCCCTTCTTGAAGGTGAGCTTGATATTGTCGAAGGCTGTGCCGAGGTAAACGGTAGGCGCGTTGTAGCTGATCGTGCCCTCGACGCTATCCTTCACCGGGCAAGAAAACACTTCGCCATCGGGGATGTTACGCAGGCCGCCGCATGACTCGGCGCCGATGCCCTTGATGGAAAATTTCAGGTCAGTGCCCGGGCCCTTGAGTTCCACCCGGTCGGTCTTGTTCATCAAGTCCTCGAGCGCGGCCATGCCCGGGCCGTAACGGCGGTAATCAAACGTGCAGACCTTGAAATAGAAATCCTCGAAGGCCTCGGTGCTCATGCCGGCCTGTTGGGCCATGGCGGACGACGGCCAGCGCAGGACGACCCACTTGGTCTTGTTCACCCGGTGGTCGAGCACGGGTTTCATGAGCTTCGAGACGAGCTGCACCTTGTCGGTCGGCACGTCGGAGGTTTCGAAAATATTATCCGAGCCGCGCGCCGCGATGTAGGCATCGAGCTTTTGCATGCGGGCGAACTCAATGTCGGCGGTCAATTGAAACTGCTCGGTCGTGGCGCCTTTGAGCAGCTCGCGCGTGATGCGGGAACGCTGGAGATTGACGTAGGGAATGGCGCCGAGTTCGCGCGTGGCGCGGATCAGCTCGATGACGAAGGCCTCGGGAATATCGAAGGCATCGATCAGGACGCGTTCGCCTTTCTTCAATTCGCAGGAGAAGCCGGTGAGCACTTGGGCCAGTTTGGCAAAACGTGGATCAGACATGTGTCCACATTCGCGGCTTGGGCGCGGGCGATCAAGCCAAAGGTGGGGATGATTGTATTTGTAGCCAATACGCGTTTGAGCCGCAGGCGAAAGCGCGGTGTCTGGCGGCCCCGTTTTCGGGCTGCGCTCTTAAACGAGGCTGCACGCACGCGGCAAAACCCGCCCGGAGGTCGGGTTCCACCACTGCAGAGGCATGGGCGGCTCTCTCAATCGAGGCTACGCCCCGGCCGCAGCTTTTTCGGCATTCGTGAATCATTCGTGTGATTCGTGGGCCAATCCTCCGCGAGCAAAATCCCGGATTTTCCCACTAACAGCACGAATTTCCACGAATGAAAACAAACCCAGCCTCACGGGACACGGGACAACGCGGAGTGAAATCACGTCAGGCTCCGCGTCCTCCGCGTTAATTGAATTTTATCCCGATTCGCGTCGCCGTTGAGCTCACTGTAATTCCTCGGGATCAGGATGTCTGAGCCGAATGCCGTTAAGTTAAGCGGTAGGTTCGTCGACTGCCTGGCGTTTCGTCTGCGATGATTTGCTGCGAAATTTCGTAGAGCCGCCCCTTGTGGGCGAGCCGTATCAGGTGCGTACTCCGGCAAGGCCACAAGGGCCGGCCCTACATTCCTCATGCAAAATAGTTGGCCTGATCACGCATGGGAGCATGACGACCAACCTTCTTAACTTAGCGCCATTCATGTCTGAGCCTACGAAAGTCCTGCGTTGCGAGACGAGCTCGCCACCTACAAAACCCTACGTTGCGAGACGAGCTCGCCACCTACAAAACCCTGCGTTGCGAGACGAGCTCGCCATCTACAAAGCCCTGCGTTGCGAGGCGCGCTCGCCACCTACAAAACCCTGCGTTGCGAGACGAGCTCGCCACCTACGAAAACCCACAGGCACGGACCCGCCTTCGTCGGACTTCGGCGCGGCAAGGGCCTGTGGCTACTCCAAATCACTTCACGCCGCTGCGGCATCGCCTGTCTCCAGCGGGACGCGCACTTCTATCGTGGTGCCGGACGCACGCACGGATAGCACCGAGAATGTTCCGCCGACATAGCCGGCTCGCTCGCGCATGCCGAGCAACCCGAGACCGCCCTTCCCTTTGCTTCCACCTAGTTTCATGACGGAATCAAAGCCGATGCCGTCATCTTTAATTTTCAGCACCAAGCTGTCGCCTTCCTTCGTCAGGCCCACCGTCACGTGTTTCGCCCGGGCATGCTGGTCGATATTTTTCAGGGCTTCTTCGAGAATCCGGTAAAGGGCGAGCTCGGTGGCCGCCGGCGGCCGGAGCGTCAGCGGCACACAGGCCAGCTTGACGATTACGCCCGTCCGCTCGGAAAACTCCGTGCTGGTGTCGCGCAACACCGCCGCCAGCCCCAAATGTTCCAGCACGCTGGAACGAAGTTTTTGCGAAATGCGCTCCACGTCTCCCGCCGTCTGCCCGAGCATCTCGCGGAGTTTCAACGCCTCGACCTTCGCGGGTCCGGCATGTTTCGAAAGGCTGTCCGCCAGCGCCTGGCTTTGAAAAAGCACCGCGCACAGTTGCTGGGTGATGTTGTCGTGCAGTTCCATGGCCACGCGCTCGCGCTCGGCTTCCTGGACCTGCACCACGCGTTGCATCAGGGACCGAAGCAATGCTTCCGTTCGCTTGGACTCGGTCACATCCGTCACCACCATGCCGATAGTGACACGGTTGGTACTATCCTTGTCCATTTCCCGCACGGAAATTTGCGCCGGTAGCTGCGAACCATCAGCGGCCTGCAACGTCACCTGCATCTTTACGCCGGTGGTGGCGGCCGTTTTCATGTGGCGCCGGAGCGCGGCGGCGTCCTCCTCCGAGAGAAAACGGCGAAAGTTGCTGCCCGTCACCTGCTCCAGCGGACATTTGACCATCCGGGCGAAACACTCGTTGGCATAAAGAATCATCTTGTCTGCCGTGAGCGTCAGCGCGCCTTCGTTCATGGATTCGATGAGCATCCGGTAGGCGTGTCCGGCTCCTTCCAGCGTGAAGACTTGCGGACCTTGCTGACCCTCCACCAGCACCGTATCCACCTCGCCGGCGCGGATGGCGCGAAGCGTCTCCTCCGCTTCGGCTAGGCGCAAACGGAGCCGTTCGAATTCGCCGGAGGGGACCGGTGAGGCGGTGGATTTGGCCCGGGGAGATTTCACAGAGTGATTTTACCGCCTTCGATTAAGTCCAGTTTCACGAAAAGGTCGGATATGTTTGCGAGGTTGCCGATGAACCGTCGGACCGGTTTGGGAAGTTCGATGATGAGCGTCGGGGTCGCGACGATTTGATTTTCGCGGGCGAGCTCGGGCTGCTGATAGATATCGATGACCTCCAGTTTGCAACTGTCCTTCAATTCGGCTCCGCACAGTTCCCGTACGTGCAAGACGGCTTGGTGTGATCGGGCGGTGGCTCCAGCCACGAACAGGCGCAAGATGTATTTGCTCTTGGGTGTCGTGGTCATTGATTTTAATTTCTTGGAAGTTTTTTTCACTCGTCTTGGTCCGTGGTGGGGGGGGGTAACAGATTGGGCTTTCACGAGAGTTTGTCTCGGTTAGGCTGCGGGGCGCAGATCCAAACCGACCAGCACACGCGCGGTGTCGGCAAGGGTGCCGATGACCGTGCGTACGGGGCTCGGCAATTTGCGCACCACCGTGGGGATGGCGAGGATTTGGTCGCCTTTGGCGAGTTGGGGATGCTTTGACACATTGATCACGGTGATCCGATAGCAGCCCTTGAGATGGGTTTCGCAAATCTGCTTGAGATTCGCCAATGCGGTTTGCGATTTGATCGTCTGGTCCATCACGTACAGGCGTAGCTGCCAAAATGGAGTCTTCGAGCGCGAAGGCGCGAGGGCACGTCGTTTGACCGTTTTGGTTTTCACTGGTGCTTCCTCCCGCTTCTGCCGTTGTTCCGCAAGTCGACCGTCACCTTGGCATCCGCTTGGCGCAAAATGCCGGAGGCGGTCCGCTCGGTGTTGAGCATGAGCGTGCTGCTGCCGACCTGTTCGGCGATGCGCCGCAGTTCCAGTGACTCGGATTCGTAATCGGAGCGCAGCCCGTTGATCTGGCGTTCGATCGCCGCGCGTTTGCGTTCCACTTCACGCTTGAGGCGGGCAGCTTCCTGCTGGCCCGACAGGACGGCGGCTTTTTCGAGCGATCCCTGCGCCACGCGGGCGGAGCCGGTCAACACGCCACTGGCGCCGATGTATGCGTCGACCAGATCGATGCCATGGTTCGAAATCAGGAACTCGCGGATTTGGTTCGAATGCGCCATGCCGCGCGCCTTGAGCACGTAGAGCACGCGATTGCGTTCGCCGTTGCCCTCGTAATCCTGCAGCAGCACCCAGGCATCCATGAGGGAGGACATGGCGGCTTCGCTTTGCTGCAGCGCGTGGCCGCCCTGCGTCAGACTGGTGAAGAGCGAAGTTATTTGGCCGGCTTTCAGATAGTCGATCAACCGAGTGACCATTCCCTTGCCCTCCGAGTCGGTGCCGGTGTCGAGCAAACTGGTGATCGGGTCGATGATGACCACGCTGGGCTTAAACGTGGCGATCTCCTTGAACATCGTGGCCAGATGCATTTCCAGGCCGTAAAGCGAGGGCCGCGCCGAGTGAAACCGCAGCAGGCCTTTCTTGACCAAGGGCTCCAGCCGCAACCCGATGGAATGCATGTTGCGCATGATCTGATCGGGCGATTCCTCGAAGGAGAAATAGAGCACTTTTTCCCCGCGCTTGGCGGCGGCTTGGGCAAAGTTGGAGGAGATGATCGTCTTGCCCGTGCCGGGTGTGCCGGTGAGCAAAATGCTGCTACCGCGAAAAAATCCGCGCCCGCCCAGCATCGAGTCGAGCCGGGGGATGCCGGTCGCGATCCGCTCGCTCGACACCTTGTGATTGAGCGCCAGCGACGTGATCGGCAGCACGCTGATGCCGTCGTCGCCGATGAGAAAGGGAAACTCGTTCGTGCCGTGCAACGCGCCGCGATACTTCACCACGCGCAGATGGCGCGTGGCAATTTGGTCGTTCACCCGGTGATCGAGCAAGATGACGCAGTCGGAAACGTATTCTTCCAAGCCGTGACGCGTCAGCGCTTCACGACCGCGCTCGGCGGTGATGAGGGCGGTCACTCCCTTGTCCTTCAGCCAGCGGAAGAGCCGGCGCAATTCGCTGCGCAAAATGGCCTCGTTCGGCAGGCTGGCGAACAGGACTTCCATCGTGTCCAGCACGATGCGCTTCGCCCCGATGGAATCGATCGCGTGCCCCACGCGGACAAACAAACCTTCGAGATCATACTCGCCGCTTTCCTGAACTTCGCTGCGTTCGATGTGAACGTAGTCGACCACGATCTTTTTGCGCCGAACCAAACCATCCAGATCAAAGCCGAGGGAAGAAACGTTGGCCTTCAATTCTTTTTCCGTCTCCTCGAAAGCGATTAACACGCCCGGCTCGTCGAACTGGGTGGCGCCGCGCACGAGAAATTCCGCGCCCAGCAGCGTCTTGCCGCAGCCTGCGCCACCGCAGACCAGAGTCGGCCGGCCGCGGGGCAAACCGCCGTCAGTGATTTCGTCGAGGCCTTGGATTCCAGTCGGGCATTTGGGCAAACGAGTCGAGGTGGAGGATAATTTCGCTGTGGGGTTTGACTTCGCGGTGCCGTTGGATTTGGGGAGGATTAGCTTCATGCTTGTGCGTTCTTAATAAGGGGAAACGGGAATGTCGATGGATGCTTGAATATATCGCGGGTCCGATGCGGAACCGAGCGATCCCCGCTCTGGCGCAGCTCAAGTTTCACGCCGTCGAAGCGGGCGCTCAGGCGGATTTCGGACTGCAAGCTGATGGGAAACTGGAGGACCAGCAGGCAGTGTTGATCCCACGCGACTGGTTTGTTTTTGGAAAGTAAGGTGTTGGTTTTAAACATAAAGAGTCCTTCCGATGAGGTGGGTTGGCCTGGCTGGTGAGCGAGGAGCGCTTGGGCTCCCTGCCCGCTTGATTCTGTGCCTGTGATTATAGATCGAGGACGGCAGTGGAGCTATGGGGTGAAACCCGCTATTGATTCGCGATTAGGGAGGCGAGATGCGGGCGGGACTATGCAAAGTGAGTCTTTGGTAGGGCGAACGCCGTTCCTCGGGCGCGGCTCACCCAAACGCTTCGCCCTACCTCCCAAACAATTCTCCCAGACAATTCACGCTCCTCTCCCGGCTTCCTCCCAGTTTTATTTTCTCCCCCCTACACCGCCGCCGGCCGATCAAGCACTTTGCGAACGCGCTTGAGCAAGGTATGCGCGGTGTAGGGCTTGGTGAGGAAATCAGCCACCTGCACGCTGGGCTCTTTGGCCAGAATCGCCCGACAATCCATGCCGCTGGTCGCGATGATTTTGACGGCAGGATTGATGGCCCTCAACGCCTGTATGGTCGCCGCTCCATCCATGACAGGCATCATCATGTCGGTGAGCACGAGAGCGATTTCCTGCGACTGCTTGGCGTAAAGCGCAACCGCTTCGACTCCGTTGGCTGCGGTGAGCACACGGTAACCGAAGGCCTCCAGAGTTTTCTGGGTGATGAGACAGATCGGTGGCTCATCGTCGACCACCAGCACGAGTTCATCCCGGCCACGCGGCAGGTCTGCGTTGAGGGGAGACGCGGATTCGGCCGTCCGGAGATCAGGGTTGGCCGGCAGAAATATTTTGAAAGTCGTGCCCTGCCCGACCTCGCTCTCGACGTTCAGGAAGCCGGCGTGGCTTTTGACGATGGTGGCCACCGTCGCCAGACCGAGACCGGTGCCGTGGCCGATTTCTTTCGTGGTGAAAAACGGTTCGAAGATACGCGCGCGCACCTCCGGCGGAATGCCGTGTCCGGTGTCGGTCACCGAGAGCAGCACATGCGGCCCGGGCTTGGCCTGCCGACAGGTGCCGGCATATTGGGCGTCGAGGATGAGGTTGCTCGCGGCGAGTGTGAGGGTGCCGCCTTGAGGCATCGCGTCGCGGGCGTTGAGCGTCAGGTTGAGCAGGACCTGATGGAGCTGGGTGGGATCACCTGAGACCGGCCAAAGGGTATCGGGCACCTGTTTAACGATCTTGATATTGCGGGGAAAGGTTTCGCGGATGATTTTTTCGAGCTCGCCAATCAGGTGCCCCAGCCGGAGGGCGACCTGCTGGCCATCCAGCCCCCGGGCAAAGGAGAGCACCTGGCGCACCAAGTCGGCCCCGCGACGGCAACTGGTATCGATGATCTCGAGAATATTGCTGCGCTGCGGGTCATTGCTCGTGTCATCTTTGATCAGTTCGATCGACATCATAATCGGGGTGAGCACATTGTTCAGGTCGTGCGCGATGCCTCCCGCCAGCGTGCCGATGCTCTCCATGCGCTGCGCGCGCAGGTAGTGCGCCTCCAATAATTTTTGCTCGGTAATGTCGCGCATGCCGCCCACCATGCGGACCCCTTTGCCCGCAGCGTTGCGGAGAATGAAGCCGCGATCCTGCACGAAGGCGTAGCCCCCGTCCTTGCGCTGGAAACGATAATCGGCGGCCCACGATTCGGCGTCACCGCTGATCGCCTGCTGGATACCGTCGAGCACCCGCACGCGCTCATCCGGATGGATATGTTTGATCCAGGAAATGCTGCCGGGTTCGATCTCATCGGCCGCGTAGCCAAAGGTGCTCGTGAAGCCTTCGCTCCACCAGAGTTTGCCGGTCATGAGATTCCAGTCCCACACGACATCGCTCACGGCGCGGACGACGAGCTTGAAACGCTCTTCGCTCTCGCGCAGCGCCGCACTCGCGCGCTTGCGGGCGGAAATATCCCGGATGTTGCACTGGATGATCTGCTGTTCGCCTTCTTGGTAAACGTTGCTGACGAATTCCACGTCGTGGCGTCGGCCATCCCTCGCCTCCAGCGGCAAATCGTCATAGCGAATATAGCCGTTCGTCCGCAGCTGACGGAAGTCAGCCTGACTGGCGGCCTCATCCTTGAGGAGACCGATTTCGAAAAGCTCTTTGCCGATGACGTCCTCGTAGGTGTAGCCGAGTAATTCCAACAAGAAGGGATTCACATCAACGATCTGGCGCGTATCCGGATCGACGATAAGGATCCCGTCCTTCGCCGCCTCAAATAGGCGGCGGTAACGCAACTCAGAGTGAGAAAATTCGGCGGTGATCATAAAAATCTTTTTTTTCGTACAAGGTTTCGGCCCGCGCACCAAACCATACGCCGCAGCGCGAACGACAACCAGTGGGTGTCCACCCCAGAGGAATGACCCCAGATCTTGGTGGAACGCGCTCCCTCACTTCTCAGATAAATGGACTCATGCAGTTGAAATCATTTTCCCGATTAAACAGAGACAAACTAAAGGTGGTCGCCGATTTCCATATCGGCGACAGAGCGTCGGTGTAGAAACCGACGCCCACCCACTCCTCAGCCAATCAGCAGCACATAATTTTTAGGTGGGAGGGGGTTTTACACCCCGACTCAAAAGCAACGTGGTGCGGCGAGCGCACCATCTACGACCGAGTGAAGACCTTAATCTGGCAGACCGGAGCCCTGCGTTCCCTTCGAATCCTTCGCGAGACATCCACCCTTCACGCGGCCGCGCTTTCCGCCGCGATCGAATACTTGCCTTGCACCGCGAGACCGTTGCACCGGGCGCGATGGAGCAGCGCCGCTTGCGCCTTCGCCACGTTCGCCGGCAAGCCCTGCCAGGTTTTCAACGCGGCGTCCTGCAGCGCGCGACCATACGAAAAACTCAAGTTCCATTGCAGGTCTCGGGTCTTGCAGATCGCGTCCAAACATTCCGTCGCCGCCACGTCACTTTGCCCCCCGGAGAGAAACACGATGCCCGGCACCGCCGCCGGCACCGTCCGCCGCAAACAGTGGATCGTGGCTGCAGCCACCGTCGCCAAGTCTTCGCGCCGCGGACACTCTTTCCCCGGCAACACCATGCTCGACTTCAGTAACATGGTCTTCAGATCGACTCGTTGTTCGAGGAGCGCCGCAAACACGCTTTGCAAGGTTTCCGCCAAGACCTCTTCGCAGCGAGCGAGCGTGTGGTTGCCGTCCAGCAAAACTTCCGGCTCCACGATCGGCACCAAGCCGGCTTCCTGGCTCAGCGCGGCAAAGCGGGCCAGCGTGTGCGCATTGGCCCGAATGGCTCCGGTCGTCGGCAATTGGTCACCGATGGCAAGCACCGCGCGCCATTTCGTGAAGCGCGCCCCGAGTGTCCGGTACGCCACCAATCTTTCGCGCAACCCGTCGAGCCCCTGCGTGATTTTTTCCTCGGGAAATCCCGCCAGCGCCACCGTGCCCGCATCCACCTTGATGCCCGTCACCATGCCGTGCCGGGTGAGAATCTCCGGAAGCGGCGTCCCACTGCTGGTGCGTTGCCGCATCGTTTCATCGAACAAAATCACGCCGCTGATAAATTCATTCAAGCCGGGCGTCGTGAACAAAAGTTCCCGATAGGCCTGACGACTGGCTTCCGTCGAAGCAATTTGGTGGGCGGTGAATCTTTTGCCGATGGTCGGCAAACTTTCATCCGCCGCGAGGATGCCCTGCCCCGGAGTCACGAGCGCGGCGACGATTGATTCCATGGAGTTGTTCAGTGGATTCTTGATCATAGAAGCAGAAAATACTCCGGATAGCGCGAGCGCGCTATGGAGTGTTACCCGCCATGGGGAGGCGCGACCTTCCGACTTCGCCAAGGCTACGACGGACAAGCCGGGCGCGCGGAGTGCCGGAGTGTAGCCGCGTTTGAGCCGCAGGCGAAAGCGCGGTGTCTGGCGGCTCCGTTTTCGGGCTGCGCCCTCAAACGAGGCTACCCGCACGAGGCAAAACCCGCCCGGAGGTCGGGTTCCACCTCCGCAGGGCCTGCGCGGATCCCTCAATCGAGGCTGCGCCCCGGCCGCAGCTTTTCGGCATTCGTGAATCATTCGTGTGATTCGTGGGCCAATCCTCTGAGCAGCCCCGGAGTTTTCCCACTAATCACACGAATAGACACGAATGGAAAACAAGCCCAGCCTACGGGATAACGCGGAGTGAAATCACGTCAGGCTCCGCGCTCTCCTCGTCCTCCGCGTTAAATGTATTTTATCCCGATTCGCGGCGGAATTGCGCTCACCCTCAAGTTCACCTTGTCTCTTTGGTAGGGCGAACCCTCCGGGTGAGCCGTTCATCCCTCGGCTCGGCAGGGACGCCTCGCCCTACCTCGGACCAACGAATCGTCTCATCAACACTCACTTCAAACCATAGTCCAAGGCCCCCTCACGCCACTGGCGAAATGTGGCTGAGCTTGAGCCACGCGAGCAGACATCTCGCCTGATTCATCAACCCTTCCAGATTGCCGGGTTTGACCAGATACGAACTCGCCCCCAAATCATAACAGCGCCGGATATCTTCCTCCTGACTCGATGAGCTCAGGACATAGACATGCAGTCGTTTCAATCCGGGTTGCTGGCGAATCCACGCCAGCACCTCGAAGCCGTTTTTTCGCGGCATGTTCAGATCGAGCAGCACGATGGTGGGAAAAGGATACTGCACACGATCACTGTAAGCGCCCGTGCCACTCAGGTAATCAATCGCCTCCATGCCGTCGCGCGCGAATTGGATCGGCTGCACCAAGCCAGCTCGTTCGAACACCGTGCTGACCAGCGACGACGCACAATCGTCGTCATCGACGGCCAGAATAATGGGATTATCAATGATCATAAGGTGATGACGCGTTATTGGGCGGTGATTGTCTCAGACGGAACTATGCAGTCGTGAGTCCAGAGTCGAGAGTCGAGAGCTGAGAGCCCGATCCTCAGAGCTGGTATGCGTGATTTTGTGTGGATTCACCGTATGGTCTGGCTCTGGCCTCTCGACTCGCAGCTCGGGACTGCCTCGTTCCGTCTCAGACGGGGCTTTGGGTAATTCGATCCAGAACCGGCTGCCCTCACCGGGAGTGGAGTCCAAGCCCACGCGCCCGCTCATCCGATCCATCCCCTTTTGCACAATCGCGAGCCCGATGCCGGTGCCGGCATACGAGGTGGTGTGCAGGCGTTGAAACACCTGGAAGATTCGTTCATGAAATTCCATGGGAATGCCGATGCCGTTATCCTCCACCCAAATTCGCACAATCCCATTCGGACGCTCCTCGGAACGGAGTTGCACCTGCGGTGGTTTACCGGCGACGAATTTCACGGCGTTCCCGATCAGGTTCACCAACACTTGGCGCAACGTGGTCGCGTGGGCGACCACCGCCGGCCACGGCGAATGGCTTTCAATCTGGGCCTCGCTTTCGATAATCTCGTTTTCGCACCCAGTGAGCGCGCTCTGCACCACGGTCTCCAACGCCACGGGTGCCAATTGCATTTCCTGTTTACTGACCAGGCTGAATTCCAGCAAATCCACCAGCAATTGGTCCATCATTTGCGCGGCTTTCATGATTCGCTTCGTGCAATCCCGGCCCGGCTGGGACAAGCGCTCCGCGTGCTCCAACACCAGGAGCTGGGCAAACCCCTGCATGCTGCGCAGCGGGGCGCGCAAATCGTGCGCGATGGAATAGATAAATCTTTCCAGTTGCTGATTGCTTTGCCGGAGCTCGGCCGTGCGCACATTCACGAGATTCTCCAACTCGGCCGCATGCCGGGATAATTTCAAATCGGCGTCACGCAGGGAATTTTCCAGCTGCTTCCGGACGGTGATGTCGCGCACGTTGCACTGAATAATCTGCTGGGTGCCTTCCGGATAAAGATTGCTGACGAATTCCACCTCGACCCGCTGGCCACTCTTCGTCTGCAAAGGCAGATTTTCGTAGCGGATCTGACCGTTGGCGAGCAGCTCCTGAAAGGCGGCCTGACTGGCGGTCTGATTCTGCGGCAGCCCGATTTCGAAAAGTTCTTTGCCGAGCAACTCGGCACGGTCGTAGCCCAGGATGTTTTCCATGAACGGATTCGCCTCGATGATCCGGCGGGTCACGGGGTCGAGCAGTAGAATGCCATCATGGGCCGACTCAAAGAGCCGGCGGTAGCGCAGCTCGGAAACGGAAAGGGCTCCTTTGTTCATGAAGGGGGGAAGGTAATTGCGTGAATTAAGGCGTGCCGAAAATACGCCTGCGCATCGGGAATAACCATTAGGTGTCCACCCCAGAAGTTTCGCACGCATCACGCCGTGGCCCGACCGGTAGTTATTATAATCTCCCAACGCTGAGACCAAGTCATCAGGTAGGGCGAACCCTCCGGGTGTGCCGCCCATTGGGCGCGGCTCAGCGGAACCATCCTTCGCCAAGGCTAGTCCTCTAGCGCCAAGGCTACGAGGCACAAGCGGGCGCGCGGAGTGCCGGAGTGTAGCCGCGTTTTAGCCGCAGACGAAAGCGCGGTGTCTGGCGGCCCCGTTTTCTTGCTGCGTCCTCAAACGAGGCTACCCGCACGCGGCAAAACCCGCCCGAAGGTCGGGTTCCACCGCGGCAAATGCCTGCGCTGCTCCCTCAATCGAGGCTGCGCCCCGGCCGCAGCTTTTTCGGCATTCGTGAATCATTCGTGATGGTAGGCGTGGGCCCCACTTATGAGCGGAGCGCTGCATCTGGCCGGTCCGCCTCCGCTGCGCCTGCTTTGGCCAGCTCGATCCAGAAGCGGCTACCTTGGCCGGGCGTCGATTCCACACCCATTCGACCACCCATTCGCTCCACTCCCTTTTTCACCATCGCCAGACCGGCACCCGTACCTGGATACTTCCCCCGGTTCAGTCGGATAAAAAGCCGGAAAATCTGCTCGTGGAACTCAGGCTCGATGCCCACGCCGTTATCCTCCACCCAGACACGATTGCACGCTTCGCCTTCTTCCGCCCGCAGTCGCAACAACGGGAGGACGTCTGGCCGGATGAACTTCAAGGCATTGCTGGTCAGATTAAACAAGACCTGGTTCAAAACCGGCTCGTCCGCCAGCACCTCCGGCCAGGGCCCGGAACATTCCACACAAGCATTCGTATCCCGGATTTCATTTTGCAACCGGGAGAGCACGGAGCCGACGACCGTCTCCAGATTCACCACCGCCAGCTTGACGGGATGCTGACTGATGTGACTGAAGGCGAGCAGGTCCTTCAACAAGGCGTCCATGAACTGCGCGGAATGGTCGATCCGCTGAACAAAATCCCGGCCGCTTTCGCTCAAACCCGTTTCGGTGTCCTCGGACAGCAGCGCGGCAAAGCCCTGCATGGAGCGCAGGGGCGCGCGCAAATCATGCGCGATGGAATTCACGAAGGCTTCCAAATTTTGGTTCGTGGCGCGCAGTTCCGCCGTGCGCACGGCGACTAGGTTTTCCAAAATCTTGGCATGCTGCGCGATTTCCTCCCGGCTGGTCCGCAACGCGTCCTCGCTTTCCCGGAGCGCTGTTTCGATCAATTTGCGTTCGGAGATCTCCGCCTTGAGTTTCGTATTCAGCGTCTCGGCAATTTCCGTGAGCTCATGCTGGTGCACCGAGCCGAGCACCAGCGCCTCGTTGATCGCCACCGCCTGCTTTTGCTGCTTGGTCGCCTCGGCCACTTGAATCATGACGCCCCCGGGGTGACCGTCGGATACGATGGGCCACAGCGTATACGTCCAAAAAATCGCCGGACGCTCAAAGAGCTGCTCTTCGGTGAAGCTTTCGGCTTTCCCCGTGAGGTAGACGCGGTCGAGCACCGGCAGCCATGAACGATATTCCGGCAGATCGCCGAAAGATTTGCCAATGGGAGGCAAGGTGCGATCCGCCATCAGTCGGCAAAAAGCGAAATTCATCTGGCGCACAATGTGGCTCGGGCCCTCCACCAAGGCCATGGGCATGGGTGCATGCTCCACGATTGCCAGACCAACGCCTGACAGCTCGGGAATCGGGTGAACTGGGGCGGATAAAATTTTTGCGTCCATGGGTCAGGTTTGCTTTGAAACTTCCGCCCCTACTTCGCCTTCGGCTCCGGGGCGAGTTCCTTGATCTGGCCGATGCGATCCGGCAGGCCGGTGGTTAACCGCGCATACTGCTCCTGGCGCGGCCCGATGATGGCGACGCCTTTGTCCCCGATGATGTATTCGCGAATGTCCTTGCTGTGGTTGCCGCCGCGCATTTTGACCACGGTAATCACTTTGCGCAGCTGACCTTCGATCTCCACGTAACGCAGCCGGAGGATATCATCGGTGAGGAATGAAATCGTGTAATGACTGAAAGACATCTCGTTAAAGGTATCCGCGGTCTCGACCGTGGTGAAGATCGTCACGCCCGCGCCGGTCAACGCCGCGATCATGCGGTAGAGCGATTCTTGGAAGTCCTCCCGGAAACCGGGGGCCAAGGCCATCTCAAAGCCCACCAGCGAATCGATCACCAGCCGTTTGGCCTTGAGTCTTTTCACCGCATCCAGAATTTCCTGCATCGTTTCATCCACCGACAGGTCCAACGGACGCAGGTAGAGCATTTCAAGCATTTTGTTTTTCTGCGGCGTCCGCAGATCCATTCCCAGGGTGCCGGCCCGCGCCGTGTAACCCTCCGGGCGTTCCTCGAAAATCGCCGCGACGCCCGCCTCTCCGTGGCGCAGACCCTCCGCGAGAAACTGCGTGGCCAGCGCCGATTTTCCCGTCCCCGAAGGTCCGGCCACGAGCAGGCTGTCGCCTTCGAGAATTCCCCCGCCCAGCATTTCATCCAGTTCGGGAATCCCACTGGAAAGCCGCCGCCGTTTGGCCGGTCTGACTTTTTCCTGCAACAGACCCAGGGTGCGCGAGTAGGCTTGCAGCCCGTCGGCCGTGATCCGGATCGTGTGCAAGCCGGGCACCGAGCCCTGTCCCCGCGATTTGATGATCTGCAATTTTCTCACCACGGAATTTCGTTCCACATTTTGGGAGAGCCAGAAAATGCCGTCGGCCACGGTGAACACGGGATTGTCGCGCATCTCCGCCTCGGCATATTCGCCGACCATAAACGTGGTGGCCTGCCAACTGGTCAGGAGCAGGACGAGGCGCTGAACGAAAGCCTGGAGATCCAGTTCGTTTTCTTCGGCGATGGTTTTGCGCGTCACGTTGCGGTAGGAATCCACCACCACGATGGCGGGGCTGGACGCCTCCACTTCCCTGGTGATTTCCTCCACGACCCCGCGCAGGCCATTTTTCAGCAAGGCGCTGCTCAAGTTGATAAAGCGGATGCTCCGGTTCAACTGCGTCGGATCGAAGAAGGAATATTGCTGCTGATGGCGCAGCATTTTCAGGGCGGGTTCGCCCAGGACGGTGAAGAAGAGCGCCGGTTTCCGCGGGGTCGCATTAGCGAACATGATCTGATGAGCGAGTGTGGTTTTGCCGCAACCCGGTGCGCCCGCGATGATATTGAAGGAGAATTCGGGCAGCCCGCCACCCATGATTTCATCGAGGCCGCGCACGCCGGTGGGCAGTTGTCTGATCGCGACCTTGGCCGGACGGCTCACGACTTTTCTGGGCAAAGCGCTTTTGGCCACGTTGATTTTATTTAGTGTTTTCATTTTTTCTCTGCGCGATTGAATCCCCTTGGGGAAGTTGAACGGTCGGCCAGACCTCGTAGACTTGGCGGAGCATCAGATCTTCGCCGATAAAACTCGTCAGCAGGTCAAGCAATTGGGCGATCAAAACCACGCCCGCCTCCGCCATTTCCTGCGGATCGTCTTGCGCTTCCAGAGTTTCCCAGCCGCCGAGCGAACCGTCCGGTTTGATCACCACCTCGCTCGGCCACGGAGTCTCCGCCTTGGCCAGCGTCAGCGCGCGCGCCAACAGCGCCCGATAGCCAGCGTTCCCCATGAGGGTCGCGAGCGGCAAACGCAGTTTATCGCAGACCAAAACCGCCGGCGGCTTGTTGCCCGCGAGCACAGGACCGGCCTTGGTCTCATAGGCCATGAGACATTCGGCAAACAGCCTCATCGCAGGAGTGGCACCCTGCCGGTTCATGACGCAACCCTCCCGCACCAGCTCAGTTTGGAGTGACTTGACCAATCGCCCAACGGGTAAACTAAAATGGAAAGGCGCAATGAAACAGCTCCTAGCAGGTTGACCGTCGCCGGACCACGCCGGTAGATGGGTGCTGACCCGGAGCCTGTTGGCCCGGGTGTTGTAGGGCGGTGGGTATGACCCCGAAAAGTGTTTGGTTTGGGCTAAGCATAGTCGTCATGGGTGGAGCATTGTCCGACCCTCCCACGAGGGAACGTTCCCAGTGCTCTGCGCATAGAGTATATGACCAAAGCCCACGGCGGAGCCATGGGGTGTTACCCGATGCCGGGTGTACCTAGAAAACGCCCCGGGATTTCCCCCGTATAAATCCACCTTGCGAGGAAATTCGTCCTACTCCTCATTCTCGCTCTCATACTCATTCCTCGTTCGCCTGGCCGCACCATCCGGCCCGAGAAAGAGAACGAGAACGAGAGAAACACGCTGACCGGCCTCCCCCTTTCGACACTTGCTGTAGTAACCCAATCTTAACTTCAAACATTGAGGTTGCCCCGGCCTGCCGGGTGTGAGGCTGAAGATTTTCCGCACATACCGCTTGGTTTTTCACGGGCCTGCCGGCAGTTTGCCTTTCCCTGCTACCCCCATGGCCCGCACCTCCCACCCCGTTTTCGAAAAGCTCTCCCTCGCCGTCCGATCAGTTAAATCCCCGGATCTGTCGGCGCCGTGTCGTATGACTTACCCTGGATTGCCGGCTTCGTTCACTTCCTGATCGCGATGCCCACACTCAACTGGATCGGCAAGGAAGCCGTCGTACCCATCACCAGCAGGTGAAATTTCGGCCGTCGAAAGTCTTGCCGCGCGAATCGCTTTGGGTTGTCCTGCCCATCACCCATGGTACCGCCCGATTTCCCTGCGACTTTTGAGACTTTCCAAGCTGAACTGGCGCGTCTGGTCGCCTACTTCGACCGCGATCACCCGACCTACACTGCGCCAACCTTTCGGGCAGATATTCTCGATGATTTTCTGGGATATTTAAAACTGCTTATTCGATCATCTCTGCCACTTTTGTTTGCTGGTGAGCCGGAACTCACCTTGTGAAATGAAGGCATGAAAATTGCAGCCATAGAAAACCCACGAGAAAGGCAGGAGGAACTTGGGCAGTTCCTCACCGCCTCGCCTGTGGCCGACTTCATGGCTGCAATGTTTGGCCCGCTTCCACGGATAGTTAGGTTGCTTGATGCAGGTGCGGGGGCAGGCGCGCTCACCTTGGCTTTCGTCACACGGTGCTGTGAAAAAAACGACGGCGTGCGCACCATCGAAGCGACCCTTTACGAACTCGATCCGGAAATCATGGGTTCTCTTTCCGCAACCATGGTCGAGTGCGAACAACGCTGCTCCGATGCCGGAATTCGTTTCACGTTCACCATCCATACCTCAGACTTCATTCAAGAGATGTCGGCGCGGCTTGCCGGCGATATGTTCGGGGAAACTCCTCCGGTCTTCGACGCCGCCATCGCGAATCCGCCCTATCGAAAAATCGGCACCAACTCGGCGGAAAGACACGCCCTTCGTTCCGCCGGCGTTGAAACCAGTAACCTCTACACCGGCTTCATCGCCCTCATTCAGCGGTTGCTTGCCCCAGCTGGACAACTCGTCGGCATTACGCCGCGGAGTTTTTGCAATGGCCCCTACTTCCGGTCCTTTCGCAAAGACTTTCTGAATCAACTCGAGTTACGTCGCCTCCATATTTTTGAATCCCGCCAAGCCACCTTCCGCAACGACAGCGTATTGCAGGAAAACATAATTTTTCACGCGGTGAAAGGCCGCCACCAACCCCGCGAAATGATCGTTTCCAGCAGCAGCGGCGAGCATGGCAGCGAAATTGCCGAGACCGTCTTTCCCTTTACTGAAATCGTTCACCCGCACGATGCCGAAAAATTCATCCACATCCCATCGACCAAGGGCCACGCAACTGCAAAGAAAACCATGGATGGGCTTAGTACGAGTCTCGCATCACTGGGCGTGACCGTCTCCACTGGACGCGTTGTTGATTTCAGGCTCAAGGATGCGCTGCGAAAAGAACCGGGACGAGGCACCGTACCTCTCCTTTATCCCTGCCACTTCAACGGTGGCACCGTGCATTGGCCAAAGCTCGAAGCCCGCAAACCCAATGCCATCCTCGACAACGAGGAAACCCGTCCCTGGCTCGTACCCACCGGCGTGTATCTGCTCACGAAACGCTTTACTTCCAAGGAAGAGCGACGCCGCCTCGTGGCGTGCCTGTTCGATCCGGACGATGTGAAGACAAAATGGGTCGGCTTTGAAAACCACCTGAACTACTTCCATGCGGGTGGACGCGGCTTGGAGCGCACGCTGGCTGTTGGCCTCTACGCCTTCCTGAACTCCACCGTGGTTGATCAGTATTTTCGTCGCTTCAGCGGCCACACCCAGGTGAACGCCACCGATTTGAGGGCATTAGCGTATCCTGAGCGTAACATGCTGTGTGCGATTGGTCGTGAAATGAAAAACCTAGACCTCACTCAGGACAAGATCGACCAACTCGTCACCAAACACCTTCATGCCAGTCAATAAACCCAACCGTAAAACAGCCGCACGGAAACGACGGCTAGCAGAATCAATCGAGGCGCTCACCGCCTTGCAATTTGGGTCACAACAGCGCAACAAGAGCGCCGCTTGCACTCTGCTCGCACTATTGGATCTTCAGCCCAATGCACCATGGACTGACGCTCAATCGCCGCTTCTTGGAATAACTCCGATTATCGAATTCCTCACTGGTTCATACGAAATTAAATACAAACCAAACACCCGAGAAATGGTGCGCAAGAAAGCTATACATTTCTTCGTAGCCGAGGGATTGGTTCTCAAGAATCCTGACAATCCCAGCCGCCCGACCACTAGCGATAAAACGGCGTATCAGATTGAACCGACTGCCCTCGCGCTCCTACGCAAGTTCGGAACCCACGAATGGAAATCTGCCTTGCAGATCTATCTCGCCAGCCGTGAAACCCTCAAACACGAAATTGCCCGAAAACGTGACCTTGTCCGCATCCCTGTGATCTTGCCCAACGGCTCGCAGATCGCGCTCTCACCTGGTGGTCAAAACCCGCTCATCAAAGCGATCATCGAAAAGTTTTGCCCAGCCTTCGCTCCCGGGGGCGTAGTGCTCTACATCGGCGACACGGAAAGCAAGTCGGCCAACTCGAATACGCAAAACCTCACGGCGTTGGGTGTCATCTTGGACTCCGCTTCCAAAACACCAGATGTCATTGTTCACTACACTGACAAAAATTGGTTATTGCTCATCGAAGCGGTAACCAGCGTCGGACATGTGGATGGCAAGCGCCGGAAGGAGCTCAAGGATTTGTTTGCCGGCTGCAAGGCGGGCTTGGTTTTTGTCACTGCTTTTGAAACCCGCCGTTCGATGCAGAAGTATGTATCGCAGATTGCGTGGGAATCGGAAGTATGGATCGCCGAGGATCCAGATCATATGATCCACTTCAACGGCGAGAGGTTTCTCGGCCCCTATCCAGACGTGATGCCGCGAAACCAGTGACCAGCAACAATAGAAGAGTTCAGCACTGAATGGCGCTAAGATAAGGCCGGTGGTCGTGAATGATTCACGTTTCGTCTGTTTTGGTTTGCAGCTGAATTTAGTAGGGTGCCGTCTCGGGTGCGCCCTGCGGCACGGCCACAAGGGCCGGCCCTACATTTCTCATGCAAAATAGCTGGCATGATCATGCATGGTAGAATGACGACCAACCTCCTTATTTTAGCGCCATTCAGTTCAGCACTGCTGTGCCCGCGAACGCTGATGCTGACTTTGCGGCTTGCTCATTCACGGCCTGCGGCGAGGGCGCCGCAGCTCCCTATCACTCCGAAGCGGATGCCTCTGGTTGGAGACGCGTCGCCCCCGGCGCGTCAGTCTATTGCGCGATCCTCAATCGCTCACGGTCCGCGGCGGAAGCGGAGTTCGGTTTGCAGTTGCTCGACTTCGCGCCACAGGTCGCAGAGCAACGGCAGCGCCTGTAGGTTTACCCCGTGGTGCCGGCGGCAATGTTCGATGCGGCGGATTTCGTAGAGCGCGTTGTCGTCGAAGGTGGGCTCGGGCTTTTTCGCGGCCCGCTCAGCGCCGAGCAAGCCGAGTCGGCAATATTGCCCCAGCAAGTCCGGATGCACACCGGTAAGCTCGGCGGCGGTGGTAAGGGAATAGAGTGCAGGCGTACCGGCAGGCACGCAGACGAGCGTCACCACCGGGTTAACATAAAAAACGAAATTCGTCATGAGGATGTCCTCGGATTGAAGGTCGAAGTTGTGGCCAGTTTTTCCCAAAGCCCGCGTTCCTCGTCCGACACCGCGGCCGGAACCTCAAGGTGCACGGTGGCGTAGAGATCGCCACGACTGCCAGCCTCGCGCGGCAAGCCCTGCCCGCGCACCCGCAACTGCGTACCGGCAACGGTGCCGGGGGCGATCCGCAGCGTGAGTTCACTGCCGAGCGTCGGGATTTTTGCCTTCACCCCGAGGACGGCCTCCCACGGCGCAAGCGCGAGGGCGCAATAAATATCATCTCCTTTCACGCTGAGATCCGGATGCCGCGCAAAACGCACGCGCAGATACAAGTCGCCGGCGGGCGCGCCGCCGTGACCCGGGCCGCCTTGGCCGGCGAGCCGGATGCGCTGGCCCTCGCGCATCCCGGGTGGAATTTTCACCTGATAAGTATTCGTGCGCTCGGCCGCTCCGTCCATGTCGGGACGGCGCAACGTAACTTTGCGCTGCGATCCGCGCAAAGCTTCCTCGAGGGTGACCAGCAGATCGGCCTCGATGTCGCGTCCCGGATGAACGAATCCCTCCTCCGGTTCCCCTCCGCGCGCAGCCGCCCGGCGCGAGGAAGCAAAGCCACCCTGACGGTCGCTGAAGAATGATTCGAAAAAATCACTGAAGCCTGTGCCGCCGAACTCGAAATCCGTCTCGCCCTGCGGCGCGTGGGCGCGACTGCGGTGACCGCTGCCGGGAGCAGAACCTCCGCGTCCGTCGTCCTGCCAATTGGCGCCGAGTTCGTCGTAGCGTTTTCTTTTCTCCGGATCGCTCAACACTTCGTAAGCCTCGTTGATCTCCTTGAATTTCACTTCGCCGGCCACCTTGTCCTTGGCGACATCGGGATGATGGATGCGCGCGAGTTTGCGGAAAGCCAGTTTGATTTCGTCCGCAGTGGCGGCACGGGCCACGCCCAACGTTTCGTAGTAGTCCTGGAATTTTACGGCCATGGGAAGGAGCGTCCGGGTCAACGCCGATTTTATTTTAAACCACGCGCAGCACGATTTTGCCGCGCGTGTGGGCGCGCTGACTGAGTTCCTGGCCGCGGGTGGCGTCGGAGAGGGGCAAAATGGTTTCCACGATCGCCTTGAGTTTTTCTTCATCGGCCAATTGGGCAATCTCCACCAGTTGCGCGGCGTTGGGCTGGGTAAACACAAAGGCCTGCCGCGCTCCGTGAGCCGCCGCGTCCTCCGCTGAGGGCGGGCTGGCAATCGAAACCAAAATGCCCCCGCGCCGAAGCACCTTCCATGAGCGCGTTTGCACTTCCCCGCCCATCGTATCGAGCACCACATCGACGGGCTGCACCGCCTCCTCGAAGCGTACAGTCTGGTAAACGATCACCTGATCAACCCCGAGCTTCCGCAGAAAATCATGATTCTTTTCCGACGCCGTGCCGATAACGTGCGCGCCTTTCCATTTCGCCAGTTGCACCGCGAGGTGCCCGACCCCGCCGGCAGCTCCGTGGATCAGCACCCGCTGGCCCGCTGACAATCCGCCCGCATCGAAGAGCGTTTGCCAAGCCGTCAATCCGGCGAGGGGCAGCGCCGCTGCGTGAATATGATCGAGCGTTTTGGGCTTCAGCGCCATTTCGGATTCCCGGATGACGATATACTCCGCGTAGGCTCCATCGCGGGAAATATCGGGACGGCTGAAAATTTCGTCGCCCACCTTAAACCGTTTGACGCCGGGGCCGAGGACTTCGACCACCCCGGACACATCCCAGCCGAGCACGAGGGGAAACGTGTGCTTGAGCATTTCCTTGAGGTGACCTTCGCGAATTTTCCAATCCACCGGATTGATCCCGGCGGCGTGCACCCGCACCAACACCTCGCCCTCGCCCGGATGCGGCCGCGGGGCGTCTTCATACACGAGCACGTCGGGGCCACCGTACTTATAGATATTGACCGCCTTCATGGTTCTCATGCGCGGAGCGAGACGGGGGTCGCGTAAAATTCCCGGGCCTTGGCGATCAACTGATCCTCGGTCATGTGCTTTTCATCCACGACCAGCGCTCCGACAATTCGCGCGGCCAATTCCGGATAATGATTGTTCGTCCACGCGACAAACTGGTCCATTTCACAGCTTTTGCCTGTTCCTCGACCGAAGATGAGAATCTCTTCGGCTGACTGCAATGCTTTCACCACCGTTGGGAAGTAGCTGTTCGGGTCCGGTCTCTCTTTGCCCCGGGAAAACTCCTCGGGATTGGCCGGCACGATCTGCTGCATGACGGCACCATCCATATTTAAACGAAAGATACGGGCCTCATGATGATCGATCACCAACAGTGTTTTTCCGACAGATTCACCGAGGGCAGGTGCAGCCGAGTCTGATCGGGCGAGAAAGTGGCGCAGGGCCATAACCTCATCGTTCTCGGCCACGTCCTTCGTGCGAGGCGGACGCAACACGAGCCTTTGCCCGTGGCGCATCACCTTCAAGTTGCCGTTGGGTTCTTCGGTCACTTGACCGAGTTTCTCCAGTAGGGAGCGAACATCGCGCCACGGCAAATTATGCGAGAGCGGATGTTGTAAGATGGTTTGGTAGGTGCGCAGGTGCGCCCCGGTGAGTGAGGAAATTGAATTCATAATTTTACGACAGCGGCAGCATGCGCCCAAAAACCGACCCGAGCTATGGGGTGTAATCCCAATTATCGATAGAATACGGATGGTAGGGCCGGCCCTGTGTCGGGACGTAGAGCCGTAGGTTGCGATATACCGTAGGTTGCGAGCTCGTCTCGCAACGTAGCGCGACCAGCGCGCTACCTACCACGAAGCGCCAGAGCCGTAGGTTGCGATATACCGTAGGTTGCGAGCTTGTCTCGCAACGTAGCGCGACCAGCGCGCTACCTACCACGAAACGCCGAAGCCGTAGGTTGCGATATACCGTAGGTTGCGAGCTTGTCTCGCAACGTAGCGCGACCAGCGCGCTACCTACCACGAA
>ENA-ORBV01002545-ORBV01002545.1-microbial-mat-metagenome-genome-assembly--contig:-NODE-2545-length-38237-cov-9.335718_pt1 | contig 38237 bp, 38 predicted proteins | sample MGYA00237777_ERZ505514 | MGnify/ENA primary metagenome ERZ505514 (study PRJEB26160, sample SAMN06269048) | microbial mat metagenome | isolation source: Oligotrophic lake microbial mat | place... | reverse complement strand
ATACGAGATTCGCCTTAGTCTCGTGGGCTCGGAGATGTGTATAAGAGACAGGCCCTCCACCCCGCCGATGTGATCGCCGTGGCCCGCGCTTTGAGCGACCTGGAGCGCAGCGACTGGCGCGAGCATTTCGGGAAGGTGACGCTGTAGCATGGAGGAGCTTGATCAGCAGGCCGCGCCCGACCCTGTTGGCGATAGCACGCTGCTCCAGACCCAGCTCGAGGCCCTGCGCGAGACGGTTGTTGCCCTGGAGCGCCAGATCGCCCGCGCTGGCCGCGAGCAGCTGAAGGCCAACGCCCTCGCCGAGACCCAGGCCGAGCGCCTTGCCACCGCCCTCGACGCCCTGCGCGTGGCCGACGAGCGCCGCAGCGCCGAGCTGGCCGAGCTGCGCGAGCGCCTGCGCACCGCCACCGCCACCGCCCGCATCGAGCAGGCCCGTGGCTTTCTCCCCGCCCTCGATGGCCTTGACGCCGCTATGCGCTCCGGCGCCGAGCTGCTGGCCTACGCCGAGATCGAGCAGGCGCCAGCGCCCGAGTACGGGCCAAGCTGGCTGCCCGCCTGGCTGCGCCCCGCTCCCCTGGAGCTCGGCCCTGGCCCCGAGGTCGCTGAGCTGCGCGCCGCCGTGAGCGCCTGGATCGAGGGGCTAGGTTTTGTGCGCGAGCGTATGCTCGCCGCCCTGGCCGAGGCCGACGTGCGCCCCATCCCGACCGAGGGCTACCGCTTCGACCCGCGCTACCACGTTGCCGTTGAGGTTGTGCCCGCCGACGCGCTGCCACCCGGCAGCGTGGCCTACGAGATCCGCCGCGGCTACCTGGCCGGCGAGCGCGTGCTGCGCCACGCCGAGGTCGCCGTTGCCCGCGCCGCCGCCAGCGAGGAGACACCATGAGCCTGATTATCGGCATTGACCTTGGCACCACCTACTCGGCCGCCGCCCTTGTGCGCGACGGCGCGCCCCAGATTGTGCCCCACGGCGACGAGCGGATCATGCCGTCGGTCGTCGGGCTCAGCCAGGACGACGCGCTGCTGGTGGGCACGTCCGCCCGCAACCAGTACGCCCTCTACCCCGAGCGCACCGTGCGCTCGATCAAGCGCTCGATGGGCCAGGATACCCCCGTGACGCTCGGTGAGCGCCAGTACAGCCCCCAGGAGCTCTCGGCCCTGATCCTGCGCGAGCTGAAGCGCAGCGCCGAGGCCCAGCTGGGCCAGCCCGTGGAGCGGGCCGTGATCACGGTGCCCGCCTACTTCTCCGACGCCGCCCGCCAGGCCACCCGCGAGGCCGGCGAGATCGCGGGCTTCACCGTCGAGCGCATCATCAACGAGCCCACAGCCGCCGCCCTGGCCTACGGGCTCGACCAGAGCGACGCCCGCCGGCTTGTGGCGGTGTACGACCTTGGCGGCGGCACCTTCGACGTCTCGATCATCGAGCTGGACGGCGGCGTGGTGGAGGTGCGCGCCAGCCACGGCAACACCCAGCTTGGCGGCGACGACTTCGACGCGCTGCTGGCCGAACATCTGGCCGAGCGCTTTCAGGAGCAGCACAGCATCGACCCGCGCGGCGATACGCGGGCGATGGCGCGGCTGCTGCGCGCCGCCGAGGAGGCCAAGATCGCGCTCTCGTCGCGCCCCAGCGTGCGCGTGCGTGAGGAGTACCTGCTCAGCGAGGGCGGGCGCCCGCTGCACCTGGATGTCGAGCTTGAGCGCGCCGAGTTCGAGCAGCTGATCGCCGAGCTGCTCGACGGCACGCTAGAGTCGTTCGACGCCGCCCTGCGCGACGCCGAGCTTCAGGCCTCCGAGCTCGACGAGTTGCTGTTTGTGGGCGGCAGCACGCGCATCCCCATTGTCTGGGAGCTGCTGCGCAACCACACCGGCCTGGAGCCTGCCTCGGCCATCAACCCCGACGAGGCTGTGGCCCTTGGCGCGGCGGTGCAGGGCGCGATCATCGCGGGCGAGCCGCTGGACGCAGTGCTGGTTGATGTGACGCCCCACTCGCTCGGGATCGAGGTGGCCGAGGTGATCTACGGCCAGATCGTCCCTGACCAGTACAATGTGATCATCCAGCGCAATACGACCATCCCCACCTCGCGCGCCGAGCAGTACTGGGCGATGCACCCCTCGCAGAGCACCATCGAGATCAAGATCTACCAGGGTGAGCAGCCGATCGCCTCGCGCAACACGCTGCTGGGCGAGTTTCGCTTCGAGCAGCTCAAGCCCGAGGCGCCCGATCAGCCGCCGCGCATCACCGTGCAGTTTGATCTTGATATCGACGGCATCCTGCACGTCTCAGCCGTGGATCGCGGCAGCGGCAAGCAGGCCCGCACCACTGTGCGCGCCGCCCATGTGAGCCTGACCCCGGCCCAGATCGCTGACTCGCGCGCTGCCCTGCCAGATCTAGAGCCCATGGACGACGGTGTGGAGCTGCTGCCGCTTGATGGCGCGGCAGCGCTTGGCGGCGACGAGCCCCTGCCGCTCGACGTGATCAGCCTGCTGGTGCGCGCCCGCCGCGCCCTGGCCGACGGCCCCGCCAACGCCGAGCTGCGCCAGGCCACCACCGCGCTGGAGGCGGCCGCCCGCGCCCGCGACGAGGAGGCCACCCTGGCGCACTCCGAGGCGCTGCTGGATCTGCTCTACGACCTGGAGGAGTAGCCCAATACTACAACTCTGTGACACTCCGCACGGGGCGCTCCAGCTCTGGCTCATTGCAGTGTCCACCGATACGAGGAGCCAGCATGTTCCCAGAGCTACCCCTATTCGGCGTATTCCTAACCGCCGCTGTCGTGCTCGCGCTCACACCGGGGCCAGGCGTCTTCTACGTGCTGACGCTTAACACGACGGTCGATCTTGTAGTCGCCTACTTTGCTGGTCCGCTCGGCCAGTGGTTGCGCGCCAACCCACGCTGGCGCGAGCTCCAGCGCCGGGCAACGGGCTGGGCGCTGATCGGGCTGGGCGCATACGTCGCCCTTGGTGATAGTCGGCGCAAGTAGCTGTGCCACCGACACTTACGCCGTCTGGACCGCGAACGGCGCGAAGGTCTGGACCGCGAACGGCGCGAAGTGGCACGAACCGCGCGAACGCGAAACCGCGAAGCGCAACGTGGCTAGATGCGTGGTCGTTCGCGGCTCTTCGCGGCTTCGTGGTCTAAAGGGCTCGGGCGCTCAGGCAGAGTGGGTACAGCTATGCCCTCAAGCGGAGAGGAGTTCTTCGCGTTGGTCGTCGTGGTGGGTGCGCCATCACAAGGCGGCGTTGCGCAGCGCCAGGGTATTGGCAGCCGCCCGCTCGTTCGTTGACAGGGCGCGGTACGCGGGCGAGCGCATCGCCAGCAGCGTGACCACCAGCCCGATCAGGCCGGCGAGCGTGAAGAGCAGCGCGAGGCCGCGATTAGCGCCGGTGCCAAACCAGCCGCCGATCAGGTCGACGCCCGCGCCGGTCGTCATGAACGGGATGAAGAAGAACTGGGCAATCGGGCCAATCATCAGGGCCATGACGGGCGAGGCCGCCTGCTCGACGCTCTGGGCGAAGCCGAACACGCGGCCCTGCCGCTCCGGCGGGATCGTCTGCTGCAGGATGGTCTGCTCGGCCGCCTCGACCACCGGGATCAGGCAGAGGTACACAAACATACCCACTGCAAGCAGCATAATCGAAGCCTGGAGCGTGAAGACCACGCAGATCGACCACATCGCGATGTTGGCGAGGAACAGCGTGCGCAGCGGCGAGCGGCCCAGCCCGCGCCGCGCCACCGCTAGCCCGCCGATGATGAAGCCCACGCTCAGGACGCCCCACAGGGCGCCCCAGACCTGCACCGAGACCAGCAGCAGGCCGTATGCGTCCATCAGCGCCATAAAGACGCCGCCCAGGAAGTTGTTAAAGGTGTGAAAGAAGATCAGCCCGAACAGCCCGGGCACCAGCCTGATAGCGGCGATCGTGCCGGGAATATCGACCATATCGCCGTGCGCCTCGGCGTGGGCGACCTCGCGCCTGGGGATGGCGATCGTCCAGAGGTGGCCGATGACGAGCGCGGTGAGCCCCACGGCCAGGGCGAGCACCCAGAAGATGCTCAGGAAGCCGACGGCCAGACCGCTGAAGATCGACGCGCCGAGAAAGGCAACCCCGTTGGCGGTGCCGACGAGGCCGTTGGCTCGGTCACGGCTCCCCTCGGGCACCAGGATCGTCACCAGGGTCGAGAGCGCGATCACGCGCAGGTTCCCGGCGAGGGCGCCCAGCAGGGTGAGCACGATGAAGAGCCAGAGCAGCGGGCTAGACGCCACGGTGAAGCTGCTCGCCGGGAATGCCAGGTAGAGGCTGCCGGCGACCAGGTAGAGCAGCAGCGAGACGCCGCTGGAGAACAGCATCACCGCTTTTTTGGGGTAGCGGTCGACCAGCGAACCCAGGAAGAACCCGGAGACGGCGACAGTGCCGGTGTAGACGCCTGCCATCACCGAGGTGGCGATGACGGACCTCGTTTGCAGATAGACCCAGAAGGTGACCGCAAACCAGACAAACGTATTGGCGAGGAACGCCACGAGCGCATTGCCCAGAACCGCGTAGAAGGTCTTCATTACGTTCCTTGTACACCGCTACGCGGCGACGAGGCGTCTAAGACCTCGCGGACCTTGCGCGCCAAGGCTGTGGGCGAAAAGGGCTTGTGCAGAAAGGCCATGCTTGGCTCCAGCCAGCCGTGCTGGACGATCGCGTCGTCGGCATAGCCCGAGATGAAGAGTGCTTTCATGTCCGGCCACTGTAGATTGAGCTGCTGGCACAGTGCCTTGCCATTCATATGCGGCATCACCAGGTCGGTGAGCAGCAGGTGGATCGGCGCGCCGGTGTGGGCGTACGCCAGGCGCAGCGCTGCTTCGCCATCGGCTGCTTCCAGCAGGGTATAGCCCTGTTCGCGGAGCACGCGTGCCGCTAGCGCGCGAACTGCGGGGTCATCCTCGGCCAGCAGCACAGTCTCGTCGCCTCGTGGCAGGTTACCAACGTCAAGGGGCGGGGGCTGCGGCTCGGCCGACGCTGCGATCCGGGGCAGGTAGATCGTGAAGGTCGTCCCGCGCTGCGGCTCACTATAGACCCAGATGTGGCCGCCGTGCTGTTTGACGATGCCATAGCATGTCGCCAGGCCTAAACCCGTACCGTGGCCCAGCCCTTTCGTCGTAAAGAATGGCTCGAAGGCGTGCTGTTGCGTCTGGGCATCCATGCCGATGCCGGTGTCGCTGACGGCGATGAAGATGTATGGGCCGGGGGTGACGCCAAGATGCTGTTGTGCAAAGGCGTGATCCAGCAGGATATTGCTCGTCTCGATGGTAAGTTTACCGCCGTCCAGCATCGCGTCGCGGGCATTCACGGCCAGATTAACGAGCACCTGCTCGATCTGGCCAGGGTCGGCCTTAATCTGACCTAGATCGGGCGCCAGGCGCGTGACGAGCTCAATATCTGCGCCGATCAGGCGCCGGAGCAGCTTCTCGATCTCGGCGAGCAGCACGTTGAGGTTGAGCACCTGGGGCTCGATCACCTGCTTACGGGCGAATGCCAGCAGCTGACTCGTGAGCGTGGCGGCCCGCGCAGCCGCTTTGATGATCTCATCGAGATCGCCAGCTATCTCGGCATCAACCGGTAGCTGCACCAGCGCTAGCTCGGCGTAGCCACTGATCGCCGTCAGCAGATTGTTGAAGTCGTGCGCAATGCCACCTGCAAGCTGCCCGACGCTCTCCATTTTCTGCGCCTGGAGAAACTGCGCTTCAAGCCGTCGGCGCTCGGTGATATCGCGGCCCATGCCTACGCTATAGCCCGCCCCATGCTGCACCGCCGCCGTAACCTGCTCGTCGATCCAGCGCCACGAGCCATCGGCATGCTGCTGGCGCTGGGTGACGTGGGCCGTGCCGACGTGGGTTAGCTCGCGCAGAGCGGCCTGTAACGCCAGCTGATCGTCGGGGTGAACCAGTTCGACCGCAGCCCGGCCGATCAGCTCGCTGGGATTGTAGCCGAGCACCTGCTGATACGAGGGGTTGACATAGACAAAGCGCCCGGCCTGATCGCGCAGGCTGATCAAATCCCCGGTGTGCTCGGCGATCAGGCGGTAGCGCTCTTCGCTCTCCCGCAGCGCCTCTTCGGCCTGCCAGAGCGCCGTGATATCCTCGTGCGCGATGACGACCCCGCCATGGCTTGCCATGGGCGTCGCTTGCATCATAAACCAGCGCATTTCCGTTGGGGTCTGGCAGCCATACTTTAGTGCAAAGTGTGACTCATGCCCGTCGAAGATCGCCTGGAGACCAGCGAGTATAACAGCAGCCTCGGGATCGTTAAAGTGCGTGGCGGCGCGGCGGCAGATCTCCAGATAGTTGACGCCAACGCCCGTCGCCTGTAGCCGTGGGTCGCCGTGCTCACGCGCGAATTGCATCCACGCGTCGTTGACCGCGATGATCGTCCCGCTCGCATCGAGCACGGCAATCTGGGCCGTGAGCGCACGCAAGACTGCCTGATGCAGCCTGGCATTTTCCTGAAGCGCCGCCTCGGCCCGCTGCATCTCAAGGCGCAGTTGGCGCTGCTCCAGCGCGCGCTCCACAGCCGTGCCCAGGCGCGCGAGCCGATCCTTGAGCAGGTAGTCGGCGGCGCCCTGGCGCATGGCCGCCACCGCCACCTCCTCGCCGATCGTACCGGACACGATGATAAAGGGAATATCTAGCCCGCGCGCGCGCATCAGCTCGAGCGCGCGCAGCGCGTCGAACTGGGGCAAGGAGTAGTCGGCGAGGATAAGGTCGAGCGCTGGGTCGAGCGCCGCCAGGTACTCGGCCTCGGTTTCTGCCAGCAGCCACTCTGGTGCGAAGCCGGATCGACGCAACTCGTGCAGCGTCAGTTCGGCGTCTGCTCGTCGATCTTCCAGCAGTAAGACACGGAGTGATGTAGGCATACTTATCTTTCGGAAGTTGTTTAACGCTCTAGGGTGGGTTACGCCTTGCCCAACAGGATTGGTGGCTGGTTATGCAGCAGCCAGAAGAGACCCAGCGTGCGCATCGCCTCGTTAAACTGGTCGAAGTCAACCGGCTTGATGATATAGCTGTTCACGCCCAACTGGTAGCTCGCCACAATATCGCGCTCCTCACGCGAGGCGGTCAGCATTACAACGGGGATAGGCTGCGTCCGTGGGTCGCGCTTGATCTGCCGCAGCACCTCCAGCCCGTTCACCAGTGGCAGCTTGAGGTCCAGGAGGATCACCTTCGGGCCATTCGCGATATCGCGCTGCGCATATGCGCCAGTGGCAAAGAGGAACTCCAGTGCCTCGGCACCATCGCGGATAACGTGGACGCGGCTGGCGAGCTGATGCTTCTTAAACGCGTGCAGCGCCAGCGTGACATCGCTCAGGTTATCTTCGACCAGCAGAATATCGACGTCGTTGACCGTCATGGCGTGTCTTCTCCCAGGGTAAAGTAAAAGGTGGCCCCGTGGTCAATTTCAGCCGTAGCCCAGACGCGCCCGCCATGACGATGGATGATCCGCTGGACGATCGCCAGCCCAACCCCGGTGCCCTCGTAGTCCTCGGCGCGGTGCATACGTTGGAACACGCCGAACAGCTTGTCGCTGTAGTGCGTATCAAAGCCGACGCCATTGTCTTTGATAACATACACCGTCTCGCCATCGGCGATCTGGCTGCCGATCTCGATCCGCGCTGGATCGCGCTGGCGGGTGTATTTGAGCGCGTTGGACAGCAGATTGATCCAAACCTGCTTGAGCAGGGCCGGATCGGCTGCACACGCGGGCAACGCGCCGATGGTGAGCACAACCTGCCGCCCCACCTGCTCGGTGCGTAGCTCGTCGAGGCACTGCTGGACGAGCTCGGTCGGATCGACCGAGCGCCGGGCGAGCGCCTGGCGGCCAAGGTGCGAGAACGCCAGCAGGTCGTCGATCAGCTGGCCCATCTGCTGGGTGCTGCTGCGCACCAGCTGGAAATAGTGCTGGGCCTCAGCGGGCAAGGCCGCCGTGTAGTCTTCGAGCAAGATGCGCGAGAAGCCGTCGATCGCGCGCAGCGGGGCGCGCAAGTCGTGCGAGACAGAGTAGGAGAAGGCTTCGAGCTCCTCATTGGCGGCGGTGAGCGCGGCGGTGCGCGCGATCACGCGCTGCTCCAGGGTGGCGCTGAGCGTGCGCACTTCCGCCTCGGCCCTGGTCCGCTCGGCCAGCTCGCGCTGCACTTGCTCCAGCAGGCGCGCGTTGCTGATCGCGAGTGCGGCGCGCTCGCTAATATCGCGATTGACGCCCACAGTGCCTGTCAGGTTCCCAGCGCTGTCTTGCAGCAGGCTGATGCTGCTCAGGATCGTGCGGCTGGTGCCATCGCGATGTGGCTGCACCACCTCGCCTTGCCAGTGCCGCTGCTCGAGCAAGCTGGCGAATGCCAGTTGAGGGCTGCCGTCAAGATACGTGGTCGGCAGGATCTCGCTCATAAGGCGGCCGACGACATCCTGGGCCGGCCAGCCATAGAGCGCCTCGGCGGCGGCGTTCCAGCTCTTGATCGTAAAGCTGGCGTCGGTCGAGATAATCGCGTCCGAGACTTGGTCTAAAAGATCGGCCTGGTAGCGCAGCTGTTCTTCCGCCTGCCGGCGGGCGGTAATGTCGGTGAGCATCGCCAGCGCGCCGATATAGCCGCCAGCGTCATCCTGCAGCGGGCTGGCGTTGACCAGCGTCCAGATTGGGGTACCGTCCTTGCGGAGGAGCTTGAAATCGAGCTGGTCCGCGATGCCCTGGCGGCGGCGCCCGAGGCTTGCTGTAGCGAGCGCCTGGTCCTCCGCATCCAGGAATGCGAAGAGCGGCATGCCGATCATCTCGTCTGCCGTGTAGCCTAGCAGCTCGGCCAACTTGGCGTTGACAAATGTGGTCTTGCTGGCGGCGTCAATCAGCCAGATACCCTCTTGTGACGTTTCGACGATCTGCCGGTAGCGCTGTTCGCTCTTGCGCAGGGCTGCCTCGACCAGCTGGCGCTCGGCGATCTCCGCCTGTGCTAGCTGGTAGAGCCGGGCGTGCTTGGCCTCTGCGCGCTTGATCAAACTGGTCATACGACGCTCCTGTGCCAACCAGCTGGTAGGGGCGAGGCCTCGACTGCCACCGTGGATACATAGTAGAATACAATAATGCGGGGTGTTATACAACTACGCTGGATTGTAGAGCGCCCACGTCCATCTGCGCCCTGCCGAGCCCTGCGGTGACGAACCCTGCCCGCCGGGAGTCTGTAGCTATGCTGCCCTGCACGCTCTAGAGTAGAGAGAGGTCGTATGATCGAGGCGTACGACGCCGCCAGCAACTCCGAGGTTATTCAGAGCTACAGCATCCTGCTGGCCTGGATCGGCTTCGGGCTGCTGCTCGAGTTCATCGCGCTCCCCCTGCTCCAGCGCTACGTGGCTGCCCGCCGCTGGTTCCCCGCCGAGGTGATGTTCGGGGCGCTCAGCGGGCAGGTGCTGTTCTGGTCGAGCTTCGCTGGCCTGATCACCACGCTCGCGGTGGTTGTGCCGAACGTGCGCCTCACCGGCCTGGTCCGATCAGCGCTCTTGTTCCTAGCCGCGCTCGCCATCACCCTCTTCTTGGTGCGCCTCTTCACCAACGCGATCCGGCTGTATTTTCTTCGTCGCGAGATCGGCTCCATCTCGCTGCTCGATAATATTCTACGCTTCCTGGGCGGCACCGTGATCATCGCCACCGCCCTGACGCTGCTTGGTGTGCCGATCGGCCCCCTGCTGACCGTGCTGGCCGGCAGCTCGATTGGGCTCTCGCTTGCCCTGCGCGACCCGCTCGCCAATCTGTTCAGCGGCATGACCGTGCTCGCCTCCAATAAGATCCAGCTTGGCGACTACATCCGCTTAAGCACCGGCCAGGAGGGCTACGTCATTGATATTCGCTGGTCTGACACCTACATCCAAGAGCTTGCCAACAACCTGATTATCATCCCCAACGCGCTGATGACGAATACCATTCTCACCAACTTCTACCGCCCCGAGCCAGAGTTCTCGCTGCTCTTCGACATGGGTGTAAGCTACGATAGCGATCTTGCCCAGATTGAGCGCCTTGTGATCGCGGTTGGCGAGGAAGTGCATGCGCAAGTGCCTGGCGGTATAGCGACTGTTCCCCCGCTCGTGCGCTTCAACGTCTTCGGCGAAACCAGCGTGCGCTTCACCGTGATCCTGCGCGTCAGGACGTTCGTCGATCAGTTTCTCGTACAGCACGAGTTTATGAAACGCCTGCAAGCACGCTTCGCCGCTGAAGGCCTCCCACCGCCCACGCCCGTGCAGGTACTGCGTGTGGAAGCGTCCGAAGCGCAGCCAGAGCAGTCGGAGCAGCAGGCGCGTACGAACGGTGAGGGCGAGCCGCCGAAGCTATAGCTATGCTACCTGCCAAGCGCATGCGCTTCCCAACACCGATCCGACTGCTGCTCGCCACGCTGTGCGCCGTGAGTCTTGCTGGCTGCTCCGGGCTTTTAAGTGAAGGGACATTGGGCAATCTCTTGCCAGCAACGCCAACCCCCGTCGGCGAGCCAGGCCCCGCACTGCTAGATGCTACCGCGACCCCGCTCCCCGAGGAGACCGAGCGGATTGTCTTTGCCTCGGACCGTGGCGGGGACGACGAGATCTTCGTGATCAACGCCGACGGCTCCGGCCTCGCCCGCATTACCAGCGACAGCATACGCGACTATGCCCCGACCTGGTCGCCCAGCCGTCGGCAGATCGCCTTTGTGTCCGAGCAGGCAGGGATACCGAATGTGTATCTCGTCAACCCCGATGGCAGCGGCCTGCGCCGCATCACCGACGAGGACGGCGGCGCCACCGACCCTGCCTGGTCGCCCGATGGCGGCAGCCTGATCTATGTGGCGCTGCGCAGCGAGGGCCGCGCCCTGATGCTGCTCAGCCTGATCGACGGCTCGACCAGCGCGCTGCGCAGCACGCCGCCAGAGATCGCCACGCCGGCCTTTTCGCCCGACGGTCGCAGCATCGCGTTCTCTGCCAGCGACCCGAGCTCCGACGGCGACCGCGAGATCTACCTCGCCACCGTCGAGCCCTCGCGCACCCTGATCAATCTCACCAACAGCCCCGGCGAAGATAGCCACCCTAAGTTCGCCCCTGATGGGCGCCGGATCGCCTTCCAGACCCGCCGCAACGGCAGCTGGGATATTTTTGTGATGAACGCCGATGGCGCGGCGGCAACGCCGCTTACCGATGACGCGCGCGACTCCGTCAGCCCCAGCTGGTCACGCGATGGCTCACGCCTAGCCTTCGCCTCAAACCGCGCCGGCGATTTTAACCTTTACAGTATGCGCGACAATGGCGAAGAGCTGACGCAGATCAGCGGCCATCCCAGCGATGATCTCGACCCGGCCTTCCCGCCGCCGCCCCGGCTCCCCGTCGCCGATGCGCTCGCCGTCGCCACTGGTAGCGGTAGCACGCGGAACCTCACGCTGATCACCTCGGGATACGAACGGACCGCGCTCACCGATGTTGCGTTGGTAGACCATGTGACGCCCGCGTGGTCGCCCGATGGTGCCCGCATCGCCTACGCGAGTGACGAGAACGGGGCCTACGACCTGTACGTGACGAACGCCGACGGCAGCGAGATGTTAAACCTAACCCGTAGCAACGCCACCGATCTCCACCCTGCCTGGTCGCCTGACGGCACGCGGATCGCCTTCGAGAGCAACCGCGACGGCAACTGGGAGGTCTACAGCGTTAACGCTGATGGCTCGGGCGGCCTGGCCAACCTCAGCGAAAACCCCGCTGAGGATGGCAACCCCAGCTGGGGGCCGGACGGCACCAGGCTCGCCTTTGCCTCCAACCGTGACGGCGATTTTGAGATCTACCTGCTCGATCTGGCCGACCGCTCACAGCCCGTCAATCTCACCAACAACCCGGCGACCGATGTCTTCCCCGCCTGGTCGCCAACCAGCGAGCAGATCGTCTTCCGCTCTGATCGCGAGGGCGACAACGAGCTCTTTCTGCTTTCGAGCAACGGCACCCTGGTTGGCCGCCTCACCTTCGACCCAGCCGACGACACGACGCCCGCCTGGTCGCCGAGCGGCGATAGGGTGGCGTTCGCCAGCAACCGCAACGAAGCGCAGAGCTTTCGGCCGGGAGTGCGCACCTACAACATCTATGTGCTGAACCTGGCCTCGCTCAACGTCGCGGCCTTTGGCCCCAGCGAGCGCAGCGACGAGTACCCGGCGTGGCGGCCCGAGCGGTAGACGGTGGATGGTGGACGGTGGACGGTGGACGGTGGACGGTGGACGGTGGACGGTGGACGGTGGACGGTGCGAGTTATCGGCTATCGGCTATCCTCTCCCGTGCTACAATATGCGAAATTCCAATTCATAAAGAGGTAATAGCGATGGATACCGTTGTCGTTGAGCTTGACCCACAGACCAGCGAGCGGGCACGCCGTCTCGCTCAGGCGCGTGGCACAACGATCAAAGCGCTGGTGCAGAGCTTGATCACCCAACTCGATAGCGCCGAGGCAGCGCAAGACTCGCTGCTTGGTCTGTTTGCAGATGAACCCGCGCTGCTTGACCATGTGGTCGATCAGGCGATGCAGACCCGTGAGACGCAGCCGTTGAGGCTCGCGGATGGCTAAGTCCTTGCTCGACACCGACATCTTCTCTGAGCTGCTCAAAGGAGTTGGCGCAGTCGGCGTTGCAGGCATGGCTGGAGCGGGCTGGGCTCACCTTGATCACCCGGCGCCTCTACGCTCGCGGCGATGGCGCCGTCGCAGAGCAGCATGGCGCCTGGCGCTCCTCTGGTGGACGAACCGCGAGCTGATCCATCACGGCGCCGAGCTGGGCCTGCTGCGCGGCCTCTTGGCGGCGCAGCGCAAGCCAGCGCAAGGAGACCTTGCGATGTGCCGAAGCATCAAGCAGCTGCGCCGGCCTGAGCGCGATGTGAGCGAGGCGGAGATCGAGGCTGCGGCCCGACAGTTTGTGCGCAAGGTGAGCGGCTACCGGGTGCCGGGGCGCGCCAACGCGCCGGCGTTCGAGGCTGCGGCCGCCGAGATTGCGGCTACGACCCAGCGCCTTATGGCTGCGGTGAACGCGCTGCCGCCCGAGCCTAGCGATCTGGTGCAGCCCGATAGCGCAGCAGCGATCAGCTAGCACGGCAGCTACCCTCTAGAAGCGCTGGCAACCCGTCTCCCCCCGGCTATAATGGAGCGGCCTTCGCGCCCTTCGCCACCCTTCGCGCCCTTCGTGGTCCAAACGTTTCGCGCCCTTCACGCTCCAAACCCCCAATGCACATCCTCCAGCTCTACAAAGACTACCACCCTGTGCGTGGCGGCATCGAGGGCCACCTGCGCCTGCTCGCCGAGGGTCTCGTCGCCAGGGGCCATACCGTTACGGTGCTCGTGAGCGCCCCTGGCCAGCGTGACACTGCGCACGAGCTTGGCGGGGTGCGCGTGCTCGGCGCCGGGCGCCTGCTCACCACCGCCTCCACACCCATCAGCCCCGGCCTGCCGCTGCTGCTCGCTCGCCAGTGCCCCGACCTCGTCCACCTCCATCACCCCTTCCCACCGGGCGACCTCGCCGCGCTCCTCGCCGCCTCCCGCATCCCCCTCGTCGTCAGCTACCACAGCGACATCGTGCGCCAGCGCCGCCTCGGCCAGCTCGCTGCCCCGCTCGTGCGCGCCACCCTGGCCCGCGCCCGCCGCATCATCGTCGCTAGCCCCGCCTACATCCGCTCCTCGCCCTTCCTCGCACCCGTCGCCTCACACTGCCGCGTGGTGCCCTACGGCGTGCCCCTGGAGCGCTTCGGCCACGCCGACCCCGCCCGCGTCGCCGCCTTGCGCGCCCGCTTCCCCGGCCCCATTGTGCTCTTCGTGGGCCGTCTGCGCTACTACAAAGGGGCCGACAGGCTGGTGCGGGCGATGGCCCACGTCCCCGCCCGCGCCGTCTTCGTGGGCGACGACGCCAGCGAGCGCCGCGCCGACCTCGAAGCGCTCGCCGCCGGCCTCGGCCTGGCCGAGCGCGTCCACTTCGTCGGCGGCCAGGACGAGGCCGAGCTGCGCGCCTTCTACCACGTCGCTACCGTCTTCGCCCTGCCCTCCGTCGAGCGCAGCGAGGCCTTCGGCATCGTCCAGGTGGAGGCCCAGGCCGCCAGCCTCCCCATCGTCTGCACCGAGCTTGGCACTGGCACCAGCTACGTTACGCTCCACGGGCGCACCGGCATCGTCGTGCCGCCCAACGACATCCCCGCGCTCGCCCGCGCCCTCCACGCCCTGATCGCCAGCCCCGCGCTTGCGCAGGCCATGGGCGCCGCCGGCCGTGCGCGCGCCGAGCGTGAGTTCAGCCTGCCGCGCATGCTTGATCGCGTCGAGGCCGTGTACCGCGAGGCCCTTTAGCGCTTCCGGGAAGGTCTCTGCCGTGAGTCATCGAGCGGCCGTCGGGTGAGACAGCCACGTCGTTCACCGCGTCGCCGTGGCGCACAGCACCTTGAGCGCGTTGCCCGTTGTCGCGTCCCAACGCCGTGCGGTGGGGTCACTCCCTCTGGTGACAACCTCGGCAGCCTGGAGGCGACTACACCTTCACGTAGGGCTGCACTGTGGTGAGCGCCGCAATGGCGGCGTAGTGCTTCTGATTGAACGTATGCAGCGGGGCACTGAGCTCGACAGCCGTATGGGCGATGAGCGCATCGAGTAGCCCGAGGTTGTGGCTCAGCCGGAAGCGGACAAAGTCCTGGAGCGCGCGGTCGCACGCGCTTGCCGAGGGCCACGCCGTCCGATCGCCACCTACGTCGCGAAGCATCTGATCCTGCCGGCTTTGTTCCGGCAGCCCTGGATGAGTTCCATCACGACAAAGCCCGGCAGCATCAGCTCGGTCGAACCAAGCGATGCGAGCCAGACAAGCGCCGGAGTGTACTTTCGCAGGACATCGATCATGATGTCCGTGTCCGACATGAGCGTGGTGGCCTCAATCGCGCCGCTGTGCCGCTTCGCGGAGTTTGCGTGCAACGGTCGTGCTGTCGCCAAGCTCCGCTCGATCAGCCCAGAGGCCGACCAGACCCGAGGTCAGGAGTTGATCTGCGGTGAGAACTGGGCGCTCGGGCGGCTCACCCTCCGGGCGTAGGACGAGCTCAACGCGCTGCCCGCGCTTCAGCGGGAGATTTGAGAGACGAAGTTCGCCGTCTTGCTCAATGGTGGTAACGATCCGGAATGCGTCCATAGCCGTTCGCCTTTCACTCGCTGGTGCTGCTATTCTAGTACACGAACATGTGTCAGCACCTGGGTATTGCCAGCACTGAGCGCTCACCACCGTGTTTGCCCTGCCCTCCGTCGAGCGCAGCGAGGCCTTCGGCATCGTCCAGGTGGAGGCCCAGGCCGCCGGGCTCCCTGTCGTCGGCGCCCGCAGCGGCGTGAACCACGCAAGGAGTACAAGCATGTGTACCATGATCGTCACGCAAGTGAGCATCGACGGAAGTGGCAAGGGCGCGGGTGGGTGGTTCGAGCTGCGCGAGGCGAACGTGTCGTATGACCACCCGTTCAATGCGCCGTTCGAGCATGCCCTGAATATCGACTTCGTGAACGAGGCGCTCGGCCCTGGCGCGCGCGTGGCGGTGGAGCTCAGCGTGGAGGCAGCGCGCGCGCTCGTGGAGAGCATCAACGCCGTGCTTGAGCGCGCAGAGGCAGGTGGCTATCTGGAGCAGTCGCAATCACCCTGGCCGCAACGCCCCGGCGACAGCAGCGCCTGACAGCAAACGTCGCGTTCATGCTCCAGCCACGATTGCCCGACTAGGTCGTGGAGTGCGCTGCACAACTCTACCCCGTGCTAGAATATCGGCAGCGCCTTGTGGTACCGGCGGCAGTGCGCCGCCATCGCAGCATCGGAGCTGTCTATGCTGATCGACAGGCTGCGCGCCAACCTCAGCGCCGCCGGCATCCCCGCCACCGACGCCGACCTCGCCGGCATCCAGGCCAGGGGCTTCCTCAGCCGCCTCGCCGACTTCGAGCGCATCACCGAGGGCGTCCCCAGCGACACCCTGCCCGACTACCTCGACGCCGGCACGCTGCCAATTCCTGCCCCAGCTCCCGCCGTGCCCGCCCCGCAGCATGTGGCCTTGCCGGACAGCCTCCTGGGCGCCGCCGCGCGCATTCGCGCGGCGAGCACCACGCCCACGGCGCTTACCCAGGCAGCCCTCGCGCGCATCACCGCCACCGATCCGCAGCTCAACGCCTTCCAGCTTGTGCTCGCCGAGCAGGCAATGGCCGACGCGCGCCGCGCCGAGGCGGAGCTCGCCGCCGGCCAGGATCGCGGCCCGCTCCACGGCCTGCCCATCGCCGTCAAGGATCTGCTCGATATGGCCGGCCTGCCCACCGCCGCCGGCTCGAAGCTTCGCGCCGACGTTGTCGCCACCGAGGACGCCACCGCCGTGGCGAGGCTGCGCGCCGCCGGCGCCGTGATCGTCGGCAAGACGCGCATGTCGGAGTTCGCCTACTCGCCCGGCTCCAACAACGCCCACTACGGCCCCACCGCCAACCCCTACGACAACACCCGCGACACGGGCGGCTCCAGCAGCGGCTCGGCGGCGGCGGTGGCGACGGGCATGGCGCTCGCGGCGCTCGGCACCGACACCGGCTGCTCCATCCGCATCCCGGCGGCCTTCTGCGGCCTGGTGGGCCTCAAGCCAACCTGGGGGCGCACCAGCCTGGCCGGCGGCGTCACGCTCTCCTGGTCGCTCGACCACCTCGGCCCCCTGACGCGCAGCGTCGCCGACGCCGCCCTACTCCTGGAGATCCTTGCCGGCCCCGACCCGCGCGACGGCCGCACGCTCCAGCCCGCGCCCGCCTTCCGCGCCGCCGACATCGCGGGCGACGTTGCGGGGCTGCGCGTCGCCATCGTGCGCGACGACGGCTCGGGCAACCCGCTGGCGGGCGCCGAGCAGCTGGGCGCGGTGCGGCGCGCCGCCGATGCTCTGGCGGCGGCGGGCGCGCAGGTAGAAGAGATCGACATCCCGCAGCTCGACGGGCTGCGCGTGCTGGGCTCGGCGATTCTGGGCATGGAGGCGGCCGCCTTCCACCTGCCGTGGCTGCGCACGCGTCTCGACGACTACGGCGAGTTCATGCGCCAGCGCGTGCTCGCCAACTTCGCCTACGATCAGGGGGCCTTCGTGCGGGCGCAGCAGGCGCGGGCAGCGCTGCGGCGCGGGGCGGCGGGCTGCCTCGCCCGCGCCGACATCCTGCTCACGCCCATCCACCCTGGCCCGGTGCCAGCGCTCGGCGTGCCCGCCCTGAACGGGCTGGCCATCCCCTTCAACTGCCTGGGCTGGCCGGCCCTCACCATGCCCACGGGCCTCGGCGCCGACGGCATGCCGCTCGCGGTGCAGCTCGTCGCAGGGCCATGGCAGGAGGCAACGCTGCTGCGCGCCGCCGCCGCCGTGGAAGGGAGCCTGGGCCGCCTCACGCCATAACCGATCTCGCAGTGGCGCCCCTTGTGGGCGCCCTGAACGAGAGCTCCAAAGCTCACTCCACCACCAGCCGATAGAGCCCGCCGCCATCCCTATCCGTCAGGTAGAGCTCGCCGGCCTCGTCCTCGCCAAGCGAGCTCGTGCTGATCGCAAGCCTGCCCACAAGCTCGCTCTGCCATGCGCCGTCCGTCTGGCGCAGCGCCCAGAGGTTGCCGCTGCAGTAGTCGGTGTACAGATAGGTGCCCGCCAGCTGCGGAAACTGTGCGCCCCGGTAGACATAGCCGCCCGTGATCGAGCAGCCGCCCGCGTCGCCCCCGTGCGGGTAGACGGCGACAGGCAGCTCCAGGCCATCCTGCTCGCAGCTAGCGGCGCTAAAGCAGGTGTCGGCCTCCATCGTGCTCCAGCCGTAGTTCTCGCCGCCCGCGCTGGCCGCTGGCTGGAAGTGAACCTCCTCGTACGCATTCTGGCCCACGTCGGCGATAAACAGATCGCCGGCGGCGCGGTCGAACGAGAAGCGCCAGGGGTTGCGCAGGCCGTAGGCCCAGATCTCGGGGCGGGCGCCCGCCTGGCCCACAAACGGGTTGTCGGCTGGCACGGCGTAGGGCGCGTCGCCGTCCACATCGATGCGCAGCAGCTTGCCCAGCAGCGCATCCAGGTTCTGGCCGTTGCCGAAGGGGTCGCCGCCGCCGCCGCCGTCGCCCATCCCGATGTAGAGATAGCCGTCGGGGCCAAACTTTACCAGGCCACCGTTGTGGTTCGGCGCGGGGTCAGGAACGGCGAGTAGCACCGTTCCGCTTGCCGCATCCACGCGGTCGGGGTTGTCTGAGCGGTTGTAGCGGGCCACCGTATTATCGCCGTTGCGCGCAGTGTAGCCAACAAAAAGCTGGCCGTTCTCGGCGAAGCGCGGGTGGAAGGCCACGCTCAGCAGGCCGCGCTCGTTGCCGTTCGAGCCCACCAGCGGAATGATGTCGAGAAACGGCTCAGGCAGGGGCGCGCCATCGCGCAGCGCCCAGATCCGCCCAGCCTGCTCCACCACAAACAGGCGGCCGCTGCCGTCGCCCGCGCTCGTCACGTGGGTGGGCTTGGAAAATCCCTCGGCCACAGGCTCAAGCCGGAAGCTCATGCCGACAGAGTCGCCCTCAGCGCTGGGCGCGGGGCTCGCAGGCGCAGCGGTGCGCGCAGGCACAGACGTTGGCACGGGCGAGGCGGGCGGCGTAGCAGGGGCTGGCGCCACAGCGGTCGGCGCGGCAACGGGAACAGTGGTTGGGGCGCTGGCCTGAGGGTCGGCGCCGCAGCCAACGAGCAGCGCGGCGGCAAACAGCATCCGAAGCACACGAAGTCGCATCTTGCGGGGCCCTTGCTAGGCTCTAGCGAGCTGAGTAAGTCCAACCGACTCAGCTTACCACGAGCCTGGGGCGCCCGGCCAGACAGATTCAGGTGGCAGTTCCAAAAATGGGCCGGAAATCTGTGTCATCTGTGGATAAATACCCAGCGCTCCACCTAAAACAGTGATTTGCGCGCCGCAAGCTTGGCGTCGATCGTCGCCTGGATGCGCTCGCGCACCATCTCGGTGAGCCCTAATACCGTGAGCGGGTCGTCGGCAGCCTCGGGGCCGTACTCCTCGGTATGGATGGGCTCGCAGAAAGTGATCGACCAGCGCGTGGGCAGCGGGATCACGCCAAGCGGGCCGAGCCACGGGAAGAAGGGCGTAAGCGGGAAGTAGGGGAAGCCGAACAGCTTCGCCACCGGCTCGAGGTTGGCGAACATCGGGTAGATCTCCTCTGCGCCCACCACCGCCACCGGCACCAGCGGCGCCCGCGCCCGCAGCGCCGCCTGCACAAAGCCGCCCCGCCCAAAGCGCGCCAGCTGGTAGCGATCCTTGTACAGCTTGCCCACGCCCTTCAATCCCTCTGGGAAGACGCAGACAAGCTCGTCGTTCTCCAGCAGGCGCACGGCGTTCTCGGGCAGCCCCGGCACCTGGCCCATGGCGGCCAGCGCCGACCCTATGAACGGCAGCGTGCTGAACCAGTGCAGGTGCAGGCTGCGCACGATCCGCTCGGTCTGGGCCGGGTGATCTTCGAGCACAGCCATGCCGAGCATCGCGCCGTCCCAGGGCAGCACGCCGCTGTGATTCGACACCAGCAGAGCGCGCCCCTCGGCTGGCACGTGCTCCAGGCCCTCGGCCGACACGCGCCACCAGGTGCGGTACATGAAGTGCAGGAAGGGCCGCACCATCTCGATCACCTCGCGGTCCATGCCGTACGGGTCGGTGCTGTACTCGCCCGCCATGCGCCGCCGGATCAGGGCTGCCTGCTCGTCGATCTGATACTTGAGGATCATGCCCAGGCCCTGCCAGAAAGCTGGGTCGAGGTAGTCGCGCAGATCGACCTCGCGCAGCATCTCGCTCACGCGCTGGGCCTGCTGCACGCCCATGCGGCGCATGTTCTCGCCCACAAGCTGAAGCAGGCCGGCAGCCATCGTCGCCATATCGGCGGGCTGGCCGCTGCTCTGCTCAGCGCGATTGCGCACCTCCAGCTCCACCTCGTAGAGACTGTCGTGAGTACCAGCGCTCGCGCGCTCCTGGGTCGCCTCACCGCCGGCACGTTCCCCCCAGTAGGGGCTGGCGGCGACGCTACTCTTACTCGCACTGCCAATCTCGATCTCGATGAAGGGCTGCTCGGACTGGCCAGGGCTGCTCGCTGCCTTGCTGTCGTCATCGGCCACAGCCAAAACCACAGGCAGATCGTCGGTCGCACCGGTGCCCTGCGGTCGTCCGTCGTCCGTCGTCGGTCGTCCACTTGGTACGAGCGCCTTGGGGCGCGGTCGGCGCTTCGGGCGCTCCGTCGGCTCCGGCGTGGTCGGATCAATCGCAAGCGGGGCGGGGGTGCCGTTGCGGCTATGCTCATCGCTCATGCGCTTCGCTCCTCCGGGTAAGGAATGCCTGTAGGGCCGCCTCGTTCGCGGCGCGGCCCTCGTGGGCCCGCCCGTTGGCGCGCAATGCCTGGAGCGACTCGACGGCGCTGTGGGCAGGCGCCCAGCCGAGCTGCTGCTTTGCGCGCCTGGTGTCCGCCACGCAGCTATGGCGCATAAAGCTCAGGTCGAAGGGCCAGTGCCCCAGCATGCCCAGGTTGCCAAGGGCGAGGCCCGCGTTTACCACGGGCTCCAGCAGCGCCACAGGCTGCTGGCCGGCCTGCTTGATCAGCTGCGAGAGGCAGAGCGTGTCGTCGGCGGCGAGGTTGTAGGCGCCGCTGCTGGCGGGCGTGGTGGCGGCCAGCGCAAAGGCGGCGGCGGCATCCTCGAAGTGCAGTAGCTGGATGCATGGGTCGAAGCCGGCCAGCTTGCGCGGGCCGGGCTGGCGCAGGTAGTCGCCCAGGGGCGACCAGCCACCAATTACCGGGGCGCAGCGCAGGCGCACCACGCTCAGCTCGGGGCGCTGGGCGGCGAACTCGCCCACAAACTGCTCCAGCTCGGCGTAGTCGCGCAGCAGGCCGCTCAGGCTACCGCGCGCCAGGGGCCGATCCTCGTCGATAAAGGTAGGGTTGAGCGGGCTGGCGCCGTACACGCCGGTATGGCTGCGCACCACCACGCGCTTCACCCCCGCAGCGGCGCAGGCCCCGAGCAGCTCCATGCTGCCGAGCACGTTCTGCTGCACGGCGGCCTCGCGGCTCGTCGCCGGCCGCTCCGCGCCTGCAAACGCCAGGTGGATCACAGCGGTTACCTCCTCGGCCCGCAGCAGCTCCACAAGCTGGTCGCCGCTCAGCCGCGCGGTAAGCCACTCGGCTCGCCCAACCGGGGCGGGGGGCGTGGCGTCGCCAAGGCCGATCAGGCGCAGCCCCGGACGCTCGCTGAGCAGCTGGGCCACCCGCGCGCCGATCAGGCCGTCGATCCCGTTGATAAGAATAGTCGTCATGGCCTCGCCCCCACACTATCGCGCAGCCACTGCTCCAGGCCCGCCCGGTCTAGATCTGAGCTGGTAAGTGCGCGGAAGACCCAGGCCAGCTCGCTTGCGCCGATCTCGGGCCTTAGGGCCGCGTCGTTCAGCTCTAGAAAGCGTAGCAGCGCCAGCAGCCCCGTCGCCTCGTTGGCGCTCATAAACGGATTGCTTTTTACCAGCAGGTAGGCCAGCACAGCCGCCTTGCCGCAGAGATCGGGGTAAAGCTCTGCGCCGAAAAGCTCCTGGTGCGGCGCGCTCAGCACCGTCTGGAGCCGATCCTGGCTCTTGATGCCCAGCAACCCGCCGTAGCGCTCCACCGCGAAGGCGTGCAGGTCCAGCAGATCGTCTTTGGTAAGGTAGTTCATCTCAATGCAAAATGCAAAAGCCGCTGCACCTGAGCCGTTCAATGCAAAATGCAAAATGCAAAAGCCGCTGCACCTGAGCCGCTACATTTTGCGCTCAATGGCCCCCCCGATCAACACAGAGCGCACCCCATCGAGCGGAACCTGTTTTTGCATTTTGCATTTCACAGCCCGGCAATCTGGCGAAAGGCCTGGTCGTACTTGTCGCTCACATCGCTGGCCCAGGCCCGCAAGTGCGGGTTCATCGGGCGGCGCAGCAGCAGCTCCTGCTCGGTGAACACCAGCTCGACAACGTCCTCCTCGCCCAGGCCCACCGCCCGCAGCCAACCCTGCACCACCTCGGGCAAGTTCTCGCGCTCCACCGTAATTGAGCGGGGCATACTAAAACTCCTTTGTCACCCTGGGCGGAGCCGCAGGCGCAGCGAAGGGTCTTTCTGGCGCAGTCCGACTCAGCACTCAGCACTCAGCACTACTCACGTTGGCGCTTATGCGGGAAGAGGACTACCTCGCGGATGCTGGGGTTGTCGGTGAGCAACATGGCGATCCGGTCGATGCCCATCCCCAGGCCACCCGTGGGGGGCATGCCGTACATCAGCGCGTTCAGAAAGTCCAGATCCATCTGGTGCGCGTCCTCGTCGCCAGCCTGCATGGCCCGCCCCTGCTCCAGAAAACGCTGCTCCTGGTCGAAGGGGTCGTTCAGCTCGGTGAAGGCGTTGCCAAGCTCGAAGCCCACCGCAAAGGCCTCGAAGCGCTCGGTGAGCTGCGGCAGATCCGGCTTGCGCTTCGCCAGGGGCGAGAGCTCCACCGGGTAGTCGGTGACAAAAGTTGGCTGCACTAGCAGCGGCTGCACAAACGCGCTGAACAGCTCATCGACCTGCTTGCCCCAGGTGCTTTTGCGCTCAACGCGCAGGCCGGCCTCGGCGATGGCCGCGTGCAGCGCGCCGATCTCCGGCACGGCCAGAATGTCGATCCCCGTGCGCTCCGTGATCGCGTCGGGCATCGGCAGGCGCTGCCACTCAGGGCCGAAGTCGATCAGCTGGCCCTGGAATGTGGCCGTGGTGGTGCCATTGACGGCCAGGCACATCTCGCGGCAGAGCTCCTCTACCAGGCGCATCATGTCGCTGTAGTCGGCGTAGGCCTGGTAGCACTCCATCATGGTAAACTCGGGGTTGTGCGTCCGGTCGGCGCCCTCGTTGCGAAAGGTTTTGCCGATCTCGTACACGCTCCGAAAGCCGCCCACGATCAGGCGCTTGAGGTAGAGCTCTGTGGCGATGCGCAGGTACAGATCTGCGCCGAGGGCGTTGTGATGCGTCATGAAGGGCCGGGCTGTGGCGCCGCCGTAGATCGGCTGGAGCACTGGCGTCTCCACCTCCAGATAGCCCTTTGCGTCTAGCACGCGGCGCATGGCGGTGATGGCGCGGGCGCGGGCGCGGAACGCCTCGCGCACCTCCGGGTTGACGATCAGGTCGAGGTAGCGCTGGCGGTGGCGCTCCTCTATGTCTTGGAGGCCGGCCCACTTCTCTGGGGGCGGGTTGATCGCCTTGGCCAGCATGCTCAGGCCGCTGAGGAACAGCGACGGCTCCTCGGTTTTGGTGCGGCGCAGGATGCCGGTGGCCTGCACGATATCGAACGTGTCAACGTCGTCGCGGAAGCGCTCGAACCACGCCTCGCCAAGCTCGGCCCGGCTCAGCCAGAGCTGCATGCTGCCGCTGCCGTCCTCGATCTGGGCGAAGGCGATCTTGCCCAGCACGCGGCGTGCGCCCACGATCCGGCCCGCCAGGGTGATCGGCGTGGCGGCGGCTGCGAGCTCGTCGAAGCGTGCCAGCACCTCGGCCACGCTGTGGGTGGGCGCGGCGCTGCTGGGGTACGGGTTGATGCCGGCGGCGCGCAGGCGCTCAAGCTTGGCCGCCCGCTGGGCCTGGAGATCGTTCAGTTCCATCGTGCTTCGTTACAGAGGCGTACTGCCCACAAAGAGTGTCGCAGCATTATACCATCAACCAATAAAACAGCCCCCTCGCCCGCAGTGCAGGGAGGGGGCATGCTCACGGGCCATGGGGCCGCTATTTTACCTTCAGGATGGTGAGCTTCATCACGCCGGAGGGCGTCTGCACCGTTACCTTCTGGCGCGAGCGCTTGCCGAGCAGGGCGGCGCCGATCGGCGACTCGTTGGAGATACGGCCCTGGCGCGGGGCCGCCTCGGCGCTCCCGACGATCATCCAGGTCTCTTCCTCGCCGTCATCTTCGTGGCGCACTGTCACCGAGCCACCTACCCGCACCTCGCCGTTGCCGTGCTGCTCCTCGTCGATGGTCTCGGCCCGTGAGAGCAGATGCTTCAGCTCGCGGATGCGGCCCTCAAGCAGCGACTGCGACTTCTTCGCGTCCTCGTACTCGCCGCTCTCCGAGATGTCCCCTAGCTCCTTCGCCTGGCCAATGCGATCGGCAACCTGCTTGCGCTCTACGGTGGTGAGCAGTTCCAGCTCTGCCTCCAGCTTGGCGCGGCCATCACGCGTGAGGTACGTTATCTTGTCTGCCATGGTCTAGCTGCCTCTGTGCTGTACCGTTCGCCATAGGAGCTAACAGCATTGAAGGGCGCGTGGAGTGGGCGCGCACCATGCTCCAGGGCGAATCAAAATGAAGAAACTGAGCGCGAACCTCAGTGCCTCAACGGCTTGCGGACACCTTCGCCGCGCTAAGTTACACCGTTGCACGTCCTCAATTATAACGGTTTTAACGCGCCTTGTAAAGAACCTTGACGGATGCTAGCCTTTGCGCTACGATCTGCGGCGACTGCCTGCCCTAGCCCTGAGGAGCGCACATGGGCGTCGCCCTAAACCCCACGATTTTCCGCGCCTACGACATTCGCGGGGTTGTTGATGTAGACCTCGACGAGGGCGTCTACCAGCGCCTCGGCCATGCGGCTGGCAGCTATTTTGCGGCCCAGGGCCTGCGCACGATTGTGGTGGCCCGCGACGCCCGCCTCAGCTCGCCGCGCTTCCAGGCCGCGCTGATCGCCGGCCTGCGCCAGGCCGGCCGCGACGTGATCGACATCGGCCAGGCCGCCACCCCCGTGATGTACTTCGCCGTGGAGCAGCTGCACGCCGACGGTGGCGCCATCGTCTCGGCCAGCCACAATCCCCCGCAGTTCAACGGCCTTAAGCTGCGCCGCGCCCACCCCACGTTTGGCAGCGAGCCGCTCGGCGGCGAGGAGATCCAGGCGATCGGCCAGCTCGCCCTTGCGGGCGACTTCGTCGGCGGCAGCGGTAGTTACGCCCAGGCCGATGTGAGCGCGGCCTACATCGCCAACGTCGTCGGCACCCTCCCCTTCACGGGCAGACGCCCCAGGGTGGTGCTGGATGGCGGCAACGGCGTTGCCGGCCCGATCGGCATGGCTACCTACCAGGCGCTGGGCCTGGATGTGCTGCCGCTCTTTATCGAGCCCGACGGCACGTTCCCCAACCATCACCCCGACCCGCTGAAGGCCGAGAATCTTCAGCAGCTGATCGCCGAGGTGCGCCGCCAGGGCGCCGACATCGGGATCGGCCTCGACGGCGACGGCGACCGCCTGGGCGTTGTGGACGCCGACGGCACAATTGTCTACGCCGACCGCTACCTGATCGCGCTCGCCACCTACTTGCTCGGCCAGCGCAAGGGGCCTGTGATCTACGACGTGAAGTGCAGCTCCGTGTTGCCCCAGGCCGTCACAGCCCTCGGCGGCACGCCGATCATGTGGAAGACGGGCTACACCAATCTGTCGGCGAAGATGCGCGAGACCGACGCGGTGCTCGGCGGCGAGCTGAGCGGCCATACGATCATCCCGGCCCCCGCCCATCACTTCGATGATGGCACCTTCGCCGGAGCCTACCTGCTCTACGCCCTGAGCCAGCTCGGCACCACGCTCAGCGAGCTGCTGGCGGCTTATCCCACGCTGCCCTCGCTCGACGAAGGCCGCATCGCGTTCCCGGAGGATCAAAAGTTCGAGCTGATCAACTTCGTGCGTGCGCGCTTCGAGGCCACCCACCCTGTGAGCGACATCGACGGCGTGCGCGTGGATTTCGGCGACGGCTGGGGCCTGCTGCGCGCTTCGAACACCGAGCCGGCGATCACTAATCGCTTCGAGGCCACCACGCTGGCGCGGGCACAGGCGATCCGCGACCAGATGATGCTCGTGGTTGGAGAGTTCCAAAGCCACGTATGAGCGCTCGCTACCGCCCTTACGCCTACGTCTGGGAGGCGATCTACGCCGCCGACTTCACCCTCGACCAGGTGCGCCGACGTGGTGCCGCTCTCGCAGAGGGCCTCGCCAGCCAGGGGCTCAGCTGCGTTGTTGCCTACGATACTCGTTTTATGGGCGGCCTCTTCGCCCGCGATCTCGCCGCCGCCATGCAGGCGCGCGGCCTGCGCACCAGCCTCGCCGCCGCGCCCACTCCGCTCCCCGCGCTTCAGCACGCCCTCGATGAGCAGGTCGCCGACTGCGCCCTCTACGTCTCGGCCGGCAATCGGCCGTATGTCTACAACGGCCTTATCCTGCTTGCGCCCGACGCGCCCGGCCTCACCCTGAACCCCGCCAGCAGCGCAGACGATCCCGGCAGCCGCCCGTACGCCGATAGCCCCTTCCCGCCTTCCGGCGACCTGCCCGCCGACCAGAGCGTCGATCTGCGTGCGCCCTATCTCGATGCACTGCGCGCCGCTGTCGACCTCGAGCTGATCCGCCGCACCTCGCTGACGATTTTTGTGGACGCAATGAGCGGCACGACCGCCGGGATCGTCCCCGCGCTGCTCGGCGAGGGCGGCCAGACCCGCGCCATCGAGATCAACCGCGACCCCGACCCGCTCTTCGCCCGCGTAGTGCCGTCGCCCACCGAGTCCGGCCTTACCCGCCTCAAGAAGCTCGTGCGTGAGAGCGACTCGCACCTCGGCATCGCCGTCTCTGCCGATGGCAGCGCGCTCGCCGTGGTGGACAAGAACGGCGAGCAGCTCGACCCGGTGGAGATAGCGCTGCTGCTCGCGGCCTACGTGGCGCGCCAGAGCCGCCAGCGCGGCAGCGTGATCATCCCAGCGCCCGCCGCCGGCACGCCCCTGGCCGGGCCAGCCCGCCTTGGCAGCTACGAGGACGCCAACGGTCTGAAGGTGGAGGTCGCCACCAACCCGGCCACGCGGCTCGCGGAGCTGATCGGGCGCGACAAGCCCCCGCCCCTGCTCGGCGCCACCGCCGAGGGCCAGCTGATCATCGGCCCCTACGCCACCTATCCCGACGGTATGCTCGCCGGCCTGCTCTGCGCCGAGATGGTGGCCCGCAGCGGCGGCAGCCTGCGCGCCCTGCTGGACGCCCAGCGCGAGCAGCTGTTGAAACCGTGAGCAAGGGGACAGGGAACAGGGGACAGCGGCCGGACGAGCACGGCTCAACGCGCACGCTGCAGCCTCCAGCGACTTCTCCGCCCTGTACCCTGTACCCTGTACCCCGTACCCTATGCACAAGATCACGCGCCGGCTCGCATCGCTCGGCCACCTTACTGGCCCGCTGCTGCTAATGTTTCTCGGCGTGCTGCTGCTCTCGCTGGGCGCGGCGTACCTCTTTATCCACGCCTATCGCAGCATCGAGGGACTGCCGCCCTTTATCTCCATCCTCACGCTTCAGTTTATGCCCCGCCTCTGGCGCGGCCTGCTCCTGCTCGCCGCTGGGCTTGGCGTGCTCGCCGGTGGGATCTGGCAGCTTAGCGGCCTGATGGTGTTCCCCATGCGCCGGGGCGATCTCTCCGACGATCTGGTGCTCGGCTATCGTCGCGAGGCGCCGCCCAGCATCGCGGTGCTCTCCGGCGGCCCTGGCCTGCTTGTGCTCAGCGCTATGGGCGAGCATGTGCGCCGCCTCACAGGCGTGGTGCCGGTGCAGGACCCTGTGGAATATTACTACCGCGCCGCCGGCCTCTTCAACCTGCGGAATGTCTACTACGTGGTGCCCACGCCCGCGCCGCTCCAGGTGATCGCCGAGCTAGACGACGGCACCAAGATGGACGTGCGCCACCTCGCCCTCGACCCAAGCATCGCCGAGCGCCACGTGGTGCGCCTGAGCCTGGAGCGCAACGGCGACGACGCCCTGCACCTCACGCGCCTGGCCGCCGAGGCACTGCGCGACGCCGACGCGATCATCCTTGGCCCCGGCAGCCTGTTTGAGAGCATCCTGCCCAATCTTCTGCTCGACGAGCTGCGCGAGGCTGTGAGCCACAGCAAGGCGCGCAAAATCTATATCTGCAATCTGATGACCGAGCCGGGCCGCACGAGCGGCTTCGGCGTGGCCGACCACATCCGCGCCATCAGGCAGTACGGCGGCTTCACACCCGACTTCGTGCTCGTGAACGCCCAGCGCATCGAGTCGGAGGTCTCCCGGCTCTACGCAGCCGCCAACCAGTCGCCAGTCTACCTCACCCCCGATGAGGCGGAGGAGACGACCTACCTGGCGGGCGACCAGACGGCGCAGCGGCGCGTGATGATCGAGGGCGCCACCGTGATCGAGGCCGACCTCGCCTCCTCGGTGATCCAGTACACCGCCTCGCTCAGCAGCCCCACCGAGAGCAGGGCCGTGCGCGTGCTGCGCCACGACAGCCAGAAGCTTACCGCCACTATTCTGGAGCTGCTGCGAAGAACATGATGAAGTACTGAGTGCTGAGTGCGCTTCGCGCAGTGCTGAGTGCTGAGGGCCGGGCAAGGTGCTGAGAGGAGAGCTGAAGTGGATAGGCATTTGTTTGGGCCGACAGGACTCAGCACTCAGCACTCAGCACTCAGCACTAGAGAAAAGCTATGACGCTCGTAGTTTTCGAGGATGAGCTCTGGCGCCACTTTGCGACGCTCACCCAGGCGCGTCCGCTGTTCGAGCTGCGCTGTGGCGCGTTCAGCACCCGTGAGCGTGTGACGGCGCTGGCAACCGCAGCAGGCGCGGGCCACGGCGAGGCGCTTGGCCTTGCCAGGGCGCCCCTGATGGGCCACTACGGCCCCAGCGAGGGCATGGCGGCCTTCCTCCAGGTGGGCGTGCCGGTCGTCCTCGTAAACGCGCGTGCCCTGGATCTGGCCTGGCTGCCGCGCCTGCTCGTCGAGCCGCTCAACACCGTCTACCTGGCCGGCGGCACCTTGCTCGGCGCCCGCATCTCGCCCGCTCTGGCCAGCGCCGTGCTCTACTATCTGCACGCCCAGGCCGCCGACGAGGCCCGTGACGAGCTGCTGCGCTTCGCGCGCGCCCAGGATCTCGGCCCCGACCAGCCGCCCCTGCTGCTGCGCTACCCCTGGGATCTGATCGTCCAGACCGGCGAGCAGCTTGTGCGCGATCTGCCGCTGCTTGTGCCACGCCTGCCGCTGGCCCCCGAGGATTCGCCCGGCCTCACCCTGCGCGGCGCACACGTCTATCTTTCCCCGGAGGCGCAGCTCGACGGCCCGATTGTGCTCGACTCGCGTGACGGCCCGGTGTTTATCGAGCCAGGGGCGCGCATCGAGCCCTTCAGCTTCATCCAGGGGCCAGCCTATATCGGCGCAGGCAGCCTGATCGCCAGCGCCCGCATCCGGGGCGAGACAAGCATCGGCCCGGTCTGCCGCGTGGGCGGCGAGGTGGAGGCCAGCGTTATCCACGGCTACAGCAACAAGCATCACGACGGCTTCCTCGGCCACTCCTGGCTCGGCGAGTGGGTCAATATCGGCGCGATGACCACCAACAGCGACCTGAAGAATAACTACGGCAGCGTGCGCGTGGCCCTGGATGGGCTCGGCCAGCTCGATAGCGGCGTCCTGAAGCTGGGCTGCTTCCTCGCCGACCACGTGAAGCTTGGGATCGGCCTGCACCTGAATGGCGGTACAATGATTGGGACGGGCAGCAACGTCTTCGGCGTCCATAGCGTGCCAAAGAATGTGCCGCACTTTACCTGGGGCGGCGATGTGTTCCGCGAGTATCGCATCGAGAGCATGATCGGCGTGGCGCGCACCGTGATGGGCCGCCGCAAGCGGCAGCTCACGCCCGCCTACGAGGCAGTGCTGCGCGCGGCCTTCGAGCTTACCAGGCCCAGCCGCGGCGTAGCTGGCCCCATCGCCCCGCGCCCCAGCCCAGAGGCCGAGCAGGCCCTCGCACGCGCCGAGCGCGAGGCCGTACGAGCTTCGTAATGCAAAATGCAAAAACCTTCGGCGCTCGTTTTGCATTTTGCATTTGAGCTATGATGCCAACGCTAGCCGATCCTCCCAGCGTTGCGCAGCGCATCCTCCGGCCCATCGTTCGAGCACTCCGTTAGGTTGCCCAAAGTCCACAATAGCAGCTTGCAACTCCATGAAAGCAGTGTATACTTCAAGTATATACCATCGCCTGCCTTGGAGGGTCTATGGATACCGCAAAACTCTTTCAAAATGGGAAAAGTCAAGCCGTTCGTCTCCCGAAAGAATATCGCTTTCGTGGAACAAAAGTCTTTGTAAAGAAGATGGGCAACGCCGTGCTTTTGATTCCTGAGTATGATTCTTGGAATACACTGCTTGAGAGTTTGTCGTTGTTCTCCGATGATTTTATGGAAGCGCGAACACAACCAGCGGACACGCCGCGCGATCTCTTCGAATAGCCAGCTACCACGACGCGCATTTCCATACGAATATATGAGGAGACAGGCATGCATTATATGCTTGACACGAATGTCTGTATTGAGGTCATTCGAAAAAAGAATCAAAACGTCCTCCAACATATCACGAAGCACGCCATCTCGGATATTGTCGTATCAACCATTACCGTTGCAGAACTCCAATACGGCGTCCACAAGAGTGCCGCTGTGCAACAAAACCAGCAAGCACTCCATCAATTTCTCATTCCATTTCTTTTCCTTGACTTTGATTATGCCGCAACACGCACCTACGGCAGTATTCGCACCGCTTTAGAATCACAAGGAACACCGATCGGTTCATTGGACATGCTTATTGCGGCACAGGCGCTCACGCATTCCCTTATTCTTGTGACGAACAACACAAAAGAGTTTCAGCGCGTTCCACATCTTCAAATCGAAGACTGGACAAAAACATAACATATCGCAAATAAGGAACCAAAACGTGCCAATCAAAAGTGGTTGCTTCAAAACATCGTAGGTCGAAGCGAGGAGTGGAGCGCATGGCACGACAGCGAGCTGCGGGCTCTGCAGCCCGGATGAAGATGCATGAGGGGGAGGTCGATATCGACGAGCAGCTCGTCGAGCGGTTGGTGGCTGCACAGTTCCCTTGGCTGGCCGACCTGCCGATCAGTGCGGTTCAGTCGACAGGGACGGTGAATGCCGTCTACCGGCTTGGCGACCACCTCTGCGCGCGACTGCCGCGAGTGCCGTCGTGGGCCCAGGACCTGGACAAGGAGTTGAACTGGCTGCCGAAGCTCGCTTCGCGTCTGTCGCTGCGTGTTCCAGAGCCGGTTGCAAAGGGCCACTCTGCGAGCGAGTACCCCTTCTCTTGGGCGCTCTACCGATGGATCAATGGCCACCCGTATGCAGATGACCTCGTTCACGATGAACGCCAGGCTGCCGATGATCTCGCCCAGTTCGTGGCCGAAATACGCCGAGTAGATGCCTTCGGGGCACCGCAGGGCGGGCGCAAGCCGCTCCGCGAGCTCGACGCCGCGACGCGAGTTGCGATCGAGTCGTCACGTGGCGTAATAGACAGCGATGCCGCCGCTGCCGCCTGGGCGAGCGCACTCGAAGCACAAACGTGGGACGGAACGCCCGTGTGGGTACACGGGGACTTGCTGAGGCCCAACCTGCTCGTTGATGGCGGCCGACTCTGTGCGGTCATCGACTTTGGCGGTGTCGGTGTCGGTGATCCCGCCGCTGACGTGATCGCTGCGTGGAGCGTATTCAACTATACCGGGCGAGCGACGTTTCGCGGTGCGCTCGACGTTGATGACAGCACCTGGAGCCGAGCACGCGGCTACGCACTCCACCAAGCCGTCATGCTCATCCCGTACTACTCCGAGACGAACTCGAGGCTCGTGGCGCTGGCGAAGCGCACGGTCGAGCAGGTTCTCGCTGACATCAGGTGACATGCCCTCACATAAGGTAGACTTTATACGGCGGCGCAGCTGATGGGCACGTCGTGCTACGGCGGAGGGAGTGGAGCCTTGAAGCGAATTCTTCTGACGGGAATGTCTGGAACCGGCAAGTCGACAGTGATCGGCGCCCTCGCAGCACGCGGTTACAGGGCCGTCGACATGGATGAGCCTGGATACTCCGAGTATGGGCCGGACGGAGACTGGGTGTGGCGCGAGGACCGCATGCAAGAGCTCCTTTTGTCGCTCGAAGCTGGTGACGTGCTCTTCGTGAGCGGCTGTGCAGAGAACCAGGTAAAATTCTATCCACAGTTCGACGAAATCATCCTGCTCAGCGCGCCGGCCGCTGTCCTCGTTGAGCGCTTGACGACGCGGACAAACAATCCGTACGGGAAGCACTCCGACGAGCTTGCCGCGACACTGCATTACCTCGAAACAGTCGAGCCGCGATTACGGCGGGGCGCGGGGCACGAGATCGATACCACCGCTCCACTCGACCAGGTCGTGGCGACTGTTTTGCGGATACTGAAGGCATAGGAGCCAGCAGATCAGGCAGGCTCCTGTGCCACCACGCCGATAGCTGAACGCTGGCCGTACGACCTTCGTAATGCAAAATGCAAAACCTGCGGCGGCCGCGCTCGTTCTGCATTTTGCATTTTGCATTTTGCATTTGATCTATGCTAACCCCACGCGATCTCCCCAGCGTCGACCGGCTCATCCGTGCGGCGCGCACCACAGGCGACGAGGCCGCGCCCCACACGCTGCTGCTCGAAGCGGCCCGCACGGAGCTCGCCGCCGCCCGCACGCAGCTGCGCGACGGCGCCCTCGCCACGGACGACCTGCTCACCACCCTCGCCGAGCGCGTGCGCGTGCGCGTGGCCGATGCGCTGCGCCCAAGCCTGCGCCCCGTGCTCAACGCCAGCGGGGTGATCATCCAGACCAACCTGGGCCGCGCGCCCCTCAGCTCCGCCGCGCTCGCCGCCATGGCGCGCGTGGGCGGTGGCTACTCCAACCTGGAGTACGATCTGGAGCGCGGCGGGCGCGGCGGGCGCGGCGTGCATCTGGAGGGGCTGCTCACCCGCCTGACAGGCGCCGAGGCCGCCCTGGCGGTGAACAACAACGCCGCCGCCGTCTACCTCGCCCTGCTCGCCCTAGCGCCCGGCCGCGAGGTGATCGTCTCCAGGGGCCAGGCTGTGGAGATCGGCGGCGGCTTTCGCATCCCCGACGTGCTGCGCCAGAGCGGCGCCACCCTGGTGGAGGTCGGCACCACAAACCGCACCTACGCCCACGACTACGCGGCGGCGATTACGGAGCGCACCGCGCTGCTGATGCGCGTCCACAGCAGCAACTTCCGCCTGGTTGGCTTTGTTCACGAGACGCCGCTAGACGAAATGGCCGCCGTTGGCCGTGCCCACGGCGTGCCCGTGCTCGACGACCTTGGCAGCGGTACGCTGCTGCCCACCGCGCCCTATGGGCTGGCGCCCGAGCCCACCGTGCAGGCAAGCGTGGCCAGTGGCGCCGATCTGATCACCTTCAGCGGCGACAAGCTGCTCGGCGGCCCCCAGGCCGGGCTGATCGTGGGCCGACGCGATCTGATCGAGCAGCTGCGGCGCCACCCGCTCGCCCGCGCCCTGCGGGTCGACAAAACCACCATCGCCGGGCTTGAGGCCACGTTGCGAGCGTATCTGAGCGGCACGGCTCTGGATGAGCTCCCCGTGTGGCGCATGATCAGCGCACCGCTGGCGGGGCTCCAGGCCCGCGCCGAGGCCCTGGCCGCGCAGCTGCGCGCCGCCGGGCTCGCCGCCGAGGTGGCGCCCTGTCGCAGTGCCGTGGGCGGCGGCTCGCTGCCGGGCGAGACGCTGCCGAGCGTGGCTGTGGCGATCAAGCCTGGCCCCGATGGGGCGGATGCGCTGGCCGCACGGCTGCGGGCGGGCAGCCCCGCCGTGGTGGCGCGCATCGCCGAGGGCCGCCTGCTGCTTGATCTGCGCACTGTCTTCGTGGAGCAGGACGAGCTTTTGCTGCGGCAGCTCCTCGCGTCATAGCTATCCACATATTCCCGGCCCATTTCCGGCCTATTTCTGGCCCGCTGCGGGGCCGTCCTATAGCCCGGCAATCTGCGTCATCTGCGTAATCTGCGGATATGACCAGCAGGGAATCTTATGATCTACGGAATTCTGCTCGCTGCGGGCCTGTCGTCACGTATGGGGCGGGCCAAGCAGCTGCTGGCGTGGCACGGCCGCCCGCTGGTGCGGCACGCCGCCGAGGTGGCCCTGGCGAGCAGGCTGGCGGGGCTGATGGTGGTGCTGGGGGCGGGGGCCGACGCCGTGCGCGAGGGGCTGGCCGGACTCGGCGGCCCCGTGCAGACGGTGCAAAACGACGACTATGCGAGCGGCCAGGCCTCCTCGCTGCGCTGCGGCCTCGCCGCGCTGCCGGCCACGGCTGTGGCGGTGGTGGTGCTGCTGGCCGACATGCCCCTTGTAAGCCACGCCCTGATCGACAGCCTGATCGCAGCCCACGAGGCGGCCCCGGCAGCGCTGGCAGTAGTGCCGCGCTACCAGGGCCGTCGTGGAAACCCTGTGCTGCTCGCTGCCGGCCTCTTCGCCGAGCTGCAAGCCCTAGATGGCGATACCGGCGCACGCCCCGTGCTGCAGCGCCACGCCGATAAGGTGATCTGGCTCGACCTCGATGATCCCGCTGTGGTGACAGACATCGATACGCCGGAGGCGTACGAAAGCGTAAAGTGTAAAGCGTAAAGTGTAGAACATGCCTACAGCACAGGCTGCGTTCACGCTCTACGCTTTACGCTTTACGTTCTACGTTTGTCCTCACGCCCCGAAGAAGTTGCGATTCTTCTCGGTGAAGCTCTTCCACTGCTCGGGCACCGCGTCGTCGGCGAAGATCGCCTCTACTGGGCACTCCGGCTCGCAGGCGCCGCAGTCGATGCACTCATCGGGGTTGATATAGTACTGATCCTCGCCCTCATAGATACAGTCCACGGGGCAGACCGACACACACGAGGCGTCCTTGGTTCCGATACACGGCTCAACGATAACGTAAGTCACAGCGCGTCTCCTCTGCCAACTGCTCCTCGCGGCCCAGGCCGGAGTGATAGCTTAGGTGGTTCGCACAGCGTACTATCCTGCGCCCCGCGCGTCTACCACAAAAGTCACCTTCGGCGCTACTCCTCCACAACCCGCGCGAGCCCAGCCTGGTCGAGCACGATCACGCGGCCCCGCTCCAGGCGCACTAGCCCCTCCTGGGCCATGCGGCGCAGCGCCCGGCCCGCCATCTCGCGCACCGTACCAGCGCGCTCGGCAAGCTCCTGGTGGGTCAGCTCGGCGGCGCCCTCGCCTGCCTCGGCCAGCAGCTGCCGCGCAAGCCGGGCGCGCACCGAGCGGAAGGCCAGATCCTCCACCAGCTGCACCAGCTCGCGCAGCTGGCCGGCCATGCTGCTGAGCGTGGCCAGAGCCAGGTCGGGATGGCGCCGGATCAGGGCCAGCAGATCGGCGCGCAGCAGCAGCAAACAGATCACGGGGCTCATGGCGCGGGCCGAGGTGGGGTTCGGGCCGCTGTCGAAGAGCGGCACCGGGTTGAAGTGTTCGCCTGGGCCGGCCATCGCAAGCACCTGCTCGCGCCCATCCGGGGCAGTGCGCGAGAGCCGCACGCGCCCGCGCAGCACAAAGAAGAGTCCAGGCGCATCTTCGCCCTCCAGCATGATCTGCTGGCCAGGGCGGAAGCTGCAGCGCCGCGCCCGCCGCGCCGTGTCCATAAGCGTCGGCTCGTCCAGGCTGGTGAGCAGCGGGATGGCGCGTAGATCGTCGAGCGTAACCATAGGCTCCGGCTGGTAGCGGCGGGGAGAAGCTGGGCTATAATGAATGAGCTTCCCGGAAGCTCATTATAGAGGATTTTGTATGCACCAGGTTGTGCTCGGCGACGGTGCCACCATTGCCTACCACGACGCAGGCGCCGGCCCACCGCTCTTGCTGCTGCACGGCTTCACCGGCACTGCTCGTAGCCACCTCGGCCAGCTGATCGACGCGCTCAAACCGGACTATCGGGTGATCGCGCCCGACCTGCGCGGCTACGGCGCCAGCCGCCCGCCCGTGCGCGACTTCCCGCCCGACTTCTTCCAGCGCGACGCCGCCGATATGGCTGCCCTGCTCGATCAGCTTGAGTCCGGCCCTGTGGTGTTGCTAGGCTTCAGCGATGGCTCCGAGAGCGCCGTGCTGCTCGCCGCCGCCCGCCCCGACCTGGTGCGCGGCGTGGTCGCCTGGGGCATCGCGGGCGTGATCTCGCCCCAGATGGCCGCCGCCGCCCAGGGCTGGCTGCCTGTCTCCAGCTGGGGTGACAGCCGACCCGTGTGGCAGGCCGAGATCATCGAGACCCAGGGCGCCGACCAGTTCGCGCCGCAGATCGAGGGCTGGGCCGCCGCCGCCCAGGCGATCCACAGCGCGGGCAGCAATATCTGCTACGATCAGGCTACAAGCGTCCAATGCCCCGTGCTGCTGCTCAACGGCGACGGCGAGGTCAACAACCTCCCGGAGGATTTCTTTCGCCTCGCCGCCCGCCTCCCCCACGCCCACGCCGAGATCGTCGCCAACAGCGGCCACAGCATCCAGGACGATCAGCCCGACGTGCTCCTGGCCCGCATCCGAGCTTTTCTCGCAGCGCTTGGCGCATAGGCGAGCTTCAGAGGCTTACACGTTCTGCCAGTTTAGCCCGTGCTCCTGTGGCGGCTCTGTCCCCTGTCCCCAGTGCCCTGTACCCTTGCCTTAGAGATCCACTGTGCTCGACCTGATCCTCCTCAACAACTCGCTGCAGCGCTGGATGCTGGCGCTGCTTGGAATAGGCGCGGTGCTCGCCGGCGTCACCTTGTGGCGCTGGGTGGTCATCCATCGCCCCCCGCCAGTGCTGCTGCGCACCAACACCTTCCTCGACGACATCCCGCTCACGCTCGCCAAAACCATCTCCGCCCCGATCATTGTGCTGCTCGCGGCCTACTCCGGCAGCGCGGTGCTCAACCTCGGCAACGAGCTTCAGACTGGCCTGCGCGCCGTCGCGATCATCGCCGCCCTCGTCCAGGTGGGCAGCTGGGGCAACGCCCTCATCCAGCGCTGGGTGGCCCGCTACGACGAGCGGAACCGCGCCACAAACACCGCCAACGTCGGCAGCGCACGCCTGCTCGCGCTCTTCGGCCGGATCGGGCTCTACTCTATTGTGCTGCTGCTCATCCTCGACAACATCCCCGGCGTCGAGGTGACGGCCCTGGTCGCGAGCCTCGGCATTGGCGGTGTGGCCGTGGCCCTCGCCACCCAGAATATCCTGGGCGATATCTTCGCCTCGCTCTCGATCGCCCTCGATAAGCCCTTCGTTGTGAGCGACACCATTATGGTCGGCGACGATGTGGGCACCGTCGAGATGATCGGCCTCAAAACCACACGCCTGCGCAGCCTCTCAGGCGAGGAGCTGATCTTCTCCAATGGCGATCTGCTCTCTAGCCGCATCCGCAACTTTGCGCGCCAGGAGCAGCGTCGCGTAGTCTTCAGCTTTCGCGTGGCCTATAGCACGCCGCCCGAGCAGCTGCGCACCATCCCCACCATGCTGCGCGCCATCATCGAGCCGATCGAGCAGGTTCGCTTCGACCGCGCCCACCTGCTGCGCTTCGATGATCTCGGCCTGCTCTACGAGGTGGTCTACCATGTGCTCACGCCAGACTTCGGGCGCTACATGGACATCCAGCAGCAGATCAATCTCGCGCTGATCGAGCAGCTCGCAGCTGCCGATGTGAGCCTCGCCAGCCTGGCCGAGCCGCTTACCGCCGATCCGCGCACGCGCTCGTCCACGCTCAGTCGCCGCCGCTCGTACCGGCCTAGAGCAGATCGGCCATAGGTCGGGTTGACGGGCTACCCCACCGAGCAGCGCGCCTTCTACACGGCGCCCGACCCGGCGCGGCCATTCTACTCCAATGCCTTCGACCTGATCTTTCGCGGCGTCGAGCTGGTGAGCGGCGGGCAGCGCCTGCATCGCTACCCCGATTACCTGGCAGTGCTGGAGCGGCGCGACATGCCCGCCGCCTCGTTCGAGAGCTACTTGGAGGCGTTTAAGCACGGCATGCCGCCGCACGGCGGCTTCGCCATCGGCCTGGAGCGCCTGATCATGCGCCTGATGGAGCTGCCCAACATCCGCGAGGCGACGCTGTTCCCCAGAGATCTCAACCGGCTTACACCGTAGCCGGTGGACGGTGGACGGTGGACGGCGCGAACGTCTGGACCGCGAACCGCGCGAACGGGGGCGAAGGGCACGAACCGCGCAACACCGCCGGTTTCGCGGTGGTTCGCAGCCTTTCGCGCGCTTCGTGGTCCAGACGTTCTGCCCCGCATGGCCGTGCTATAATAGCGCCCGACCCGCCCCAAGCGTCAGGAGCGCCTCGATGCGCCGCCTGTCTCTTATACACATCTCCGAGCCCACGAGACTAAGGCGAATCTCGTATGCCGTCTTCTGCTTGAAAA
>ENA-ORBV01002541-ORBV01002541.1-microbial-mat-metagenome-genome-assembly--contig:-NODE-2541-length-38283-cov-6.635371_pt1 | contig 38283 bp, 38 predicted proteins | sample MGYA00237777_ERZ505514 | MGnify/ENA primary metagenome ERZ505514 (study PRJEB26160, sample SAMN06269048) | microbial mat metagenome | isolation source: Oligotrophic lake microbial mat | place... | reverse complement strand
CTACTACTACTACTACTACTACTACTACTACTACTACTACTACTACTACTACTACTACTACTAGCACTAACTAGCGTATGGTAGCGCAGCCATCACGTGCCGGAGCGGACAAGAGAAACCACAACTTGGACTGGTAGACAACGTGCCGTCTATCTGGAGGTCACTTTAAAAGCGGGCCGGATTGAAGATTTGACGCGACCAGAATGATAAGTTTCCGGTACACCGTCCTATTTTCCACTACGACGTACCGGTACTGTATCTGCACCAAGCGAGATTGGAAGAGAACCAAAAGCTGATGAGCCACCCCAGGGACCTCCGTGAGACCCTGTAGAATCCAAGCAGCTATAGAGATTTCGAAGCACAAGCCCGATCACGATTGATTGGACTGCCACAGGTCAAACAACTGAACGAAGGAACTTCTTGGGTGTGACTAGTAATGTGACAGCAAAGATGACTAACAGAGAATCCAGTGTTTCAGTTCCCACTTGCTTTTTTAAACCAGTCAAGTGAGCAGCTCTGTTCTTTCTGGCTAGCTGATCTGCAGCACACTCAATTGGTGGCAGGAGAGACTAACTGTTAACTGTCAAAAATAGCACACCATCAAATGTTGTGTCTGACTTCTGAGCAACAAAAGACTGGTGCAATTACTTAGTTGATGATTTTTGTAGGATTTTTGTGGGATTAGCAGTAGTAGTTATTCCACCAAGCTTAGTTTGTCACACTGATTTGCACTTATCTGTGAACAGCAACAACTCTGATCAAACCCGGGTAAGTAGACCCCGACAAATTTATGGCAATGACGGATGGGGGCGGGCAGAGGCAACATTTGAGGCACCTCCTGCCGTCATGTGTAGCTTATTAATGCCCGGCCAGCTGCTGGTTCTGCATTCAGTGCTAGCTCCAAATAGATCTGTAGATAACTACTCTTCCTCACTCAGGTGGTTCTACTACTACTAGCTAGCTAGCTAGTAGTATCACCGGTAGCATACAATCAAATGGCTACTATGACTTAGCTAGAAATCTACTAGCACTCCGAGTGTTACCGGTAGCTACTCTAGCTTCAGCAATAATAGAGTAGACGCTCACTGGCTCTTAAACACTAATACCTGGTAGAGCTCCTCATCAATGCAGACTGCAGTAACAATGTGTGCCGTGCAAGGAGACGACGACTCACTCACTGACGACGATGACAACCGCTCTCTCGCGTCAGAGGTGGCTAAGGGCCGTCTTTCTTCCTCCTCCCTTCCCATCCCGGATAGAGATTGTGTTGCGCTACTTACTATACTAGCAACTAGCTAGTGAGAAGAGCCTCACCAGAAACATTCACAGCTATCGCTCAGGGCTTCGTTTTTAAATAGCCTGTCAACAAAGTATGACTTGCAACAAAACAACAATGAGCGTCGCGCGACCGGATTCCACCGGCAGCAGCTCCAACAAGGGCGATGTTTTTCTTGATCTTTTTGGCCACCCACCGGCTGCTGATTCCCGCTGCGAGTATTCCTGCTGTGAGTCATGCGCACGTGCGACAGTAGACGTGTCTTACAACAACAAAACCTTCAACGACCAGGTGTGTCTTGGTCGGCAAAAGCTTCCAGCGAGACCCTCGCCGCCGTCCATGCCAGAACCAGAATCTTCTCGCTTCATGTCTTCCTATAGAACAAGGCGAAAGCGCTGCAGTTTCACGACTGGCACGAACAATAATAAAAAATTTGCGCTTGCCACAACTTTGCTGGTGGTGGCAAGCTTGGTAGACCCTGCACTGTGCCATGGTCATGTGGTGCAACCATTTTGGCGCGACGAGCATTTTGCATTCCCAGCAATCGAATCCACTACAATGACCAGCAACAGCAGTGACCACCGTCAATTTTCTCATGCTCAGCGATTTTTGTTGGATAGCGATTCTTGCTCTGTCGTCGAAGAGTGTCGAAATTGCGATTCGGTGTCACGATCCCAAATAAAGGAATGCCAATTAACTGGGCGCATTGAGCGGTGGAAGTGTGGAGCCATGGAGGGAGGAGGTAAGTACTAGATCTGCATGGCGGACCACAATCGCTTCGGCCATGAGTGGAATGATAAATGCGTCCGGTATAGACTTGGGTGCACTTGAGAGGGATTGTTCCTTTCTATTAGAGAAATTGTAATTTATTTATTCAACAACACACTAATCCTTACTTTCCTTGGTTGTTGAATCATTGCAGAAAAAGAAAACCAAAACGAGAAAGAAACGATTGCTGCGGGTGCGGGGACTATTTACCTGAACCGTTCGTGCACCAGGACAACAGCCGAAGAAGAATTTTTAATGGTAAGGAATTGATTTTTAGTGCTTCTTGGAATTCAAGAGTATTGTATCCCACTTCTAACTAGCAATTTAAAAATGTGCCACACTGCTCTTGGTCGATTGGTTGGATGGAACGCACCACTAAAGGTCCGACTCCAAGTCATCTGCGTACTCATTGGCTCTGCTGCCTTTGTGTCCGTCCGAAAGCAACGGGTAGCCACTGCCAGCCTCTTTGACCAACGCAAGCTTGGAATTGAATCGAAAAGGCGACGAAGAGATTCCTCGCTTAGTGGTGATATTGAAATGACAACTTCCATGGAAGAAACAATCCCACTGACAGAAGATGCCGTGGATATTGTATGATGTTGTCCCTGTATGCCATTATTTTTGAATCGAAGATTGTTCCCGCGAGGACGGGCTTTCCCATGACGCACACAATCAACTCTCATGCTGGCATAGATGTGGCGCAAAGCACAGAGTGCTGTATACTTGGCCAGACTTCACCATCGTGCCCTAGAAATGCTTCTGCTGGCGAAATCTCTTCTGATTTCCGTGGACTTTGGTGGAATACTTGCAAGCGGAAAGTGTTTCAGTGCCCTCTTCAATATCAGAGCCAAATGTTTAAATGAAATGAAGATCCCGCCAACCTTGGATTCGGCGATTGTAGCTGGTCGCTTTCCCTACTTCTCTATACTATACGAAAATGCTCCTTCTCACGAAACCGTCTTTTCGAAAGGTGTCGAGCGACTGTGTGCGAAGCTGTCCTTTTTGGATAATTTAGTATCAATTGGCGTTTTTGGACGAAGCGTTGTAGTATTATAGCAGTTTTGCCTTTGTTGCCTTATGCTCTCCAATTGAATGGAGACAAAAGATGGGGACGCGCTTTTTAAAAACTCTCTCTCTGAGTTGCCCATTGTCATCGTAGTCTCTGATAGCTGATAGCTTTCTAGCAATTTCGAAGGATGCCTCCATCCGCGATTCGACTTCTTCGTAGGGCCACAGTATAAAGTATACTGTGTCACTCTCCTGCCTGGTAGCTGGAGTAGTAACTAGCACTCTACTGGATGGAGTAATACTCAACTTCTTGTTACCACGCGCTTCTTTACTGCTAGGCTGACTGGCTAGCTAGATAGCTAGTCAATCAAACTGCCACCGATTTCGCTCCCAGGTACTACTCACTCGACAATCGCCGCTACCTGTGGGATGAAGAAGGTCTTTATCGTCTTCACAACCAGCACTTCTGATTCGGAATTCTCTTTTGTTTGCCCAGGTTTTGGCCAAATCAACTTAGCTACTAGCTAGCTAGACCATCACAAGAACTTAAATTAAATCATCATGCCTATGAAGGGTAGGTTTCCTCTGCTTTCTGGCACCGCACACAGTGCGACGCATTGATTGTGTTTGCGGCATAACTGGACGAATCTTAGGAATCCATGCCAAGATTCGCCACAGCGCAAGAATGGTTACTGCAGTGCTGCATTTCCATTATCTATTATTCGTGGCACCAGAACGAAGAATGAGTAGGTAATCTCGTAACGACGCTACTAACTACTAGCTTGTCATAAGAATATTTGGCAAATGGTGCCGCTATTAGCTCACAGTGAGACTACCCTAGCAGGTACACTGCATGAAAAATGGATGCGGAGATGGCTGCATACATGATCTAGCTAGCGGTAAAACTTATCGCAACGCAATGAAACGGCGTAGCTACAAATGGGAGCAAAGCCTGTGCTGAGAAATTGCATTTTTGTTTTATGATGAGATTGGCAAGTCCCCGAATCACACGAAGCTCTCGAGAACAGTTACAGGTACACACCAGTAAGCCCACTGAATAACTGTGAGTTGCTCAGCTAGTAATCACGAAAGAACACCCGCGAGCACACTCAATACAGTGCGTGATGCATGCATACATGCAGTCGTATCCTCGATGAATCCGTCAATCTTTGGGTGACAGTTCTTTTTGCTTGGCCGCCATCTCCTTTGCCTGGCAGGCCACTGTCGACAACATCGTCTCCAAAAAGTCTATGAATGTTGATGGATCCTGGGCAAGAAGAACTACCAGTAGCAGTCGCGATCCAAATATTCATTAAAGACTATGCAGTCGAACACTCGTTTCCTTCGGCGCCTCCCGCATGGCATACTTGGTCATTATTTTCCGATGCCGATGCTGTCGTCATTAGAAGCGGCCTTTGTGTTTTGCGAATGTCCACACTTTCATCACAGCCTTTACAGACATATCCATCCCCCCAATACTGGCGTGCTTCGTCCCGGGAAATGGCCGGTGTAAAGGTATTTTTGGTAATGTCCCAATAAATGGGAACGGCCACACTATAGTCGCAAATGGGATGGAGGCGTCGCGAAAATCCACCATCCATGGATTGACTATCGGGATGCAACCAACCCCATCCGGTAATAAAGGGACTATAAAAAAATGAAACCCAAAAAAGTTTGAGAATAATGGCAGCGCTAAAGAGATATCAAAGTATGTTCATATACACGCGTAGAGATATCGAAATCATGTACATATACACAGGCAACATGACAAAAAAACAAGGGACTACTTGTCCCTGCCATTCCATCGACTGAATCATTGATTCTATGCAACCAGCACCTGCCATGGCATGCAATCCACAACCCAAAAAGATTTTTTTCGTGTCACTTACAGCCAAGTGGTGGCAATCATGAGATCAATAAAGTCGGATCGGTTGGTAGCTTGTTTGATTTTGGTTCCACCGTTGGTTGGGGAAGTGACCAAGATTTTTATTTTGGAGAGTGCTTGTTTTAACTCAAGTTCCTGCAGTTGTTGATTGTCATTGTCATCAGTGTCATTGTCCGCCAATAAATGATGCATGAATTGTTCAATAAAATCATAGCGAGTAATGTTACCCGCCAACCATTCTTGTTGGGCGGCAATGCCCGCATCGGCGGTTTCTTCCAGGGTCAAATTCAACAAGGCGGCAATCGCCGCAATGCACCCTGAACTGTAGCAGTACATGTCCAATTCCTTCATGGCATTCTCTTCGAGAGCATGCAAAAATCCCAAATGCCAAAAGACTCCCGAAAACCCACCGCCTGGCAAATATATAGTGGAAGAGGTATTGCCTCCAGTAATGGTTGGTGGCAATAAGGGAATGGGATCGTAAAACCAATGAAAGGGTGGAGACGCCAAAAACTTGTAAACCATGGAAATGCCGACAAAGACTTTAATCAAGACACCCAGGACGGTCCAAAGAGCACTTGCCGTGGTGGTGGTGCTTGTTGTTTTGGTGGATTTGATCGCTTCCTCCTTCATGCTGTATATTTATAGTAGTTGCTGTTAGCGTCCTGAAAGTAGCAGTGTGCAGTATTTGTGAAGAATAGCTACTGGTCTAGCTAATAGTATCAGGTCTAATATTAGTAAAATAACAAAGGTCGGTGTGGTCAAGAAATTAGGTAGGTGAGTTATGTCGGTGAGCAAAAAAAAATTCAAAAAAATGCGTATGACGATGACAACGATAAAAGGACGACGGCAAAGTGTGTGGCGGCGGGTCATGCGTCAAACGAGTAACTGTGCGTCTATCATGTGTTTGTTCAGGAGCCTGAACAGGTTGGTGTTGTCAGAACCGCATGTCACATTGATACAGCATTGCAGTAGGGGGAGCATGCATCTTACAAAAGCTTTTTCCCTCACCAATCTTCTCATCATCTGGAACTTGTCAATTTTGCTTGAATTGAGCCTGATTGATTATTTTGAAGTCATTCAGATCATTCAAATCAGACAGCAACTGACTGCATCGCATCATGCGATTAGGTTGTGATGGTGCCTGGCACCGCAGTTGCTCAATTCTTCAGGTAGTTTTTCTGCCAAAGAATGAGAGCAAATGTGCTACTGTGAAGCTAGCTGTTTCAACGCAGTGGCACTGTGTGCTGTTTTTCAAACCGGCGACTTTCCGGGCAATTGTGGGATGACATGTCGTGCAGCCACAACAACAAGCATGCAGAATCAACAACAAAAACAACAACAACAAGAATAATAAAATCACAAACCGTGACAACAACAACCAACAACAACAGCAACAACAGTCCTATCCCCTAGCTGCCACCATGTCAGTGCTGCCGAACACCAGACAACAAGTGCTGGCAGCAGAAGAAGAAGCAACAATGGATCGGAAACGATGAGCATGGACGATGGCCGGGCTGCCTCTTGCCAAAGTGGACTATGTGCACCAAACCACAGCATTGCTGGCCGGGCTGCCTCTTGCCAAAGCATGCCGAATGGCAGCACCAGCACAAACCAACTGCCAAACACACTCATTCCCGAACTGCATGTGGTGACCATGTGACACATCGTGTCATTTGCAGTCAATTCAACCCTCAACAGCATGTTGATCATCAGCAGAGCAGCAAAAGAATCTCTTGAAAATTCAACAATGATGCAGTGGCCATGGCCAACAACTCTTCCAAAAAACCTTGCTGCAAATGAGAACTCTTTCCCTAGCCAGATGACAACCGGGTGGAATTTGCAAATGGCGCTGGTGGAAAGACATGGCAGGCTGCCCACTCATCAATGAAGCCAATGGCAACCCTGACACAAGTGAAATCATGGAGAGCAGCAGCCATACATTTTTCTCTCTAGATTGAAGGTTGCTTGTTCTCACTCGCATGGATTTAAGAACAATGATCTTTCAGCTTCCCGAGCTCTTTGAGAAGGCACCGGTGATCCTTGCATTGCGCCCGCCCACAAATGCCAGGTTCCGCTGTTTCCTTGACAGCCAGACTTCATGTGGAATTTTTCATGTGCCCTTTGTTGGCCCATTTTGTGTTCAAATCAATGAGAACATGATCCTTTTGGAGCCCCCACCTCTCTTTCCAGTGGGACCCCTCAACAGGTGGCAGGAAATGACAAGGAAATCCCAGCCCTGCACTGCGTTAGGGCTTGGCTCCCGAACACCGGCCACCAATTTTTTTTGTGGGGTTGCGGAAACGCATCTTGTCATCCATGACTCAAACACAAACACCACAACAAGCACACGCCATGTGGATGTTTCTATCCAACATCTGACATTTTCCCCTGATGGGAGAACATTGATTGCCACCATGGCGTCTGATGATGAAGGATTTGATGATGAGCAACATGATGATGATGTTGAGGCTGTGACAGTGTCATTGTTTGATTGCAAACAAATCTCTGACAACAACATCATTGAAAAATCCAATGCAGTGAAGCCAGCAGTTCACATCCTTGACGGTCGCACATGGCTGCTGTTCAGCATGATAAAAAAACAATGCACAAGAGTTGAAAACAACATTGTCAAGCAAATCACAGTGCCACTGCAGCAACTCTGTTCAAGCTGCAATCATCAACAAAAAGAAATTGTGTGCATCACATCATCATGTTGAATGACATTTGCTGCCTTCAAATTGGTGTGGGTCGGGTTCGAAGTGCACACTCCATCTTGTGTTGATCATCAAGGAGACCATTCAGTTCACCAGTTGCAGAGGCAAACCCAAAACATTTTGCATTTCCATCCCATTGACAGTTGTCTGTTGTCACAATGTTGAGGCAGTTGTTCTAGCTTGTTTGTTCATGCATTGTTGTTTCCATTGCATGCCAAGAATGTCCACAATGGAAGCAAACATCAACAGCGATTCATTGGCTAGTGACACAATCAATTTTGTGCAATCTTCAAGTTGTTTGTTGCAACATCATCATCATTTTGTTACAAAGGTGATTTGCGTGTGGTTCAGCCTGAGTGCTGTGTTAAGCAACATCATGTGTTGTTGCTCTTTTCTTAGCTATGGGACTGTGTTGCTGCTCAAGGGAAGCAACAGCAAAATTTGAGTGATTCAAGATGGAAAAAAAAAATGAGTCACAGGGTAGTTTTCATTGGTTGACAAACCAAGAAATGAGGGCAAAAGCAAAAATTCTTTAAAAAAACATGTTTGCTCATGTGATAAGCTAAGCAAGTCGGCACCCAAGTCATTTGAAATGAGTTCACCAAGGCTGGAGCTAAAGGACACCATCCCACACATTCAAATGCTTAAAATCTACAAAGACATGCACCACAATGACATTTTCAGTTCAGCAGACCCAATTAGCACCTTTTTTTTCAGGTTTTAGATGAAGGTGCTGAATCATGCTACTGTCCCTATGGAACATGAGCCACATAGAAAAAACAGAGAAACCAAAGGAGGCTCCTGAGAGCATGCAACATGGAGAAGGAGCTAAACACACACATTTTGGCTTGCTCTCTTGAATGTCACTGTCCCGAAGCAAAGAAGAGCACGGGGGCATGCAGAGCACCAAATGATGTTTCTCACTGCTAGTACGATCCTGATCATGTTGCACCCATGTCATTCTCTTTTTAGTTCTAACTACCAGTACCATGCCAGTCATTGCTTATCACCACAACACTATCTCAACGACACCACAACGCTACGTCCTGCTAGCTAGCTAGCTAGCACCAATGACTGTTGAGGGCAGGACCCGAAAAACTATGAAACTTTCTAACATGACCTACTGATTTTACCTACATGTAAATCCGCTCAACTTTTGCTACTACCTACCAGAGACACAATGGTGACAACGATACCGCAGTGAGCAAGTGGTCCCGCTAGCAACCATGAGCAGTAGTTGCTAGCTCGGGCCACTACTCTAGTAGATGCTGCACTTAGTAGCACCCAGGCACCTCGCGATAAGTGGACTTGTCGCGGATACGAGGATGTCCCGTCACGCCAGCCAGGTTGATCGAGTAGCCGTCGTCGTGTTCCCACACCTCGCCGCACGTTGGGCACTCTACGATCGTCGTTCGCGTGCGTCGCGGGTCATCATGAATGCTCAAGCGACCAGCAATATCAGGAAGCGAGAGGATGCAGGCCGCATGAAAATGGCTGCGACAGCCATGTGAGGGGCATTGAATCGTCGGATATTGCTGTTTGCCCACTAATCGCTTCTGGCAATAGCCACAGAGGATTGCCTTTGTTGTTGTCACATTATTAAGACGGCGGTGGTACTCCACTCGCACCGTATTGGAGGCGAACGTAGGAGGGGAGGATTCCAAAAGACTATAGATTTCGACAAGTTCGTTGGTCAAGTAGGCCTTCTGGTACACGATCGGAGACTCATGCGAAAGACCCACAACCTTCAATAGGACATAAAACAAATGTTTGCAAACATCATTTTTGCGCACAAAGTAGGGGCAAGTACAAGTTGGACGGCGATCCAAAGTGACCGTGTAGACGTTTCCAGTGGAGCCCACGACAACAAAGTGGATTGTCATTGACTTGCGCGAGGTTGTCGTGGATGTTGTTGGTTGGCACTCCCACCAGTCCTCAGCCGACGGGATCTCCGTGTGCTCCACAAGAGCAAACTTCTGAGACAGGGCACGTTGCATGTTTTCTTGTATATTTTTCGGGCACTTCGAACGGGTCCGGACCTGGAAGGGGCGCTTTTCTGTGGACTTTTTTGCCATAATGCTTTTCTTTTTGCTGTGTCGTTTTCGTTTTCCACACGAGTACTTTTTGTGATTATTCATTGACCGATTGTATTGAGAGAAGCGAAACACCTGTTTGGTCCATGGGTCTCGCCAATGGGACGTCCTCGCCGGTTCGAGGTTTTCAGGAAAACCAACTGGCACTTTCGAGGTTTTCAGGTATTATTCGCGGAACGGCGAGGGAACAGCCATGGTATAACAGCTGGTATAACTGTTTTGAAGACACCAGGTGGAAGCTCACGAAGGCCGCCCTCAAAGGAGGAACCCGCTCTCGATAGTACTGATACCAGCACTAGATGGTCCTTGGCGCGAGTTGCTGCAACGTGGGCCAGCCTCTGCTCTTCATCGCTGTGTCGTTCTTCGGGTGTCGTTCCGCGGCGTTTTGCGTTAATGAGGCTGGCATAGTACTCTCTGCAATTCAAGTTACAAGGCTTGCTTTCGCGTGCGTTGCATTTGCGTTGATGTCGACCAGGAAAATCTCGCTTGTCGTCTTCACGAAATTTAGCTGGCATGTACCCTTCATTGAAGAAGGGTACATACACGTCTTTCCATTCCAGTCCTTTTGCACGATGAATTGTGCTTATGGTAACCCGATCGTCTTCGTGCTGTCCATCCTCTTCTTGCCCTTTCATTTGCAACGCTAAGTCAGCCACAAAGCTACTCACAACCGGCAGGCCAATACCTCCTGGCATGTGCAGATCATCCAACAAAGGTTCGGGAAGGTAGTACTGTGGAGGCCAAGGATTTTTATCAGCATGTTCAATCACGCACTTTTTGGCCAGGTTGAAGAGGGATTCGACCCCGTTCGTATGAAGTGAATCCTTGGGCTCATTCTCGGTCCAATCGTGAAGATGTGCCTCGGCCAAAGAAATGAATGCTTTCAAGGCTCCAGGAATATACGTCCCAATATCTTCACTTTCTCCCTGGGTATGAGTACAAACTGTGCTCTCGGACTTTCCTTCTTGCCCTGCCGTTTCTTCTTCCCCTTCCTGTCCCTCGTCTTCGCTGCTCTCAGACTTTGACTTCTGCTTTGCTTTCTTGTCCCGATGCAATTCGGCAAGGCCAGACTTCTTCCAAATGTACCGTACCAAGTCTGGCAAAGGTTTGTTGATTGCCGCAACACGTAGGTCGCTGACTAGACTAAGGAAGTTTTCTAGGCCCTTCCTCCGACTGTTGGAGAGGATATTGTTGCCTTGGCTTAGCAATGCGTTAGCTGCTTCGTCAAGACACACTGGTGTAACCTGAGACACATTCCCGTTCATAGCCCTTTGCTGCTCTTGAATAAGCTCCAACGCCTCTTTAGGTAGCTTGCGAGAGGGCTTATTCAAAACACGGATGAAAGCATCATCATCCGCGCGATCTGGGCAACCGGTCAAGGTTAGCCTAATGTACGCCAGAATATCGCGAACAACCTCACTCTCCAAAAAGGAGGTACCCCCGACTACCTTGAATGGAACCTTCCTAATCGCAAGTTGTTGTTGTAGGTTTTTATGAAGAATCCCCTCATCTCCCATTCGAAAGCAACGGAAGAGGCATGCAACCTGCCCCCACGAAACCCCGTTGTCGTCGTGCCTCTTCTTCACCGCTTCCGCGATTCGTATTGCTTGTGCTTGAGGATCGCTACACTTCCAGAGTTCCACCATATCACCATCTTCTCTGGTGGGAGACAATCTTTTTTTACCTCGTGCAAAAGATAGCCCTTTAAGAAATGATGCACCGACCCTTAGAATATTGCCCGTGCAGCGATAATTTGCTTCTAGAATTTTCTGTTCCACTTTGGGAACCCCTGTCATGGAACAATAGGCCAATGAATAGTGATCTCGGAATGTTTCAAAGTTTCCTGGGAAAGCACCACGAAACTCATAGATGCATTGGTCGTCATCGCCAACCACTGTAACTCTTCCCTGGTCAACAATTTCAAGCAACAGATTGGACTGCACCTCCGAGTTGTCTTGAAACTCGTCCACAATGACATAGTCGTAGAGCGTGTGAAATCCATGCTTGATGGAATCATTGTCCCGAAGAAGCGCGACAAAAACATTGAGCAGTTTGTCAAAGTCAATTTGACCGGTACGTTCCTGCATGCTCTCGTAAAGGCGAAGAATGTCGGCGTCTTTTGGTAAATATTCATTCGGACTGTGTTGGCCCAATCTTGCACGATTCACAAGTTCCAAATAGAATTTGCATTGGTCCGTGTCCCCGGTCCATTTGGATTCGAGATCACAGGGAGAGCAGAGCTGTTTAGCGGATGGTGTTTTGGTGGGTGGCATCTTAGTGGGTGTTTTTTTTGTGGATTGGCCTTTGGCTTTAACCTTGCGTAGTAACTCCAGATAGCACTGTCGTTCGATTTCGGGAACGAGAATCTCAAGCTCGTCCTTTTGTTCCTTTGTCGCCTTGCTGCTGCCCTTTTTCCCTTTGGTAAATTTTTCTTGTGCAGTGTTGCGCGCAATGTTATAGTCCTTTGGGTATCGGTCCTTCATTGTAGTGACAACAGTTTCCCATGACTTTTTGGTCGAATCACCATTTTGAAGACCCAGGTACTTGTAGCACCGCTCCAACTGCAGTTGTTTCACATGCGATTGAATCACGGCTTTCATGAAGTTTTTTTGCTGTGCATCGGTGACCAATAGTGTGGGATATCGCCCCAAACCACATTGTCTCCAAAACTTGCGAATCCAGCGATAGGCCAAGGAATGAAAGGTTTTGACGGTTGGTAGGAACATAGAGCGAGAGGATTTTCCTTGCCGTTGTTGTTGTAGTTCCTGGAGCAGGTGTTGTCGAAATTCAGCTTTGGTCCGCTCTCGCATTTCCGAGGCAGCCTTGTTGGTAAAGGTGAGCATGAGAATTCTTCTTGGATCCACTCCATGTTGGGAATACAATTGGACGGCTCGTGTGACCATGGTTTTGGTCTTGCCAGTGCCTGCCCCTGCCCGTACCGAGAGTGGGATGTGGGGAGGATGTTCTGCAACGGATTTCTGTTGGTCATTCATCATACGTCGTGGGGTGTTGTTATTCTCCTCCGTTGCTGATTCCAGAACCGACAAATAATCTTGTTCTTGCCGTAGTTGATCCAAATTTCTTGCCAAAGGGAATTCATCCTTTGTGAATTGTGACATCCAACCTTCACGGTTTGGTGGTTTCCGATTTGGCATTTCATTCGTAAGTCCAGGAGTCTGCTCGCCATCTTCTCGGTTATCCGAACGTTTGCGTTTTCTGGGTTTGACTAGTTTTACCACGGTTGCTCTTTTCGGTTTCATCCTTTTCAAAGTCATCAGGCTCCTTGACGGAGATGGCGAGTGGGAGATGGCAACTTCTCCATTCATAATAGGTGCCGATTTTAGCTTTTGGGGAGGTGAAAAGAGCGCTCTCTTTCGACTATTAGTAGGACCTTTTGAAGTTGCCGGTCTGGTGGGTGGTGACAGGGGAATGACTTCTCCATTCGTATTCGGCCCAGTGGTTGGATTTTGGGAAGGTTGAAAGAGCGCCCTCTGTCGACTATTATTCGTAGGAGAAGGCTTGCTATCTTGCCCAGCATCCGAATTTCCTGGTCTTGGTGGTGTTTGTGTCACAATCCCAACTTCTACTGCTGGCTCTGTCGAAGCAACCGGTGGCGTCATCGTCTCGCTTGGTGCAGCCGATCTTGCTTCGGAAATAGAAGGTCCCGTCGACAACGATCGAGTTGGAGAGAAGTATGCATCAATCTTCCTTTGTCCCTTCAAGACCAACTCCTTCGATTTCTTCTTTGTCCCGTTGTTGTGGGGGGCCATCATTGAAACTCGGGTAGGTATATGTCTCGTGTGCTTCCCAGATGGCAGAAAATGTTTTCCCTCAAGGATACACACTGATCAGTGTTCTCGCTCTTTGGTGGTGTAAGTTAGTAGCCTTTAGAGCCGTCAATATGGACTATGTGCTTGGCAGTCTGTTCCACGATGGATGGTTGATGCCCCTCCCTCGCCTGTTGTTGTCCATCATCAGATTCTGATGGCGACATACATCTACATACATGTATCACCAATATGTATGTGCACAGATCAATCAACATGTGGTCAGTGTGCGACCGTCATAAAACTGGTACTTAATTAAGTGCGTGACGACGGTTATGCGAATGAAAACAAACAGTCTGTTAATTACCAAGCTGCCTCTCTCTAATTACAATGTCGATGCCGTTGCATCCTCTCCTCCTCACATTTTCAGGCTCTGCACTGTTTTCATCATTGGTTGACACCTCATTGGTGAGATGGGGAATTGGTGATGTGAGGTGGTTGCTCACATGCAAGAACGAATCTGTGTTTTGGAACCTTCTGAAGTTGGAAAAACAGAAAAGTCCAGTCAACCAATGAGTGTTGCCGTTGCGACAGCCACAAAACATGTGGTTTCTTCTTTTGCAGCCAACTGTCAGAAGACAAGCTGTGATCTGATGTGCCTGGACAAGCAGGGGCTGACATCACCACATTGGACATAACAGATGCAGCCCCATGAGACCCACTGACAGAACAAAGACACTTTCTTTTGAAATGAACACATTCAGCAGTTTTGGCATCATGTCGTTTTCATTCACTGCTCTTCCAGGCTGGCAATGTGTCTCGCCTGAAGAAAAATCAAAACTTTTTCAAAACAGCAACACTCTCATTTGCTTTGCCAATTGTGGACCATTCACTGTCACTTTCATTGCGGAATTCTGCAGCATGCCCCATGCCTCTGCTGTGTCCAACCAACTCAAAGTAAAACCCCTTTTCATTTCACAGCAGCTTCAGAACTCCAAGTGGTGTGGAAAAACTCCATCAGAGGGGGGCAAGATTCTGCCACTTTCAGTGTCAAAATCACAAAAGGATGAGTCTTTTGTGGCAACAGTTGCAAATTCTTCAATCTTGCCATCCGCATCAAAGAGCAACAAAAGTTGTCACCCATGCTTTGTTGGGCTGACTCAAAAAATTATGTTTGCATTTTTTTGTACAATGACACATTCCATTGTTAGTCTTGTTTGCTCAGTCTTCCTGGAAAACATGCAGTGGCAAACAAGAGATGCCACAAGTGCAGCAGCAATCGTTGTCACACTTGCGGCAGTCTTGGGTATTGCTGGGTCACGAGCGTCCAGGATCCCGCGTAGTGATCGCGTCCCTTGCAATTAAAGTCCTGTGCAGTTTTGTTTCCCGCTTTTAGAAAAGAGGGTCTTGCGGGAGGGAGGAGTACATTAATTTTTACTGGTACTGTTTAAACTACTACTGGTAGTATTACAGTAGGAGACTCTACTGCTGGAGTAAAAAAGTACAAGAATTGCTTTAGTAGCGTACAAGACAAAAAGGATTTCCCCCACGAGCAATACTATTATGGTCTCACAAAACCGAAACTTGAAGAACATAAACTACTAAAACCCTCAAATCAATAAAATGCAAGCCAAGAAAATCGACCAGAGCTCCTCCGAAATGCCATACTTTCGTGCTACGGATGCAGCCGTCGCAGTGACCCTGCTCACAATCCATGCTGCGGGCTATGTTGCCGTCCGAAACTACAATGACCACGGCCAGAACCTTTTGTGGCTTTGGATTGTCTACGAGTGCTGTCTTCTCTTTACCCATCTTCCTTTTCCCTTCACCCGCAACCTCTACCATGCCGCCGACTGGCTGTATACCAATGTCAATGTGACTTTGTTTTGGGGTATGGAAGCGCTATCGGCCATGTTTGGGTACTTCGTGGCCGGTGCTCCCGCATTCGTTCTCATCAATGCGGCCACGCATGGACGATTCTTGATCTATGCTTACCAGTATGGTACCGACACGACGCAAAAGTACTACAGCGATCCCACGAAGCCACCGATTGTCAATGTTGCCATTTCGTTCGACAATGTCTGTCATATCATTTGTCTATGGAACTACCTGCGTCTCGCTCTCGGCGCTGACGCCTCTACAGCCACTACTGTGGCAGTCTATCTGGTGTTTGCAGTGCTGGTTCTGACCTCGATTTATCACAACGACGAAATGAAGATTTCCCATTTTCTTCATTACACCGAGTGCTTGTTGCGTGACACAAACGACTTTGTCCAGACCAACCTACTGGGCCCTCTCGTATCCACTACCATCCTCCATTCCGAAGCCCGCAGTTCTACTGCACGACCGAAGCGAAGATCCTCCATCATCATCATTCGTTCCAAAACAAGCCGTCGTGCCCCACCAAAGCGAACATCCTCCTTGTTCTAAACATTGTGGGTGGGAAAATCCACGGGAAGCAAACTGTCTTCCCCCCCAGTTTTTTGTAAAATACTCGGTCCATAGAGTTACAACAAATTAAGATACAATTATAGAGTTCATCACCATTTGAATTTCTTCTCGCTCTACTACTAGTAGTAAGTGGCTAAAGTTAGACAGGTCTGACTAAAGTGCACGCCAATCAATCTAGTTTGTTCCGTGCTACTGATGTTAGTTCCTTTCTAGAGTGGTTTCTTTAATATGCATTTCTAATATAATATAATAGTATGTAAGGTAATACCCATTCCCTCTTGCTCGCGTCTTTTTCTAATCATGTTGAGCGCCACGTGCGACGGCGGACAACATGGCTGGCAAGAGTTTATTGGTCAAAAAAATGGTCGAAGTCATGGAAAAGGATGCTACCCGAGGCGATGTCGTTGAGGACGAAGTCGACGTCGATGGAGACAATAGGTTGGCACCATGAGCAAAACTATTACTGGCGGGTGTCACCAAGGCATCCATCAAACTTCGTCGTCGTGGCTTCAAAGAGCGACGACGTGCCGCCACCCACGCGGCCTTTTCTTGTTCTTCCTGTGTCATGAATCGAACCGATTTGGAGGATTGGACGACGGGCCGGGGTACCGGTTCGACTTTGCATCGTTGCAATTGTCCTTCCAGGTACTTTTGATCGGCCACCATCTTTTGGACTTGGGCCCGATGTTGGGCTTCTAGCTGACGCATCATGTCGTGGTACATTTTGGCCTCCTTTCGTTGTTTCTTGGGGCTGCTGCTATCCTTCTTTTTGCAAAGCGCCGTCTCGACCAACTTTTTGGATAAGAGTTCGGTCAGGGTGGTCAGGTTCTCACACTTTTGCTGGAGTGCCAAGACATCCTTCGCAGGAACCAGCGGTGTAGCTTCCTCCTTTTGTTCTTTTTGGTGGTCTTGTTCTTCCAAAGAAGAATCCTCCGATTCTGTTGCGGACTCTTCCGACGACGAGTGGTTCACAATCTCTTCCAGCAAGGCCTTTGGTAGGCTTTGTCTTTCCTGGACTGCTTCCTCCTCGTCCTCATCACTGTCTTGCTCTTCTTCCTCATCAATGCTGCTGATGGAATCACTACTAGAAGACGTAGTTACCATGGCCACAGCCTTGGTTGATTCGACAATGACGGCTTTCAAGTGTTTGTGAGCTACAATTTCATCCAACAAGGCTTGCCGCAGACTTCCCGGTTCTTCTAGAGGCGTGGCCCACATGTCATCATCGTACTCGGCTGCGTCATGAAAGTCATAGTCCTCCTCCGACGAGTCCTCCGAAGAGTCGTGCAAGGAATGGGGATGTTGCAAGTCGTCCATCGAGGCCACACGAGGCTCCAAGGTCGTGGGAAGTTCTTCTTCTTCGTCATCGACCAAGAGAATGGCCCGGCCTACTTGTTCGTCTTCTTCTTCGCCGTGCGTGGTAGGATGTTCGTGATCGTGAAGATGATGATCCGTCAAACTTTCCGCTTCCGTACTGGACGTGGAAACGACGGAAGAAGAGCAGGGAGATTCGAAGAGGTTCTCATGATGGTGGTCGTCACGGGCATCCTCGTGCTTATCGTCGAGACGGAGAGGCAACGAGGGAGAGACCCATGGTTGCTCCTTCTTGGTAGTAGCCGCCTTGGTCAGGATGGGGTCTTTGAAGGAGCGAGATCGCGACTTGGTTGGCGAGCCAGTCGTGGCGACTTTGGCATCCACGTCATGGTGATGATGATGATGGGACAACATTTGAAAGGGCTTCAAAATGGAGGACATGCGTTTCTTGATAATGCGGCGACGCTCTCGTTTGACAGCAACCTCATCCACATCAATAATCTTGGTGGAGCGACGACGCTGAGAATGATGAGCATGGGGGTGGTCATTGTGGCCGTCGGTGTTATGGGAGTGGTGAAACATCTTGGTTGGACAAAAACGTCGGGTGAACAAAAAGAATGAATGCAGGGATTGGTGAAGGTCAAAACTGATGGGTGTGCTTGCTGCTTGGATACCAAATTATATGAGCTATTGTCGAGGGCACAGGAAAAGAAACTAAAGTATGCTGCTGCCGATGATGACAAAGTTCATCAATATCAAGCACAATCAATAAACTAAGCGGGTTCGATATGACGAACGGGAACTTTATCCTGTCACAAATCCGATGCGAGTTCGCCCTTCAGTTTCATCGGCATTTGCATCAACTACAAAATGAGAAGTCCGTGTCGGTGTGTTCCGAATTGTGAACTGTCCCCCGGCGTGTTTCGAAATTTTTCGCTTACAAAAAGCTCAACGATCGGAGCGCGCTGGCGTCAAAGCGTTACTGGTGGAAGCAATGGATGTGCGTTGGGCGCCGCACACTTATTCTCATTCGTAAAAACCGTTCTCATTCGAACATACGCACATGCAAGTTACAGCCAACCATTTTCGAATTCTCATTGGTGCAAAGAGCATGGGATAGACAAGATCGACATCTTCATTGGTAAGATTGCTCACACGGTGCGCATGTTTCGTCATGGTGAGACACTCGTGTCACCACATGCCCGTAGGATCGCACAACATCGTGACAGAACATGTTGTGGGAACTCTCATTTCCGTTCCACTTTGTGTTCTGCATTGGGTCTTGCATCTTTTCCTTCAGGCCGCACATCAGTTCTTGGTCCAGAACTCGGGACACGACTCTGATTCGTGGACTGAATCACGGGTGAAATCGTGCCATTGTCATGTTGTGCATGCACGAACGCCTCCGCGCTGAACATCCAGATCTCCTGCGAATCCATCATGAGCATTTCGAACAAAAGTGCATCGAACACAAAAAGATTAGAAATGGAAAACTCCCAGCGAATCAGTCCTCCCCGGGGAGTCCAACTTGACATTCTGCAAATGAATGCGATCATTCCTGCTGTTCGTCTCATTGCTCCTGACCTAACTGCAATCATCAACAGCTCTGGGTGGAAAACAAAAAAATTTCGACAGTGGCCTTCAATTGTTTCTGCCTCTTCGTGCTTCGCGTCCCATGCATGACAACCGGCTCCTTGACAACTGTGACATCAGCGCCCACTGCATCACTGCGCTGAGGCATGTCATCCTTCTTGTCTCCGCAGTGCGTTTTGCATTCGCTGTTAACGTGTTGATGCCTCAATTCACGAATCAATCCAAAAGGTCTGGCCCCGATCAGCGACTTAAAATCTTTAGCATCGACGGCCTTCGCAAAGGCATCGTCGTCCATGTTCATGACAATGTGCTCGCATGGATGTCTGGCCTTGACAGCCCCCAAAAGCTCATCGTCTGTGAACCCTTCCAATGTTGCCACCTTGCCAGGGTCTTTAACTAACCGTTCCTTGTCTGTCACCATGTCATCGGGTGTCTCGTTGTCCAACTTGGCAGCCGCGCTGGCCTCTGCGAACACAGCGCGTCCAGCATGAGCGCCTTCCAACTTAGCAACATCACCATCAGGTTTGCACACAAGACGCCGAAAACCAGCCTTCGTGTCCCAATGTTTAACAAAGGACCCGCACTTCTTGCATGGAGCAGTGTCAGAAACAAGCACATCTCGCTTGAAACATCCAATGCATGCAATCCTGACGTTGTTCCTAGCCAAAACCGCGAAAGCAGCAACCCCGTCAGCCATCACCTGCTTCACGATGACAGGGATTCCGTCGAATTGCAACATGCCAAGAATGTCATCGTCGACATCCCCTGTCTCATGAGGCCCAAGGTGTTTCAAAGCAAAAGCATTGGTCGTCATGATGTCAAATTGGAAAAAAAAACAGAATGCAATTTGTGAACTCTGTTTCCCACTTGTCGGAAAAGCAGGAACAAGAGGAACAATCCTACCGCTCAGTGTCATTGCGGTCATAGGTGACCTATCCCGCAAAACCGTTGATAGGTCTTGGTTGATCGATCCTCACGCGAGGCGAACCCTATTTCACTCACTCTCACTACACACTTCATCTGGACTGCCAGGTCCAGAAATGTCAGTGTTGGTGCCTGTGCTGTTGAAGGGGTTGTTCATTCACGACAACGTACACGTCAAGCGTATCGGTACCAGGTACGACGTAGTACATAGTTAGCTAGTACGCCGTGCCACTGGCGCGATCTTCTTCCACTACGACTTAGATAGTAGTACGAGTACCACTAGTACTAATACGAGTCTACTATTTATTTAATTTTTATCAAAATCTTTATTCATGTATTCGGTCGTGACGTACAACAACCCGTGAATGATTCTGCGTGACTTAGAACTTCCTAGAACAAAAGCACAGCGCCTAAAATGCTTCACGACTAAACAAAAACACAGCGTTTAAAATGCTTCACGAATAAAAATGCTTCACTTGATCCTTTGTAACCGGATCTTCACATTAGATTAGATCTTATTTCCTTACAAAATTGAAAAAATCGATCTATTGCTACTAGAATGAAATACCTTCTTTCCACGAATTCTATAGCTCTCTTCGTGTCAAGCCAAGCTCGACTGGCAGTCGGCCACACGCTGTCCAATGTCAAACTGCCCGCGGTCCACAATGCCAGGCAAGCTTCGATACCTGCCAGTGCTGAAATTGCGTCGACTCAATACCTCCATCGTCGCACCCAAGATGACACTCTAACTTTTCCAGAGGGAATATGGACTTCTCAGGGCTATGGTTACGTCGTGGCGGTCCAAGACAACGTGACAACGGCGGCCGAATATTTGGAAGAAACAAAGATAAGCTGCATTGCAAATCCACGGCTTGCCGACTTCGTTCATATCGTCGATTTTAATCCCAACAAGAATGTGGCGATGGTGGATGCCGATTCCCTGAACTTGTATGAGTTTGATCGATCCAATGATTTCCAATCTGGATGCCGAAACGGAAAAACACTCCTGGCTACTGATGAAGGTTACCAAAGAGATGTCTTACTGAATTATGATATTTTGGTAGAGACGTTTTCGGAGCATTATGCCTTTTTCGAGCTTCGTGGAATCGATTGGCCTACTCTTACAGCAGCCGCTCGACTGGACCTGTCCACAAACTCGACAGATGACGAACTCCTGCACAGCATGGTAAAAATCTTGGCACCGTTGCAAGATGCCCATGTCACGTTGGACGCCGCTGAATTGGACTTTCATTTCGATGGTAATCCTGCCGAAATTCTTCTGCGACTTCAGCAAGAGTACAAGGATTCCCCAGTCGAGAACTTTGATGAATACCTGCAATCACAGATGCAGGCGTATCTTACAGCTGTTGCAAACTATCTGGATGATAATCAGCTCCATGGCAACCCAGCAGAATTGACATGGGGCACTGCATCCAACGGATCCATTGGGTATCTCAATATTTTTAACATGTGGCCTGATAATATCGAAAGCTTTCGCGCTGATGTTCAAACAGCTATTGGGGATCTGATGGACACGGAGGCGATGATAATCGATATTCGTGTCAACGGCGGTGGCCTTGATTCAGTCTCCCTCGGTATCGCGTCTCACTTTGCCGATGAGGCATTCACGGCCTTCTCCAAGAAAGCTGTAAAGGGGGATGGTTATACGCCGGCCTTTGATGTCACAGTGGACCCATTTGATGATCTCGATTTCGTTTACAAGGGCGACGTCATCCTTTTGGTCAGCGAGTCTACAATCAGTGCTGCCGAAATTTTTGTCCTTGCCACGTCCCAACTCCCCCAAGTAACCATTGTTGGACAACCTACAAAAGGCGCCCTGTCCGATATGCTAGTCAAGACCCTTCCCAATGGCTGGTCCTTTACCCTAAGCAACGAAGTATATCTGACACCCGATGGGGAGCTCTTTGAAATGCGAGGGATCCCACCCGACTTTGAAGCCAAAACAGAGCTTTTGCCAGTATTGGAACTAGAAAATGGGACCGATACTTGGATGGAGCTAGCCTTGAAAGTGGCCCACGATAAAATCGACGACGACAGCACAGCTAGCTCTGCGGCCATGAACCACAGGCATGGATGTCTTGGCATCCACAATTCAGCTTCCCTTTCTTTTGTGTTTCTTCTGCTTGTTTTTTACTTTTAAACTAAAACAAGGATAGTTTTAGACAATCGCCAGTGATTTAAACTAAAAGAACAATGAAAATAATCACATCCATTCATTTTTCTTGGAAACCTGCAGCAATTTTCAATTGCTCGCTGGGATCGCTGGGAAATGCCATCTGTAATGTGGGACACAAATTGACTGCATCGACAGTCTCCCAGACACCTGTGTAAACTTCAAAGTAGTGGAGTTCAAACGCTCCGCACAGTCTGGGATGTTCTTGATGGAGATGTTGAAAGTATTGTTTCCCAAGATTTGCGAGAAAAATCCAAATGTGGCTTACACTTACGCCAACAAAAACATCTGACAAATGAAATTGAAAAAAATCGTGGATAAGATGAACAACCATCAATGCTTCGATCATTGGTACCCACTGCCAACATGCCTCCCACCAGAAATGCGGGCAGTTGTCACATCGTTCGCCTTTGACCCATTCAAAGATCCCTGGTAACCATAAATTCAAAGAACCAAACTGAAGAAAAAAATGTCTCTTCCAGAAAGTCAAATTTGTCTCAGACAAGGAGTTGGGTGTAAATGTGAATTCTGTCTTCCTTGGTTAGCAAGATGGGAAAAGGAATTGGTTGGTTTCACTCTGTTCGACACCCTTAAAGAAGAAGAAGGTAAATCCCTGTTGTGCACATAAGACGCCGAACACCAGCCTTCGTGTCCCAATTTTTAACAAAGGACCCGCACTTCTTGCATCGAGCAGTGTCAGAAACAAGCACATCTCGCTTGAAACATCCAATGCATGCAATGCTGACGTCATTCCTATCCAAAACCGCGAAAGCAGTGACCCCGTTAGCCATCACTTGCTTCACGATGACATGGATTCCGTCGAATTGCACCATGCCATGCCAAGAATGTCATCGTCGACATCCCCTATCTCATAAGGCCCAAGGTGTTTCAAAGCAAAAGCATTGGTCGTCATGATGTCAAATGAAAAAAAAAAACAGAATGCAATTTATGAACTCTGTTTCCTACTTGTCGGAAAAGCAGGAATGAGAAGAACAATCCTACCGCTTGGTGTTGTTGCGGTCATAGGTGACCTATCCCGCAAAACCTTTGACAGGTCTTGGTTGATCGATCCTCACACGAGGCGAACACTGTTTCACTCACTCTCACTGTGCACTTCATCTGGACTATCAGGTCCAGAAATGTCGGTGTTGGTGCCTGTGCAGTAGGCAGAGCACCGTTCATTGGAGCACCTGGCTTACTCACTCTTTGTGTGCGTTCGTTCCTTTTTTATTTGCTGGGTTTGCACTTTGCAAGCAAGAGATCTGCTCCTTTTTGCCTCCAGTGAAGAGGCTTGTCAATGACGAAATGATTTTGGAGTTCCCACTCAGGCTCAGGCTCTCAATGCCATCCTTGAACAGGACCAAGGAAGCATGTTGTGTCCAGCAAGCTGAGGATTTGGACCCACATTTTGGCAAGCAAACAGCCGTTAACATGCTGAGGTCAACAGGTCTCAGCAAAGGTCCAAATTGGACCCAATTGGACCCAAGGGTCTTAACACGACCTCACTCAAAAGGTCTGAATCGTCTGAGAAAAATCAGTGTTGTTGGTGTTCAAACCAAATGAGGCCTCAAGACCTTAAGGAAGGTCTCAAGATCACCCTGAATGGGTCCAAATGTGGCCCAAAGGGGCCAAACAAGATCTGAACATTTTAACTGCTTTGACGTTTGTTTGTCTGATCAGGGTGTGAATCCCAACTTGCAGGTTTCTTTGCACATGAAGCACATGTCTTCAATTTCCATCCAAAATCTGCAAGCTCCAACCTTTCTGCACAACGAGACCAACAACGTTAACATCAAAGCTCTGTTAAAATTGCTTGTTTGCCAAAGCTCTGCCAAAAGCATGCATGAACAATCTCACAATGAAAACAATGAAAACAAATGTGCAGCATTTGATTTTGAGACCTGACTTTGGTTGCAAGACACAATGGACAATGTGCTTCCTCTCATTCATTCATCCATCCATTTGCATTGTGGTGCGAAGTTGTGTCAATGACAAGTGCAATGCCCCCAAAATTGTGTCATCACAGAGAGTCATCCCACATCGATATTTCCCAAAACTTTCAAAGCAAGAATTATGTTTTTTGCATCAATTGTCATCGCAATGTCTGTTTGAACTTCTCTGGATTTAACAGTCATTGAGAGATTATGAACAACATTTGACAACAATGTCAAGCTAAATGATGTGCCTTGATCCCTGAAAGATTGACAATGGAATGTGAACACTGAGTGCAGTGGATCCAAACCTATCAAATCAACACAATTGTGCAAGGCAAAGTCTTGTCATGAACAAAGTGTGTTCATGATGATGATTGTACAAATGCATGATGGAAACATTGAAAAACACATTCAAAAACATCAATTTTTGAGGGGGGGGGGGTGTTGTTGGCATGCAAGTCGCTCACTTTGGACATGCACAACTTGGACAAAACAAAGCGTGCATGACATTTCATGCTAAATGGCAAAGAGTGGCTGATTTTTAGCAAAGCATTTGAATTTGTTTTCAGCTTTCAGCTTCAGAAAAATAAAACTGTTTCTTCCAGTGTTGATTTCACAATGATTTGTCAAATGTTGTGCTTGTCAATGTCAATGGCAGTGCCATGCTAACTCGCATGTCATAGATTTCTTGTCAACTGAAAAGGGAGAGATGTGCATGGACAACACAGGGCTTGGGGCTACAGTGTGCAGCAACTCTCAAAATTGAAATTTTGCAGGACACAGTTTCAAGCCCAACCTTGCTGATGAAGGATAAAACACATTGAACTGTCTCTCTTGTCTTGAAGGACAAATGCATAGCCCAAATTTTGGCCACTGACATCAGTTCAAGAAGTGTCTCTTGACCATTTCAAATTCATTTCACTTTAGGGCATTCATCACTCAATGAAAGCACTGATAAGCATGCAGCGCTCATGCAATTCAAGCAAGTGGTTGTTGTTCATTAGTGGAGTTTAGAAAAAAAGATCAACAGCAGACATTCTTGGCAGCAGAAACCAACCCCAATTTTTTATGTGCTGTAGCAGCACTGACACAACTCCATCTTCATCTTGTCAGCATCTGAAGCTGTCTCAGATGTGCTGGTGGTCTTGGATGAGATGCACGTTGTGTCATGACTGCCCAGATTGTGTTGTCTGGAAGAGTTTCTGTTGACTTTGCTAAGGGGAGAACAATCATTAACCTAATGCTTTTGTCATTTTCGTTTGTGCACCACTGCAAGCAAAATGGAAAACAGCATTTTCAGTGGGCTAAATAAGTCATTGAGATCACCAGTTTAGCTAACATTCATGGAAGTGTTTGCAAAGTGCTTAAATGGTAACATTGTGTCACCACAATCTGCTAACAAATCATCAAAAACACAGTGCTGCTAAGAATGTGAGCCATCATCAAATGCTCTTTGATGCGCCAAAAGGCTTCAAACAATGTGCACGACATTCCACATGAAGGGCAGTGTGATGGCAGAGTTGTTCATGCATGTGCATTTGTGTGAATCATTTTCAAGACATGCACAATTTGTCCACTGTTTCAGTTGAAAGACAAACTTTTGTTACACACTTGGCAAGCTGAAGTGTCTTTCAACATTTGTGGTTGTTTTGGCTGCAATGCAAACATCACATGGTGTTTAAAAGGACGGAATCAAATGTTGCTTGATTAAAATTGTAGCATTTAACAACAAGTGAGGTGTGACATTGTCACATGCAGAAACTCCAATTTAACTTCGTGAACAGACTTGCCAGTGAAATCTAAATTCAATGCCCATGCACTGTTTAGCTAGATGATGCATGTCTGGAGGGTGAACATGATGGTAAGCATGGCCCGTAAGCATCAGAGGAAACTGATAGCTAATTCTCGTCAAAGGCAAAAAATAGAAGGATGTCTTTAATTTCAAGTGTAAATTCACTAATCCAACATCTGAAACATTTGGACCCTAGCAGTTCCACACTCAAACCCACTTCAAAACAGGGCATGGTGTGGCAACCAACAACCATCACAACTTAAAAAATGCCTTAAAAATTAATAAAAATGCTAAACAACACTTGCAACCCAGCTGAACAGCTTCTATGGGCTGACACTTGGGTCAGCCTAATCAGCAAAAATATCCTCAAACTGCACGATGAACTGAAACCAAATAAAGAAACCAAGCCAATAAAATGTAGCAAAGAGACATAAATGATAATGAAAATGGATGAGAATGTTCCATTTGCATGTTTGGGACTCCAAATGTGTGATGTAAACATCATCACCAACAAAGTCTATTCAAATCCAACGTGTGTGCAACTTAGAATCACAAAGGCCTCTCACAAATTAACAAACCTCGGAGAGCTTTTTCAAGGAGGCTTCTCTAAGAAGCTAACAATTCACATTTCTTCCAAATGCTTTGAACCTCTATCATGTAATTGAAGAGTGCACAGAAGACCTGGTGTGCTGGTGTTTTTGGCTTCAACAATGATTCTTAAAACTCTTGTATGGCATAAAATGTAGCAAAGTGCAGCAATGTGGCTCACCCAACAACACTGCTAACTGAGAACACAAAATCACATCACCTGGCTGATTTCAAAAGCCTTGTCAATGTTAGTGAAAAATCTTTCCAGCTTCCAAACATTTTGTAACCCGTTTTTCTAACTAAACTCTTTATTGCAAGCCAAAGAAGAATGACAATTCACAGAAATCCCACAACAAAACTTCAAGCTCATATCAACTCTAAAAGCAAAATCTATGGAGCTTACAGACCCAATCCAAAAATCTGCAGGTGTGTTAATCAAACTACTCTCATTGCTGCTTTGTCTATTGCCCCAACAGAAAATTAACAGACACATTAACATGTGCAATAACTACCTTCCTGATCTATAACTACTAGTAGAAGCATTGTGAGATCAACAATGAAAGAATTATTTTCTACTTATTATCAAAGAAAGCCTTAACAAAATTCAATGACTTAATAAAAGTCACTCTTTGATAGACTGGTTTGTGCAGCAGATGATCTCTCAACCCACAATCAGAGTTTTTGTTGATGCAGCATATGTACCGCCAGTACCGCCAGGCACAACCAATGCTTTTTAAAGAATGCAAATTTGATCTCTCAACATTCATAATGCAACATTACAGAGCAAAGGCCTACAACAACAAAAAATGTCCAATTGCAAAACATTCAGAACTCCTCATGCGCAGTGATTTGATAAACAAATTGTGTGTCAAGAGCACATTTCTCTAATAAGTTTTTACTGTGTAGCTGCTGCACTAGTAACGTCACAACTAACAAAATTAACGAACAAGTAGATGAATTGGTAAAATATTTTGTTCGAACCCAGTGAGCTTGAAGACTTTGGGCCAATCTGTTTCACTGGGCCGTCGACTCGATACCTGGTGAAACTGAATCCCAACTCTTCTTTACACACATATGTATTGTGGGTTATCTGCACCCAAGCAATAACTCTTAGGAGTGCCCCAAGGCATATTGCTCCTGCATTCCGTATCTAGTTTAGGCACGATTGAAGAGTTCACCGCTCCTTTGAGTTGTGGTGGTGTTATTTCGCGGAGGCAAGAGAACACCATCAATAATGTGAATGAGACCATTTGATGCCTCAATATCTCCGCGGACAATGTTGAAATCGTTCACCATGGCCCCACTATTGTCGAGGCTAATAGTCAGAGCATTTCCTTCAAGGGTAGTCAACGTTTGGCCGTCCAGGAAATCTTTCGAAAACTTTTTCCCCGGAACCACATGGTAGGTCAAGATTCCAACCAGGGTATCCATGGGGGTACCCTCCTTGAAAAAATCTAAAGCGGGCCCTTCTGGAAAGGCTGCGTCACGTGGTGCAAAAATGGTAAAAGGACCTGGGCCTGCAAGGGCCTGGTTGAGGTCAGCATGTTTAATCAAATCCAAAAGGGTCAATAGCCTTTCCTCCGCGGCAGCCACTAGCACAGTTCGCATCGTTGGCGCAAACGTGGGCGCATTGGGAAAGACTTGAGTTCCAGTTGTGGGGGCTGCAGCAGGCGTGGTCATGTTCGACGCAGCAGCAGCTGGTGCTGCGGCAGGTGTGGTCATGTTCGGAGCAGCAGCTTCTGGAGTGTCCAGGAGAGCAGTAACTTCCTCCATGAGAGCAGCAGCCTCCTCGGGAGCATCGACGGGCTCTTCAGCAGGTGCGGCGGCGGGGGCAGCTGGTGTTAGCATGGGAGCAGCCACCTCCTCGGAAGCATCGACGGGCTCTTCAGCAGGTGCCGCGGCGGGGGCAGCTGGCATATCCATCACGGGTGTGGCAGGAGCCTTTGCTGGAGCAGCCGGCGTTTCTGCGGGTGTAGCAGGAGCGGTTCCTGGTGTGACGGCAACATTGGCTGGCACAGGGACAGCTGGTGCAGCGGCCGGCGCAACAAGCATCTCTTCCGAAGTGGTAGAGTTGTCTGCTGGCGTAGCAGCAGGAGTTTCTGCAGGTGTCGCAGGGGCTCCCACAGGTGTAGCAACCGGGGACCCTGCGGGGAGAGCCGAGGTCACGGCTGGTGTAATAGTGATAGAAATCGAAATGGCGGATCCAGGGACCGCCTCGCCCGTGGCGGGCGTTCCTGCGGGTGAGGCAGGAGTGGCGGCCGGGACCGATGGATCGGGCATCAAGATACCATCAATGACATGAATCACTCCATTGATCGCTTCAATATCAGCAGCAATGATATTAGCATCATTGACCATGGGTCCATCGGCAGGAAGCGTAATGGTGATATTTTGTCCTTGAACAGTGGTGACGGTAATACCATCAGACAAATCTGTGGACATGATTTTACCAGGAACCACGTGGTACGTCAAAATCGAGGACAAAGTCGCCGCATCTGTGCCATTGAGAAACATTTCCAATTCATCGCCTTGAGGAAAAGCATAATCGTTGGGTGCAAACACCGTAAAGGGCCCAGGTCCTTGCAAAACGCTCACCAAATCCGCTTGCACCAACAGATCCACGAGCGTGGTAAAGGTGCCAGCGGCAAGGGCCGTCGCCACAATGTCTTCCGAGGCAGTTGTATCGGTTGTCATATCCGTCATAGTAGTATTGGTTTGTCCTTGGACCGCCAAAAAGTCTTCTGGTGTACCAGTTAGATCATTACACACACAAGGCAAAATGGGAGAATCTTGACCCGAAGCATCACAAATGAAATACGCACTTCCCACACGGCAACATCCACCGGGACATCCATCGACCGGATCCGCCAAACACGCAGTAGAGCCTAGCTCACCATGCCCGGCAGCCGCAATAAAAGATTGCGCCGCTTCCACATCGGCCAAACAAGCATTGCGCTGGATCAAACCTTCCACATCTTCAGCAGTAGCAAATCCATCGGCAGTGGTATCTTTGTTGTCGTTTTTATCCTTGTCGTTGTTTTTATCCTTGTCGTTGTTATCTTTTTGCAGGTTGCGACCACTTAGACCACGAAATCCTCGAACTTTTGTACCCTCTTCATGTTGCAGACTACCGGCAAAGGCACCTTGTGCTGTCAACGAGAGTAGAGTCAGACTGAAAATAGAAAGCTTCATATTTTTCCTTGCCAATTGCCAGTACAAAACAGAGAAAAATGATTTGGGTAACCAAGAAATGGAAACGGATGGAGAATTTTCCTTGTATGTGCCAACGATAGATATCTTCTACTAGTACCGGTTAGCCAAAAATAATAACTGCTCCCACTCTACATCGGAGTATTGAGGGAGGTTACCAACCACCACTTCTTTCTCACAAAGTATGGTACTTCTTTTAAATTTCAATGGAGACACGAATAATGACACAGTAATAATGACTGACGTCACAGTATCGCGCACAAACATGTCTATGTAAAATGGCGCGTTATGGCATTCCCGCTCATTTGGGTCCTAAATTTAAATTAGCTTTGTCCCAATTTGGGACAACGCAACCTCATCAATCGGAGTAGCCGTTCGTGACCAACATCTTGAAGCACTGTACGTGCGGTGGCACTGCTACTACCTACCCACTAGCTAGTCTACTACCTAGCTCCTAGCGAACTACTACGACGTAGCACCCAGCTACCGGTAGCTACATGTAGCTAGCTAGCTGCACCACTGGAGTAAAATCTAGCTAGCTGGTAGAGTGCGGTTAGCTTGGATGCCTTTTTTTTTCTCTCGCATTCCCCCAGTTGGGCCCATTCTTCACACTGTTCTTCCTTGTTGTCTTCCAAGTCTTCTGGATCATCACTGCATCGGTTGTTCTTTTCCAGCTTGAGGGTTGTCGTGGCGACTGCTGCCAGAGCTGCTGCATCCTCATCATTGTTTGGCGCCGTCTCTTCGGCTGGTGGAACCTCTTCATCGGCAGATGCCAACGGAGCAGACAAAGCAACAGACGAGAAGAGCCCCAAGAGGAACAGTTCACAAAGGTTTGAAGACAACATTCCCAAGAATGTTTTTTTCAAAGCATGATTTCAACAACAAAAGCAACATAGCCGGGTCGTTTGCAGAATTGATGGTTGTTTAACAATTGTTGCAGAATGGTCATTGGCAAAGTCTGTGTGGATGGATTGCAAGTGTTCAAAATCAATCCGGTGGGGTCATCATGCTGCGCACGGAATGTCTTGTTGAGTCGTTCGATTCAATTCCATGACTGTCAGTCAGTCAACAGGTTTGTTGGAACCAGCGGATGCCCATGCCGACAGCTGCAACCCTTCTTTGTCCATTGGAACTGAAGTTGTTTCCTCCCATCACTGCATCTTCTCTCTTTGTTTTTGGCCCTTGGCCTCTTGACTGACATCCACCGTGTCATCTTTGACAGTCTGCTTCGCATGCCTGTGAAATTGGGGTTCATGTTGACAGACACCGCACATTTTGATGTTGGAATTGACAAGAAGTTGTGGATTGACTCTGCTCAATTGCTCAAGAACAGCTGCTTTTTCTTTGTTGCACAGGACACAGTTTCTTGTGCTCAATGTTTTGACGCACTGATGGGATTGCATTGTTCGATGATGCTGCAGCTCATGCCGTTGAGCTTGCAGCACCCTTAATTGTGTGCCAGAATTGGACTGGTAAAAACATCCTTTTGCCATAGCCTAACGGGCACAAATGGCACAGTGCATTATGAATTCATGCCACAGTGGACACTGTGCATGTAGGAAACCTTCTGAAAGGTCACAGGTTCGAACCTCAACGGTCGAAAAGACTCAGTCAACAGTCACTACAGAGCAAGCCCTCCCGTAGGCAGTGCACACTGCGACTATGCGGCATCAGCCCAACGGTCTGTTCGGAAGCAAGTGCTCATGCCGAGCAAAATGCTAGTGCCTCAACGGTCACTGTCAGTCGACACACACGGTCTGGCCAACTGCGTGACACTCGACACACACGCAAGATTGCGGCGTGCTCCGACTAGTCACAACGAAGTGACAGTCATCTTGCGGTGCATCAGTGCCATTCATCGAACAGAGCGTTCGAATTTGACATGATTAAGCGCACAGAAACACAGTGCACTCTGCTCCCACCATCCTCGCACACACTGCGCATGTCCAAATGTGACCGTTGCGAGTCACTCGACCGCACTGCAGCGCTGCGCACTTAAGCACGTTCTCATGAATCATGGGGGAGAGAGAGGACTACACACAATGAGCAGTGTGACAGCAGTGGAAGCTGCATGCGAACGCACAGTGAAACAGCAGTTGGAACTGCAGGAAGAGTCATTGCACGAAAAAGACCCACCCACCACACCCTTAAGCATCAGCACAATTCTGGGATGTTAACTCGCATGCACATGCTAACTAATTAACGCGTTCTTCACTCAGTTCCTAACGCATGGGGGAGAATGCAGCACCCTCTTTACATGCCAGAAATTGGCTGGTAAAAAACATCCTTTTGTCACAGACTTGCCGGGTCAAAATGGCACAGTGCAACCTGAAGCATCTCTGAAGATTCAAAAGTTCATGCATGTCACAACATGTGAACCAGATGATGCTTGTGTTGTGTGAAAACTCATCCAATGCATTTCAAATCTGTGCGCAAAAGAGCATGCGAAAATTGCCATTGGAAAATGAATGCACGCATTGTTGTCGCATCCGTTGACACTCATTTCTGCATTCCAATGGGCATCTGTCAGCACTTTTGTTGCTTTGCAACAGCTGCTGCTTCACCATTTGATGATTGAGTCCACTCTGCAAGTCCTTGATGAGCTTTTGATTTCCAGCCATGAGAAAAAGGAGGTTGTGTCCAAAGACAGCTGTCCATGCACGAATCTCATCTTTTGATTTGCTTGTGAATCAATTCCCGGCGATGACGGATGCAATCTTGGGGTTAGGGCTTCGGTTCCGCGCGAAATGTCATCACAAAATTAATGACCATGCATGCATGCAAGCGATGACCATGAATTACTGCATTGAAGGAGCTCATCGATCGAGAGGATAAACATTACGACCACATTGATGCATCATCAACCCCGACAACAACCTCCACATATATATTTATATACCGCGGATAACCAGTCCAAGTAAAGTGCCCCATATAGTTATTCATTCATTATAACTGCTGCCATAGAGCACAATTCAGGAGAGCACACCCACTGTACAGCAAGTGTCACGCCCCAAAGTCCTCTCGTCACGAATTCAATTCACCCTCCTCCAGATGCAGCAGCCGTCCCATAATTTCCAACAGCTCCAAAAGCAAATGAATTCCAAACAGGTGAATACCAAACTGAAACAATATTTGGGCCCCGAATGGCGATTGCGACTGGCGATATTTGTGTGTGTGGCGCTCTATACCTTTCTACAAGTCATTTCCATGAGTCAACATGCCCTGCACTGCATGAATGGGAGTGGTGGGAATGTACACGATGCTCCTACTGTGGAAGAACAGCGAAACCTCCAACAAGAATCGGCAGCCATGGCCCAAATATGGAACGAAGCGTCGGCTGTGGATGTTGTCACGGATGATAGTGGAACGTCTACCAAAAAGAAGGGACAAAAGAAGGGGAACAAGAGGAAGAAAAACCAGAAAATGAAAAAGGAAGCAGCCACCAAATCAGACTCGGAAGCAGTTGGTGACACTCCAGAAACCACCACAGAAACAGATACAATCAACAACAACGACGACGGCTCTACGTTTCAAGGCACCAAAATTACCAGCATGTCGTCGGGCGTCGACTTGTACGAACATGTCTGTCTCTATCGCAAAACCAAATCGGCCATTGCCGAAGTTTGGTCCTACACCAATAATCCGCAATTTTTGGGAATGCGAAAAAAGGGCCAGACGAAAGTTACTCCCAAAGGTATGAAACACACGGCCTGGTCCAAATACCGCGTCGGACAAGAAGCTTTCATGTTGGAAACCATTGGCAAACCCCTCGATCAATGGCACCAAGACGTCGCCCAGTCGGGTGGACACGTCTTTCCCGACGAAGTCATTTGGACGCAAGTTTTATACAACAATCCAGCCCATGCCTTGACGGACGTTTTGTTTACTTTACAGTTGGATCGATTTCATCGTTCCGAATTGGCCAACGAGCGAGAAGCCCAGGGTCTGCCCTTTTATCCCCACTATCTGGCGGGTCGACTGCGTGGCTTTGATGAACCACCTTTGCACCACAAGGCCAAGTACAAGTGGTTGTTGGGCATGTTGCGCGTCTTGAATTTGGTCAATGTACAAGAGGGAATGGTGGCAGCGCATATTCCCCTCTCGTGTTTTGCCAAATTGTTGGTCCCGGCAATCCGGATTCATCGATTTCCATTGAGCAAAGCAGGTACGTGACACAAGACAGAAGGAACTCGAAACTTTTGGTTGGCCTTCCCTCCCTGCATTATATACTCATTCATTCATTTTTGTATCTTGCCTACAACAATAAAAAAAAATTCGTGAATAACTGTAGAGGACCCAGAGGGTGTCCAGAATTTGTTTGATTTTTCCGAAAAACGAGAACACGAATTTGTCGATCCCTCTCTGGATTATCCGACGGCTGCTTTGAAAGATATGCAACAACGGGCTCTCATCGGTACGTTTTACTGTACCTTTTGCCCAGTGGCACTTTACTCTCTATTATATAAAATTGGGAGCCGGAAAGATAATGTCTATTGCTGCTGATTTTGTTTCGTTCCATGCCATGATGTGGGCTCACTTTCCTTTTTCGTTCGCAATGATACAGGACTTGGTCTTCCCAACGAGCCGTGGCCTCAAGAGCACGACGCAGATACCGACAAACAAATATTGTTGCATATTCGTGGGAAAACCCAGCGTCGAAAATTGACCAATGCCGATGAATTGAAGACGCTATTGGAAACCAAATATCGCGCCAATGTCACGGTTCTTTCGGATGCATGGCTGGCCTATACCTTTGAAAAACAATCTTCCACCTACAATCAGTATCAATATATTATTACGGCGCATGGGGCTCATTTGGCCAATGGATTCTTTTGTCGGGTCGGGACCAAGATTGTCGAAATCTTTTGCAACAAACATCATCACGATTTGAATCCCGATCCCACCCTGACGGAACGTGGCGACGCCTCCTTCAAAGATTGGTTTGGTGGAAGTTATGCCCAATGGTTTGAAACCTTTACACGACGGTTGGGCATTGATCATTTTGAACGTGGCGAGAATCATCCCGAACGATGCGGGACCGCCGCGGATGGACATTTTTCTGATATTGATATTCACATTCCGGAAGCCTTGCCACTGATTGTGAATCGATTTGGTTTGGTGCCTCGATGATGATGACGATGATGATGACGTGCCGAAAGCATTGCCAAGACAGAGGCAGAACTTTGCAGGCCAGGCAACGAACCAACGGACGACGATCCCACCTACGCTGGCGGGAAGACACGTTCCTAGTCCGCCACAAACGCCGGGAACCAACGAGCAAGCGAGCGACATTGGCTCCATCGTTGATGGGTATGTGATATATAGTAGGTTCTGTGTGGATTGTGTTTTGTGAATGGATACGAAAAAACAAAAAATAGTGTTGCGAATATAATATTTAATTTCCGAACTTCGTCTTGACAATAGCCCGAGATCAATGCACCAATCCATCCGCCAACGGATGCAGTAGTCGTCATCCACGGCTCTTTAGTGTTTTCTCCACCTGCAAGAAGGAGCCGAAAGTCTTCAAGGATTCATGGGGACAAGGAAATATTCTATTTGTATACACACATATAGCTCATGATGGCCCAGAAAGGTTCCTTCCTAAAGCGAGGTGGACATCCCTGTGGAACACCTCTTGTTTTTCAGTCCTGCACAGTCTTAGCTCCTCCTTCGTCAAATCAACTGCAAATGAATCCCAGAATCCGCTCGGTCAAATGAATATGTTTTTCACCGTGGCGGGGTTCCTCTAGCAAGAGCAGGTTCCCACTGCATGCCGACGTTTGTGTGTGTGTAAGAAAAAGGTTATCTCGTGACACCATGTCGTCGTTGACTCATTGGCGACAGCTAAACGGTGGTTGAGAAACACCAACCTTGCAGCATTCCCAGTATGGACTCCTCAACGACATGTATACCAATACGAAAGTAATAGTAAAATACGTCAGTAGCATTAAATCTTATTTCCATCATCCTTCCTATACATATATACATGTATATATAGTTCAAGGTTGATAGCGCGACAATCGTCCTACTTTGGGCATTTCCCCCGCATTGAATCGTCTTGCCACACACACCTGTTGGGTCTCATCGGAAATTCCATCCAAATCGAATTGCCAATCTAAGCCGCAGTCATTCGTCAAACTTTCCAGCAAGGATTTTTGTTGAGCGGATAATGGCGTCGACGTCATTAAGACATAAATGCCGTGTTCCCGCAAGGCCATGGCGGCTTCTTGTAATAATTGGTGAACTTGTTGGTCGGGTTTCTTTTCGGCTAGAACGGATCCCAACAATCCTTGATCGACAATACAATCATAGACAGCAGCCGTATCTTTGCTGACTCTTAAAGCCGATGACCCATTTGACGACGACTGGGATTGTGTAGTTGATTGGGATGGCATGAGCACCAATTGGGTTTGCAGAGTGGAAACCATGTCGGTGTTCTCGTCTTCCTCTCCATCACCAATACTACTACTCTCTCCCGTTCGTACCACTCGTAGTTGCGTCAAATCGGCTTCGGCTTCCTCTTCCCATGGCAACTTGGTTTGAAAATGATTGCGTTGATTGGGATTACGAGCCTCAATATCGTCGCCAATCATGAGGCACTGCATCCCTGCCGTCGTCATGGGAGGCGTAAAATCCGCCAATCCATTGCGTTGAAAGGAACCTTGCCACTCCAAAATGCCCGTTTCCAGCGCTTCTTGTTCGAGTTTTTCATTATAAGTAGTCAATCCATTCGTCGTGGTGATTTTTTGGTGTTGATCCCAATTGTGCATTTCCAACAGCCAATTGTCACTGTACGAGGGCAATCTGCCTAAGTCGTGCCTGTTCCAGGGTGCCTTTTCCTTGTTATTATCTGGGGTTGCTGCCACTGCAGTGGATTGTCGCCGACGTTGTTGTTGTTGTTGTTGTTTTGGAAGCCACGACAAATGTTGCAGTGGCGATCGTACTACGGTTCGAGGACTCGTCGTCCTGATGGTAAAGGCTTTAACGCCATTTGGAAGCGACAAGAGCAGAGCTCCTGCAGCGGCAAACACAGCAAACATCGTCCTGGAAGGGGCCTGTGCTGTACCAATATGTTAGCTGGTCGTCTCTTTCGGCTATGTAAGCTACCGGTACTACAAGTTAGCAGATAATTTATTGTCGTTCGAGGACGATGGGTCTGAGGGCATGGGACGAGGTGATGGGCGGTGAATGATGCCTTCGATAGAATGGTTGTTCTTCGTTGTCCTTAATTCTGGTGTGATTGAATGAAGATCGCGTCGGTATCTTTTTCTCAAGCTGTCCTTGACAGCTTATGGTGTCACGCTCGTGATTCATTCTCTCCAGTGCCAATTCTCTCCATGCCAACACATGATTGCCACTGGCTAACTAGCTGTCTAGCTAGCAGCTACTTTAGTTAAACTAAGGCAGTTAAAGCAGAATAAAAATTTGTCCTATGCCAGTGTGTCACTGTGTTATGAATTTCCAAACCAAAATGTTCTTGGTGAGGGTCCAGTCATGTTTGTTTCAGCATGTTTGGGCAAACACATGGATGAAGCAAAACACAAATTGGAATGACTCTTTCAAAATGAAACAGAGGGCAACAATTTTTAACAAAGACCATCAAACTGCTTTGATTCAAACAAAGGAGGTTAAGTGAAGATGAACATTGTGCAAGCGGATGTTTGGAACATCACCAATTCTGAACCTTTTGGTTTCGGCTGCAAACCACAAGCACACATCATGTTGGCAAGCATGATTCAAAGAAAAATCCACTGAGCAATGTGAACTGAATTTCTTGTTTTTGTAATGCAAAAAAACTGCAAATCTGACGGGTTGCATTAACAGAACATTTTTTTTGATTCTTTTGAGATTCCACACAAAATTGAAACAGGGTTTTGGATTTTGCAGCCAACAGCAACGTCTGTGCAAAAAGGCCAACAGATGGCATGCCAGTTTTGTGATTGAAACCCAGACAAGCTTGCATCATTGGTGCACCTGTTCCAAGCAAAAATGAGATCATCACACAAATCTTCAAATGATGTTCTGATGCATGGCCGCATTGATTGTTTTCACACAGAAAAAGAATTGTCTTGACCCCATTGTTTTCATCAACCACTCTGCCATGTCATTGTCCACAACAAACATCTTTGGTGATGGTTCAAGAAATGGTGCCAGATGAGTTTCCCAAAGAGGGGAATCTTCAAGTTGACCCAACAACAAGGACCAATGCAAAATTTCACCCACAGGTTTGCACGGTGAACGCGGAATGAACAACCAGGCGAAAGTCGCTGTCTCAGGGTTCCCGGATGCCACGTAGCCCCCTGCATTTGGTGTCACCTATAGTGTCACCGTGTCAGAGCCAAAACGAGAACGTCGATTGCAGGTAGTTTGGACGTTTTGAGTAGCGGACCGCTTGGCTCTAAAATTTATTTAATAGGGTATTAGGTTTGGCCACGTCGTTGGTTCACCGTGCACTTTGTTTCTACTCCAGGAGTAGCTACAGTAGAAGTGATATCTGCGTTCTCTAATCGAAGAGGTACACTCAAACGAGCATCTGGGACACGGTATCTCAATTGCCTAAAAAATTAAGTGAACTTTGTCGTGGTCATTGGAACAAACGCTTCCGGAGGGCAAGGCCTTTTAATTCAATATAACCCAGTGTTAAACCGGCAAGGAAGCGGTAGGAACGATGATGATCCGACTACGAGTCTACGAGTAGTGTTTGGTACCGCTAATGTCCCGCTAATGCATTACCAACTAATGCCAAGTGATGCTTGCAGCATTACCAAC